>Ga0265301_10000266_pt1 | contig 83155 bp, 151 predicted proteins | sample AusTroGonzalo_MG_2_FD_193488 | JGI IMG/M metagenome (GOLD analysis project Ga0265301, IMG submission 193488) | Bovine rumen microbial communities from tropical cattle in Woodstock, Queensland, Australia - Gonzalo_04 | ecosystem: Host-associated > Mammals > Digestive system > Stomach > Rumen ... | reverse complement strand
TATCCAACGTGCGCTTGATGAATGGTTGAAGAAGAGGGGTTACTGAGGGGTAGCCCCTCTCTTCTACTCACATACGGGGAACGAGTCCGGGTACACTGAGCATCACCTCTCACCGTCCATCTTTGCGCCGCAATTGGGGCAGTATTTCCATTGTCCGTCTGCGATGTTGGCGTTGTATAATGCGTGTTCGATTCCGTAAGTGTGGATGCCTTTACCGCACTCTGAACACTGCCATACTGGGTCACCACCCAATGAGGCAAATCTCGTTTTTGCGGGTATCCACTTTCCGTGATGAACAGGAGCAACGTCAGCGGCGGGCCATTCTGCCATTATCTTTCTTGCCCCGCCCGCAGGCCCTTGATGCTGTCGGTCATACTCTGCAAGAATTTCTTCACGGTTGACGTACTCTGCCATGTTGCTCTTCTCCATCGGTGTACACCAGTGTAAGTCAGTGGTTATTAATTTGGGCCTCGTAAAGTTGAGTCCGCATACATCTCCATTGACATGGATGTTAATCTATCAATAAGGAGGTGTCTGTATGGGAATCAACGGAGGTAGGTCGCTCCGTGGCATTGAGGTCAGCAAGGAAGATGAGGGTCTTTTCCTGCGGCTCAATATCACGATGCCGCCCAGTATCCTCACCCGACTGGACAAGTTCTGCAAGGAAGAGGATCGTCCAAGGTCATGGGTGATTCAGAGGGCTGTTGATGAGTTTCTGAAGAAGAGGGACTATTGAGGGTAGTCCCTCTCTTCTTATGGGCTTTATTTATATTACCCTCGTCACGCCCAATGACGAGTTCAACTTAGCGGTCAGCACTCGGTCACTCCCCGAATCGTGGGGAAACACTTGTCAGACCGCTATTAAACAAGTGTGTATGTATGCGTATGGATGGTCACTAATATGGGCCGAATCGTTACTTGCGCTTGAATCTGCACCCGTCACATACTGCGAATCCAAGCCCGCAACACTTCCCTTTTTCTATAAAGAAATTCCGAAAGTGTTTATGCGTGATTCCGTATAGATAGCATGAAATCTGTTTTACTATCATGCCAAATCGTTACCGCTTCATCTTCTCGACAAACGCCACAAACTTTTCCTTGCAATCGTTGGCAAGCCCTTCCCATGCTTCGGCATAGTCTTCCGCACGTTCAAGGTCAGCAATCAGTTCTTCGATTGCGTCAGCGGCCTTGTCGGTAAGCGGGGAATTGTTGCCCCGCAATTCCTGCACCAGTTCGGTGTAGTCCATTACTCTCCCTCGACAGGCTCTTCCTCTTCGGGTTCGGGAGCAGGAGTCGGGTCATGATGGATGTACTCTTTCATGCCCTCGACCACATCCAACTGCTCATCGACAATGGCGATGTAGGCGGTCAGCACATCGGGAGCGTTCCAAAGAGCCTGCGCTCTCCCGTGGTACTGCGTCTTGGCGGCTTCGACAGAAGCGATGCCCTCGGCCCGCACAACATAGTTCCCGTTTACGCACTCGATAATGGCAAGTTTCATTGTTTAACCCTCCGTAAAATTAAGAATTAAGGATTGCGGTGATTTGCTCACCGATGGTTGTTGCCGTGACGTTCGTTCCTACGGTGATAGTCGCACCGTTTGCGATGGACGTTGTGGCCTTGTAAAGCTGATTGTTGATGATAAGGAAATCGTTTGCGGAATAGGCTTTGCTTGCAGTGAATCCCGATTCGGTGTAGGCAATCAGATTCGCAAAGTTCCAAGGTAGACCCGCAATCTTCGCCGCCACATTTTCGGGGTAGAACGTATCGTGCCCGACAGGAACGATGCCTGTGGAAACGTATTCTTCCGTTCCGTTGGGGTCTACAATCTGAATGGGGTTGTACGGGTCAGCGGATTCGGTTGTCGGGGTTGCGAGTTCGTAGACAAGGTACACACCACTCATTGCGGTTTTGAATGTGGCGGCATCGACATTATCATATGTGCTGTCATGAATGTACACGCTGTTGGTTCCATTCATTCCTATCGCAAACGCCTTGTCAATAGACCCATATCCGCTTGGAGATGACGCAACATACCTCCCGCATACAGCGTGTGCAATCACGGCATTTCCAAGTTTTTGTGGGTTATCTATTCCCGCATAATGATTCCCTGAAGAAGTGGTTGACCAACTCAAACTCCCCAAATCAACAATGGCATACTTCCTTGTCACCGTACCGTCAGCGGCATAGGTGTCGCCGTCATAGTACAGGTTATTGCTTGCGTCCAGTTTGGGGATACCACGGAGAGTAAGGTCGGAGTCAAGCGGGTAGCTGTGACCGTCATAGGGTTCGTATGTGCCGTTCAAAGCGGCGTTGGAGATGTTGATGCAAACGTCTGTCGGCTGTGCGGTTTCATTGATGCCGAATTTGATGAAATGCACATCGGACGGAACGGTGAAAAGATGGGAGCTTACGGTCAACGCCCTGCCACCGTTGCCTTGATTGTCGGTATAGCCGCAGACAACATTATTGGACGTATGGGTGATATAATATGCGGTGTCGGGAATTACAGGGATATAATTCTTCGACGACCATCTCCCCGATGCGTTGGGAGTGAAGATGTATGTTGTCCAGTTGATTGTGGCCTTTTCATACTCACCATCCCACTGGTTAAACCCACGCATGACATGAGCCGACAGACCCGTGACGGACTTCAGTTCTCCTGTGTTGTAGGCGTAGTACGGGGCGGGGAACAGGGAACGGAACAGGGCCACTCCCGCACCCGCTTCGGTCGATTCAAGCGTGTAGATGTAGTCGGCTATGGTGGAGCCAAACATTTGGGTGAGGTCAAACACCATTGGCGGGTCGATGGTTATTGCATCCCACCCGCTTTCTCGGCGGTCAATCACGCCAACAGTTTGGTTCCCGCTATTGGGTGGTTTATACATGGAATAACCAGTCTGCCAAGATGTCGTTGCGATACTAGCAACATCGTTGGCGAACGCCCTCATCCTAACGTAGCTCGATGCTGTAGTTGTTTTGAAGGTAATGGATACAAGTATCACATGGGTTGCGTAACATGTAACACTTCTGTATGCCTGTTGCCCACTCGCAGAAGCAGTAAAGGTCGCAACCCCGTCTGCGTCCGTTGTGCAATCACCGCCCGTATAAGAGAAGGTGCTTTTTTGCAGAAGCTGATTCCACGCCACCGTGCCGCCGACAATGGAATCCCGCTCACGGTTCGCACCGTCACCCGCCGACTTGCGGAACAGATACGGCACCTTGTCGGTCACTCCCGCATCGGACATGACCTGTTCAGCCGTGCCGACCGCCGCTTCGGGGTCATCGGAGCCTTTGTCTGCTTTAGTGGCCTCAAGGTTGTCTACTGCGGTGTCAAGGTCACTAATTGCGCTCTTTAAGTTACTTACGTCGTTCGCCAGCTTGACCGCCGTGGCGTCCGTTCCTACCCACGCACCAGCTGCGTGATTGGCCGTGAACTGGTACAGTTTACCGCCGTAATATACATATTGACCCGCACTGTACGCCGTCGATGTAGAGAACACATCAGCCATAGACGGCAGCAGGTTGGGGCTTGCTACAATGGGGTTGCCAAAAGTAGACATATTAAGTAGTCACCTCCGAATAAAGTACAGATATTGTAAGGGATGTGCTTGGCTTTGCGCCGAATGCGTAGGCGGTCAGCGCACCGTTGTCATTCTTGATGATGATTTGGGATACGCCGTCTTTGACCAGTTGTTCTACGATGGTTGGGTCTGGCTGAATGTCCACGACCGTCTTATCAGTAGTGGTGTACGATGTGGTCACGCTCTGCGTAAACGGGTCGGTTCCGCTCCATGTGGTTCCTATTGTCAGCGTTCCTACCTTTGCGGATGCCGCTATGCCCTGATGGTCTTCGACATATCTCTCCGTATAGTTCTTCGCCATCAGGAGCGTGATAAGGGAAATGTCCTTAGTGTAAGCCATATGTTGTCATCACCGTCCTTTTAACTTACCGCTTTGGTCTCATATATCGTGGCCGTTACGGTAATGTTAGACGTTGGGGCCGCACCGACCGCATATACTGTGATTGTCCCACTGTTGTTCTCTGCGTAGATGGCACTCACACCGTCCTGCGCCAGCGAGTTTATTGTGGAGTAGTTGCAGGTGATGTCCACCCTCGTGTTTGCCGTCACCGTGTAGCCTGATATGGTCACGGTCTGAGCGTATGGGTTGCTTCCGCTCCATGATGCGGAGGATAGCGTGATTGAAGCAGTCATCGTACTCATGTTCTCTATCATTTCGATGATTGCTTCCCATGCGTCGCTGGGAGTAGCGTCTGCATCCAATCCAAGTGCTGTGATGACGGCGCTTTTCAGCAGAGTATCGGAGTTCAGTGCCGTGCCGAGCGTGGTGAACCCAGCGAGGTTTATCCCCGCGAGGTCGATGGGAAACGTGCCTGCACGAAGCATCGTCAGGGCGTCTTCCCATGTCGTGCTTGCGGAGATGCTTGTTCGCAGGTATCGGCTGTTGCCGGTTCCCGCGATAACGGAATCTATCATAATTTTTCCCCCTTTTATGCGTATGCTTCAGCAGCGTAAATCTCATCGGAGAGGAAATACACGACCGTCTGTGTACTCGGCATCAGAGTCAGCGGTATGTCATTGACCGACACGCAGTTGATGGTCATGGCTCCCGTCTGTCCTATCGGTCGGGAAAAGCCCGTGACGAGATGCCGTTCCGCCGGGTTTCCGGGCTTGTCTGGTCTCTGTAGCGTGATGAGTTCGTTCTCGACTATGTGGAACATCTGTGTGCAGGATATCGTGACCTCTTTGGACAGTACCGAGTATCTCTTCAGTTGCCACTCTGCGTAGTCCTGACACATCTGGTCTGAGTAGTAGTTCGGCATGGGGATGCGAATGGTCTTCAGACCGATACGGCTGATGCAGGTGGACGAGGACGGGTCTCTGTTCTGCGCTCTGCCCTTTGCCGTCTCGTTGGTGTCCGATGTGGCTCCCACCACGATAACGTCGTTGTATACGTTCGTGGGTTTGGGTGAAGATTCGATATTGAGGAATGTCTTGTCCCCTTCCTCGAACTGCCACAGGATAGGCTTATCGTTGTCGAGGATATCGTCCTGAGAGGGATTGATGACGAGCCGTCCGACTTGGTTGTAGCCTATGTCCCCGGCTATCATCTCATTGAGTCCGAGGACTACATCAGCCATAGTCCCCTCGCTTTCGGATAGGAAATCGTAGGGCGCTTCTATGAGCGATACCACCGTGCCGTCCGTCAGCGTCTGGGACTTGTCATTGTAGTAGTCCGTGAACAGGGGAGCGATGGGGTCAACCGGGTGCGTCCCGCTGTTCTCCATCGTGTATTTGTCGAGGCGTAGGAGGGCGGCTATGGCTGAGAAGATGTTGGTTCCCGCCTGCACCTCGTACACGTCCTCAAGGTTTCCGAAGAGCGTACCGTCAAGGTTCGCCCACTTGTCCACGAGGTTGTAGGTCACGGTGTTCTGACTAGGCTTCAATGCCTCCTGCGGATTCTCTATCTCAAATACGCCTTGGGGGATGTAATACTCCGTTCCGTCATCGAGTATGATTCCCTCTGACAATCGTATCTGCTGTCCAAACCAAATGTGGTTGACGGCGTATTCGTACTCACTGTCGAGATTCACGAGGGTCACGGATGCTTGGCGGCGCTTGCCGTTCTGTCTGTTGCAGGAGATGGTTCCCGACTGGAGAAACGCTCCAGACCTTCGGTTGGTGGCGTTGTTGTCGAGGACATACGCCACCGTGCCGTCAGGGTTGAGGAACTCAAGCCGTGCTATCTTGGTAAATTCCCCGCGTAGTTGCGTGAGATATTTCTGATAATCTGACAATTCATCGCCCCCTTACGAGTCGGGAAGCGTGGCTGTTACGATGCCCGTGGCGCTGTCGAGCGTCATGGTGGCGGCGTTGTACGAACCGCTTGTGTTCTGCACGAGAACGCCGTTGGCGTTCACCGACAAAGCCGAGCCTGTACCCTCGTAATCGTTGGGGGTAGTCCATATCAGCTTTCCCGTGGACGTATCGACTCTGAGCGTGGTCAGTATCACGCGGTCGATGGGGTAAAAGTCTCCGCCGGGGTACATGATGAGGTGTATTCCGTCCGTACTGCCCGTCTCCACCCACGATACCGTCACCGTCTGAGGCATAACTCTGCTCTTGTGGTCTATCTGTAGCGTGGTAGCCGCCGCCGTGTGTATCCTCATGAAGTGACCCTTGGGGTCGAGCAGGAACAGGGCGTTCTCCGTATTGGATAGGGCGAACAGAGCTTCGCTTTGGGAGATGGTGTCGGAATATTCCACGGACGTGCGGTCTATTGTTCCGATATATCCCGCCAAAGTACCCGTCTTGTAGTTCGCGGTGGAGCCTTGGCGTGTCGGATACCGTGTGAAGTTCTGAGATATCTGAGGGTTGTTGTTATTGGAGAACTGACCCTCGGATGCGTTGTATCTGAAGTAGTAGGCGGCGATGACGGAGTAGGTGTTCTTCTCTCCCTCCACAGGCTCCGCCTCTACGATGCTCCAATACCAGTATTGGACTTTCACGGGGTCTGTCATCATGGGTTCGGTCAGATACGCCAAAGCACCTTCTGGGAAGACGTAGTAGATGTAGGTCTGGCCCGACCGTGCGGAGTAGTCACGAAGCTGACCCGTTGTGGCTTCCACGTCCGCTATCTTGATGAGGCGGTTCTCTCCCACCGTCTGACGCATGATGGAGTAGCCGTCCGCCGACTGCACCATATCCCAGCTGACCCACACGGAGGAGGAGTTCGCAAGCTGACAGGCTGTAGCTCCGCCCGCCGCCGCCGCGAGGGTATAGGACACATCAAAGTCCACCCACCCGGTAGTACCCTGAACTCCGTTCTGCGATTCCACCGTGCATTTGACGGCGTAGGTGTTGTCCGTGAGGAATCCGTCATAGCCCACTTGAAGTTGGCCTGTGCCGTAGATATATCCCGTGTCCACGAAGGGATTGGCGGTATCGTCTGCGTAGGCTATCTGCCAGCGCACCCACTTGATGCCGTCTCCCTGTGCTTGATAGTAGGACGCCGTGAACGTGGCTTCCTTGTCTGTCAGAGGGTCATCATAAGAACCCAAAGTCACCACGGGATTGGCTCTCGCCACGATGATGGACGCCGTGACTTGGGATACATATTGGTTTTGTGACCACCATTGGGTGATTACCATCTTGTACTCGTTCCCGTTGGCAAGACCGTGGGACGCGAGTCCGCTCAGTGTGACGCTGAACGGCGTTGTTGTGCCGTCATATGTTGTTCCCCAAAATGGGGCAATCGGTACTTGCCCGGTGGTATATACCTGAGTGGACGCGGCGTTGTTCTGATAGAACGTTATCTGGTAAGCCCGCATGGGGGTGGTTCCGTTGACTATCCACGAAACCACCACGTCCTCGGTCACGTCCACCGTTCCCGTGCCGTTCAGTTCATCGGGGGTTATGTTGGAGGGCTGATAAAGCAAATACTTTCACCTCACAATTAGGCGATTCTTTCCCACATATAAACGACAAGCGATGGCTGTATGGTGCTTACGGCGTTGGGCGTCGCTTTGCCGAAACTCGTGTGCGTATGCGAAGCATCAACATCGAAACCAACTGTATTGGAAACATCGCTTGACGAGGTGGTGGAGAAATATGCCGATGTTGATTTGCTCCTGTTGCTGATTATTCCGCTCGGAGTCGTTGTTCCGCCTATGCGCTTCGTATCAAATTCCCATGAGCCGGTAAGAGATGCGCTACCATGCGTATGCGCCGGGATGTTGTCTTCCGTCAGAGTAACAGAGGACGAGCCTACGGTAGTACCCGCCGTGTAGTGCGTACCTGCGGAGATGAGGACAAGTCCCTCTCCAATCGGTTGCCACGTCCCGCCGAAGAGTGTTCCGGGGTCTGTGCTTGATGTACTCGTGTAGATATATCCTATCGGCATAACATCAAGCGGCCCGCCACGGTATCCGTTGGCGTAGTAGTATACCTTGGCGTTGGACATACTGCCCCACCATACCACAAGCACCTGACTGCCCACGGTCGCTCCGGCGACCTCGGCGGAGTAGGGGAGGAAGATTTCTTTCGTACCCAACGGAAGCGTGACGCCGATTTTGGAGCCGTTCGGTGCGGTCGTGACCTCGTACCTTTCGCATTTGAATGCGTTCTTGGACTCGTCCTGCGCTACCTTGCGGACTTTGCCTACGATGGCGTCCCAAAATCTTTGGGCTTCGCTTATCATGGGTTTCTCCCTCCCTTACGATATCTTCAGCACTTGTAGTCTGCTTGCCAGTTCCGCCACACTCATGGAGGACGCCTCGTCCTCTGTCAGAGTGACGTTTCCGAATGTATAGAACGTGTCATGGCTGTCGGAAGACGAACTCAATACCTTGGACGAACCCTCTGTGGAGGCGAGGAACGAGCCTACTCCGTACACGCCGTTCAAGGCGCGGGCAAAGTTCTGGAATACATCGGACGATTCCGCCTGAGACATGATTGCCGACAGCGCAGGCCCAAGGATGACCTCGTTCAAGTCGGTAGCCGTATCCCGGAGCCGTTCCAGTTCGCTGATGGCTTGGTCTTTGACTTCCTTGGAGTAGTTCTCTTCCGCCTTGGTCAGAGTTTCCTGCGCAGACTTGACCTTGGCTTGGTCTGCTACCCATTCCCACTGCCCGGTTGCGGCGTTGTACGTCCGCACCGTCCTATTCTTTGTGGCGTTCTCAAGCGCAAGACGGGCATCCGCAAGAGCCTGCTCTTTCTCAGCCAGAGCGTTGGCGGCTTCCTGTGCGTCCGTGTCCGCCTCAAGAGCGTCGATGAGGTCATTCCATCTGTCCTTGTAGACTTTGACTTGTTTCTCGCCGTAGTCTACGTTCTTTTGGAGCAGGTCTACGATTTCATCGGAGTCATCGGAGTATCCCGCTTTCCGATACCGCTCCACCATCTCGGCGATGGCTTCCTGCGCCTCTTCGTAGAAGCGGACTTCCTTCTCGTAATCTCCGTTGGTGTCCGCCAGCTTCGCCTGCTTGTCGAGGTTGCTGAGTTTGTCCTTGAGTTCGGACGCCGCTTCCTCTATGGTCTTCTTACTGGCGGCTTCTTTCTTCTTCTCGTAGTCGTACCGCTTATTGAGCAGGTCGAGAATCTCGTCATCGGTCTCTTTGTACCCAGCTTTCTTGTACTGGGCTACCATCTTGTCGATTTCCTTTTGACCCTTTTCCCACAGCGATACTTCTTTATCGTACTGCTTGCGGTTGTCGGCCAGTTTCGCCTGCTTCTCTATATTGGACAGGATGTCCTTTGTTTCTTTTGCGAGTTCCTCTACGGACTTGGCGGTAGACCCTCCGCCTCCGCCACTCCCGGAGCCTAAACCTTTGCCGGATTTTCCTTTTGTCGATGTAACGACTAACTTTGCGCCTGTGTTTGTCGGCTTAGTGGTTCTGCTTGTGCGATACTCGGCTAGGTCTTCCGGCGTGTTGTTGGTGTGTACTACATAGAGGCTTCCGCCGAGGACATTGGTCGGTAAATTGGTTCCAGTGGCAAACGCAGGGATGCTTTTCCCTCGTCCACCTTTTCCGCTCAGAGCCTGCTGTGTTTCTTTTGCGTTAAGTACGATTGCGCCACGGGAAAGATTGACGATTCCGGGGCGTCCGCCATTGGCAATGTATGCTCTTCCGTTATCTGAGATAAGCTCCGGGCCGAGTTCGTTTACAAGCGATGGGCCTCCGGGTGCGTTTCGTGTGCCTGCGGCATGTCCGCCGACTCCCGCGCTTATGGGGCCTACCGACACACTCCCTGCTGCCGCCGCCGCCTCTTGGAATGCGGCAGTCAGCCGTTGCACAGCCGGTATAACGGAGTCAACCTCTGGGCCAATCGCACCAGCCGCGCTTGCCACATCTCCGGCGGCGCTCGTGGCGTCCTCCTCGCCGGAAGTTATTTGGTCGAATGCTTTTCTTGTGTCCTCGCCTGCGGAATAATAGGCGTCCGAAAGGGCAACCTGCGCTTTATCGAGGGCATCGAACGCTTCGGCGCGTCTGTTGGCGTCTTCTGTCTGAGCCGCCTCGTTCGCAGCGAATGCGTCCTGATACTCTTGATACTTTTGAAGCAGATCCTCAAGTTCTGCTTTCTGAGCCTCGGTAGCATCTACCGCTTTCGCCCTTACGTTCCCCTCTGCGTCTACCAGTTCACGGTATCCGTCAACGAGGTTCCCTATGGTGAGAGACGTATCACCCGAAACATCGCTTATGGTTTCAAAGTCCGATATGAACTGTTTCTGATGCTCTGTAAGCTGTCCGCCCGCGTCTCGGACTTGGATGACGGCATCGTAATAATCCTGATACTCTTTTACGATTCCTGCGAGGGACTGGCGGTATTCTTCCGCCGTTCCCGTGAACTCTACACCCTGTGCCGCTTCCCTTAAACTGCGGGCATTATATGCGTCAAGAGTTGTTGGGCCTGTTTTTCTGGTAAGCGATGCCTGAAGTTCTTTCGCGGCCGCTTCCTCTTCCTCTTTTTGGATGAGCCGCTTCAGTTCAAGCTGTTTCTCTATAAGCGCCAAGCGCTCCTGCTCGGCTTTTGTCAGGTCGGTTCCTTGGGCTTTTTCGTTTAGGGTTGCGTATTCATCCTCAAGGTCTTTTATCGTATCAAGGAGATTGTTGCTCTCATAAAAAGGGTCTTTAAATTTATCAACAAACTCGTCGGCTTTGTCTACCATTTGGGTAAGCCAGTCCATGCCGTCCTTGACAAGGTCAGAACTTACGATGTCTGCAATCAGCCTTGTCCACGAGTTTTTGAGTTGTGCTGTTTTCCTCTCCCAGGAGTTCATCATGAGGTCAATCTCGCTGTCAGCCGTTCCCGCGGCGTTTGCGATATTGCCCATCATGTCCGTGTATAGGGTATCAAAGTTCTTTACCAACGCAGTCAGTTGGTTGGTACGGAGCTTTCCGCCCATGCCGGACAGCAGGTTGAAGAGTTCTACGTCATTGAGGTCATCTTCCGCCATTCCTTTGAACAAGGCTCGGATGGCGGTCATTGGGTCGAGCAGTTCTCCGGCAGCCTTTGCCGCATCCACCTCAGTCTTGGCGTATTTTTCAAGAAGCCCCTGTACGGTCTTTACGCTTTCCTCGGTAACCTCAAACTCTTCGCCTTCATCGGTGATGAATGTTCCGACTTCCTTGGAGATATTAAGTATAAGCGCACGGAGTGCGGTTGCCGCCTTGGTTCCAGATTCCTGGGTAGCCGCGGTAATCGTTCCGAGTGCCGCCATCGTTTCCTCGGCGGACATCCCGGCGTTCTCAGCTACGGACGCTACGATAGGCATACCTGCGGCCAGTTTGTCCAAGCTGGTCGCATAGTTGTTGTTGATGTAGTCCGCCTCGTCAACAATCTGTCCGAGGCGCTCCATGTTGCCCTCAAGTTTCCAAGCCGCATTGGTGGCAAGCAGGAATTTGGTGGCGACTTCCTGCGTGGTATCGCCGACAAGCATGGTCTTGACGGCCAGTTCGCCCATCGCTTCGGAGTTGTCACCCATGCCCGCTTTCTGCATGGCGTATACAGCCTGCAGATACTCGGACGCGGCAACTCCGTATTTTGCGGCGGTGTCATAAGCTTTTTCGCCGATTGACTCAAGCGCATCTCCAGTCTTTCCGCTGACCTTTGAGATGTTCGTCAATTCGGTATCTACGCTTTTCATCTCCGTGACAGCTTCACGGATTGCCTGAGTTATCTTGCGGAAAACCGCATGAATGGCTCTTGAAGCCAAGTTTCCGAGGGCAACTTGTAGGGCGTTGTATCCTCCCGCGGCGTCCCTTGCCGCCGCGCCCTCATTTTTTAACTCTTGGACTCTTGCCTTTCCGTCGGATCTCGCATTTTCAAGCGTCAGCCGATTGTTCGAGCGTTGCTCCTCCAACTGCATGAGTTCTCTGGTGCGCTCGGCCGTGCGCTCCAGTTGCATTTCATGGTTTTTTTCGGACGCGGCAAGTTTGTCCGCAGTAGTCTGCTGTTTTTCCAGCTCAAGGGTGCGCTGTCTGCTCAGATTCTGTCCACGCTGTTCAGCCGCAATGCGGCGTTCGGTAGCTGTTTGAAGATTCTTCTCAGCCGCGGCGTTTCTCTCTTTTGCGGCAGCCGCATTGGCTTCCGCTTTCTTTCTCTGTTCAGCAGCACGTTGTAAGGCAAGCTCCTCTTTTTGAATCTGTGCCTGGATTTTGGCGTACTGAACCATTTCCTTGGTCACATTTTGAATCTGAGCCGCGCCTTTTATTTCGAGGGTTATGACATGTTTTTTGCCCTCAAGCGCCTTGACATCGGCATCGAGCTTTGCCAGTTTTGCTAACGCTTGAGCGTCATTTACATCTACGTTTAGGACTACGGTAGCCGCCATATCAATGCGTTCCTCGCTTTCCTATCAGAATCCCTGGGCTGCCATTGCGGCTTGAAGATCCGCCTCTGCCATCGTGGCTACATAGTCCTGCAGACCCTCTTCCATAAACGGACGAGCGCCGGCGGAGTGCTGCCGAAAGCCCGATTCCACCCAGTTTACCTCTCCGCCGCTTCCGCTTTGAGTAACGGTCACGTTCGCCACCATGACGGAACGGTCACCTTGTTTCATCACAATGTAGTTGGCGTCATTAAGCAGTTCACCGCGCCGTTTCGCCATAAAGTAAGGGGGAGGCGTGTGCGCATCGTATACTCTCACCTGGGCGGATGCTTCAAGGGCGGTGATCAGTCGGTATCCCATAGCCTCCACAGCCATAGACACCGCGGCGTCAAGCCTTGGTTTTACGGAGCCAAGGTATTCTTCTGTGAATCCCGCCATCTTCACACCGCCTTTCTATACACATTCCAAAATGTCACATGGAATGGCACTTTGGAAAACATATAGGGGTATGCCCCGACCCGGATGGGCCGGGGCATGTATGCGTCTTTAGGACGCCGTTACCGTCACGGGGATAGTGTCGGTATAGGTCTTGTTCGTGCGGCTGTTCGTCACGCTGACCGTGACCGTGGTGTTCCCGGCGGAACCGCCAGCGGTCATCTCAGGGTCATGAGAGTCGGCGAAGCTGACCACAGCGGAGGCAGCGGTAAACGTCACCTTGCTCCAGTCGGAAACGTTGGTGAGGATTCCGTTCACGCTGTACTTGACGGGCAGAACCATCTTGGTGCTCTTGACGAGGCTGACGCCAGCGCCGAGGCCGATGAAGTAGATGCCGTCCACAGCGGAGGTGGAGGTGTCATCGCCTACATACTCGTCCACCACATAGCCGTAGATTCCGTTGGTATCCACATTGCAGATGCCCTCGGCGGCGGCTTCCTGATAGGTCAGGCAAGTGCCGGAGAGGTTGACCGTGCCGGTCGCCGTCTGAGACAGGCTGCCCTCCATCGGGTTGGTGAAGAAGTAATAGGGGAAGACATAGTGGCGAATCTTGTAGAGGCTTGACGCCAGCACATCGCCGCCGGTCTTCTTGGCGTAGCAGTTGACCGCAAAGTGGGCGCGGACAACCTTGGGGGCGAACATCGAGGGAACGGTGAGCTTCTGAGCGGAGGAGTTCTCGTAGAAATACTTCACGCAGTATGTGTTGCCGTTCACGGCCTCGAAGTCCTGAATCGTGCCGCCCTCAACGGCATGAGCGATACCGCTTGCCGCTTCGACCTCGGCGCGGTCGGAGCCGGTGGACGTGAGGATGTAGCACACAGCGCCGTTCTGCCCACCGAGGGGCGCGGCGGCGTTCGCCAGAGCGAGAGACGTGCCCGTGGCGGTGATAGCGATGGTGGTTTCCACAACGCCACTGCCGGAAATCGTTCCGCCCACCGCAAGCGCCATGTTGTTCAGGGCAGAGTCGGCGGTGGTAGCGGTGATGTTCAGCCGAGCGGAGTCGGGAATCATCATTACGAGGGCGTTACCCGGACCAGCCTCGACCTCGCCGTTGTTCATAGCACCGGCAAGACCGAAGTCGGCGACATAGCGGGAGTAGCCCAACAGGTCATCCGTGGCCGGGTCAAAGAACTCGCCGTAGACAATCCCTTTGCTGAAAAGCTCTTCCGGCTTAAAAGTGAAAGCCATAGTCGTAATTCACTCCTTGTAAGTTAAGTTAGGTTCCTGCCACCAGACCTTTAGCACCCGCATCCAGTTCGGATATGGTGACAAAGCCCGACGGCATATCATTTTTACGGTCGAATTTCCATGACGGATAGGGATTCCCTTGCTTGAATGTCACTTGACCGCTTGCTTCCGCCAACGTGTAAATCAGATGACCGTAGCTTCTGTCGATGGCACTCTGCATACCGTGGAATTCCCGTATCGACCAATCGTAGATATCTTTTGCTCTGCAATGGGCGTTCACAGCAACGGAGTACAGAAGCGTTTCTAAATCCATATCCAACGCCATGCTGTTCCGTTCGGAATTTTGCTGTGCGGCGCGGACGAGTTCGGGGTTCCAACTCTCATCCGGGATGTCATACCCATTTTGTGCGGCTATGATTTTCCGCACCTCGTCCATCTGCTGCATATTGAGCAACGTGTAGTTTCCGTATGCCTCTCCTATCATGACGGCTGTGAGCGAACCGTCCTGCGCGAATACAGGGCGCAGAGGAAGAGTTCCGTTCTCAGCAAAATCATCGAGCCGCAATGACTTTGCGAGGACATAGAGTACGGAGACCAAATATTCTCCTATCTCTCCCGTCTGCTTTTCGCACTCGTGGTCGATTGCCCACAGACACGCACACCAAGGAAGCCGAGCCAGCTTCGGTGACAGAGAGGCAAGCATCAACTCGAACGCCTGCTTTGCCCTTGCGTATATCTGATAGTCCCGCACCAGCAACGGGTGAAATTCCAAGCCCTCGTAGATGACAGGGGCATCTCCTTGGGCGAGGCGCTGGTAATATTTCACCGATGCCATATAAAACTCCTTTGGCATTCAGATGCAAAGCATACTTATATGAAAAGAGCCTTTTTCATATAACTGTACTTTCATGAAAAGTAGGGATTCGGTGCGTCAGCGCACCAATCCTGATAGACATATATCTTGTATCCGAGATTGAACCGCTCATCGTCTATCTTCGTGATGCGGCTCAAGGTCATCGGCCCCGCTCCGCCGAAATTCACCCCGGCCGTCGCTTCCCTTATGCACTGAACTATGTCATATGAGCGGGAGGATGCCGTCATGCCCGTGTTGGATTCGATGGACGTGTTCACGAGCACATCGAATATCATGTACTGCCGCGTGATAAACACGCCTTTGCTCTCCAGTGCGGTGGCATCCGATATATATGCACGGATAAAGGACTTACTTGCGGCCACACTCTGCTCCACCATGTTCTGCGGATAGATGCGGTAGCCGTGTTCCTGGTCTGGCGGTCTGTCCGGGTTTTCCGGGTCATAAAACAACTTTCGGATTTGCTCCGGCGTTGGACAGGGCTGATTCAGAGGGAGAGGCGTATCGTAATACAGCAGTTTTTTCAGCCGCACACGGGGGAATGAGTTGTCGGTAGGGGGGATATACCCGGTGCCGTCCGGCAAATCCATCAGATAACGGCACACGATGTACGGCATCTGCTCCATTCCCGCCAGGGTGTCCGCCTCGACTACCTTGCGATACGGCCAGTAGGGGGAGGCGTGTTCAGGCTGCGCTCCCGTCCATATGTCACTCATTGGAATCACCCTTTATCATGTTTCGCAGTTCTCCGCCGATTACTTCTTTCACGGCAGCGTCCGCAGCGGTGAGCGAGAACCACTGAATCGCCCGGTTGAATGGGTCATTCCGCACTTCCAGTTCGTCACGGATGGCTCCCGTCAGCATAAGCTCAAAGGCTTTGTAGTCATAGAGCAGGTCGAACAGCTTGTTCACCAGTTCGCTGTCCTTTGTCTTTTTCAGGCGCTCCAACTGGTTCATGACATGGCTTCCCGCCCACATGTCATAGTCGGCTTCCGCCATGCACCCGGTCAGTTCCTCCCCGGTAGTCAGCTTTTCTGACTCAAACGGCCTCTGAAGCAGGGTGGCAAGCATCCCCATCAGGTACTGAGCCTTGATTTTTTTGTTCTCCCGAAACATCGTTGGCAACGTTTCGCTGTCATCCACCTGCACCGTCACAGGCTCAAGGCAGAGGTAGGCTACAGCCCTCGTGTACTGCTCTTTGGTCGAGATATTGACATAGGAACCGGCGTCCATGATGTCTTTCTCGGTTATCGTAATCGCATATTCGGCCATATAACTTCTCCTTTGGCGGATATATCGGCGTTAAACCGTATAATTTATGCGGATTCCGCAGTTTTTTTAGCTTTAACCGGCTTTTTCGCAGGCTTCGGCTGAACCAGTTTCGGGTCTTCACCCGCGTCCGGGAACACATCCTCATAGGTAGGTTCGGCAGGCTCGATGAGCTTCACGCACTGCCTCCACGTTGCCGACAGCTTGTGGCAACTCTGCTTCGGACAGTTGACCTGATGTCCGCACAGGGCGTGAAACAGCTTTTCACGGTCATGTCTGCTAGGTTCAGGCTCTTTTCGGCACAGAACGTAGTCAATGTTCTGTTTCATGTATGCGTATTTGCAATCCATATTTCTGCTCCTTACACATAATCTATCCCGGCAAGACGGCCGGGTTTCCATCTGAATATCATGAATCTCTTGGACGCACCGACAAGTCCCTCATCGTCCGTCCACTCATCTTCTATGCCCTTGTGGGCCAGTCTGCGGCACATGACGCCGTAAATATCTCTCTCTTCCTCACGATGGAGGTGTCCGGCGTGTATCTCACGCACTTTGGCGTTGGCAAATTCGATGGGGAACTGAATCGTGAACTGTCCTCTCAGGTCATCCAACGAGGATTTCTTATAGGCTCCGTGGGTCACTCCGATGAAGCATTCACGCCAAAAGATTATCTTTCTCTGCTTGAGGGAATCATCGAACTCGGCCTGTGGGAACATGGCTTTGAGCATTTGAACGAACGCCCACGCCATGCTTTCGTCATGATTTCCCTTGGAATAGACCACTTTTACTTTCTCGCTCTGTTTTACGCACAGAGAAAGCACGGAAGTATAGAATATCCGGGCGAGTTCCCACGCCTTTACCATGTCCACTTTCTCTATCGGTCTGCCCGATGAGGTGCGTCCCCGCATGTCATCGTTATGGAACAAATCCTGACCGATGATGACATTTATCTCTTCCCAATGCTTCGACTCGATGATGCGGGATATGGCAACGAACGTGTCGATGTGGTCATTTTGGGGAAAATGCTGGTCAAAAAGCGGAATCTCAAGCATCTCAGGCTCGGTCTGAGCCTCTTCCGCCCGCTCGATTACGATGGGTTGCGTATGCTCTTTGATAGCCTCGATGAGTTCGGCAAGCTGGTTTTCATCGGTGTGTTCCTTAATCCAAGCCTGCACCACTTCGCCGTGTCCGTTGACCTGAACGGTGGCTCCGTGCGCCGTGAAACCGGGATACGTTCCGGCTCCGAGCGTTTTTTCGTCAGCGAAAGCCAGTTTTTCCCACTTTCTGATTTTGTGACGGAACGTTTCAAAGCCCATTCCGGGATGTTCTTTCTTGAATACCTCATTGTAAATCTCCAAGTGTGAACATCCGTTGTTGCGCATCTCTACGCATCTTCGTTTCAGTTCAAGAGGGATAGTCATAAACACCTATATCCCTTTCTGCGACGCTGGCTCCCACCCCGGCCATTTAATGCGAAGCTGTACCCACAAGAAACCGTAGTTACATCGTATTAAGTCACAAGCCACACTGTTTCCGTGGCGGTATAGCCGTTGTATTCGGCTGTTACGGTCAGCGGTCTCTGTGAGGCGTGGTACACGTTCAGCTTTACTCGGCTGTCGGCGTCTATGACTTCGGAGTACGCTTCGCCGCTGTATACCGTGTTGGAAAGAGCAATGCTCTCGGAGGAATATACCCGGTTGAAACCGACCACCCCGGCTTCCACGCCGCTGAACGTGATGGTGATGGGGAAGTTTGTGGCAAGTCCGTTTTGGAAGAACGTAGCGCCTATCTCAATGCTCTCGCCCTCGTGGAGCGTCTTCGGAAGAGTCGTGGTGAACGCAACGTACTCGTTCTCCGTGGCAGGCACTTCGATATTCACCGTCTGCGTGATGCCCGGATTTTGCGCGAGGCTTACCGTTATCTCGGCTTCGCCCTCTCCGACCGCCGTCACGTTGCCGTGTTCGTCCACGGTCAGAACGGACTCATCGGAACTCTCATACAGATAGGAAATGGGATGTTCCTCTCCGTTCTCCACAGGAACGTTGTTCCGCCTGCTCGTCACGTTCAGAGTCTGCGTCATCCCCGTCCGCATGGAGTTGTTCCAGTCGATATGCAGTTCCCAACTGAATCCTCCGTAATCTGCCACGCCCAGTTCGATGTTATCAAAGGGCTGAACCTCGACTCTTTCGATAGTGAACGTGAGCAGATGTACGGAGTTCGGGTCATCGGTGAATTCCCGTGTGAAGTCATCCATGCCCCGCATTGCGTAGGCCGTGTCACCGAGGATGATTCTCGTATTCTCGTGGAACTGCCTGCTGTATTCGTTCAACTGGCAGATACAGGCGATATAGTTCTTACTGGTAATGGTGTTTTCTGTGGTGTGAGGGGCGTTTCCCAGCGTACCCATTTTTGAGTAGGACATGGGAACGGTCACGACATTGCCATACCAGTCGAGGACATTGATAACTGCGTTGCAACGGCGAACGATGGCGGCTCCAAGGATAGCCTCCATGTTTTTGCCCTTGTACACAACCCAAGTATTGTCGGCGTATTTCAACATCGCCCCCTGTGGGATGTAGGTGTACCGCGCCGGGTCTATGATGTATATCCTCTGCCAATCGTCGGGCATCGTTTCGCCCGTCTGAGCCTGCGCCGCACGGATAGACCGAATCTTGATTCTATCCCATCCGTAGAAGTCGTTCGGGTTCAGCCCTTGGCAGTCGGCGGCGTATACGTTGGAGGCGTAGATGCCCATCTCCTGCGTGTACGCCTGCGTTTCGTTTTGGAAGAACTGAGTCCGCAGGCTACCGTCTTTATTGATTCGGTTGGATTTGCCTCTCGGCATCCCGCCGATGAGTGTTCCGGCGGTCTTGGCGTATGTGGTGATGTCGGCCATCGGCTACACTCCTTTGTTCGTTGTTAAAAGAGGGGATTATTTACAACGGTCTTCATGTAAGCCGCCGTCTGCTCGTACATGCGGAGCTTGTCGAAAAGCTGGGAATCGACCTCACGCTGGCGGTCTGTTCCCGCCGCCGTCTGCGATGCCTCACTTATAGTTGTGAAGTTGGCGTCACGAATCTTGGAAGACCGCTCAAGGGCGTTGTTGTCGAACCTATGCTCCCACACGTCATAGATGCAGAACGCGAGGATGTCGCATTCTGTGGCGTTCAGGTCAACGTTGAAAGAGCCGCTCTTGTAGAAGTCGATATCAATCTCATCGCCGATGGCGATAGTGCCGGAAATTACAACCTCTCCCGTTTCCGCATCGTAGCTGTCCACGTTCAGCGGAAGGTATTCGGGGTTGCCGAATTCATCGTTGCGCACGATTCCGGCGGAGCAGATGTCCATGTCGGTGATTCCCGTGTCAACCGACAGCGGCCCAAGCGGTTCTTCCGACACGGTGAATATCATGTCGGAGAACTGAGGCTCGGTGTAGGCGTGGAGCCGTGAGAGCATCACGGGCGGCTTGTTGAACAGGGGGATAGCCGACAGCATGTAGTTCCACATGCGCCTATAGAACACGGGCAGTCTGTTCTGCAAGTCCCAGTCAAGGGACATATCGTTCTTTATATATGTCAAAGCCTGACATTCGATTTGCTCAAAGGATGTTCCCATCAGGCATCATCTCCTTTTTATGGTTGCGGGTCAGCGGAATCGCACCGTGTTTCTCCGGCTTATGACGCCGGACGAGATACTGACCTCCCACCCGCAATATGGCACAGACTGGTGGGGTCGAACCACCACCGCAGGAGTCAAAGTCCCGTGTGCTACCTTTACACCAAGTCCGTTTATCTTTTATGTGCCGTGACTATCGCCATGACCGCAAAGGACACGATGATAACGATATAGTCCCAGTTGATTGCCCGGAACACGCAGTATTCCCACACGCCGTTGAGCAGGTAAGCGACACTTATTGCGAGGAAGAACAGGGGAACGAACATCACAATCCGCCTTTGGCGAGGATGAAAGCCACCACAGCGCCGACTACGGCGTATATGACTTTCTCTACCACGCCCTCCCATCTCTTCGCGGGCTTGTCCTTGAGTTCCTTTACGTCCTCCTTGGTTTCCCTTACGTCCGTGGACAGGTGCTCCAAGTCTTTTTGCATGGCTTGGAGGACGCTGACCACATCGGCCAAGTTATCCACCTTCTTTTCAAGCGTCTCGATGCGGCGGGTATTCCCCTTGCTTCGGTCTTCCACTTCCTTCAGCAGAACTGCTTGGTCTTCCAGTGACATAGCCATAGTCAACGTCCTCCTATGCTTGCTTAATGCCCCATCAAGGGGCTACGGTGAGGAAAGCGTCACCGCGCTTGATTTTCTCAATATAGGCTTCGGCGATAGAATGAATCATTCCCTCGATATCGATGCCTGCGGCCTCCAGCGTAGTAGAGGCTGGGTCGGAAAGCTGTTCGGTAGCTTTCATCACGAGCAGTTTGCCGAGGTCATAGATGTCCTCTGCGGAAAGTTTTCCGTCCACGGACTCTTCCTTCAGACCCTCTACCATCGTCTGCTGAAGTTCGCCGACCACGTTCTTTACCACGAACTCAAGCTGTTCCATAGCGGCGGAAAGGGTGTCCAGCTTTTTGTTCTGTCCCATCCACTTTCCGACATAGGCAAAGGCGATGCTTACAACGCCCATCAGGATAGCGCCGATGACCTGCACGGCCACCTCAATGATTGCTTCTCTCATGGATTACTCCTCCTCCGGGGGCGCAAAGGTGGCAAGCCACTCCTGAGACGCCGCGTCAAACAGGTAGATAGCGCCGGTATCCATCTCAAGAAAGGCACTTCCGTTGTAGCACCCGGTAGGTTTCTCATCATCGTGAAGCCCGATGAATACGTCACTCAGGTTTCCAAGCGTAATCATCTCTTATTCCTCCTCGTCAGCGGCGTTCATTTCCTGCACGATTTGCTGGAACGCCTTAATATCCAGACCTTGGTCGCGGGTGATGTTGCGAAGGGCAATGACCTTATCGCGGGTCACGGACTGGCTCCCGTTCTGCCATGCGTCATAGAAACGCTGTCCTACCATCTCTTTGTGGCTCGGACACAGTTTCTCGTAGACCTCGCAGATTTCTTCCTTGGGCATATCAACGAGGTGCATGAACGCATTCCGTCCGATGATTTCGCCCTCTTTGTAGTCAACGCCGAGGCTCACTCTCTCGTCATCGTCCAGTCCGTCCAGTACGATGAGCCAACGATTCGCAAGGAATCTACGATTCTTGTCATCGAGGATGCGGCTCAGTTCGTTCTTCGGAACGGAGAACGTTCCCGTCTTGCCCGTGATGGAACCGTACATACCTCCGGGGCCGAATGTCACGAGGTTGTAGTCCGCAACTTCCGCCTGCCACAGAAAATGCACACGCTCGGTGTCGGCGGCTACCTGAATCACCTGCGGGCGCTGAAGCGCAAGCAACTGCCTCTGGAGTTCTTCCATCTGTTTCTGGAGCAGTTCGTTCTGTGCCTTGAGTAGTTCCACGGCCGGGTCAACCGCAGGCTCTTCCACGTTTTCTGAGGGACTTTCGGCAATTTCCTCACGTTTTGCCGATTCGCCCTCGATGGCGGCGATGATTTCCGCCTTTGTCATGGTGCTGTCCGCATCAATGCCCTGTTCTTTCGCAAGGGCAATAAGGTCATCCTTCTTCATTGTCGCGTAATTTGCCATAGCCGTCTAACTTTCTCCTTTTTAGCTATTGTTATTCATTTTTTAAGTTGGGCCGGTCCCGTACTACATTCGCATTTCCAGTTCTACTGCCGGATTCATACCGTTTCCTACCGGCCCTCCGCTTTTGGTCTAGCGTTGCACCCTCTGTCCAGTTGGAATCGAACCAACGTCTGTAGATTGAAATCTACCGCTCTCCCACTGAGCTATGTCAGCATATGGATAGGGGCGGATTGCCCGCCCCTATGAAATTAGAAATTAATCACACCGATGTGGTCAGCGAAAACTGCCACAGAATCGACGCCCATCGTGATGTTGATGGCAATCTCCATATCGCCAGCCTTGGAGGGGTCAACCTCAAGGGTGATAGGAGTACCCTCGGTATAGCCGATGGTCAGGGGCTTGCGACCGTTGCCGCTCATCATATAAGCGGTGGAGTCGGACAGCATGGTGGACACAGTGGTGTTCTGAGTGCCGGGGATGATGACATCGACCAGAGGCATCAGACGCACAGCCATGAACTCGCCCAGATAACCGGCACGGGTGTAGTCAGCGCCCAGCAGAGTGGCGATGGCGGCATCCATGTTCACGTTGGTGGAGCCGGTCACGTCAGAGGGAAGAATCTGCGCCAGTGCGGGATAGGAACCCCAAGCGATAGCGTTGCTGATGGGCGTGTTGTTCACGGCGCTCAGACGGTTCGCCAGCTTGACCCAGTTCTGAGTGCTGAAGGTCACGCTCAGATTAGAGGGGACAAGGGAGGTGTCCAGAATGGCGGCAGACATAGCGGCATTCCACAGACCCATCGTCTTGGCGTACATACCGGCGGTGATGTTCGCAAAGAACTGACCGAAGTCGGTGTTCGTGCCGACCAGCTGAGTCCACTTCGCATTGATTTGCGCGGTGCGGGGCTGGGGATTCAGCACAACGTCCTTGCTGTAGAAACGGTTGCGGGGAACGCTACGGGAAGCGCCCCAAGCGGAGTCTTGGAAGCAGACAATATCATTCGACGTGATGCTAATCATGTGGGTCTCACCGAAGGGAACTTCCACGACCTCGGCGAACACACCAACGGCCTCGCTGTAGACGCGGGGCAGGATGGGGGTCAGAATCTCCTGATAGATGCCCATCAGAACCTTCAGGAACAGGTCGTTGTTGACGTAGTTCTTGCCGTTGCGCTTGAACTCCTCGAAGTCGGCGGGGCCTTTGCGACCGAGCACGGCGTCAGCCTGACGAGCGGCGTACAGCAGGTGGGCCGCTTGGAACTTGGTGTTGGCTTCCTTGTACTTCTCGGCAGACAGGACAGAGGCAATCTCGTTGTCCTTGTTGCCCATAGCGGCACGGACAGCCATAGCACCCTTGCGGGCGTACTCGTAAGCGAGCATACGGCCGGTTCCAACGATAGTGGCGCGGGCGTTGCTGTTATCTACGGTGTCCTCGGCGGAAACCTTGAACACACCGGGGTTGATGCTGTTAAGAGAAAGTTTCATTATTCGTTACCTCCCTCATTCAGCGACGCAGGCCAAGCAATCGACGTAGCCGAAGCTGGCGCTCGTACCCTCGGTAAAGTTGCCGCTTCCCATCAGCTTGAAATAGGGAGTTCCGGCAGTGACGGGAGCGGAGGCGGCGGGAGTCAGCAGGCCGTCGGCGCTGATAGTGAAAAATGTGTTGGTGCTCAGAGAAGCACTCAGGTTGCCCACGCCGAAGCGATAGACAGATTCGCCGTCGAAGTGGACGCGGCGGAAGGAGCCGTAGCGTCCGGCGGGAATGCCGAGGCCGAGGGTCTCAGTCCCGACGGCATAAAGTTCGCCCTTAACGGAGGCAAGCGGCCAGTCGTGGGGGTCGCAGGCGTAGATGGGCGTACCGGCGGTGGTGGAGTTGGTCGCCTTGACCATCTTCCAAGTGTTTTCATTCTTCACGCCGCTGAAGCCCTCGCAGTCCAGCAGGCTGTCGCGGACGCACAGCTGACCGGCGGAGCAATCGGTAGCGGTCGTGGAGACAAAATACTTCCCGGCGATATTGGCGAGGTCATCGAAACGGTCGTTTACGATGCGGGCCTCGAACGCGGTGTTAGCAATAAAAGCCATTATTGTCTCACTCTCCTATTAGATGATTTTGTCCAGATCGGACAGCAGGCCCTCGATGCTGTCGGGCTGGTCGCCCTTATCATTGAGGAACTTATTGTAGGCGAAGGTGGTCTCAGCGGCTTCCTTGGCCTTTCTGTCCATTTCCTTCTGCTCGTTCATGCAGAGGAAGGAAACGTCACGCTCGACTTCGGCATCGCCGACCCACAGGCCGTCGGAGTTGACGCGCTCAGTGTATTTACCGGCGTCGATGTCGGAGATGACGGAATTGAGGATGGAGTCCTCAAACTGCGCTTTGGCGGCGCGGTTGGCATTCAGACCATTCAGGACGGCATGAGCCTTGTCCTTGGCGGCCTGCACACGGCGGGCGCGTTCGGCGGTTTCCATCGCCTTGATGCGCTCGTTGGCTGCGTTCAGCTTCTGCTCCATGTCGGACGCATTGTTGCAAGCCTCGGCCAGTTCCGCAGAAAGAGAGTCGATGACCTCGCAGGTATCGACCTCGGCGTTGTCGCAGTCCTCACCGATATCAAAGTTGACCTTGGTGGTAGAACTGCGGAATTTCTCCGGCACGATGGTTTCGTCGATGCTATCCATCTTGTAGACAGAAGTGTTGGCGTCCTTCGACATCAGGCACACCCGGATATCTCCCGCCTCCGTCTGCACGGCGGCAAGAACCTTATAGTCCGGGAACTTTTTGCCCAGTTCCGCAAGCTGCTTGCGGCTGAAATAGGTCATGGACTTTTTCACTCCTTTGTTTTCATTGTCTTTGGGGGATTCTTCGGAAGGCTCCTCGTCAGGCTCCTCCGGCTCATCTTCGGTCGGTTCGTCTTCCGGCTCGTCTTCCTCTCGGACGTCATTCGGTTTTGCGTAGCTGGCGGCTTTCAAAATGTTTTCCGCCATGTTGCTCCGCAGTTCCGAAAGTTCGGAGAGGGTCTTGATGTTCGCCCCGGCTACGGCAGGCTCAACGCCGTTGCCAAGTATCGTGATTCCGAGGACTAAATATTTCTCCTCGATATCCACTCCGTCCTCTCCCTGGCGCTCGTCCGTCACCAATGTTTCTATCGAAACCTCCATGCCACCCTGTCTGGCAATTTGGTCTACGAGTTCTTTTGCGTACCACGCCCAGAGATTCCCTTTGACGATGACCCATTCCGTTCCGTCAACGACTTCCAGTCGGACGTTCTCAGGGTCTTTTGGAATCCATCCCACGATGCGCTCGGCATCTGACGCGGTAAAGGACGCATACTGCTCTCCCGTGTTCGGGTCGGTCTTCATGTTGTAGTTGTGGCCGTCCCCGACAACCATCCCGCCGCCGACATAGGCGGTCAGAATGGGGATATCCAGAAATTCATTCAGGTGCTTCTCAAGGTTCACATACTGCCAGTTGTTTCTGTTCACCAGTGAGTTCAGCGCCATGATTTCCACGGCGTAGAGCTTTGGGTTGGCAGTTTCCATTACCTTGAGCTGCCCGGTAAACGCTCTGTTCTTTTCCATCTGCCTCACCCTTTCTTAATCGAAATCATCCCAATGGTCTCTGGGGTCTACCCTATGCGTGGGAGCGACATCTCCGCCCCCACCGCCACCGGGAAGAAGGTCTCTCTGTTTCTGCCCGGATTCGCTGCCGTCTTCCGGCGGTCTTCCGCCCGGATTGAGTTCCTGCGCCGCCTGCGGAGGAAGCGTACCGTCCCTCTGCCTTGCACTATATGTGGAGATGAGCGGCTGTCTGCGGTTCATGATGCCACTTTCGACCACGAACTTGCTGATTGCCAAATCGTCAAGCAGGCTGTGTCCCATCATGGCGTTATATTTGAACGTAGCCTCCATGAGTCCGAGCGTCATGTCCTTGCGGGCTTGCTCCATCTCATGCTCACGGCTGAACACATCGCCAAACATATTGAACCGCATTGTGGTCTTGAGATTCAGGCTCTCAAAAATGGCGTTCATCATGGTGGCGAATGTACTGTATATGGGCTGTACTTTCCGCGCCGCTATCTTGGCGGACAGTTCCGCAACGCCGACCTTTGGGTCTTCGGATGTGGGTATCACGGAAGCGAGTCCGGCTTTCTGCACCTGATCGGAATAGGCGTGTTCCGCAATGGACGTGGAACTCACGGAGTCCGTTATCGTCTGCAGCTTCATGTTCTTCGCCGGAGCGAGATAAAGCCCAATGCCGGACGTATTGTTCGCCGAAAGCATCTGATACCAAAAAGACTCGAACAGTTCCCTCTGCGCCGGGGATATGGCTATGGGGTCTGCTCCGGGAACTCCTTGCGTATCGTACATCGGCAGTTCGCCCGTCATGATGGAGGTCAGCGGGTTTAGGATTATCTCCAACTGCGCAGCCTCATACGCGGGTATCTGCGCCATGCTCACCATCATGCCCGTTGTTTCAGGGATGTTGTCCACCACACGGTCATTGCGCTCAAACACGATGACCTTATCCGCAGGCAGGTTGACCCAGTAATAATTAACTGTTCCCACCTGATACCAAGTGGGATTTCCCACCGTGGCTCCCGTTTCGTTGGCACGGAACCGTTCGGCGTTGATTCCGTATCGTTGCCCCTTCGATGTGTATATGTAACTGCTTCTCTCCTCAATGACTTCGCCAAACGCATCCATGTAGGGGAGGAAGAGGTCTCCAAATTGGCGCGGGTCAGTGCCGGGAGTGCAGAAATACATCAGATTGAACGCCACGGTGTATTTCCCCGGTCCGTTGTTCTCTCCGACAATCATGCACCAGTCGGTAGGAAGCTGTTGCAGGAAAGCGTACTTCACTTTGCTGTGGGATTTATCCACGTCATATCTCGGCGTGTAAAAAACCTTTCCGTACTTGGCGCACTGGCCGTTGATTTTCCGAGCCGTAGCGCTCGGGTTCATCTTGTCGGCGAGTTTCTGCACAAGCACGAAATCACGGAGCATCTGTTTGAACCCAACCTCGTCCAATCCCTCAGAGGGATAAACGTACCAGTCATAGGTTGGGATATTCTGATAGGCATCGAGGATGATGGCATAGGTCATCGCCGAAGTGTCCAACGCCGCGGACACGGCGCGGAGCGGACGCTCGTTCGCAGATGGATTCTGAACCATCTCGGCGATTTGGTCTTTGGTGTAATCGGCCGCTCTTGTGTTGATTCCCTTTATCCTTGAGTTTTGGATTTGGGGCCAACTGGTGAACAGGCTCATTCCTCCAGCCGCTGTCCACGCGGAGAAGATGGAACCCATTCCGAGAGAGCCGTACTGACCGTTCAGGCGCTTGATGCCCTTGGCAAGCTCCGCCCAAGTGTCGGTATTAACCTGTTCCGTCACCATCGGGGTTTCTGCCATCGGTCATTCTCCCTTTCAACTCTTCCTCGAAGCGTACCAAGAACTCTTTCTGTTTCTCGGTGAACGCCTTATACTCCTGCTCTGCCTTGATTTTTGCGCCGACCGTCTGTATCCATTCCCAATCCTGCATGGTAAGAGAACGGGCGGCGTCACTCGTGACTTCCGCCATTTTCTCAGGCGTTTCATCCGTAATGACAAGGCAGTATTTATCGTTGGCTTTGAAGTATTCGTACTTCTCCGCCCGCGTTATATTTTCTGCCGTAGACCGGCATACCCATAGTCTGTTCATCGTTTCACGCCCAGCCTTCCGCTGCGCCTCTGCTTTGCCAACTTTGAGTTCGGTGCGTAGTCCCCGGTGTAACCATCATACTTTTGGGCAAGTTCTTCCCACTCGTTCTTTCTGCGGTTCTGCGCATACAGTTCGGATTTCTCCAACCTTTGCGCTATCCGGCAGGCGTAGAGCAGGGCAGACCACATATCCTTTTGGATGTTCTTGTTTATCTGCTGTTCTGTCCATCCGACCGCACCGTATTTCTTTTGCAGATTTCCTATCTGCCTCGCAAGTCGGTTCGTTGCTCCGTAGGGAGCCTGTATCTCCGGGTCTCGGATATCGTCCTTGATTTCGTGCTTGAGTTTGTACGCCTGCAGTCCCTCGTAAAGGTTCGATGTAAGCAGGCGGAGATTCCCTCTCTCAAACTCCCGCTCTATGTAGTCGAGCATGACGGCGTTCGGATCTGCGCCCGACGTTCCCGATGCCTGCAATGCGTATAGACACGGGATGGCGTCCGGCTGTACCAGCTCCGCAAACGTGAGGTCATTGTTCATCGTGCGGAAGGGGGGGAGCCCATCTCCAAGGTCTTCGTGCAGATGCTCGATTACGCTCAGACCGTAGCTTCTTGCGTCCACCACCACGAAAGCGGGACGCCCCTCTTCGATGCAGTAATCTCTCCAACGCCGCTTGATGATGGCGGCATGTTCCCTTGCTGTCTTCGGTGGCTTTCGGTCTTCCACATAGACGAGCGATTTGCGGTACTCGTCTGCCAGATCCGTGTGATACTGCCGTTCGCACTTGACCACAGCCATTGCGGTCAGGGCGTTGTTCATCACGTCACGGGAGCTAACGTCATAGCCGATGATGTAGAAGCATTCCGGGTCACCGCAGTGCTTGTCCTCCATCACCTTCAGCTTTCGGCTTGCAGAAAGTACATCGTCTCGGATGATGGGGTTTTCTATGCTTCCCGTCCACTTTGCTTCACACTCACGCATGAACTGTTCCGATGTCAGTTTCTTGCGCAGCATTCGGTAGTAGCTCACCGATTTCATCCGCGCCAGGACGGGAACCTGCCACGGCATACTCACGGCGTAAGCGTCTTCTCCGTCCTGCATAGCCTTGCGCAGATTGATGTACACTCCGTAGGCTTCGTTCTCACGCCGAGTGGCGGATGTGATGTAGTGTATCTGAGAATCAACGTGGGATTCGTCCGCCCGCCCGTTGACCTTATAAGCAAGTCGGTTCGTTCCGAGGACGATTTGATTGAAATCTTCCCAGTCGAACGGATTGCGGTCTTCCTGCGCACACTCTTCCGCCACAACGCCGGATGTGTCGATACCGCGGTCGATGTTCATGATGAACATGGAGCCGTGCGGAGTGGTCACTCTGAAACGGTCTCGTGTGTCACTGTTCTTAATCCAGTGGTCTGCCAGTATCGGAACGTTCCGCTTATAAGTGGCGTAGGCTTTGGACGCAAGGGGAGCCGCCTGCGTCATGACCGGGGCGTAGTACCCGGTTATCTCTCCCGGCCACAGGATTCCCTTGTCGCACTTGTCGGCCACCACAGTGGTGGTCTTGCCAATGCCGCGGGAACCCGTGGTGAAAGTTTCCTGATATCGAGCCATGTATCTCTTCATGACCCGGTTTATCAGGCTGTTGGAGAACTCAGCGTTCTCTCCTCTGCAAATATCCTCAAGGAGGTCGGGATACCAGCGAAAGAATGAGAGCAACAATGCCCAGGTCGGCGTTGCGAACTCATCGTAGTTGATGCCCTCTCGGTCTTTACTGTTTACCGCCATCTGCGTCACCGCCTTTCATATGCAGCGGCGCAAGCCCGAGGTCTTTGTATATCTGTTTCTCCGTTTCGTCCTGTTCCTGCGCAAATTCTCCGAGAGGATCTGCCATTGCGAACTCGTCGGGCAGACGGTCTATCTCCGGCACGTTCTCGTTGAACGCCGTGGCGTTTCGGATGAGCAGAAGCATTTGGTCTGCGGCGTCTCTCGTATAGCCGTAGGGCGTATGGAACATGTATGTCGCAAGCTGTCTGCACAACTCGTCATAGTCCATCATGTTCAGGCCGGCGCGTTCCACGGCTTTCACGATGTCATCAATGCGAACACGGTCTTGCGGGAGTTCGTCCTTTTTACGAAGCTGTTCGGATTCTTTCAGCTTCTCAATCATGGCATCGACTTTCTTTGCGTCATCGAACTCTTTCGCAGCCATGAGCTTGTCACGCTCAAGAGTCCACCGCGCTATGTCCTGAATCGCCATGCGAGACTGAGAACTGATTCCGCTTCGCCCCTCCGTCATGGCATCCCACACACGGTTCAGGGCATCGTAGTCTGCCTCGGTATAGGCTTCCCCGGATTCTCCGTAGGACACGCCCCAAAAGTAAGCGTTCTCGTCCGCCGTCCTGCTCTTGGATTCCAACAGTTCGATGGCGCTCTCTGCGCCGATGTCCGCCAGTTCTCTGAAAGATTTCTTGATGTCTACGTTTCCGTCTGCGAATCCCGCCCAACGTCCGCCGAGTTCGTGGAGTTTCGCCGCTCTGAGAGCCACGATGTATCCGCCCCACGGCCCATACTCTATGCGGTACTTGTAGGATTCTTTGATTCTCTCCGGCAGATAGGGAACATCGAACTTAACACAGCAATAAAAATAAGCGAGGTCGGTTCCGACGATTTTGGCCAGTTGCAGGAAATACTGGTTTTGGCAGCTCACGCAGTAAAACGTGGGCGCACCACGGTCAAAGCCGTCTGTAGGATTCCAACTGTTCTTATCGTTGAGTTCCCGTCGGCAGTGCCAGCATAACTTCTTTTTGGCCCTGTTCTCGTCCATAAAAACCTTTCTCGCTAAACTCATAAACACAACATCTTGTGGTTCACATTACCATATACCACAATATGTTGTGTTTGTCAATGCTTTTGTTCAAAATGACGAAAAGCGCCGCATTTCTGCGGCGCTCTCATTTATTCGGAGGGGTCAGTCATCCCATGACTTGACCTCCGCTATGATATAGTCCACGCTTTTGGGGCGCTTTACCGTGACAACGTTGTTCGCCGTCTTCGGAATCTCACGCTTTCGCGGCTTTCGCTTCGTGTTTTCCTTTAGGTGTTTTCCCTTGTACATGGGTGTCCTCCTTTCTCAGCAGTTCGTCAATCTTCGTGATGTCCTCCGGGTCGGTGTCCAGAAGAGGACGGTCTGTCCTCTTGCCATTGGTGGCAAGTTCAACATACTCTGCGTATGTATGCTCCGTTTCGCTCTTCACCGTGAACCCGGAGAACAATATGGCTATCGCTATGGTGATTCCCGCGCAGAGTCCGCATATCAGCAGAGGGTCACTGACATACAGCGTTTGGCATACGGCGAGTACGGTCAGCACGATTCCCTCTCCGAGCGCAAAGGCGGCTATCACGACCCACCACAGCACTGACGGTTTCTTCATATCTCATTTCTCCCTTTCTCTTTATCTCCCGGATGAGCCGAATCCGTTGCTCCCACGGTCTGTTTCCGTGAGTTCGCCAACTAGCTCTATCTCCGGGGCGATATACGGTTGTATTACAAGCTGGGCTATCTTATCACCCGGTTCAAAGACATAGGCTTTGTCGCCGAGGTTATAGAGCTTCACCACGATGCTCCCACGGTACGGCTCGTCAATCGTCCCACCGCAGCTGACGATGTTGTGCTTCACGTTCAGCCCAGACTTGCTCTCAATCTTTCCGTAGTATCCGTGGGGCAGTTCGACATGAACGCCCGTGTCTATGGTGGCGGACAGTTGTGGCCATATCTTCACACGCTCTTTGGCTCTCAAGTCAAGCCCGGCGTCCGTAGGATGCGCCCGTGTCGGAGCGAACGCTCCCTCGTCAAGCATAATTCTCATATCACACTTCCTCAATCCGATAGCCCATGTCGGCCATCAGTTTTCTTTTCATTGAGTACTCTGCCGTTTTGCGTCCTTTGACATCAACGATGTGCTGTTTCCACTCTCCATCGTCATCCATTCTCTCGAACACAAAATCAGCGAGATAGTTTATCGCACGGAACCGTTCCCCGGTAGCACCGTCCGTGTAGGCGGGTTTGAGCAGAAACTGAACCTGCAATCGGATATCTCTGACTCGCCCGGCCGACTCCCATATCTTGAGTTCGTCATAATAGACAGCTTCTTTTTTGCTGTCGAACTTTATGACCGTTCCGTTCGGAAGCACTCTGTCCGTTGGCTTTGCGTTGTACTTGCTTTGCCTCGGATCGGTGGCTTGGGTGAGTTCCGCAAGCCACCGCTTCGTTTCCGTATCCCGCGTCTTCTGCTGAACTTGCTGTTCGTACAGCTTGCGCATTCCGGGAGGCATGTCATTAATGTCCTTGAAATTCATTCAGAGTAATGGTCGCGCCTCCACTCGCTCCATATGTACAGCGCACCGAGTACGCCTATTACAGCCCAAAACTGAAACCACATTTATTTCTTCCCCTTCCAATAATGTTCTTCTCTCTCGTCCTCTATACCCGATACTTTCGCTCCGGCAAAGCAGAAGAGGATTAACAGTGCAACCGACGCGGCGGCAGCCACGCACATTCCAATGATTTCTTTCATGTCAATAGCCATCGTACCGCTCCTGCGCCATGATATTGGCGTACATTCCAAGAAAGTCCATATAGACCGTTCCCGTTTCGCCGTGTCTGTTTTTCGCCACATTGAACTCCATCGTCTGGGGTTCGTTTGGGGCGGGCTGTTGGTTCGGCGGAAGGTAATATGCTTCACGGTGTATGAAGATGACGGCGTCCGAGTCTTCTTCGATTGCTCCGCTGTTGCGCAAATCGGCAAGCGTTCCTCGTTTATCTTGCCTTTGCGTGTTCGCGCGATTCAACTGGCAGAGCATCAGAATGGGCGTCCCGGTTGACTTTGCCAACCGTTTCAAAGCATGTGAAGCCATCGTTGTTGGAAGATACAGACTATCCGTTACCTTGTCAGGGATGATAAGTCCGAGATGGTCTATCACTATCAAGTCCAGTTTCCCGGCCTGCCGTACATGACGTTCTATATCCGCCATCTTTGCGTTTGTCGAATTGATGATTATGTTCCGCTTCGATAAGTCGGACATGGCATCCAAGATTGCTTTCCAGTCTCTCTGCGTTTCCTGGTCGAAACTCCCATTCATCAGTTTTTTGTACGGAACACGGCTCTTTCGGCTCACACGCCTCGCCCAAAGCTGTTCCTTGCTCATTTCGAGGCTCTCGTACAAAACCTTTCCGCCCCGCGCGGCCACGTTCTCCGCTATGACCAACGCCGCAACCGTCTTGCCCTGCCCCGGTCTTCCGGCCAACGTGATAAGCCCCTCGGAGATAAGACCCCCACCGAGCATATCGTCCAGATTCGTCAACCCGGTGGATAGGAACGGTCTTATTTCTCCCGATGACACGGACTTGAGGTACTGATAGAACTCAAGCGCGTCCTCTCTCGGCGTTGCGAGAAGGGTGACTCTGTGCGACAGCGTATCCTGCAGCTGTTCCACGGCATCCTGCGGAGTTATGCCCTCATCGACAAGAGCCATGCCTATCTCCTTGGACTTCCGCAGGATGGACGCTTCCCTGATGATGGTGGCGTTTAGTTCCACGTTGGCCGTAGTCAGATACGCCTGCATGGTCTGACGCACCCATTCATCCGTTAGAGGCAGCTCCGATTCTTTTGCCTGGTTGAGTATCGTTGTTGGGTCTATCGGCTTCCTTGCGTCCGCAAGAAGACAAGCCGACATGAACACGGACTTCGCCTGCTCCACACCGAAGTCATCTGCGGACACCACCTGCCGCACTATGGGGAGGGTTTCCGTAGGCTCAACGAGTATGCACCCGGCTACGGACTCCTCCGCCATATACCATGCGTCAGGACTGTATTTCGTTACATCGTACTTATCGCTCATGAAACCTCATCCGTTTCCCACGGAGCCAAATCCATGACCGTATTCTTTTTGGATTCGTATTGGATTGGATTCGGATTGGATTCGGATTGGATTGGATTGGATTCTTCGCGCGCGCGCGGGGGCGGCGTTTCGCCGCAAATTGCCGCAGATTGCCGCAGGTTGTCTGCCTCGTCTTCTCCGGGGTATTTCGGTTGGATTTTTCTCACCCTTTGGTGTTGCGCCCAGTTTGGGAACTGGAAGTAGGGCTTCCCGCCTACCGTGTAGAGGGAAACGCAGCCGACAGCCGCCAAATGTAGGAGCGCATTTTCTATATCCTTTTCCGTAGTACGATTCCGAAGAGCGAATACTCTGCCTTTGATGATTGCGGGTCTCGCGTCACCACGCCCTAAATCGTCCGCCTGTGTGATCAGTCCAACCCAAAGCCGAAATTCAAAGTCTGTGAGTTGCGATATCTTCTCGCTGAGAAACGCACTCTCTTTGATAATTCTGTTTGGCATACATGACCTCTATGTAGAGTGGGAGAGGATATCTCCCCCAAAAATCAGAATGGGAGTTCTCCGTCATCGGAATCATCATCTACGAACGGACTGTCATCATCGTCTGGGGCATCCTCGTCCACGTTGAGATTGCCGCGCTTGGAAACAACGCTCGGCTTATGCTCTTCCCGGATGGCCTGTCCTGCGCCGTTGACTACCATCATCATAAGCTGATAGATGGAAGTCATGGGCAGAATCAGTTCGGCATTGATTTTGTACTTGGGTACGTTGGGGTCTTCGTTTCGCCCATAGTATGTGTCGGGTACGATTTCTCCGCAGACGAGCAGCTCATCGTATTTCCCAATGCCGATATCGTTGTCGCAGATGTACTCGGCCAGTTCATTCCACGCCGTGACGCTCATGCTCTCCTTGACTTTCTGCCCATCCTCGTTGACGTGCTTGTTGTATTGGAGATAGAACGAACAGACATGTTTGCCCGACTGGGTGGTGCGGAGTTTCGGTTCGCTTGTGGCGATGCCCCACATCACCATCATGTTCTTCTGCTTGGCGTATCCCATATATCATCCCTCTGTGTCGAAGATGGACGGCTCGTCATCGTCCTCGTCGGGCGTGAAGACCTCGCCGGTCGCCACATCCGTGTATGCCACATCCTGATAAGCTGTAGGCGCAGCATCCTCGTCATTGATGGTTGCTCCGGCTTCCAGTTCGTCCGGGATATACATGCCCCCGACTTCGTTGGGGAATGCCTCGCGCATGGCGGCTACGAGAGCGCACTTACGAATCATCAGTGCGGGAGCCGTAGCCCACTTTGCCATCGGCTTTCCGTCACTCTTGTACTGGCAACGCTCCCTGAATCCGACAACGGAGCTAATGGGCTTAATGTAGTCTTTGACATAAACGTCGGCCCATCCGCCTACGATTTCCTCATCCTCAAGGACAAGCTCACCGAGCCGGTTCTCAAGAGTGCCGTCCACTTTGCGGACAACGACTCCTGCCTGACTCCCCCGATAGTTGGGGTTCGCCTCGGCGCGTTTCGTGAACGCATCCTTGGCCGTGAGCATCTGAGGGGGATTGTTCCCGTACTTGACGAGATACGCTTCCTTCTTCCACGGATCGAGGCCGTTGTGCTGACACCATGCGTTGAACACGAACGCTTCGGCGGGGGTGGCGTCAGGGCAGAAATACTTCTGCGTAAGGGCTACGCTCAGTTCTACGCTCTTTCCGCCAACCATGTACTTGATGGGCTTGTCAACGAACGCATCCTTCTGCACCGGCGCAAGGGATTGTTTACTGGCGGTGGGTTTCACCGCTGCGGCTGCTCTCATATCTATACCTCCTTAGAGTTTTTTCGCTTTATACTCAATGCCGTTTTCGTCAAGGCAGGCTTTGAGCGCTTTCATCTGCTCCATCGTCATGGATGGCATCGTAAACTGATAGCCGTAGGTCTTAGGAACGGCGGACGGCCACTTGAAAGGTTTCTTCGGAACATCAACCTCAGTTTCTTCGCCATCGTCCGCAGGAGGCTCCCACTTCATTACGACCACTTCACGAGCCTTACGCTCTTCCTCGACTTTCTGAATAGCCTCAAGACGCTTCCCCTCCGCCATAGCTTTGGCGAGGTTGTGACTCTTGGCATACTCGGACAGCATGGAAGCCTCATAGGGACTTTCCATACCACGGATAGCGTTAAGCCCATCACGGATATCTTCCAGTTGCCGGACGATGGAGTTGGCGGCGTCTGTCTCCGGGAACGTGGCGTTCAGCCACTTCTTGTCGAAGACATCCTCGAATTCGACATACTCACGGATGTCTTCGGAAGAGGATGTGAACAGTTCCCAAAGCCGCTGACGCTTGGCTTCTTTCTCGGCGTTCTCCATCTCTTTGATTTGGCTGTCGATATTTGTGACAGCCTCGTTGACGATGCCCGTCAGTTCCTTGACCTTTGACTCAAACGCCTCGTAGGGGCGCATCCACTCTTTCTTGACAGCCTTGCGCTGACTGTCGATGGATTCACCAACCTTGCGGATGTCCGCCCTGGTCTTCTTGGCGTCAGAGAGACCTTCTTCCGTAACCACCATGTTGGCGTATGGGGCGAGGTTTTCGGCCAGCCATTCCTTCACAGCGTCAAAGTTGGCTGTTATGTCCGTACTGATAACCGGCGTGAGGTCTGTGGTGACCTCAAATGACATCTGACTGCTCATTCTTCTCCTTCCCCTCAAGGAATTTGCGTATCCTCATCCGCGACACTCTCGGATTCCACCCACACCCAGAGCACATGGCATCGGTGCGCTTTTTTTGGTCGCAGACAACTCCGCCCTTTTCCCTGTGGTAACGGCAGACCTCGTTAAGGTCGAAGCCGTGAGTCATATTGAAGATATCCCGGTCTGTCGCAAAGTAGGTTCTGATTCCATCGTGTTCTTCGTATTGTTTCATAACTATATCCTCAGTGGCACGGACGGCATTCTGTCCGTCTGTACGCACTCCCAAAACGTTTCCTCCTCGCCGAGCAGATACTCCATATCCTCTCGGCATTCGTCGGCAGCAAAGTAGTACTGGCGCAGTTCCGCGACACCCGTCACTCCGTTCGTCAGTTCGGCGAACAGATATGCCCACCGAAAGCCGGACGCAAGCATCTGATGCAGGATTTGGCAGTAATACCCGTTAGGCACTTGTTTGTTCCATTTCTGCCAGTCGGCTCGTGATGAACAAGTGGCGGTTTTGATTTCCAAAATGCCACGGTCATCGCTCTTGCCGTACAGATATATCTCTCCGTCCAATGTGGCTCTCAGCCACGGACGTTCTTCCTGATAGAGATAGTCATATGGGCGATACTGTCTGGCAAATTCCGGGTGCTTTGCCAAGAACAGATTTCTAAGGGGGTTTTCAGCCCGCTTTCCGTACTGAACCGCCTCGTTCTTCTCCAATGACTTTCGTTCGGAGCGCCCGGTCTTCTCCTTCCATAAGTCAATCCTTGATATAAAGCCAACGCCCATGATGGCTCCGGCTTCGGACGCACCTATGAAATTGTTTCGCCCAAACAGCCAGTCATCTCTGGTGTCGTGGTGTTCGTATACGAGGCTCATTCTCTGTGCTCCAATCGTGCTATGTAGTGTACCCGGAACGAACGGCACTTGTTGGCGGTTCCCTCGCAGGAGGGAAATGGGCAATGAAGACAGGCGTCTATCTCCTTTTGGTTGTCTTCATTGATGTTGTGGTGGCCGACCTGCCCACCTACAACGCCTACCTCTCCGAAATTATACGGAGGGAGAGAATCGGAACTGAGCCAAGGTCTTACCGCCCCTCCGGCTCCGTATGGGTCTTTTCTCATTGGTTCCTCCTCGTCTCTATCGCCTTGGCGACATCTCGTATGTCATACCTTCTTACCCCGGTGGGATAGTAGCACGGCAACTGTGCGGCAAATCTGATGGCGGTGTTTCGGCTCACGCCCAGTTCCCTCATGATTTCCGCTATGGTCATGAAACCTCCATAGCGGTCATAAAGGAGTTTCTGCCTGTCCTTTACCGCAGAATTCACATTGAGATTCACTCTCGGCATAACGTGTTACCTCTTCGACAGTGCCTTGCGCCCCGCGTCCGTCTGTTTCAGCGAATGACGCTTTCTGTATATTGCGGCTGCGTCATAATCCCATGCGATATATTCTTTCTTTCGTTCCGCCGACAGCTTGTCACGCTCGGCACGGAACGCAAGATATTTCTCGCATGTCGCCTGACAGCCGACCGCCCTATTTGGGCAGTCCGGGCTGTCACGGCTTTCCTTGCACGGAGGCATATTAGGCTTTCTCATGACATCTGGTAATCGTCGAGAAGCTCCGCCTTGACGTACCTATAAAATACGGGCTTGGTATTGGCCGGGTACGATTTCGTCCGGCTCCTGCCTTTTGTGAAATCGGAAATGGCCTGAGTGGTAGCCATAAAGAGGTATTTCTTTTCATCGGATGACGCACGTCCGTACTTCATCGTGAGGTAATTGCGAAGAACGATGGCGGCGGACTGCTCTCGCCCATCAATGAACCCGGTATTGACGGCGGAGAAGAAATCACGCAGCCCATCCTCGTCTATGCCACAGAAGAGGGCGCAGAACGCAGCGGCAACCACGGGGGCTTTTCTTGCGGGCTTGTCTTTTCCGCTGCCACTGGTGGTGAGTTCGGTAGCCTTTACGATGAGGTCATGGTTCTCGCTGCAAAAGCGGGCAATCATAGTGTCGGTAGGCGCACGACCCTTGCTGTAGTTAAACAGAAAATTAACGCCTGCGAGGAGATTGTTGTTGGCTATCTCTCCGCCAAAGCCGGAGATGGTCAGGGTATCGGCCGCAGAGCGGCTTGCGCCACGGTCAAAGATTCTAGACCCGTTGGGAACTCCGCGGGTAACGTACATCTTTGTGGGAGTGTTACTCTCAATGATGGCGAGAAGGCGGTGCTGACCGTTTGCCAGGGAGCCGTCCTCATGGAAAGAGATGCCCTGATCGGTGAACTGCCAGTTCCCATTTTTCATGTCATTCGCATACCGCTTGACAGTGCTGGGGCGGACAGTGCGGTTGTTCGTGTTTTTCTCAAGATACTTCTTGGCCATTTGCGGGGTGATGATTTCGGGAGCACTTTTCATTTGCTTTATCCTTTCTTATGTGTTGTATTATTGGACTCGTTCTTTCACTTCGGCCATGCTCCGCTCAAACTCTTCGATGGCCGTAAGCACTGTATCCGGGCTGTCTGTGGCAATATCCTGGTGTGCGTCAATAAGGATATGGAGTTGGTCTATGCACCAATCAAGGATTTCGGTAATGTCTCGTTCCAGATCCGACACTCCGTATTCTTTGACCTTACGAGTAGGCTTCGGTGCGTCCGTATCGGCTTTCTGCTTTTCCGAATCTCGTACCATGTTGAAAGCCTTATTGATGCTGACCTCTCCGCGCCTTAGTTGGTCTTTGACTTCTTCCGGGGCTTTGTCGAGAATCTTCTCTACCTTAGAAACCGTATCGTGTGATACTTGGGCAGCCTTGGCTATTTCATCTCTGACTTCACCCCCCGCAGATTTCTGCGTAGGGTCTGCTTTCCCAGCTTTCATTCGCTTTTCCGCTTCTTCAGCCAACAGTGGCTTCAGCTTCAAGGACAGTTCCGTTCGGGCGAACGCCGTAAGGTTCCTGCGCCCAAGCTGATTGCGAATCATCCAAACCATCGCTTCGTTTCGGGAGAAGAAAATCATCTCTGAGCATTCGTAGCTGATTTCGTCAGGATGTTTCTGAATGATTTTCCAACGGTTGTGTCCATCCAGCAGAACCTTGTTCCAAGTTATCAGAGGGTCATAGCATTCCCCCGCGTCCAGTATGTTCTGCTCCAGTTGGGAAAACTCTTCATCCGACAACGGAGGTATCAAAGCTTCAAACTCAGGGTCTATGATGGGTTCAAACTTGCGACCCAAGGAACGTTCTCCTTTCTTCTCTGTCCGTTCTATAGGACATCGGTGATGTTATTCTTCGGGCAGATCGAGCGTTTCCCGGATAGCGTCAATAATCGGCGATTTCTTTGTCGTGCCGTCCAAACATCGGCGCAGCGTGGCATTGTCGCAGTAGCGCCCGCATCTCTTCGTGACCTCTTCGCATAACCATTTGTTGGTTTTTTCAAGGTCTATCAGCCGATGCTTTACGGCTTTCTGAAAATCGTTCGGTGGCATATCCCTCCTCCTTTCCTCTCTTTTGTGGTGGAGAGTTGCGCCAGCCCCGTATCTTGTTATTGCATTTGTAACCCGTGTGTGTTATTATGATGTTGCTGACACTCATACAAAGCAACGCACGGGTAATCGCTACCGGGGCTTGGATTTTTGTTGTCACTTACGCAACTCACGATGCCATAGTATAACATAAAATAATCAAAGTCAACTCCAAAATTGCCTATTGCAGCATCTTTGTATGAATGAACAAATCAAGGGAGGCCGTATTGTGCAATTTTATGAAAACTATTTGAGGCTGTGCGCCAAAGAAGGCAAATCTCCATCGGCGGTTGCGGTAGAAATCGGTATTCAGAAATCTACTATTACACGGTGGGTCAAAGGCGCTATGCCAAGATACGCAACTTTACTCAGAGTTGCGGATTATTTTGGCGTTACGGTTGGTGACCTTGTTGGCGTTACGCCGGACAATGTTTATGAAATGGCAAAAGAGCTTGGGATTGCGCCGGGGCTGTTGCTGCCGAATGAGAGGATTTCGGAGCCTCCGAAACCGCAAGTCCAGGCGGCAGAAGAAGAAGTTAAGCCGAAAGTGGAAATGCCAACCGATACAGGGCTTGAAGTGGCGTTAGAGGCTTTAAGAAACCAACCTGGGCGCAGAGCGTTGCTGTCCGCCACAAAGAACATGACCGAAGCGCAGGCGCTCAGACTCGCCGACTGGCTGTCTGATTTCATTGGGAGTGATAAAGATTGAGTCTTATTCCAGGGGTAGACTATAGGGTGTATTGGGTTCCGTTCCCACCCGACAACGGAACGGAGGGCGGCTGCGTTGTATTGAACGAAGACGGCACATTCACCATACTCATGGATAAGAACCTCCTCTGCGATATGCGCAAAGCAAAAAAGACCTACCGCCATGAAGTCAATCACATACTCAATGATGACTTCTATAACGGTAGGCCGATAAAGGATATTGAGGATATCTGATATATCGTCAGGCGATACTATTAATCAAAAACAGAATCGCTCGTATGTTGGCAAAAACAGCTTGATTCCTGCGGATATAGGTAAAATATTAGCTATTATTTCGAGGTACAATATTGGCTAAGAAGAAAAAGTACAACTATCCGAGAGCAACGGAAACCTATAATGGCAAGCGTTACGAGGCAACGGGGAAGACGCAACGCGAGGCGGAGCGCAGACTGGCACGGAAGATAGACGCGGCCAAGAGCGGATACATCGGAACCGATATGAAAGTATCGACTTGGGTGGACGAATGGCTGAAAGATTATATCAAGCCGAGAGTCCGCAAGCCCGGTGCGCCTAAGTTGCCCGGTACTATGTCGGAGAACTCCTATCGAACTTACGATATCGTGACACGCCTGCACATCGTTCCGGCGATAGGGGAGATGCGCCTTGCGTCTGTCACAGACACAGACCTCCGTGGCATCCTCAACGCTCAGAGGGGGATGTCCTACGCCCACGCCCAAAAGATACGGATGATACTCAAGATGATGTTCACGCAGGCAAACGTCTCGCGGCTCATCATGTTCAATCCGGCTGTGAACCTCGACCTGCCCGCCGTGGAGAAAGGGAGCAGACGCTCATTCACGCCATACGAGAAAGAGATATTCTTCAAGGTGGCGGAGAAACATCGGAGTGGGTATCTGTTCCGTTTCATGCTTGCCACGGGTATGCGCCCTAACGAAGTCCGCGCCCTCCGTGTGCGCCAGCTTGACCTTGATAAAGCCATAGTCAAGATAGACGATGCCGTAGAGTCCGGCACGAATCTGATTTCCACGCCCAAGACGAACGCCGGTATCCGCCACACCGTCATCAATGACATCGACCTTATATCACGGTTGCGTGATTTTGTTGAACAGAAACAGCCGGATGACTTTCTCTTTCCCAAATACGGCGGTGGAATGATGACAGACCAAAACATACATACATACTGGCGCTCGTTCGCACGGCTGATGGACATAGAGATGGGAGCCATCCGTATACACAACCATATCCCGGACGAAAAGGACGTAAAGTATGACGGTACACCGTTATACCCAGACCCAGCTGACCCATCCAAACCTTTGAACGGACATAGGCTGTCAGCCGATATTAGCCTGTATACGCTTCGACATACATTCTGCACGGACATGCAGAGGTTGGGCGTCCCGGTGGAAGTGACCAAGTACCTCATGGGTCACGAGGATATCTCCACCACGTCCAATATATACACCGACAGCGGTGAACCCGAAGCTATCCGTGCCACACAGTACATACTCCCTGTGGGAGAATCTGTGGGAGAACACTAACGAAAGGACAAAATACCCAGTAATTTCAATGGGTATAGGGGTTACATATGCTGACAAGTAATTAACTGCCATAATTATACGATAATTATGAATAACAATCAGAAAACCTTGATTTATCAATGGTTTCTTAAATGAATATAGCAGTATTCTTCCGTTAAAATACCATGCTCAAAAGCCCAAAATAGTCAGTTTTCGTCAAACAAGTGTGGGAGAAAGTGTGGGAGAATATTGAACTCAATCGAATAGATAAACTTAAAGGGGAATCGTGAGATACTTTCTCATGATTCCCCTTTTTTGTTTTATAAGGTGTCCTCATTTTGAAGACATCTGATTTATACTTCCTCCGACTCAAACATTTCCAGACCATCGAGGTCAGCCCCAGAGCATATCTCAAGAGTAAGTTCTAAGATGTTGTCATCGAGGAAAGCGGCGGCTTCGATTATCTGTTCATCCGTGTCCAACGCGGGAGGTTCTCCAGTCTGACAGATGGAGCAGTAGGTGATGATGCCAAAGGCGGCGGCTTTGAGTTCTCGCTCAGTCATCTACATTAACCTCCGCTTGGGAAGCAGTTTCCTCGTTAATGAACTGAGCGCAGAAATCATCGTAGTCATTATATCCGCACATGAGGATGAGCTTACGAAGTTCCACCATGCTCTTGAAAAAAGGAATGATGCGCTTCATCCTGATTCGGCAAATAACTCCGACATATGGAAGCTCTTCGTTGTCCAGTATCCTTATGTGCCAAGGGCGTATATCAAAGCGTTCAAAGATGTCAAACGAGAGCAACTTGGGGGTGTCTATGTAAATAACCTCTGCCCAAGGCTTCCACCACTTAGGATATTGGATAGCGGCATTGGTAATATCTACGCGGGTGATTTCTTCCTCGTCCATATAATTCCTCCTTATGCTGATTTATCGTATATGATTCGTGGGAGATAGACCCCACACTTGGCGCAGAATTTGTGCCTGCCACGGGTAACGGCGTCCAACGGAGCACCGCAGGCAATGCAGGTAATTTGCTGAAAGTATTCCTCCATCAACCTATTGCGCCCACGAATGACTTCTTCATATGAGAGTCCATAGGCGGAGGCGATTACGCCGTTTTCCAACTCCGTGGAAGATATCGAAAGCGAATCATCGCTGCGCTCTTTGATATAGTAGGCGCAGGATATGGGGTGATTCCCTCTGCTGGTATAACAGAACCCAAGCTCATGGCAGTAGTATAGGCAGTCAAGGCAACGGCTTCTCATAGTATCTGAATCTCCCATCCTTTTTCTGCGAGGAGTGTTTCCTTAATATCTTTCTCTCGCATCTCACCTTGGATATGGCACTCAAGGTTCTTCACGAAACGCTTATTGAATATCTCCAGGTCTTCGTCACTCATACCCATATCGGAGCCGAGCGTAAAGACGCAGATGTTGAGGAAGATGGTCATGGCATCAAGCTTTCCCTTTTCATATGCTCGGTCTACGTCCGCCTGGGTCTTGGGTATTTTATTAGGGTTTATTTTGTGTTTCTGAGGTTTAGCCATATTCATCTCCGAGGAGTTCTTTCTCTTTCGCTTCGCAGAAGTCGAGTATCATCTTGATGACCCTATTGGTTGGCGCAGACTCAAGCCAACGCAGGCCAACGGAGCGGAACTCGAAATCGGGTTCTTTCGGATTCCACTCTATAAATGCAACGACATAGCAGGATTCTGTGACGGTCTTCTTCTTGCCGGTATATCCGTCAATCGCTTCCCACGGCTCATGCTCGTACCACAGGATTACCTCATAGCGTGGCGGTGTATCTTTCGGAGGTAATCCGATATACGTCACATCGGCTATCTGAAATCCGTCTACTCTGTCGGTGTAGTACATCAGGTATCCCCCTTCTCGTAATAATCGTCTTGGTTCTTCTTGGTGTACAGCAACATTCCAGTCTCGGCTACCACCGGCATAGCATTTGTGTCGGGAATGGGAAAGTCCGCTGTGATATAGACATCACCGGGTTTAATCATGCGCAGTTCCTCGCAATCGGCAGTGACCGGGATACCCGACTTTGCCAACCCAAGGATGAGCGAGTCCACACTGTCCTTATGCGCCTTAAATCTAATCCTCATATCTGTCCTCCTACACAGAAACTTCCGTATACTTCTTCTTTTGTCATGAAGACCTTATTGGTTCCATTGGATAATGCCTTGAGGCACTGATTCGCCGAATACTCATTGTCGAACAGGTACGTCACAGGGTCTTGTGCTTCTCCGTCCACATAGTCCACCACGGTCACGACGTATATGCTCTTCAGGATGTTGCGGATTCGCTTTCGCATTGTCTCTGCCATACCATCGTTGCACTGCTCACATTCTTCTTCCTGTACAGTGTTATAGACGCGAAGAATGTCCTCAAGAACGTAGTTGGTCTTGCTTAGTCTGTTCTTCGTGATTTCACAGAGAAGGGAAGAATAGGTGTTCAGTTGCGCCGTGATTTCTTCGGGTGTAAGGCCCAAGTCCTCGTAAGCCGCAAGGCGGTCGATAACGTCTTGGGCAAAGTATTCGTCGAATGGGTAATCCCAATGATTAAAGCGTTCATCCCATTCGGTTATGCGTTCCATTCGATATCCTCCTTCGGAACGTAACACTCGCACATCTCACGGCTTGGGTCACATCCTACCATCCATATGGCAACCGTAGGCTCTCCCATGCGTGGGTCTGCGAATGCCATGCAGACATATCCATCCATATCACTGTGCTTGCATCCGCCCTGAGTGTAGTCGAACTTGACGAGAGGGAAGTGGAGTTTGCAGTTGACACAGCACTCTTTCATAATCCCCTCCATGTTGGAACGCAGTTATGACTATTGGGCATACAGTCGGCGTCCGCATACTCGCATATCTCGCACAGGCTGTGCTGATTCAGGACGTAGATGAGGTCATTCAGAGCTTTCCGCAGAGTATCCGATATTTCGTCTACTTTCCTACGGAGGTCTTGCATCTCCTTGTCCTGCTCCGTCATTTCTGCTTCTCCGTATGAGTCTTCACGGTCTTCTTGAGTTTTGAATTGGAGCCGAATATCTTGATGGCCAAGGCCGCGCAGAACGCAGAGTATGTATTGTCCTCTTCTCCGTCCGCACGTTTGACCACGGTCTTAGTGTTGTCGGGCCACATGACGATAGTGGCGGGGCCATTGCGGATTATCTTCTTCGGCGTGTAGCATTTCATGGCACTGTAGAGTTCCGTGGACAGCGTGAAAGACGGCGGAGCCGCTACCTCCAGCTTGGGGTTCTCTCCTGTAGACGGAGCCAGCTGGAACGTGTAGTCGGATGAGGTGTTTGTGGTCAATATTGCGTTCCATGCTGTAGAGCTTTCATCTGCGTAGAGCCATTTTTTATAATCCACTACTTCGCTTGGGCTTGCGTGTGTTGGGCCGGGAATGAACATTACTATATCTCCTCCTCAAATATATCTATCTGTCCCTCTATGGGTTCGTTGATGATGGAGTTGCGACTTGGGCGTACCAAGCGGATGATATCTCCGCCCACATATTCTTTATTGAACATACCGCAGGCATCATATCTGCCAGACCAGTCCGATGCCTCCGAATTTGTGTTACCATATACCGCACACTTTGAATATGCGTAGTCATGGTATTTCTCCCTGCTGAAGTTGGAGCATTCCTTGCACCTATGTCCGGGACTGAAGCCAAACTGGTTGTGCATGAGATCAATCTTGCGCAGCGTCATATTCGATAGTAAATCCCTTCCGTTGCGGACGTTTCCCACGAATAGTTTCTGATAGGTGACTGTAGTTTGCGCCAAGTGCGCCGGCAGCAGCTTTCAAAGACGGATATTTGCGGACATCTCCGTTTTTCATAATTACCGTAACTGGTCTTCGCCCAAAGTTTCTTTTCGCACCCATTGCTTGGTAGTCTGTGTTCTTCCAAACAATCATCATATGCGAGAACGTGACTACGCTGTTTGTCTGCTCCTTATTCGTAGCCCACTCAAGGTTTGATACCCGGTTATCTGTCTTTACTCCGTTTATGTGATTTACCGTTGGTTTGTTCTGTGTGTTTGGGATAAACGCCATTGCAATTAGGCGGTGCGCTTTTACGCAACGGCGATCCCCATTTACGCAAAGTGTGTAGTAGTGATACCCATGCTTATCGGTAGCTGGTCTTAAAACTTTTCCCCTCACACGGCTATAGACATCGCCATTGGTAGAAACCATGTAGTGGTTGGGGAAAATCGGAGATGGTCGCCATTCACAGGTACTCATCCAAATCACCCTCTATCCCTTCATCCTCATCACCAAAGTGCATTTTGCAGACAGCTATCGGAAATTCTTCTATTTCTGATTGCCAACGTGCTGTGCCTTTTCCGTTATGCAACTCCCAACATAAATCAAACCCACCGATACCAGAGAAGAGCGAACCGAGTGTAGCCGGACGGTCATACTGCTCAGATATCCTACCGAGTAGCCAGTCCCAAAAAGGCAAGGCAATGCTATTACCGAGTGCCTTATAGCGTGGGGTATCCGCTTCCTTGTGAACTTTGCCTTTGCTGTCAGTCCATTCGCCTATCTGAGTCCAATAATCAGGGAATGCTTGCAGACGTTCGCATTCCTTCGGCGTGAGGCGGCGAACGGTGTTCTCTACTCGCACGTTCTGATTTGTGTTATTGTTATACCCGGTTTCTTTGGAACACATCGTTCCGTTCACGTCATAGTTCTCAGAACCGTTTCGGAAATCGATAGCGGCCACAGCGCCCGGACCGCGGGATGTTTGAGTGGGTGCGCGTTCTTCTTCTACTGAGAAATCAAACTGGGCATTCTGCCCCTGGTTGTAGGACGCACGGTCAAGACCGTATGTAGTCAAGACCTTTGCGGTATTGTCGCCACCAATGGGTTCACGCAACGTCTGCGATACTTCCTCATATTGGTCTTGGTTATATGCGTCAACGCCGTAAGCCACATGGATGGCCAACTGGTCATGCATGGTGCTAAGAGTCTGCGCCTTCTCCTCGGTAATATGGCTTGCGATATCAGCCTGACCGTTGCCGATACAGGTCGCAATATAGGTCTGCTGATGCATCCCCGGCTCTGCCGCTATCGCTGTCGCGACATCCTCCAAATCTCTCACTTCCTCTCTTTGATTCTGCGTGAACGCTATAGCTGGAACATGTGCTGTAGCCGCCAATGGATGGCAGGGGTCATCCTCCTTTGGACAACTCCAGTTTCCCGGAGATGTTATCTGAGTAGTATCGAAAGGTATTACCCTCTCCAGTACCAATGGAGTATTGTTTCCTCCAGTACCCATGCGGCTGGTAAGCGCTTGGAATACGCCATCCTCAGAAAGCTTTACTCTGCTGTCATTGGGATGGTTCTCTATTGGTACAGCCTCACGAATATCGAGAACGCACGGCTTTTGGTTTCCACCCTCCCCACCACGCAGAGTAGGGCTTGTTTCTTCCTGATATCCCAGCGACCTAGCCTTTGCGGATTGACCAAAGGAAAACCCAGCCGCATATACTGCCTGCGGCTGTTTGTAGTCTCTCTGTGCCAATGTATTCGCCTGCTCTTCCCAAACATAAGTCTGGCCCATCTTCTCATCGATGGTATAGGTAGTATCGTCTTCCGCAGGAGGAACGAATACCGCATGGGAATGCGCCGCAGAGATAGTGAACTGAGGGTCACCAGGTTCGCCTACGCCGAATGTCGTTCTCATCTCAGGCGTATCTCTCGTTCCTACCATAGTGTTGATGGGAATCGGCTCTTCTCCGCTACCACCGTTGCAGAACACGATAGGCTCATGATGTTTCATTTGGCTGCGGAGCGTAGAAACGACATCGTATGATATCGACATCTGCTCACCACCCTGGTCATTCAAGACCATAGTAGGCTTATCATCGGTATGGTCGAACACATATCCCTGCTGATATCCAGCTCCACCGCAACCCCTTACCGTTGGATAGACACCATCGCTGTCTGCTACCTGATTCCCCTGGGAATCCCAACCGTTCAATATTTGTACGGCATTTTCATTCTGTTCGCTCATTGTCATCACCCGAAACGCAGAGTACGGACTGGGGGTCTTTATAATCCCTTGCCTTGAGTGTCATGGCAGTATCCTCGTCACTCTCGCAATGGTATGTTTCCAAGGAGAGTACATGCTGAATGTTCAGCGTGGATAACGCCCCAGTATGCTCTTCCTGAATAAGAATGCCCTTGCCTCCGCCCGGTTTCCCGGCTCGTTCCTGAAACGATATGGCTTTCGGCTCAGTGATCATGGGAACATATCCGCCACCCATGCCCATCGCCGCAGGAAGCGTAGGCGCGGTCTCGGTATAGCCGACAGTAGCGTTGTTCTGATTGTTCTGAAGAACAACTCGCTCTTGTGATTCGCTGACCAACGCAGCCGGATAGCCTTGCCCAGCCTGACCGCCACCGCTCGTCAATGAAGTGGCCTTCTCGTCCATGAGCCATGCTTCTCCGTTTCCCTTGGATACAATGCCGGACGCCTTTATAGGAAGTACGCCGTGCTGCTCTATGGTGTTGAGCGTATACATTACATCGGATTCGGAGTATCCGCTGCCGAAATGAGATTCTCTCGATCCGTTCCCCTCAAGGCAGATGGTTTCTACAGACCCGCCTGCGCTCTCAGTGCTTTCTCCAATGCTTCCGGCAATTTCTTCCCGCGCCGTTCCGCGCGGTTCAGAATACCCTGGCAGGCTTTCGCCGACAGATTGTACTTGGGATCTGGATTCCGCTCCAGTATCTGCGAGAGTTTCGTCTGGATAACCGTCCTCGGTTGTTCGCCGATATTCAGGCTCAAACATAATCCACGGCGCTGTAGTTCCCGCGAAGTCAGCCAACAGCGAGATGCGGCGGCGTCTTTGGGCAACGCCCCAGTATTGAGCGTCATGTACCCTCCAGGCCACACTCCACTTTCCCAGCTCATCGTAGATGCATCCTGCGTTTGGCCATCGCCCTTTTTCAGGCATTGGCAGTATGGGAGCTTCCGGCTCGACGATTTTGACGATTTCTTCGAGGACGGCTCGGAAGTCTGCTCCTTTGTTTGAACTGAATGCTCCGGGGACGTTCTCCCAGACCATGTATCGAGGTCGAACAGACTCGCCTGTCCGTCCATGTCGAATGTCATTCTCTCTCATCTCCTTTACTATTCTCACCTGGTCCATGAACAGCCCGGACCGGGTGGTTTCTTCATCGCCGTGGTCTTCGTGTTTTAACCCGGCGCGCTTGCCCGCGACAGACAAGTCCTGGCATGGGCTGCCGCCGGTGATTACATCAACGGGTGGTATCTTTGCGCCGTTAAGTTTCGTAATATCGCCTAAGTGCTTGATTGCTCTCCCCTCCTTGCGGTTGCGTAAGTATACAACGTCCTTGTTTGACGCCATATAATATCACGCTGTGTCAAGGGGAAAAGCGTACATAGTGCTATCTATATCAGCACATACGAAAAATTTTTCAGAAAAAAATTTAAGACCGCCTTTATGGGCGGTCTTTTTTTGTTTCCAGATTCTATAAGTAGGGGGGTGCTATATCCGATAGGGTATATATACCCTATTATACCCTAAGAATTATTCCCTATAGGGTATAAGATTCTCTCCATGAACACCAGTTAAAGTGGAGTTGGTGGCGCAGATACGCTGACCACCACCCGATCCCACGCCGCTGCGCAGCTGACATGTAGCCGCCACATAGACGAATAGCGCCCGCCACCGAGATGACGGACGCTACCCGAAAGGGAGGATAAGATATGAAGGTCTTTCGCAGTCTTTTATATTGTTGGCACTGACGTAGTACCCACGGAGGAAGATGCCTCGCTTTAGGGTAATCCTCATATCCGCAATTACGCAATCGAGGCTTGAGGGGTATCGTTCAGGACTTCCTAACCCATCCGGCTTCATAGACATTCCTTTGGAAAGAATATCAGTGTCCACGGAGAATAAACTATATTGTGCGATTCCGTGGTGTTATCGACCATAGTCTCCCACGGCATTTTGCATTCCTCTGTGGGGAGTTCCGCCACCAACCACATCATCCGGGCGCTACCCGGCCTCTGATGCAGTCGGATGGATTTACACCATCACCTTCCTATGGGGTGTGCGAGCACCTCGCGCGCAAAGCACTCACGCCTGCACAGGCTGTTACCTTCTTACACTACGACTGCATATAAACTGTGCGGTATCTTTAACCATCTCAAAACGAACACTCGATGACTGTCTCAGCAGGTCGGGTGTGACCGGCACTCGACTCCGGCCATCTCCGCACAGTATGTTGGACAAGGAGGACGGACTCGAACCGCCGAACTATCGCCGTTGTCGCGCGCCGTCGATAGCCACCAACCAACCATGGTCTCCCCATATAAAAGGGCGGTTGTAAAACGTCCACCGTTCAGAGATGCAGACGGTTGTATTCCCCGCCTTGGTACATTCCGTTCAGTAGTCTGCAACTGAGCCGCCGCAGTTTGTTTCGGCGAGGGATTCCCCCGCACACTGGTGAGACCTGTTACAGCCTCGTTTGTACTGTGGCTTCCCGAATCGAACGGTTCATTAAGCACTGCCGTTTCGCATATGCAATTTCCGCACAGAGAACCAAGCACCACAGTCGGGAAGCCCATATAGGCGTCCGTTACCTTTTCTACGCATGGTAGATAGGCACGGCGGTTATAAAACTCCCACTCTCATCCATTCGTGCGCACTCCCCCGCAAAGCAAGGTAGGACGTAGATTGGTCGTCAAAAACTGACCCGCCACAGTTTATTGCTACGGCAACCTTTCCTCCCAAGCGCACAGGATACTCCCCGCATCCCGTATGGTACGCTCTGCCCAGTGGTACTGAACGTCTCCGTAGGTCTCTGCTGTTTTCATGCAACATAGGGATTCCCCATGAAGCCAATAGGTCGCATCGCTACCCTCGGTACGGTGTTATCAGTCGGAGCCGTACCTCACATCTCCGTCGGTCATCTCACCGCATACACAGTCTGTCGGCAACTTATGAAGCAGTTCGACGATTGCAAGAACTAAGGGCAAGCCCCGACGCCCACCCTATGCAAGAACGGAGATACCTACCTCGTTCTTTCTTTTTTTCGCTGACCTTACATACACATCTCTATAGTGTACCCGGCGGGCGTCAGCAAGCCCGGCACAGGCCGCAGGCAGGACTCGAACCTGCATCTTCCCCCTATCCGGGGGACGCTCTGTCCATGAGCTACTGCGGTTTGTATTGGCGGTTATAACCCAACGGCAATTGGGAAACAGACCCGCCATGCTGTTTTCTATTTAGGGCCGAGGCCGCAATACCCAAGCCTTAAATGCAATAAATACGGGCAACCTATCTCTGCGTATACCCCCGGTAGGAGAACGCACAAACCTACCGAGAGTACACCACAGAAGAAAGGAGAATCCACCAACGCTGTATCTCAGTACAGCTTTATTGGCTGAACCGTCATCTTATACCACATTACCTTACCTTCTGTCAAGCTTCTCTTTTGTCATGTCCTCTGTATACTATTATAAAATGAAATTATCGGTGGGGTGGATATACAAATATAAATACAAATAATCGGTGGGGTGGGGGTGCGCTGCCCGGGTTGGCGATCAATTGCGTTCAATCAATTCCAAAACTAGGGTATATGCTATCATTATCTATATAATGTTAGCAATAAAAATATGATTTTCCATGAAACGAAAACAGACGATATTTATTGCTTATATTTCGCATGCGGATTTTATCGTTTTTATTTATTCGATTTTTTGATGTAAAAATATCGCTTTTTTATATAGGAAAAAAAGAATCTTTTTTATCCTTTATTTTTCGCATGCATAATTTAAAAGCAATAGAATAAACAATATACAATAGATAATAGACAATAGATAATAGTATAATAGTATTGGAATATAGATATATAACAGATACTATATAATATATATAATATAGTATAGCATAGCGTAACATTAAAATATTAGAATAAAACAGCACTCAAAAATGCTATGATTTTATTACGGATTTTCTCGTTCGGATTTTTGCATGATTTATTTATTCGGATTTATGTGTTCGGCTGCACATGCATATTTTTGAATCCGAAAATGGAATAAATAAAATAAGCCGTATTTCGTTAATAAAAATACGGCTTATTATTGGAATAAAAAAGAGCCTTTTTTAAGGCTCTTTTTTGCTTTGATTATTTGAGATTAAATATCGTTTTAAAATCATCTTTATGATATGTAATGAATTTAATTCTTGCCATATAATCCATGTTTAACCATTCGTTCAAAGCTTTGTTTTTCTTTGTGTTTGTCTGATAGGATTCTAAACCGTTTAGCATATCGTATACGGCTTTTTGAGCGTTTTTGAATGCTACCTTATTCCGCTTTGCTCTCTTTGAATTCAAAAGCTTTTGAGCGTATTTGAATTCTTTGTTATCCGCTTTGTGAACTGCTATCGCATTGATTACTGCTGACATCCATTGAGAAAAAGTATCCTCTGTAATATCGAAATAATCAACTATTTCGGATACTTTGTATCCGTATTCCATTAAATCCAAACATGTGATAATTTGAACTTTTGTTTTACTGGGCAACAAATCGAATATTTCAGTTCTTTCGATTTCGTTCAATACTTTCGATTCTACATTATCGAAATAAACGTTTATCGGATTTTCCGTATCTATTGAATCCGTATTGTTGCGTTTGATATCACCGTATACGGCTTTTGATAATGCCTTGCTAGTTGCTACACATACCAAATACAAAAGCGAAATATCAGCGGATTCAGCTTTGTTTGCGGATTCTAGTGTATACATCCATGCGGATTGAATTACATCTGAATCGTTTACAAGGCTGAATGCGGATTCTTTCAAACCATTAACAAAAGCTTTATCAAATCCTTTATCAATGTTTTCTGAATCCGTTTCTTTCTTTGTCTTTGTATCAATCATGCTTGCACTATGAACAAGACAATTTTTAATGAGTTGTTCTTGTTCATTAAAAGACAAAGTCAAAAATTCATTTCCTTTTAATTCTTGTGCGTTCATTGTTTTAATTCCTTTCTTTTTTATAATGTATAGATTTCGCTTTGCTTTATTCAATTGACAAGGTACGCAAGGCATGCGGAGAGGCGCTTGTAACTATTTGTTACTACTTAATATTATAAAGGATAAAGTGGACAAATGCAAGAAAATATCAGATTTCCGGCTGTAAAAAATAAACCCTGGATTTTGTGCAAGTTGCACAAGAACACTTTTCTGATATTTTCCGCTTGTGATTCACTATTAAGCGAACAAAGCGAACGCAAAAAAACGCACAAAGCGAAAAAATATTTTTTCGCAAAAATCTGATATTTCGCTTTGTTCATTCACTATTAAGCGAACACAAAAAAAGGATGTGAAAACACATGGCAAAAGGAAAACAGTTTGCAACATGGTGCGGAAAACCTTATGAAATGAAAAAATCAAAGTTTTCCGAAAACAAAAGTATCATGCATATTTCCGACAACATGAGCGGAAAAATGCATGATATTCCGTCCGTTTCTACATCTTGCATGTGCAATCCTATTTGCAAAGCAAGGATGAAAAACGGAAATTCAATTTGCGCAAGTTGTTTTGCAGTGGCAACAATAAACCACTACAAAACACTGGGCAAGGCAATGGAAAACAACTATGAGTTGTTGAATGCTGATGTGCTACCATTCGATATGTTTCCCATGCTGAAAGATTCGGTGGAAATCACAAGAATTGAAAGTTTCGGCGATGTTGCAAGCGAAACGCAAGCCGAAAACTATCACAGATTCATCACGAAAAATCCGCATGTGATGTTCGCATGGTGGAGCAAAAACATGAAAATCATCGAACCGATTTTCAATCGGTTAGGCAAGCCGTCAAACGTGGTGATGATTGAATCCTCACCGATGGTCAATGTGGAAATCAAGCCTAGTTCATGGATTGTTGACAAGGTATTCACCGTATTTGATGATGAATACATCAAAGCGCACAATGTGGAAATCAACTGCGGAGCAAGGGATTGCAACGCATGCCGTAGATGCTACAAGAAATCTACAGAGAAATCTGTAAAAGAACGGCTGAAATGATCCACAGAAAAATCTGCAAAAAAATGAATCGGAATTCTGATATTTCGGAATTCCGATTCACTATATAAGCGCAAGGGCAACACCAAAAAATCCACAAAGAAAAGAGGTTTGATATCAGCCAAAGCGCACAAACCAAAAGCTTGTGCGCTTTAACGGATACCAAAATCTACAAAAAGGTGGCAAAGAAAAATGGCTTGCACATTCGTAATGGCGTACCGTATCGGTGATGACAAAGAGTACTGCATGGCGTACCGCAATGTGACGGACATTAATACGGCAATCAAACTGTTTTATGAGGACATGCCCCACTGCAAGGGCAAAGAGTGGTTGCTGTCTACCAAGGTCTGCACAGATATGAAAAAAATAATCATGAGGTGAAAAGCATGGACGGAACTTACATGTGCGAAAAAATCGGCAACCTTTTGGTGGAGTACACCATCGGCTACCCTTGCACAAAGGTGCTTGCCTTAGGTAAGAAAACAAGGTACGGCTACAAAAAGCTGCACACGGTCTACATGGGTACATGGAACGAATGCATTGAGTATGCAATGCGGAAGAACTGCAAAGAAAAGGAGCAATCAAAATGAAACTGCTGTCTGCTGAATACTGCAACACTGGTGGCAACTGCTACTGCATGTTCGCCCATGTGGAGAACTGCGAAGAACTGGGCGAAGACGGAAAAGATCTTTGGCTGATAGGTAGCGTGGATTGCTACGATGTTCCGCTCGTTGGATTCTATCGCACAGAACGTGGTGCAAATGAAAGCTTTGGCGAAGATGACGAGGATTTCATTTGCGAGGGCAATACCGACACCATGCCGTGGACTATCGAACTTTGGAAAGAAATGTTCCAGTACTGCGTGGAAAATGACTATGGATATAACCATAGGGCAATAGCGGAACTGGACTATGACTATCTGAAAGAAAACTTTAAGGAGTGGTTTTGATATGCGAAAAACTCTGTACTACTATGTCCGAATCATGGGCAAGCCGTATTCGTTCGGCAAGGTCTGCAAAGATGTGCTGACGGCTCGTATCACGCTTGACCGGGCTATGCGTACCTATCCGAATGAGCCTTGGCAGATTGTCGAAATCTGCGCATAATTTTTTCAAAACAAATCTGATATTTTTCGATTCTGATTCACTATTAAGTGGCAAGAGAAATGCGGATGCGCTCACGGACTACGGTCTGAACTCGCCGACATCCGCACAAGAGAACTGCAAAAGGCTTTGCCTTTTGCGTGGGCGGTTATGGGATGTGCCATTGAATCAAAAGCTTGCACATGGTTTTGATAAGATGCCTATAACCGTCAACGCAAGTGGCAAAACCACGGAAATCTACAGAGAGGTGTTTCAAATGGAAAACAAAACAGAAAAAGATGTCCTTTGCGCTGCGCTTGAAATGATGGCTCTTTCTACGATTACTGCCTACAACGCATGGCTGATGGTTAGGGGAGAAGATTTGGAATCTGACCTTGCCTATGACATTGATGACATCATCGAGGACGGTTATCCGTTCCATGAAAGCTTTGCGGACATGGCCATCGATGTGGCTGAATGGGCATCGAAAGCTGTGGATGCGATCCGAAATCTGTAAAGGAGTGATTCAAATGAAACTCAAAACATTCCTCAAAGGCGTTAACGTTACTGGTACGGTGGTCATCTCCGTCATCAGCAAGGATAACGAAGAGGTCGAACGGCTTACGATTGCCGTCTATGAACCGCTCAAAGCGGATGACATCTACCAAACTCTGTGCGCAAGTTGGGTAGATAGTGCGGATAGGCACATCATCTACATGTCCGACTACGAAGATTTGAAGATACTGGGCGTATCTGCATGGGAAAACGGAGTCGGCTTGCTCATTGAACCGGAAGAGGGGTGAATCACATGACATTCTGCAAGGTACTCGCTACTGCGGAGCGTGATGGCGAAACTGTCACAGCTTACGAAAACGTGGACAAGTTCTCAAGCGTGAAGAGGTACGAAATCGTAGTCGCAAGGGAGAGCATTGCCGTACAAGTGATCCCAACAGCAAGAACCACATGGAAAAAGAAATTCAATGAACTGGTAAAGGGGTGATTATCTTCTAGAGGTCTACACAATGATGGCATCCGTCTGCCGATGTAAAAGACGGCTATAGTGTCCGGCAAATCCATATAAAGGTGGTGTGAGTTGACATGAGCCAAAGGGGCAGAGTTTATCTGCCCCTTTAACGTGTGCCAACACACGAGAATCTGTAAAGGAGTGTACAACAATGGAAAACAAGTACGGAGTAAAGGTGGGAGATATCTTCAAGGCATCGTGGGGATACGATGACACGAACACGGATTTCTTCCAAGTCATTGCACTGGTGGGGGAGCAATCCGTCCGTGTGCGTGAGGTCTGTCTGCCCATCGTGACAGAGGTACAAGGATTCTTGTCCTCTAACAAGACGTGCAGAATCGTGAACGAGATTCTGCCCCCTAAGGCGTTCAGCGTCTTCATCAAAGACAATGAAAAGGGTGCGGTCAAGCGTCTGAAGAACTACAGAACTGGAGAACCGTTGCCTCAGTTCAAGCTGTCCAGTTTTGCGGATGCGTGGCTCGTCCGTGGGGATACTGTCGATGCTTATGACTCATGGGCAAGGTGAAGAGCTGCGCAAACAAGGTCAAAAAATATTTTCGATTTGAATCTGATATTTTGGCTCTCTCATTCACTTATATACCGAAAGGAGAAATGAACAATGCTTAAACACATCAACGAATGGAGCGGTGAAGAGAATGATGCTGTCCTCTGCTTGGACAGCTACACCAACAACGGACGGATTTATATCGGTCTGCTGACATTCGACAAAGAGATGGAGTACTGGGAACCGTGGTGCGACATCACGGTGAACATCCCTATGACTCCGCTTACCGACAGAGAGAACTGTGCGTTCGTGGACATCAATAATGATCCCACGATTACCAAGTTCTTGAAACAGAACGGATTGGCCAAGCCTACTGGACGGTTTGCTCAGAGTGGATGGGTGACCTATCCCGAGTACCAGTTCGACATGGACAAGGTACGGCAGAACCTAGACGAGGGGGTGCTGTAATATGGACGTTCTGTACCGTTGCGGATTCTCTTTCTTCCGTGACCTTGGTGACGGACGGATAGAGATGGAAAACAAATTCACTGGTCTGCGGTTGGTGTACAACGTGAGAACTGGTGAGAGAACTGTAAAGGAGAGTGCCATATGAAAGTAAGCTACAAACACTATACCATCTGCGTAGATGATGCCGATGGCAAGGCTACCTTAACCGATGAAAGGGTCGGTCATAAGTGGGAGTTCTCTTCTGCAAATGAGGCGAAAGCTTTTGCGGATTGGAACGATGCAATCGATGAATCTGAACCTTACTGCTGAAAGGAGATATACAAATGACTTTTACTCGCAATGATGTCAAGCTGATGCGTGAGGAGCTTGAGAAAGAACTGGACAAGTTTGCTGCGGAGCGTGGAATCAAAATCACGTTCGGAAACGCAACCTACAACGATACCGAAATCCACTTTAAGGTGGATATCGTGGGAGCCGGAGAGGACAACGAGCGTGAGCGGTGGGCAGAGCATAGCAAGTACCTTGGTCTGTATGCCGATGACTACGGAAAGGAAATCATGCTCAACGGTGACCTCTACAAGGTGGTGGGCATCAAGCCCAAGGCCAGGAAGAACTGCATCGTCATCGAGCAGATGTCCAACAAGAAGAGATATGTCATCTCCAAGGACACCTTTGTCCGTTGCGGTGGAAAGGATTTATGGGCTGCCATATGAAAGGCATCTTTGTCAATCAGTTGTCGGCAAGCGGAGTGCCGTATGCTGACGCTATTGTGAGCGGATACAAAACAATTGAAACACGCAACCGTGACATGCTCTCTCACTGTGTGGGGGAGCATGTTGCTGTCATAAAAACGGTGCGTGGGAAGATGCCCACAATCGTGGGCTATGTGACCATCAATAGCAAGCTGTTTGCAAACGCCCAACTGTTTGACCTCCTAAGAGGTTGCACTCTGATTCCAGTGGGGAGCAAGTACGATATTCATGGTAAGGGCAAGTGGTGCTACTGTCTGAACGGAGCCGAGCGTTGCGAACCTTATGCTTTGCCCAAGGATGCAATCCGACACGGTCGGTCATGGTGCGAGTTCAATATCTGAAAGGGGAGAACCACATGATTAAGGTAAGCAAAAATGATCCGAGCGAACTCATGAAAATCTGCATGGATATCATCGAAACCTTTGAGGATTTCCTTGATAAGCGTGGCATCGTCATCGATAACGATGAAAAGGAAGAGGATGCGGATGCGTCCAACATCTATGGCATGGACTATGCAGAGCTGGAAGAGGGTGTGTCTGATATCCTTGATGCCTATGGTCTTATCGAGTACACGGAGAACTGAAAAATATTTTTATATAATCTGATATTTCGGTCATCTCATTCACTATTAAATGGACAACAAAAGAAAGGGGAAATGAAACATGTCCAACGCCGAAACCGCAATCTCTGCCATCAAGAAAAAGGCAGACATGATGAACGCCTACGCCGATGTGCTTGAGAATCTCAAGTCTCAGGAACGGTGGCACATGCACACAGACGATGAAACTGGTGAACTGGTAGACGATGAGGGGGAATATGCGGAGAACCATCTGACGGCTATCCGCAACGCCATCGCTGCCATCAAGAAACTGGCCGGGGTCTAATCCCTGGCCATTGCTTTAAGAAAGGAGCAAAACAATTGAATATTCTCATTGCTTGCGAGGAGTCACAAGAAATCTGCAAGGCTATGCGAGAGAAAGGGCATCGTGCCTTTTCCGCTGACTTGCAAGAGAGTAGTGGGGGGCATCCTGAGTGGCACATCCACGGTGATGTGTTGCCCATCATCAACGGTGACGCCGAGTTCACCACAGAGGATGGCAAGACCCACAAAATCGTGGGTCAATGGGATATGCTGATTGCGCATCCCCCTTGCACCTATCTCACGAACTGCGGTAACCGTTGGCTTTATCCCAACGGCAAGGGTGGGGGCATCAATGAAGAACGGTACAGCCTTGGTGTAAAAGCCAAGGCTTTTTTCATGCAGTTCCTCAATGCCAAGTGCGACAGAATCGTAGTGGAGAATCCTACGCCCAACAGCATCTACGGTCTTCCGCAGTACACGCAAGCCATTCAGCCGTATGAGTTCGGTGAACCTTGGAGCAAGCGCACTTGCTTTTGGATTAAGGGTCTGCCGACTCTCAAACCTACCAAGGTGGTAGAAGAGCATTACCCTTGGATGCCCACGCACAAGCATCCCGGCGGTAGCAAGAGGAACAGCAGAAGTCGGAGCAAGACGTTCCACGGTGTGGCTCTTGCGATGGCTGAACAATGGGGCTGACGCTCCACAGAAAGGAGAACAACATGGGATACGAAAGCAAATTGGTAGTGGTGAACGTACTGAATGCCAATGCCTATTGGCGTAAAAGACCTTACGCCGAGGTTGTGGCAGAGGTGAACTGCGCTGTCATGGGGCATGAGTTCTATGACTTTGTCAAGAAGAACGGTACGCCCATCGACTTTGATGTCTACATCGATGAGGAAGACGGCCCCACAACGGAAGACAAGTATGGGGCTGCGCTTACCCAGATCCCCATAGATGCGGTCATCGAGTTCCTCAAGACCAATGCTGAACTGAAGACCTACAGAAGAGCAAAGGTCTTGCGTGGGTTGCTGACCTCGTTCAAGCCGAAAGACTGGGCTGACGAGGACATCCGCCTGGTCCACTACGGATACTGAAATCCGTAAAACTTTTTTCAAAATGATGGTAATTTTTTGACCATCTCATTCATTAATAGTTGCGAGTGGCAAGAGCCACAGAAAGGAGCATGAGAATGAAACACATTCCTACCGTAGGTGAAAAGATGTACACCTACACCCCTTGCAATTCCTACTATGTCAATGCCGTGCGTGATCCCTACACGGTCGAGTCCGTCAAGGGCAACGTCATGGTGGCGAGAGCTGCAAGACCAGTATTCCTTGGCGTGAGGTACTACGATACCATGCCGGACTACATCGAGGATGACCCCGACGGTGAGCGCATGACGTTCCGTTGGTCGGAGAAGAAACAGAGGTGGCAGGAATCCCCCAACCGCTACGGATACCCCAAGGTTGCCGTGTTCGGAGATTGGGATTTCTTCCCCTACCTTGACTAAAAGAAAGGAGAAATCTGCATGACTGTCTACGATTTTCTTGACTGGTGCATCGACAAGGGAATGCTCACGGTGGAACTCTTCAGCATCGACAAGGGTGAAACCGTGTGGGTTGGGTACGGAGATGAAATTCCCGAAGAGTATGAGTATGCGGAACTCGGCTCGTTCGACATCCCCTCCAAGGCAGACCGCATGACCCTCAACATCGACTGAGAAAGGAGAACTGCGCATGAAACTGGAAGACTTTCTGGGCTATTATGATGTGGATGTTCCAGTAGAAATCTACAGCGCAGAGGGAACGGCATTCTACGGATACACGAATGAAAAGGAAATTTTCGATACTGTTGTGTATGGGAAGAGGTTCGTAGACTTGGACGTGGGGGCATTTTCTGTCACCATGAAAGATGATGAGCCTTGTCTCCTGGTCTTTATCGAAAACTGAAAAAGTTTTCCATGAAAGGAGTGTTGCGAATGTCTGACAAAACCTATGAGGAACTGTCCTATCAGCTGGAGCGTTGCGAGTTCTCCCTTACCACGATGCTCAAGGAAACGCAGGAACTTAGGGAGAAACTCAGCCACGCATATTGCTATGGTGATGCGTATACGAACTGGCCGGAGAACGCAGAGGATATGCTTTCCGACTTGGCTGATGCCATTGGTATAGCGGATGACAAAAGCTGTGAAATCGTGACGCAGATTAAACAGTATATCGACTAAGAAAGGAGATTTCCGCATGAGCAATCCTTGGGAAGAGGAACTGTGGATTCCGCACACTCTCAGCAAAATCTTCGAGAAGATGCCGTATGGTGTGCAGTACGATTACCGTGGTCATCAGCGTTATCATGGGATCTGGTCGGATGGGTCGGAGATTCTCTGCCCTACTGAACACCAGGCTGACGTCATTGCCGATTTCATTGACGCTATGATTGGCTACCCCATCTCACATACTGGGTACTATGATCCCAAAGAGGACGAGCGCAGCGGAGAGGTCGATGACCATACCGGGTACTGGTATGTCGATTGGGATTGAAAGGAGAACTGCACAAATGTTTCACATTGACTGGGATGGTCTTGATACCAAAGAATCAACTGGAATCTGCACCATCGTCTTTGGTGACAGAGCAGAAAGCTTCATCTTCTACAACTATGCTCCGTTTAGGGGTGCGCTCGACATCGTCACCAGTATCATTGATTGTGCCAAGCACTATGAGGACAACGAATTTGAGGATGTGGTTGGCGAGTATAGCAACCGTGAACAGGCAGAAAAATGGTGGGAGATTGAAAAGCAGTGCTCAGAAAAACTGCACAATCTCTTCACGGATGATGAGTTTGATTTCATCACATGCATGGTTGGGTACGAATAAAGAAAGGAGTTGCCCATGAGAATCAGCGATTTGATATGCATCCTCAACGATGTGGCGGCCGTGAACGGTGACATGGATGTTGCCTTATGCACGGACGGAAAAATCTACGAAGACCTAGACTTCAATTGCCCAGACGAAGACTCTCCCCTTTACATTGAGGGGTACAAAAACTGAAAGGAGATTCAGATGAAAGAGAAAACCGTAACGCTCAAGCCGTATGACCGTGAGGTGGCTGACGATGTGTTCTCCGTGCTGTTCAATGGAACTGACTTTGATACTGAGGACGGTCTGTTGGAAATCCCGGCTGCGTCCTACCAGTTGGTAGTCAGCGCATTGGAAATGATCCGTTGGGAAGTCCGTGGTGCTGACAAGGAAATCCTCAAAAAAGCAACCGGCATTGCGGAGATGCTGCGCGACCGTCAGAAGATGCGCGAGTGGAAACGGAGGGATGAATCCGCATGAAAATCTGCAAGACAATTGCTCTGATATTTTTTGTGGCTGCGTTCATGCTGATGTGCGCGGCCACTTTTTATATCCGCTCCGCTACGATAGTCGGCGTGGAGTATGACAATGACCTCTACATCATCGAGGACGATGCCGGGTTGGTGTGGCTCTACGGCGGCGTAGAAGATTTCACATGCGGCGAACACATAGCTATGCTGATGTGGAACAAGCTGACGCCTGGCTCCATACTGGATGACGTAGTTGTAACAATTGCATAAAAAGGCAGAGTAATTTTTGGTTACTCTGCCCGGTAATATTTCTGCCTACTTATTCACTATTAATACGAAAGGAGTGATACACATGAAGACCGAAGAACGGTTTGAGTACATCTACTACTGGTATGACCACTTGGTTCTCCGCTACAACGGAGATGCCAAGAAGGTGGCCGCTGCCATCGAGGCGAAAGATTTCGACGCGTTCATGGAACTCAAGCGCAAGTACAGCAATTACCAGGGTGGCGTTGTTCAGGACAATAGCGAATTTTTCCCTGACGTCATCCACGTTTGGGATAACGAGGTCAATGAATTTGTCGGCGAACTTGATGTTAATGTCCGAGAGAATTTCAACAAGATCACGCACTCCGAATATGAGTGTGGCTGAAAGGGGGAAATGCTGATGACAGTTGAAAGCTACGCTCTGAAGATTCTGTCAGACCACGGGTGTGACTGCTACACCTACGGTGGTGAGGACAGCAAGCACGTCCTTGAGGACTTAAAGGAGGGTTATCCTGACGGCATGGATTTCCCATACATCGACGTGGCCAACGCCATCCTTGCCATCAGCAGACCCAAGCAGATTCACAAGGCTCCGTTCCGCATGGTGTGGGATACGGACAACTGCTGCGACAGCATCGACTGCGAAAGCCTGGAGGCGGCGAAATGTCAGGCAGAGGATACTCTTATTGAGTGGCAGATGGAGGAAATCTCCAAATGGGCAGACGGAGTTCCTACCGAAGAGCAGATTGATGACTGGAACTACATGATTTGGAACTGCGGTGTAGAAATATATAAGTATGACCCGGATACCGATGAATATGTGGTGGCAGATCGCCTATCCTACGAGGAAGAAGAACAGCTTGGTTGGCGTGAGATTACCGAGGACTACAAGCCCTGGGAACTGATGAAAGGAGAATAATCATGGCTAACAAGACCGACAAAAACGTGGTAGGGCTTTATAACGGAGATGCACTGGACGAAATCACCATCAAGCTGCACAGCAACTCTGGGCCTGAAGTTGAGTTTACCGTGTGGGAAGACGATGACCACATGTACCATGTCTTTGCCGACACGGATGACAGCACAGAAGACTTTCTCTCCGAGTATTACCCAGAAGATTTGGAAAGCTACCGCAAGATGGTAGAGTGCATCCCTACGGCATCTTGGCGATATCTGAGAAGTATCAATCGCTTCATTGCACAGTATACCTACAACAGCATCCGTCCTCTGATTGAGGACGAATCCTGTTGGCTGACTCTGAATGAGGAAGAACTGGACAAAGATTGAAAGGAGAATCTGCATGAAGAAGACCTACATGGCCGTGACGGTGGAACGTGACGGAAAGCGCTGCGCCTATGCGATTGGCATCCGAAACGGACACGATAATGCGTGGGATGTTCTGTCCGCCATCGCAAATCTTGAGAGTGTACTGATCCTCGGCTCAAAGAAAGAAGCCGTGGAAACTGCATCCGCCTGGAACAATACATGGAAAGCGGAAGACCGTTACTGGGATTGCGATACACGCAGTTATCTGTGGGTCTACTGAGAAAGGAGTAAAATCATGGCGAGAATCACAACGAAAATCGAAGGGAACTCCGTCATCGTTTCCACGGAGTATTTCCCTGCCGGGCAGACCGACAAGGAAGAATCGGAAGACTACATGCACCTGATCCAGTCCATGCAGAGATGCACGAACGGCTCATGTCATGGATGTGTCTACGGAAACCTGGGTGACGGCTGTTTCACCCACATCATGCGGATGGCGTGGATGCAGTTGGCGAAACTCTGCGATGAGAAATATGGTGAGTTGGACGATGAATAATATCCAATCCTATTCACCAATAAAATCCACAGAAATTTGTGCAAAGTGTACAGTAATATTTTGCACTTCTGATTCACTACTATAGCGAAAGGGGGGAAACGATGGCGCAGACATACTGGTGCGTGATGACCACGGTCAAGGATGATGGAAGTTGCCACGGCGTAATCACAGAACATAGGGACGCCGATGAGTGCCCCGAGTCAACGATGACATCCACACGGAGGGCTGACATTTGGTGCGACTGGTTCGACAGTCGTGAGAAAGCTGTTGCGTTTATTAAGGAGGGTGAGAACGCATGAGAAAAAAAGACATCAACGAACTGTTCACGAATACTCTGAGAGAGTACATGGACAAGGGGTTCATCGTGAATGCCCAAACCATGACTGGCATGTCTTCCTACGAAATCTGCAAGGTTGACCTCACGGACGGCAAGGACATCTACCGTTTTCTTCTTGAGGAAACTCACGAGCATTATGATGACCCTGACCCAAACGTTTACCTCTACATTGACGGTATCCGTTTCAGCATTCACCGTCATGAGGTAAAGGAGTTGCACTCCAGGCTGGTTTGGGGGCTGTGGAACTATGAGGGAGAAATCATCCGAGAGGATAATTTCTATAGGATGCCAAACCGATCCAACCATGAAACCGTGCGGGATGCGTGGTATACCCCGGATTTCGATGCGGTGATAAACGCCGAGAGAATTCACGCCAAGCGCCGGGAAGCCAAGCGCATCTTACGTCCGTTCGGTGAGTTCTATGAGTACCGGGATTCCGCAAAGAGAAAGCTCCTTCCGCTCGTGCGCCGTCTGCCCAGGTGCAAGACCGCACACCTTGAGGACATCGGAGATGTGTGGCGTCATCGGCGTGAGGACGGTCGTAGCGTTATCAATCTCTATGTAAAGGGAAATCAACACGCTGTATACCTTGGAAAGGAGGAATCTGCATGAAAATCGAACTGACTCAGGAAGAAATCAACACGCTCTTGTGTGGGCTGAACGTGTTGGCAGAGAATGCACAGAAAGCGGCTGACCTCATCTATGACAATGACATCGTAGAAGAGTTGGACAGATATGTCGAAAAACTGGGAGACCTTAATCTGAAACTGTGCGGAAGGGGGAAATCCTAATGGAGGGCTACTGCAAGGACTGCAGGAAAGAGGAGACCTGCAAAAAAGACATCGGCTTCATCTGGGGCTTCTGCTACGCCGACTTTGAGCCGAAAGAAAAAGGAAAGGAGAATTGCTGTGAAACGATTCACAAAGGCGCAGAACAGTCTGCTTGAAACGTATCGCTTCGGCAACTACATCATCGAGATCTGCAAAGAAACTGATTTCGATGGGAATGAGTCTTTCGATGCGTATCTTCAGCGAAAGGGCTACGGCATCAAGGACTACATGTTCGGAGTTCCTACGGAAACCAATACCCTGGAGGGATTCATCGAACTGGTTGAGGCGAACATTGAGGAGTACATCCGTTTCTACCGCGAGGAGTACTGCAATGAGTAGGAAGAAATCCGCCGAGTGCATCTGCATCGTGGTGGAAACGAACAACCAGATGTTCAATCCTCTTGGAGCTACACCGTTGCACCGTGTAACGCTCCACACAGAAGAGGACAAGAAGACCATCGACAAATATCTGCTTGAGAAAAACGCCCGTGGGTATGACGAGGATACCTACGGTCATTTCTTTTGGAAACGCTGTAAAAAACCGAGGGAGATGTCCCTCGAAACATTTATGAGAAAGGGGATTATATAATGGCAAAAGCTGTGAAGAAAGCGTGGGTGCGCTACGATGACGGCACGGAAAGCGGCGAGGAGAAATACGAACTCGTGCTGTGGGACGAGGAAACGAACAGCTGGTCACTTGACCTTTCGACCAGGTTCGTGGCGGATGCGGAACACCCAGACGCCGGAAAGAACTTCGTGAGCTACGGTCTGGTCACGGAGATTTGCAAGCTGTCCATGCTTGGGTATACCATAGAGATTTAAAAAGTGCCTTGATTCTTTTGAGTCAAGGCACTATTATTATATAAAAGGGGAGATGAAAATGACAAAGAAAGAACTGAAGAAATATTTTGCACATCCGAGATATGACGGGATTCGCCAATATGTGAATCAGATTATGGAAGAGCGCCCGGATATTACGGATGAACTTGACATAGATTTCGCCGCCTGCACGATGGAAGAATGTGAAAGAGACGGAGTGAAACTGAGCGTGGACAATGCGCTGCGCCTCAATAAAGAGAAAGACCCAGTGCCGACCGGGGCGGAGATAAAGGAACACCTGGCCGAGATTGGCTTGGGTTCGGACGAGGCGTTGTTTTCGCTTGTGCAAAAGAGTCTTGAAGAGATAGAGCAGAACAGGCCGGAAGAGCCGAAGATGACGGACGTGGCTAGGGCCGTGGAGATGACGAGGATAGGCAAGGAACTGTCCGATGGAAACAAAGACATCGTTCTCATGGGAATCCCCGCAGATCTGTCATGGAGTTTTGCGCAGCTGAAGATTGCGTTCTTCACCGACAAGCTTACGGAAGAGGAAGAGAAAAAAATATATGACCTTCGTCTGCTGTCCGACAGGGTAAAGTTCAAAACGGAACACGGCATAGGATATGGCATGTTTAAGATAGACCTCAAGTAGAAATCCACACAACAATCATCGAGAACTGCACGGAAACGTGCGGTTCTTTTTTTATGCCCAAATCCACTTGACACGGGATGTTATTATATGCCGCCAAAGGACGGTGAGTAACATCAGCACACTCAAGAACAAATACTGGGTGAACTACAACGGAACACTCATGACCCTTGCGGATTTCGCCCGCATGATTGGGGTGAGATACAACACGCTCCGCGGTCGCGCCCAACGGAACGAGGACATGTTCGCTCCGCTGTCACAAACCCCATCGGAAAGACGCAGCACCGCACGGACATTCTCCTCAAAGCTTGGCGGATACACCTTGGAAGAACTGGCTGAGTTGTACGTCAAGTTTCGAGGTTCCGAGGACGAGCTGGAGATACTGGCAGACCTTGCGTGTATGCGCCGTCACGGTTCATCCGTAGTCAAGCTGCAGCGTCAGATTGAAGAATATCTGGAACAAAAACAAATGGAGGTATGGAGAGAATGAAGCACCACAACCTTGTGTACTGCAAGCATCACGAGTCAGACAGCCGTGCGTTCTTGTACGAGCTTCCCGCCAACGTGCAGGTGACCGCCGGAGATAAGCTGTGCGTGGAAGACCGTAGGGGTGAGCACATCGTCACGGCGTTCTGCGACAACTGGTACAGCCTTGACAGCTTTACCGAAATCCTCTGCGTTGCCAACGGCGGCTACTATCCGCCCGCCAAAGTCATCGGCACTGTGGAGAAGAGGACTATCACGGTTTCGCAGGAAATCATAAAGAATTTTGACGGAGAGGAGATGTTCATGCCATTTTGAAAGGACTACAGAAGAATCAGACGGTGAAGAAAGAATACACCATAGTAGTATTCCTTACCACCGAATATGGAGACCAAGAGGTATTCAGTCAGACCGTCAGCGCGGAGAGCATCCGTGAGGCCATTCGTCTGGTCAACTCAGCCATAAACGGCGGATGAAATTTGTGCAATATGCGCTCTGATATTTTGGGCTTGTTATTCACTATTAAGTGACGAAGAAAGGAGGCATCGAGAAGATGTTTGAAAAGTATGACAGGGCTGTGAGCCTGTACATGGACAACATGAAGCGTAACGAGCTGTCCGAGAACAGCATCAGCAGTTACGCCCGGACGTACCGAATGCTCCGAGAGAGCATGGAGCGCAGCGGTGCGGAAGACATCGGCGTGGAAGCCGTGATGCGGTTCAAGCTTGACACCGATGTGAAGATAACCACTATGGCTCTCTACCTCACGCACATCCGTTGCCTGTCGAACTTCGCCGTAGCGTGTGGCATCGTGGACAAGCCGTTCTTCCTGGACACCCTGATGCCTCCCAAGAAGAAGCTGAACGTGGAGCGCAACAAACCCTATGAACACGTCCTCACGGACGAGGACGCCGAAGCCCTGATCACCTGCGACAAGCCCAAGTTCGGAAGACGGTCTTCCAAGTGGCTGCGTGAGAAAGCCGAGGTCACCATGCTTCTCCAGTCCGGGTTGCGGAACAGCGAGATTCGTTCGCTCCGGCTGTGCGACCTGGACTGGGAGAACGGTGTGGCGTATCCGCAGGACACCAAGGGAGACAAGCCCCGCGCCGTGGTCTTCTCCGAGGCATCTCAGAACGCCGTGCGTGAGTACCTTGAGAGCGGTCTTCGTCCCTCTTGGGTTTCCGATGATGATTGGCTGTTCGGATCGGTGAACGCCCAGGGCGGATGGAATCCGATGTCCAGAATAGAACTTTCCGAGCGAATCAAGCACTACACCAAGGCTGTCCTGGGCGAGGAGAAATCCTGCAGATCCCACGCAGCACGTCACTGCTACGCATCCGTCCTCTTGGAGAACGATGTTCCGATGGAGCTTATCTCCGAGACGATGGGCCACAGCAGTGTTGCGACAACGAAAATATACGCCGCCCGCTTCAGTGTGAACGCTCCGGCAATGGCGGTGGCCAACGTGTTCAACAGAAAGGAGGCACAGTGATGTCCAAGAAAAAGAAACAGGACACATCGTTCGTTCTCGTCGGAGAACATGTAGAAAACTGCCCGCACTGTGGCGGAAAGTCTGAGGTCAGAGAGTTCCGGGGAATGTTCCGCCACGGATGGGTCGGGTGCGTTCCCTGTGGATGCTACATCAACTGGAGCCATGACCCGGCGGGAGCGATTGCCAAGTGGAACAGGAGGGCGGCGTAAATGATGAAGACATGGTACACGATTTGGGCGGTGGCGGAACTCATCTTTGCGACTGTGTTGCTTATCAAGGGCGATATCAGCGGTGCGAGACACGCGGTAGAACTGACAACGGCTTGTCTCATCCTTGCAAAGCTGGAAGAGTTGGACAAATGAAAGGAGGGCGGCGTGATGCTTGAAATCGTACTCGTCATCAACAACGTGCAGAGCTATGCGTGTTCAATCTGTGGCGCTTTTCTGTTCAGTGATGATGACGAATGCCGAGGGCAGGAGAACTGGGCATTCTGCCCGTTTTGCGGACAGCCGCTCTATCCATATACGGATGAGAGGTATGCCAAATGAGCCTTGACAAAGCCATAGAGCATGGCAAGGAGAAGCGCAAGCCCTACCGTGGGGCGAAAGCCATAGACTGCACATGCAGAAACCACGGCAGTTGTCCGTGGTGCATAGAGAACAGGACACACAAATTCCGAGATAAGAGGGGAGAAGATGCCATGAGAGTTGAGAAAACATATTACGCCTTTGACGAAACGGAGTTCGACAATGAGGCGGATTGCATTGCCTATGAGGACGAATGCTACAGAAACATGGGCGCTGTCGCCGCCTTTGACGATAACCTGAATTTCATAGAGAAACCCACCGCGGAACAGTGGGAAGAATCCATCATGTACATGAAAATACTCGACGGTAAGAAAGCCGAGCGGTTTGTGCGGTGGATTAAATTATGGTGCGGTATGGACTGTGACGGTCTGTACGGAGAGCTTCACGAGGGCGATGTATGGGCATGGGACAATGACGATGCAGTATGGTACAAGCCGCTGGAAAAGTTGGCGGAACTGCAAGCCCTTGCCGACCGCATCAACAAGGCGGTGGGTGATTCATGATAATCACACGCCACGGTGACAAACGCGCACGGAAGCGTGTGGGCGTCAACCGAAGCGCCGTACAGAAGTTGGCAAGGAAAGCGTTGGACAACGGAATAGCCCGTGACGATACCCACGGCGGTCTGCGCCGCTACCTCGACTACGTTTCGCACCGCAACTCACGCCCGGTCATCATCCGGGTCTGGAGCGAAAAGGTGTGGGTCTTCTCCGAGGACTACATCCTCATCACGGTGCTTGACCTGCCGCAGAAGTACAGGAACCGTGCCAACGGCATGATGAAGAAGGGGGAATCCGATGCGGTGGCTGATTGAGTTCGGCAAATATCTCATAGCATATATAGGAATCTGCACAACCGTGTTCATCAACATACACATCAGACACATGGAAGAAAAAGAAATGGAGGAAGAAAATGAATAAGGAGTTCACATTCGGAGCGTCCTCGCAGGAGATAAAGGCGGAAGCGTTCGACATCATCGCCAAGTTCGTACATGAGCAGTACGATTCCATTGGCATCTCCAACATCACCCCGGACGAGGCGTTCTTCGTCACGGTGGTCACGACCACGGAGGATTTTTTGGGCGCTTTCCGCCCCAAGGAGGAACCCTGATGCCGCCGCTGATTCTCCTGCACTCATTCTACTACGATGCCCAGCAAAAGATGTACGGGCCGAAAGAGGTCTACGTCAACCCCAACCACATCGTATCCGTTGAGCGCCTGAAAAAGCATCCGAGCGCCCCAGTGACAGAAGCTATTCCAGTCTCCCTCGTCTGCCTTACTAACGGCTCGGTCATGGTCAAAGAGTTGCCCGACGAGATTTATTCCGCTATGGAGGCACACGCATGAAAGACTACATAGGTCTGGCGGATAGCTGTCGCAGAAAAGCGCAGGCTATGCCGTTCAAGTTCTCCGAGAACGCAGAAACCGTTGCGCTCCTTATGACGGCTGACGATGCCATCAGCGAACTGTACGAGAAACTTTTGGACTGCCGCAATTTCCTGTGCGAGAAATGCGGTCTGTACAGGCAGGCGCACGTTGGAAGCTGTGACAGTTGCAGATGGAAAGAGATATGACCATGAATAATGCGGTTCTCATCAGTATCAAGCCAAAGTGGTGCGCACTGATTGCCTCCGGGGAAAAGAGCATGGAGGTGCGGAAGACCGGGCCTAAAGCGGAGCGTCCATTCAAGTGCTACATCTACTGTACGAAAGACGGCGCAGATTCGGCAACACAATTCCTTTCGGGTTATGTTATTGGCGAGTTCGTGTGTGATTGGTGCGAACAGTATATGCCGTGCCGCACCGACTTTGCTGAACTTTCCGCTGGAAGCCTTGTCAAGCCGAAAGAACTCTATGAGTACGCCAAGGGGAAGCCGCTCTACGGCTGGCACATTTCGGACTTGAAGATATACGAAGAAATGAAGCCCTTGGAAAGCCTAAAGAGATGGGAGGAAAGTGGAATGTGGTCACATTTGGTGAGCATTACAAGACCCCCACAGTCATGGTTTTATGTGGAAGAGGTGGACGAATAATGCCCAAGAATACATACGGAGATAACAGCACCGAGCTTATGCTCTACGTCAACTACATTCAGGACGAAGAGGGAAACATGTTGGCTGACGGCTACGCCTACGGAGAGCCGTGGGTAGCGCAGGCGTTGTACATGGATGACCTCAAGTTCGACACCCCGGAGAAAGCAAAGGAATGGTGGGAAAAGAATTATGGACAGAACTGAACTCACATGGAACGTCTACATCGGTGACTCCAACGCAAAGACGATAAAAATCCACAACGTCTTCAATCATGGGTATTTCTTGGAGTGTCTGAAGAAAGCCGCCCGGAAATATAAGGATACCGAGCGTGACCTCTTCTGCGAACAGATGCGCAAAGACCTGCTCTATTACTACTGGAGCAAGTGCGAGTGGGAAGTCGTCATCGACCACTGGCCGCACTGGGATAAGTTTAATTCCGAGAAGGTGGACGTGTACTCTCAGGTTCGCATGAACTGGGAGCCGTTCTGTGAATATGTGTGGGCGCACAGGGCTGTCCTGCGCCGCCGTGAAAAGAAAGGAGATAAGGATTGACGGACTATTCTGAACTGGTACGGTGTATCCGTGACTGCTGGGATGAAAGCGTTGGAGAGCGTGTCGAAGATGCCACCATCTGCGACTGTGACCACTGCATGTTCAAGGACAAGATAAAGGTTGTCCGTGATGAGCACGGTGAAGAAATCTACACGGACTACACCACCTGTGAAACGGCTATGGTTCTCGCCGCCGCCGATGCCATAGAAGCTCTTCAGACTAAGCTGGAGAACCGTGATGTCATGCTCGGCCACATCGTCAACGGTCTTACCCGGAGCATGAACGCCATCTCGGACGTTATCAACGGAAGGGATGACCGAATCATATGACAGATACCTACTACGCCGCCCTCTGCCGAAGGCTCCGTAACCGCCGTGTGTGCATACAGGAGACGGGCGGATTGGAAGACCACAGTCTGATGGTCGAGGCGGCGAAAGCAATAGAGTCCGCCGTTGGTGAGGCGCAGGAGGCGTGGAAACACTACCTGAACAACGTCCCACGTTGGATTCCCGTCAGCGAGAAGTTCCCGGTAGAGGGCGAACACGTCCTGCTCTACGCCGATGACGATGAAATCTACATCGGATGGTTTGTCGGGTTTCAGCACGGAGTACCCATCTTCGAGAACGATGAGTATCAGTGGGATGGAGTTGTCACGCACTGGCAGAAACTCCCCGGTTTCCCCCGTTACTGTGCGTCCTGCAAACACTACATGGGCATGGGTGACTGGAGCCTCTGCTGTGACCTGAAGCACGACCTCTGCTATGAGAACACAGCCGCCTGTAGCCGGTACGAAAAGAAAGAGGTAGAGGAGGGAGAAGAATGACCAACGAGGAACTGATGGAAAAGCTCCGTGTATGTGCGGGCGGTAAATGCAATGAGCGAGACACGGACGGATGTTGGACAGACCTTATGTATGAGGCCGCAGACGCCATAGAGGAACTGACCACGCAAATTCCCAAGTGGATATCCATAAGCGAGGAACTTCCCAAAGAGTTCCACGATGTTCTGTGCTTTACGGATGCGTATGATATGTTTCTCGCAACGTACTATGGGCTTGATGGAGATGGAGAGCCTATATTTGATGATAACAACGGCGATTATTGGGAGGGAACTGTTATCTACTGGATGCCCATTCCCGCGCGGCCGGAAGAGGTGAACGATGGAAGTGATTGAGAGAAAACCCGTCCCCGTGTACGAGGTCACTTGCCGTGAGTGTGGGTCACGCATCCAATACAAAGCGTGTGAGGTAAGTCTCTGTCACATCACATGCCCCGTGTGTGGCGTATCTCTGTGGGCGAACACGATTAACCCGGTAAGGATGGAGGAAAAAGTATGAGCATACTGATTAAAAACATAAAAATGCCGAAAGACGAACCTTTGTTGGTGAAAATCAATCCCGACGGAACTGTAAGCACCACATGGAAAAATGGTTATAAGAAATATGAGTCCGTTGAACTCCCGCCGCATGGGGATTTGATAGACAGGGATGTGGCTGATGAATACGCTTATGATATTTTGGCGATTGCATCTGATAGAGCGTATGGCAGTCAGTGGGAAGCGGCACGGGAGATGCAAAAGATATATCGAGAATCTCCTGTTGTTGTTCCCAAAGAGGTAGATGAATGAAGCGAAAAACAAGAGCGCAGATGCGGGGGAAACCTCTTGACGATGATTGTAAAAAGTACGGTCGTCCCGACAGCGGACAGTTTGGCCCTGAAGATAAGCGGTGCTTTTGTACCGGCATATGGAACAGAATGTATGACGAATACGAGCGTAAGTGCATCTGTTGTCCGGCTTGGGCGAGTAATGCGTGTGCAGTGGATGAGGGCGAATGAATGATTTTGCTGAATTAATGATTGCATGGATGGAACATGAAGAAAGGAAAAAGAAGAACATGACTTGCTTGGACTGTGTTAGCTGCGTTAGAGATTACAATGCCGAACCATACTGCGTCTTGTATGGACACCTTGACGATGAAGACCTGAAGTATGAACACTCGGAAAACTGCTTTGATTTTCATCCAAAGGAGCTGTGCCGTAATGAGTAACGAATATCCCAACCCCACGAATCCTGCGCCTATCCACGGTAAGATTGACCACTATGATTGCGACTTGGAGTCTGGAACGATTTCCTATCATGTGGTCAAGACCAACGGCGACCGGCTCCGTTCTCTTTCTGATGAAGATATTGCGAAGACACTTAATTCGGCTGGTATTTGTCCATCGTGGGTGAAATGGACGAAATGGGAATGCCCGAATATTGAGTGCCATGAATGTTGGATTAAGTGGCTGAAAGAGGAGGTATCCAATGCTTGACGGATTAAGGGATTTATTTCTCTCCGCAATTCTGTGCCATGATGAGGCAGAGGCTAATAGGCTCGTTGAAGAGTGGAATGAGGAAATCGAAAGACTCCAAAAATTGTTTGATATGGCTCGATTTTCCAATGTATCAAAGGAGATATCGGAATGAGTGGGACTGCCACATGGATAAACATATCGAGTATTACATGGAGGAAGAAACATGAGTAATATCGTTATGGGCGATGAATCCTGCGCCGACTGCATCTGCCGTGTATGCGCACACAATGAGGACAATGACGCATACAACTACGCCTGTCCAAAAGACTGTATCCCGTGCGCCGATTGCTTTGTCGGTCACGAATACTGCGACAATCCGTTGGATTGTTATGAGTTCATGCCAAGCGAGGATGAATTATGAAGATATGTCCTAAGTGCGGCGGCATTGCCTACTATGACAGTTACCATCACGCCTATATCTGCAATCGGGCCAACTGTGATTACTGGGAGCCGAAGAAGCCGACCAATTATGATAGGCTCATCTCCATGACCCCGGCGGAGATGTCCGAGTTCTTGGGGGAAATCACAAACGATGGTGAATACGGTCTATGCCCCGATTCAAACTGCAAATGCCGTAAGAGTGGGTGCGCGGGCTGTTGGCTTGACTGGCTGATAGAGGAGGCGGGAGAATGAGAGTTGACTGTGGGCCGTATTACTATTGTCCTCGTTGCCCGGACGCAAAAGATGATGTCGTTCCGTCCCATATCTGTTCCATTTGCGGATGCTATGAAAATCCCGGAAGCAAGGTGGCATCAAAGGCAACGTGGATATGCCCCGAATGTGCGGAGCAGATTAAGAAATTGATAGGCGGTGTGCGAAAATGAATAGACCAATTACCGTTTGTGATAGATGCGGAGAGAAATATTCCTGCCTTTTGGATTTTGACAGTGTTTCTTGCCGCGAAACGAGAACCGTTGAACCTACCAACGCTGACAAGCTCCGCAGTATGGACGATGAAGAACTTGGCAGGTTTTTGGCAAACATCCGCAATGAGATAACTTGTGTTATTAGCGGCATATATGGATGCGAAGAAGATTCTTGCGACAAATGTTGGATTAAGTGGTTGGAGGAGGTATCCGAATGACCAACGGCGATGTCATCCGCTCTCTGTCCGACTATGACCTTGCGGAGTGGATAGCAAAGGTTCTGACATTTCATGTGCGATATGCGAAAGTCTATGACGAATGTTGCGACAAGGAATGCCCACTGTACTGCTGTTGTAATGACCAACCCACGGACAACATCGAAGGATGGCTCGGACTGGAGGTGTCTGAATGACCATAGGTAAATGCCCCGTGTGCGGTCACGATGAAGTCATCGGCACACGCACGAATGCGGAATTTATTCGGGAATTAACAGACGAGGAATTGGCGGTGTACATTGACGAGCATTGCTGTGACGCCATGTGGTGTACCGTTCCGCCGAAAGAGGAATGCCCTCCGCATAAGGAGTGCGTAAAGTGCGTTTTGGACTGGCTGAAATCGGAGGTAAAAGATGCTTGAGATTATTGTGAGTATAGAATGGCTTGTCCTCGGAATCGTCTTATTCTGTGGTATGCGCAGTTGGAACAGGCGGTTCACCCAGCTGTACAACGAACTCACCGCCGAGGATGATGAGGAGTAAACCATGAGCGCATTGATTGACCGTGATGATACAATCGAAAAGCTGACGCAACTCCGCATTGATTATTTGGACGGGACGTGTGGCGAGGACGCCGTGCATGATGCCCTTATGTATTCGTATGCCAAAGTTGTGACCAATTGTATGGACATTGTGCGTACAACACCTGTTCTTGAATCGGTCGTGCGGTGCGCCGAATGCGAGAACGCAATGGACATTGGTCAGGCGTACCTTATCTGCCCCATGATAGACGGGTGCGTGAAGAAAGATTTCTACTGCGCCCACGGAGAAAGGAAGAAAGATGGGAACTAACTACTACGCCGTGCGGAACAGACCCACCACGGAATCTCCCCATCATATCGGGAAGAGTTCTGTCGGCTGGCTGTTCCACTTTCAGGAGCAGTCCGACACATGGTCTGAGCCGCCAGTAACATGGCACACATGGCCGCAGGTGAAGACGTGGCTCAAGAATCACACGGTCGATTCCACGGAGTTCGTCATCATGGACGAGTACGATGAAATCATCCCCTACGATGTTTTCGTAGACCTCGTGGAAACCAAGCAGAACGACCCCGAAACGCGGGACAACCCGGACAACTTCAACTATCGGGTCAAAAACATAGACGGCTACCGATTCTCGGACGAGGAGTTCTTCTGATGGGCAGACACGCCCTTGACCTGACCGGGAAAAGATTCGGTTCGTGGACGGTCTTGGGCCGCTCCTACGCCGACTACACCAGTACGTCCGTGGACTTCCGCAACGGCATGATAGTCTCGCACAGCACCCCACGTTGGCACTGCCGTTGCGACTGCGGTGCGGAGGACATTGTGATAGGGAGCAACCTCAAGTCGGGCCGCTCCACATGCTGTTATAACTGTCGGAATAAGAAGATATCCGAAGCACAGCACAGATACCAACGAAAGGCGCACATCGCCATAGAAATGTTTGAGGAGGAGATTGCCGATGTCTGATATGGAATGGCGGAGAGTCTACGCCGACTGCGCCGCCTCCGCCCCCGTGCTTCCCATAGCGGAAACCAATATGCACGGCCTCCTCGCCAACCCCAACGGTACGCACCAGTATGGGCGTGTGGCAAGGAGTTTGTTGGAGAAAGCCCGTGCGGATATCGCCGAGTGTATCGGCGCTGATTTTCCCACGGAGATAGCGTTCACGCCGTCCGCCACAGCCGCCTGCCGTTTCGCCGTCAACGTCATGAACATCGGATGGTGTTCGCCCTACGAGCATAAGGCTGTCCGTGACTCCGTGGAGTCTATCCGTTCGTTCGGCGTTGTGGACGGGAATGCCGTTGCCCACATGCTCGTCAACAACGAGACCGGGGAACGGTATGATTACGAGGTGAAAAAGGATTCCACTCACAACCGTGTCTTCACGGACGCCACCGCCGCTGTCGGTCAGATTCCCGTGAACGTCAAAGAGCTGGGCGTGGAAGCCCTCGCCGCAGGAGCGCACAAGTTCGGGGGATACCCCGGCATCGGATTTCTCTATATGAAGGGAGGGATATCCGATGACGATACGTTCCCCGGCACTCCGCCCGTGGCTCTTGTCAGTGCTATGGCGGACGCCCTCGTGTACAGAACGGAGTATATGTACGAAGACGGTGACAGAATGGCGGAGCGTCTGTACGGTCTCGGTCATTCCATCATGGAGATTGAGGGGGCGCATATCAACACGCCCATCCATGCCGTGCACAGTATTCTGTCCGTCCGATTCGATGGCGTGAACGCCCGTGAACTGCTCGTTGCCCTTGACGCCCTCGGCGTGTACGCTTCGGCAGGCGCGGCCTGCTCCTCCGATTCTGACGCACCGTCCCCCGTTCTGCTTGCGTCCGGGCTTACCGTGGAGCAGGCTCTCTCCACCATCCGTCTGTCTTTCTGCCCCGAAACTCCCAAGGAAGACTACGATTACGTTGCAGACGCCCTCAGACGGGCTGTGGCGCAACTTCGTCAACTTACGCAATAACTATACTCCGAAAAGAAAATGCCGTCAGAACGCATTCTGTTGCGTCTGACGGCATTCTTTGTGTTTTGGTGTTTAGGTGAGAGCCACCCAACTGAGCGTTGCTCCATCGTTGGTGACGGCGCATTTGAGGTGGTAGTTGCCGTTCTCTTCAGGGAACGCGGGGAGTTCCTGACCCTGAGTTCCCGCTTCGGCCCAGCCGTTGACCTCATCGTAGACATAGGTTGTGGAACTGACCTTGCAGGTGCTTCCCTCCGCCATGCCTGTAAGGGATTCGATATCGGACAGTGCGTCCGCCTCGATTTCCATGATTGGCTTCAGGGCGGGATAAGATACGGATTTGATTTCGTATGCCATATATGATTCCTCCTCATTAAGATTTCATTATCCAAAGGATAGAGTTCAGGTAGCTCATGTCATCGCCTATGGCGGTTCTTGCGTTCTTCGCCTCTATGAACAGCCTGTTCAGCGTCTTCTGCACATCGGTTGGGTCGTAGCCCTCTTCACGCAGGCGTATGATTCTGTCCGTGCCAACTCCAAACTCGTTCTTGAGTACACGCAGGCATATGCTTGGGTCGGCTTTCTTCAGTGGCGTAACGGGAACGTCGGGTTCGATGTCACTGTACGCCAGCTTGCGCCAGTCCAGTTCCGTTCCATAGAAGAGGTCGAAGTCCAGACGCCCATCCCATCCGTTCAGATATCCGCAGGAAGTATATTGGTGCATCCAGTATTTGTCGAACGGTTTGACCGAGCCTTTCTGCCACGGCTTCTCCAAGAATCCGTGTACGGGGTTGTAATCTGCGTACTGCGCCATCCACAGCGGATATCCCGCCGCCGCTATCTTGTCAAATCCGTTGGTCTGCGTGATGCTCTGTGAGCAGTAGACGAACGGCTTGACGTTGGTCAGCCGATAGACCTCATCGAGACATTCTTTGAGGTAGCCTGCGCCCTTGCGGACGGCGTTGCCCTCGTAGTCTATGACGAGGATTCCCTTGCCGATATACGGCTGGATGGTGTTGACGAAGTGCTGTGCTTCAGCCACGCCTCCGTAGAGGTCAAGGAAATGATACACGCCGAAAGGCTTGTTCTTGGACATCAGCCATTCGAGCCATTCCTTTGCGGGGGGATTCACATAGGACGTGCCTTGCGTCACCTTGACGATGACTCCGTTCAAATCCGGGTTCCGCTTATACATCGTGTCGAGGTTCATGCCCGTCTGCCACGAGGATATGTCGATTACATTGAGCATTCACTCACCCCTTACTGGTAAACGATGATATTCCCACCGAGATTCTGATACACGGTGCATTCCTTTATCGTTCCGCCGACATTTATGAACGCCTTTTCCACTTGGATGATGGCGTTGCCGCTTCTGATGAACACGGGGATATTGTTTTTCTTCCATATGGCGTAGAGCGTTACGGCGGCGTTGTCTATGTACGATGCGCCTGCGGCGTAGGACGTTCCGCTGTCGTCCGCCGCCGTGTTCCAGTGTTGGAACGTGTAGTTGGCTTTGGTATAGCCGTTGCTCTGAAGGGTAAGGGGTGTGCCCCAGTATTTCGTCTGTTCTTCTGTTGTTCCGCTGTCCGCTCCGTTGCCGTTGTAGCTGACGGTATAGGTTATCTGTGACCATATGGCGTAGAACGTGACATTCGCTGTGATGGTATAGGAATCTCCGGGCTGATACTGCGCCGTTGTTGCTGATTGGTTTGTGTTCCACCCTACAAAGTTGTAGCCCGTCTTTGTATACCCACATTCGGGCATAATTATCTCAGTGCCGTAGGTCTTATCGTTGAAGGAACTTGTGGAACCACTGTTGTTCCCGTTGCCGTTAAAAGTCAGCGAGTATTTGGATGTGTAGTCCGGGCCTGTCACATCCTTGTTGATGTATACAGCGTGGTCAAACGCCGAGTCTCCCGCATCGTGAGCGCCCACTTTCACGTTCACGGTCGAGTTCTTGTTGAGTGTACCCCTCCAGTAGAGCGTCAAGTTTTTCACATAGTACCGCTCTCCGCCGCCGGTTCCCCAGTTCTCAGAACGGGTGTCGCTCCCCACGCGGAAATCCATATAGTCCGGGGGCTTGTATGTGGAGGAGGAGCCTTTGGATGTGGTCTGCACGAACTTGAACGCAATGCCGTTGTTCGTAAGCCGCGCCATGCTCACCGTGATGACCACGGTGTATTTGTTCATGGCTTTTGTGATACTGGCTACGGACGAATACGAGCCGCCTGGGTCGTTAGTCTGCCATCCCATGAGCTACACCACCTTATGCGTGGTACAGATATATCTGTCCGTCAGAGATGTCCGATGTGGTCGGAGGATTGTGGTTTCCATGCTTGATGCCCACGTTGGCAGGCAGGATGTCCGAGCCGAGCTTCGCCGCCGTCACCGCTCCGTTGGCTATGCGTGAGATGCCGTTGCTTGTTATCTCCGTATCCGTGATGGAGCCAGCAGCCACGGGAGATGTGGTGAACGTGGTTCCCGTAATGGTCATGCCGTCCGACATGGTGAACACCGCATGAGCGGTCGATGTGGAATCAGCCACGATGCTCACGGTCTTAATGCCCTTCGCCATGTTTACCCAGTAAGTAGCCCATCCCGAAGCCACGCCCGGTTCCTTGTTGGTGTTGGCGGAGATACACATGAACGAGCCACCGTTGTGCGTCACCGTATTGAGCAGAACATAGCTTGTGGCACTGCTCCATGCACCTTTATTCACGATTGCGACTTGTCCGAGTTCATAAGATGCCATGTTGTCTGTCCTTTCCTAATACTAAGATTGGAGGTTGTATGAAAAATGTCTGTAACTGCCAAACAGCGATTGCTGAAAGAAACAGAGAGACAATTAAAGACTTTTTTATTGGAGAAAGATATCAACTCCGTACTTGATATCCTCTCCGCGAACCTGTCCTCATATGCCGTTGAGGAACACCCCAACGAGTCAGGCTCAAATGATGCGCAGGAAATGCTCGACATATACTGCGATACGAAGAGATTGCAGGGATGCTCGGAAAAGAGCATCACGAGGTCTGTCTACACGCTAAGAAGATTGTTCTCCGCTCTCAATGTCCCCGTAAGGGAAATCACCGTGTTCCACATCCGCTCTTATCTCGGCAAGGAGAAAGAGCGCGGGATTGCAGACTCCACATTGGAAGGGAACAGGAGCGTATACTGTTCTTTCTTCGGATGGTGTCAGAAAGAGGGCCTGCTCAAAGATAATCCGTGCGCTAATCTCGCACCCATCAAATGCGCCAAGAAGGTGAAGACCCCGTATTCCGATACGGAAATAGAAAAGCTGAAAGAGAAATGCCGTAATCCGAGAGACAAGGCTATCATCTTCTTTCTTTTGGCTACTGGATGCCGCATCTCCGAGGCGTGTTCCCTCAACCGCTCCGACCTCGACCTTGTGAACTTTGAATGCAAAGTCCGAGGCAAAGGCAACAAGGAGCGCGTGGTGTTCTTCGACGGCGTGACCGCCATGATGCTGGAACGCTATCTGAATAAGAGAAAAGACGATTGCGAGGCGCTGTTCATCAACCGTTCCGATGCGCGTATACAACCCGGTGGAGTCCGAAGGATGCTCAGACAGCTAGGCGCGGAGTCCGGGGTAGAGCGCGTCCATCCGCATAAGTTCCGCCGGACGTTGGCCACGAACCTCATCAACAACGGTATGCCCATTCAGGACGTAGCGGCGGTACTCGGCCATGACAAGCTGGACACCACAATGGAATACGTCTACCAAAGCAAGGAGAACGTGCGCAACGCCTATCGTAAGTATGCGTGAGAGGGGAGGGGGAACCCTCCCCTTATTTTTTTATACTCTCAATGGTTGAGCTTGATTTTATTGTGAAATTGTGTTTGAAATAGGCGACATACACTTCACTGCCGCTGTTGTTGGCACAGCAGATGCACACCACGTCTTCCTTTGCGACTGGGGCGAAGGGCGCATTGTTCCATGCGTAGTCACGAGGTCTCCGTCTGCATCTGAGCAGGCCCATGCAGGTGTAGTATTTCCTCGTTCCGTCTGGGAGTGTGAGCGTGGCGTTGTCCTCTACGGTTATATCCTGAACACGCCACAGCCCTCCGGGGAGAACAGAGTCCGCATGGTCGCAGACGGCGTGACCTTTCCCATATGGCCACCACAGTGCGCAGTTCTCTCGGTCTACGACCTTTTGGTTCTGCGCCATCGTGTTTGCCGGTGACGTGTACAGGTAGGATTTTGTTCCGATAGTCGGAGTCTCCCACAGCCCAACACAGCCGGAGGGGAGCTTTACAGATTCGATTTTCTTCTCATCATTACCCATAAAAAGCTCCCCTTTCGGTTGAACACAAGTAATTTATTTGGGCCTCTCAAAGTTGAATACTGGCTATCACTGGATTTCACTGGCTATCACTGGCACTCATTGACAGCCGCCGTACAATAGTGGTAGGAGGTGTTTGCCGATGGGCATCAATGGAGGCCGCAATCTGAGGGGCATCGAAGATATGTCGGGGTTTACCGATTTGCATATCTCTTTGCCTAATTCCATCCGTGAGCGATTGGAGAGATTCATGAAAGAGGAAGATCGCAACCGCTCATGGGTGATTCAACGTGCGCTTGATGAATGGTTGAAGAAGAGGGGTTACTGAGGGGTAGCCCCTCTCTTCTACTCACATACGGGGAACGAGTCCGGGTACACTGAGCATCACCTCTCCTCATTTCCTTGCGCTCTTGATTGCCCACCTTATTGTTTCTGCGGCGGTCAGAATCGCAAGAATGAGGGCATCATTGGGCTTGAAGCTATCAAGCGGCACATCGGCGATTGCCGACATAATGAGCACGCCAAAAAGTGCCGCCACATATGTTAGGTAAGTCATGCTCTCTCTCCATCAGTGTACACCAGTGTAAGCCAGTGGTCACTAATATGGGCCTGCAAAAGTTGAATACTGGCTTGCACTGGCTATCACTGGCTTTCATTGACAACCACGGTATACTGATGGTAGGAGGTGTTTGCCGATGGGCATCAATGGAGGCCGCAATCTGAGGGGCATTGAAGATATGTCGGGGTTCACAGACTTGCATATCTCTCTGCCTAATTCCATCCGTGAGCGATTGGAAAAGTATCAACGAGACGAAGATTGCAACCGCTCATGGGTGATTCAACGTGCGCTTGATGAATACTTGAAGAAGAGGGGTTACTGAGGGGTAGCCCCTCTCTTCTACTCACATACGGGGAACGAGTCCGGGTACACTGAGCATCACCTCTTGACATCACCATCCACCAGTGTAAGCCAGTGGTCACTATTATGGGCCTAAGTGTTACTCCTGTTCGGGTTCGGGA
>Ga0265301_10000265_pt1 | contig 83434 bp, 59 predicted proteins | sample AusTroGonzalo_MG_2_FD_193488 | JGI IMG/M metagenome (GOLD analysis project Ga0265301, IMG submission 193488) | Bovine rumen microbial communities from tropical cattle in Woodstock, Queensland, Australia - Gonzalo_04 | ecosystem: Host-associated > Mammals > Digestive system > Stomach > Rumen ... | reverse complement strand
CGTAAATATGATAAGTCTTTTCTTCATTGTTTTCCGAACACATATTGGTCAAAGAAATCGGCGTACTTTTTCTTGTGAAGGTCGGTGCCCAGCCAATCATACATTCCTTCGGCCTGCAAGGCCTCAGCCCTGACTTTCACTTCATCTCCGTACATTCCTTCGAGCGTACCCATATTCCGCTGGAATTGGACACCGGCATCCTTGAACGCCTTGTAATCATCCATTTGCAGGAAAAGATAACGCTCCGGGTGAGCCAGCACAGGCTGGTAACCTTCTCCGATGAGCCATTTGGCCTCTGCAAGAGGAATCAGGTTCCCGATTTTGGTGGGGTCATGGATAGGAAGTTCAATCAAGATGTGATTGCCCTCCCAGGGAAGAAGCCAGTTCCCGGCTTTGACATCCGGCCAGGTCTCCGGGATGAAACGGTACTCCATCGACGGTACGAGTTCCAACGGAATCCCGCACCTGTTCAGTTCCGCCTGAAGCAACTCGCAGGCAGCCTTCACGCTTGAAGGAGTGTTCCGATAAAGGTAGGAACTGTGCGAAGTGCACACGGCCCGCCGGTATCCCCATTCCACCAGTTTTCCAGCCAGGAATACGGAATCCTCCAGCGTCTGCGCCCCGTCATCCAGCCCGGGGAGAATATGACAATGACAATCGACCTTCATTGCTGCAAATTTAGTAAAAAAGACCGGGACGATGGTATCGGAGCCCGGTCTGCCGCCCCATACTTTCACGCTTACCGTGCATATAGACGGATAAAGAATAGAATTCTATCACACCGATAGAATGTATTAGCGCCTCCCAAAGCGCCACGCCCTTGCGGTTTGGGTGACCTCCCGGAACTCGGCGTTCCAGATCCGGTGGACATCGGTTACGACATCCCACTCTTGACGCAACTTGTGCCACTGGACACTTCCCTTGATGGCGGGGTGTTCTTCGGCCAAGTCGCGGCATCGGTTGTACATGGCAAGGAAACGATGTTCCAGGGGAGTGTGCAGGAGGAAGCCGACTTCGGCATCATTCCAGCGGTCGTCGGAGCAGTTGGTAATCAGCAAGGCCGCATCTGCGAATTGGAGGAAAGCGTCCTCCCAGTAGCCGACCCGCATAAAGAAGCGGGCGAGTGCTTCGTGTGCCCTGCTGCGCCGAATCAGTTGTTCCGTCTCTGCGTCTTCGCCGTGTGCCCGAGGCTCATCCTCCAAGTCTTGGATTCTCTGCACATAGGGCTTGGCCAGTTCGGCGACGAGCGAGGGGACCATTTTGACCTGCCCCTTTTCGGTCCAGGCCATGAGTTGATAAGTTTTAGCCATAACAATTACAGTGATTCATTCAACAATTAGAGTATCAGCGCCTGTACGTCCGACACTCTCTCAATGGTGGCGATATAGTCCCTCACCACTTGGTCACCGTCCTTTTCCACCACGTGGATTTCCGAGGCTTTATTCAGCGCTTCGATGGTTTCCTTCGACATATTTCTGATGACGATGCCTGTGAAAAGGCTAAGCATCAGGAGCGCGGTAGGGGAGCCGTCGAAGCAGAAAAAAGCGCAGTCGGGCTTGCGGGAACAGCGGCCGATGAGGAGCATGAGTTCGCCCTCTTTGTTTTGTAAGATACTGTACATACTCACACGTATTTCAAAGAACAACTTACCCGGCCACCCGGCCTCCCGTCAGGACACAATACGCCCTGGTAGGGTGGACCTTCGTCCGGGTTGTGAAATACGTGTATGGCTTTATGGTATGATCAAGTGAGCATAAGAAATTCTTCGGGTTGCAAAGTTACACCTTAAAGACGGAATTGCAAGCCAATTCTATCACGCAAGATGAAAATAATGACAGATTTCTCCCATGACCCCGTCTTTAGTGCGTATGAACAGAACAATCTCCCATATCGCCGCCGCGGGGGGCTCCGGAAAACGGCCCTCCTCGCGGCGGCCGTCACCAACTGTTTTTTGCATCATTACCTCTTAAATCAAACAGGCAACTATTAAGGGTAGATGCCTGCTGAATCTTTTGCTAACAATCATTGTATCCAATGACTGTTGCAAAGGTACAAATACTTTTCAGTCCGGCAATAGTCGTGAACTGAAAAGAATAAATATGGCGGAGGCCTATCGGTTTTTCTTCATCAGTGTCGAAGTGATGTACATAATTGGGGCGGCTATCAAACTGTGCGGCCTTGGATATAAGATTGAAAAGGTTAATCTGACTTGAATCTCCGGCCCGATACTTGCTTTGGCCACCTGAAAAGGAGGACCAAATCATGAAACGACTGATTCTTGTTTTATCTCTGCTCCTCTCCGTTTTCATCGCGTCGGGGCAGCACCATCATGCTCACAACAGGCATTCGGACCGTCAGGAATATCGTATCCGGGATCATCACCGGCACAGAGGATTTGAGGACAGGCGGGTGGATGTCCTATGCGTCCGGGACCATCAGGAACTCTGGAACGGCTGCCATGTCAAAGTGAACCACTTCGGCGTTTCCGTCCTGGACCGCAGGAACCACAAAATCGTGAAAGGGGAGGAAGTAATCCTCCTCGCAAGCGGTGACTACAAGGTGTATAACGGTGGATTCTGGCGGGTGTATACCGAGCACGGCGACCGCCTCCAAAACGTCTGGGGAGATTCCGTCGATCTTATGCACAACGGCCTGTTCCGCTGCGTTCGCGCCGGGAATGTCCATTACTACGACCTGAACGGCCACGAGCACCGGGATCACCACCGGTTCTGACCGGTTACTTACACTAATGCCTGATCCCGGCTGGTTTTTCCGGAGGAGTGTACAGATAATCGTACTTGGATGGGTTTCTCCGGTCCTTACCGAATTGTAAGCCCCAACGGAAAGAAGGGGAAGATTGTGTTTTGATTTCGCATTGTGCGTGAAAAAAGGTATCTTTGTGAATAACCAAACACTAAAACAAGTAACCAATGTGTAGGCAATCCAAATCTCAGCCGAATGAGGAACTCTTTACTCCTGAGGCACTGAGGAAGGAGTATTTCAAGGATGCATCTTCCAGACAGTATGACTTCAAGACTTTTTATATCCGTGCCTGCGAAGAACTGACTCTTCAGCAGGAGAAGAGGGATAGAACCATCTCCATTTACGTTGCGGTCATTGCTTTTTTAGTTCCGTTTTTGTTCAAGCGGGATACGGGTGACTTCCAGCTGGGACCGGTATTCATTGGCTGGGTGCTGGTAATTGCCGGCTTCATCGGGGTGTTCTTTTCGCAATCGGTCATCCGGTATCGCGTGTACAAGGAAGTGTACTGGATTACGTGCCGGGTTATTTCACAATTGCAAAGTATTTGTCCGGAGCACATTAAAAAAGATGTCATCCAGCAACTGTATATTCACGGCCTGAATAAGAAATGGTCAAAGTTTATCACGAACGATGACTCAAACAAAAAGCGGCGCATACGCTATGGCTCTTTCCTATGGGAACAGCTCAATAGCGCCGAGTACTATATGTTTGCAACGATAGCTCTTGTCTCGTCCTTGCTCCTCGGCTTCGGCTTTTCATTCCTGATCCAGGCATGTGTCTGGTGGTTTTGCGCGCTGGGTGTGCTTGTTTTCGTATGGCTGTCGTTCAACTATTTCCGAAGCATTATCTCGGTTTTCCGTTACCTCGCCGATCACAGTAAAAAATCGTTCAATAAATCCTTCGGTAAAGCATGGTTCCTACACATCTATACGGATGATCTCGTTTCCTCCGAGGAGGGCCTGCCCATGGAGAGTTGAGTCCTGAGATCGGTTTTCATTTCGCATTTTGCGTTTCGCATTTTGCGAAATGATAAACACTTTATATTTCAGAGCCGTCTGAATTGGTGATGATGTTCCTTTGGGTCGTTGCTGCGACAGTTTTGTAGTGCAGCGATTCTGACAACTTTAAAACTTGATACACAAGGGTCATTTCTCCCTGTATCATTATCACAGTGTTATCCCGGTTCGGATAGTTATGCGTGATGAAATCATCAGGGAGTATCCCGTGTTCGCCTACATCAAGAGAAAGTAAGATGCGCTGTTTTATTGTAATCTATGCAAATCAAGAATCCTGAACCGATCCTGAATCCCTGGCTGGCCGATAAGGTATCTGACCTTCGGCGAAGGCATACGGATGACTGGCTGCGAAAGCGGTACTATGACTCTCTCGAACAGGCGGGGAAGGGTGCATCCTGGAAAAAGACTTGGAAGGGTTTTATCGAGCATCTCGCCCTGGAGGAGGCGATGAGTCGGGGCGCTTTTCTCCGGACGCGCCTGCACGAGATGGATCTCCCCGAAGAGACGAAGCGGGGGCTGTATCGGATTGGAGTAGACTGCATCGCCGATCTTCTTCAGGTGACGGAAGAGGAACTGATGGCGGCGGAAAGGGAGAAAGGGTATGACGCCAAAACCGTCAAGGATTACCTCGCAAGGCACCGTCACCATCTCCGTTCCTATGCCCGGCGGACCTCGAAAGTCTCCCTGAACCGGCCGTCGTGGATGATTCCGCTTCCCGGAGCTCCGATCGCTTTCAGTATTGAGCGCCCCTCCCTGGAGCCGGAGTGGTTCAGCGTTTACTACCGGCGGTCCGGGCATTTTGATGGAGAGAAGGATGCCGGAGCCGTCTTTGCCGCGGCACCGCCGCCCATCCTTCAGGAGGGCCGCCAGCCCAATGACTATCAGGAGTTTTTTCAGATTGCCCGTCGATTGTTTGACAGTTACGAGCAGTGTTGCTCCTTCTCCGGGATTGAACCCCTCATCCCGCGTCCTGCCATCCCGCAGGAGGATGTCCGCCTGATCTATCGGGAAGGGGTCCGGGCGGTGGTGGACATCTTGTCGAGGACCCCGCTCCTGAAGCATGGTGCAACGGCTGGGGAGTACTTTTGCGCTTCCGATGAGAGAAAACTGAATATCGCCGAGGTCAACTCCAAGCCGGAATGCTTTCAGGAGCTGCTCCTGTATCATGTCGAATTGAAACTCGACATCGAGAATATCGTCATTTATCTGGAAGAATGCATCCGGGAAATGAATCAACAACTGAATAACGAATCACTTAATAACGCTTATATGTCGCTTTTCAATAAGAAAGACTCCCGCCATGGCGGGGAGGATGATGAATTCGAGCGCCTGCTGGCTTCGTTTATGGCCGAGGATCACGGGGAAGACTGGATGATTCCGGGGATCGATCAGTCGGATGATGACGACCCGGATGAGGAAAAGGAATCGAAGACAGAGAGTGTCGTCTGCGGCGGCGGATACCGCATTTGCTGCGATGTGGACGATAACCCGGCAGAAATCCCCGTCGAAGGTCTGATCCTGTGTTTCCGGCCCGAGGAAGGGCAATATCTTCATGTGGACATAGAACTGCCGGATGTCAACGAGGAATGTGACCTGCTGGTGTCCATCTCCACCCAAAAGAGCGCCCCGGTGTTTAAAGCCCGGTTCGACAGGAAGAGCATTCCGCTGTTCCGGGATGGCAACCGTCTTCATGTGGCGCCCATCGACGTGCTTCAGCTCTTTGATCCGGATTACCGGTTGTCGGAGTCGGATACGGACGAGGTGCAGATTTCCCTCTCCCGGAACGCACAGGTGTTGGGCCGGGCCCGGATTGAGATCCAGGGTCCCTGGCCGGAAGTCGTCCCGGCGCCGGTGGACAGGCTGACCGGAATCGTGGAGGATTTGTCCCGGCAGCAGGGCTGGGACAACTTCAAGGCGCGCATGGGATCCATGCTCACCCGTAGTCAAGTGGGGAACCTGCGCGACCGCGCCGGCTTTGACAGGAACCTTCCTCGCCTGCATACGGCGATTGTCGGTAATCCCGGTACCGGCAAGACCTCGGCAGTCGAACATATGGTTCGCCTCTATACGGAGCTGGGCTTGCTGAAAACGGATTCTATCCGGACCACCCGTGTTTCTTCGCTGGCTACTTCCGGTATCAATACCGAAAACGAGGCCGTCCTGGATGCGGTGGAGTCCATCCAGGGAGGGACGCTGGTCATCGACGGGGCCCATGAACTCTACAAGACCGACAACAGGGGGAATTATGATACGGAAAGCCGCATTGTCCGCGCCCTGGTCGATTGCTTGAACAACCGGGAAAAATACAGGTGCTGGATGCTGGTTCTCGTGGGTGAACCGGAAGGGATGGAATCCCTGCTCAGCCGCTATCCGGAGCTGAAGAAATGCCTTTCGGAACCCATTTACATGGAGGATTTCAAGCCGGCGCAGCTTTTCAGGATGTTCGACATGTGCTGCACCGACCGCAAGATCAAGCTTTCGGACGATGCCCGGAGAAAACTGGAGATGTATGTGCTGCATAAGTATAACCGCCGGGGACCGAGTTTCGGCAATGCCTGGCTGGTCCAGAACCTGTTTGACGATGACATCATTCCGGCGATGTTCAACCGACTTCGGGGGATCGACTCCCCGACGAAGGAACAACTGGAGATGGTGCTTCCGGAAGACATTCCGTCCGTGGGCGAGCAGAAAGAAGACGCGCAGGCCGATCTGGACGAACTCATCGGGCTCGGCACGATCAAGACCAAGGTCCGGGACTATCTCCATGCCATCCGGCTGGCCCGCCGCCGGATGGAGATGGGCCTGCCCACCAACATGCCGCGTCTGCATATGGCATTCCTGGGCAATCCGGGAACCGGAAAGACCACCGTGGCCGAGATCATCGGCCGGGTCTTCGCTTCCTGGGGGATCTTGTCCGGCGGCCGCGTGATCCGGACCGAAAAGAGTCAGATGGTGGGGCAATGGATCGGTGAGACCGAGTTCAAAATGACGAACCTGCTCGCTCGTGCCCGTGGCAACATCCTGTTCATCGACGAGGCCTACCAGCTGGAGGAGGGAGGGGAGCGGGACCACGGCCGCATCGTGATGAACTCCCTCCTGACGGAACTGGGCAAGGAAAACCTGGATATGGTTGTGATTCTGGCCGGCTATACCGCTCCTATGAAAAGGCTTCTGGAAAGCAATGAGGGCATCGAGAGCCGTTTTCCGAATGTGTTTAATTTCGAGGACTATACGACCGATGAACTGCTGGAAATCGGAAAACTGATGATCCGGAAACAGGGATTCACCCTCACGGAGGGGGCCCAGGAGAACATGCGCGTTATCATCCAGGAAGAGTCAGACAAGCCGTCGCCGCGCTTCGGCAACGGCCGGTTCGTGTCCAACCTCCTGCAGAACGAGATACTGGCCACATTGGGTGCCCGGACTGCGAAGCTGGAGAACCCGACACCTGAGGACCTGAGCACCATCCTTCCGGAGGACGTGGTCATCGGCAAGGCCCAGAAAGATGTGGTCTTTGACGATGTTGCCATCGACGCCGCCCTTGCGCGGCTGGATTCCCTGGCCGGGCTGGACGGGGTGAAAAAGGCCGTCCACAATTTCGTGCGGTCAGCCAGGTACCTGCACTCGATCGGGGAACCGTATGTGGGTAAAGGCCTCCTGTGTTGGCGCTTCATCGGCAAGAGCGGAACGGGCAAGAGCACCGTGGCCGAAATCATGGCCCAGATTCTGCGCGGGATGCGTCTGATTGCCAACAGCCACATCACGGATGTCAAGGGAGAACGCATCTTCGGCGTCACGGAATACAATTGCGACCGCGTCCTGCAGGATGCCGTCAAACGAGCCTGTAATGGCTTGATTTTCATTGATGTTGATGATCCGAAATTCCTGGAATCCCGGGCGGATTATGTCCGCTATGTGGAGCTGATCCGCCTGAAGGTGAAGGAATTGACGGTGGAGGCCGGTGGTGAAGGCGCCCTGATCCTGGCCGAACTGGAGTCCCCGAACGCCCCGGTATCCGAGCAGCTCTACGAGTCCGGCATTTATGAGTTCGACCATACGCTGGTATTCAAGGACTTCTCGACCAAGGAACTCTACCAGATCCTGTGCCATTGCCTGGAGAAGTTCAAGGTGACCTTCAGCGAGGAGGCGGAGAAGCACATGCTGGGCTATCTGGACAGCATGGTCGGCGGTTTCGGCGTCAATGCGCGCACGATGAAACTACTGTCCCGCTCCATCTACCAGCAGGTCGTCCTGCGGGAGAGCGCCCTGGCGGAGGCACCTGCACGACATTTGGTGGAACTGGCTGACATCGAGACGTTCAAGTGGAACGTCGGGAAGCGGGGGAAGATCGGCTTTTGAGGTTCTATTTGTCGATATTGACCAGATTGTATTTCTGGACACCCAGGCCGATGCTTTCGGCGTAGCCGATGATGTGGGTGCCGTGCTGGCGGTTGATGCGCTGCTGGAGGGGTTTAGCATCGTCACCGGTGGTGTCGATGTGGCCGAAGACGAGGTCCAGGCAGGCCTTGTCTAAGGCCACCGGGTCGGTGGAGGCCAGGATGCCGATGTCCTTCAGGCGCGGCGTCGCCGGGTGACCGTCACAGTCGCAGTCCACCGACATGTTGTTCATCACATCGATATAGACGATATCCTTCCCTTCGACCTTGAAATAATCGTGGACCGCCTGCGCGGCTGCCGCCATCGACTCCAGGAAGCCGTCCTGGTCGTCGGACATCCAGCGGGTGGTGCTGCGTCCGGCGGAGTGGATATAGAGTTTGCCGGCCGAGGATGCCACGCCGATGCTCTGGTTTTTGAGCACACCGCCGAAGCCGCCCATCGCGTGGCCCTTGAAATGGGCCAGGTTGATCATAAAGTCGTAGTTCTGGATGTGGCTGCCGACGAGGTCATACTGGAGGTGTTTCTTGTCCTGGACCGGGAGTTCGATGGAACCTTCCTCGTCCATGATGTCCACGGGCGCGACGGCCTCGAAGCCCCTTTCGGCAATGGCCTTGCGGTGGTCTTCCGTCTTGGAACGGTTGCCGCCATAGGCCGTGTTGCACTCGACCAGGGTTCCGTTCACCTGGTGCACAAGGTCCTGGATGAACGCCGGGCGCAGGTGGTTGCTCTGCTCGGACTCGCCGGTGGAAATCTTCACCGCCACGCGGCCGAAGGGCTTGACCCCCAGCGCCTCAAACGCTTTCACAAGCCCTTCCGGGCTGATGTCCGACGTGAAGTACACCGTCGGGGCTGTCGGATCCGGGTTCGGGGTCGATGGAACTACGACGGCAGGGGCAGTCGCGTCCGTTGCGACGTTCTTCCGGACGCCACAGGAACAACCGGAAAAGGCAAGGAGGGCGGCCGCCAACAGGGATAGCAGGGGGAATCTTTTCATAATCAACGTATTTCTGCAAAGATAATGATTCTATCCGAATAGGAACCCCTGCTATCCCTTTTCATCTGAAAAATGCGTAATTTTGTGAGCGACTATGAGAGAAGAACTGATACAGCTGGCCGATACCTACCTGAAGGCAGGGGAGGCCATCCATGACGCCATCCGGGAGAGCATCCGGAAGGCCGGGGGATTCGTGAACTGCTCCAACAACAACCAGGAAAAGAAGGACATGAAGGCCCTCGTCTTCGACAGCAAGAAGGGCTATTCCGAAACCTTCCCCATCAGGGCCATGCGGCTCGATGACAAGGGAATGGTCGAAGTGTATGTCGGCACCTTCGGGACCATTTACACGGACCGGTACCTGCGCGGCCGGTCAGGGGAGGAGCACTGGATGCCCCTGAAGAACTCCAACATCCTCTTCTATCAGACCATCCTCTCCATCGCGGGAGCCATTGACGAATACCTGCCCGAAGGGTAAATCGTGCACTTTTTCGCGTCCATCCCTTGCAGATACGGAACTTTGTAGTACTTTTGCAGTAGAAATCCCAAACACAACAGCCCGGGCGAAGGCCCTGATGCCGGTGGCAGGGGGTATTGTACCCTCACGGGACCGGGGACCCGGGAATCGTTCTTTCAAATACTGTTGTGTTTATGGCAAACAAAAAGTACGCACTTGCCGCCTGGACCGAAAACGTCCAGATCCGCATGATTCCCTCCCTTGTCAACGAACTTTCCGTCCCTTACCGGGAGAAGATCGAGCATCTGGAAGGCCAATGGAATGTCGACCGCAACGAGGGGGAGGAAATCGGGTACATCCTGGCCAAAAGCCGCGCCCACGAAGCGTTCGCCCGCTTCCTCCTGCGGGTCGGCTATCCGAAAGAGGCCTACCTGGAGTACGAGAACGCCGCGAAGGTATGCTTGTACTGCTCGGACAACCTCTGGCTACAGGGAGTCAGCGGGGATTTCCCGGTCCTTCCCCTGTATCACCGCTTCCTCGCGATGCACCGCCAATGCGTCCTCCTCACCGAAGGAAATCCCGTCCTGAAGGCCCGCTACGAGCAGGGTGAACTGAAGGGCCTCTACCTCTGGATCACCATCGACGAGCGGGAAACCGATGAAGAGTTCGACCGGGCCTTCGAAATCCGCCGCGCCTGGCGCTTCGGAAGGAGGGCGTAGATGCAACCGGGGCACCCACGAATTCGTGGGTGCCCCGGTGCATTTTTTAGGCAATAATGGGATCACGTACAGGCATCCGTGTCTGTGCACTGCTCGAGCGTGTACACCGAACCCGCCCCGCAACTTCTTGAAAATCATTCATATGAGAAACTGTCTATGCCCCTTAAAGGATATGGGTCCATTGATTGTCAGTCTATTAAAAACTAAAGGTGCAAGTGTGCCTCTGCAACTGTATCTAACTGGGTCTGTGGCCGTGGATTCAATTTAGAAGTACAACGCATTGTTGCTCGGCCACCATGGCTGATGCTTCGTCTTTGAAAGATACGTATCTAAGCACAAGGTTTGCTCTCTTCCCCGAAAGAAAAGGAGTACTGCTCGCCGCCGTCCACGTTGTTGGCCAGTCGGAAGGACAGTTCTCCATCATCTGAATCGCTGGCGAAATATCCCACTATGGTCTTGATGTTCAGGTTGTTGATCACCTTGTACGTCTTGTCCAGATGTGCTTTGGGAATCTTGACCGGGAAGAAACCGACGATTGTGTGAACTTCTTTCTCCTCATCGGCGAGGATGTGAATGTTGAAGTCCGCGTAATCGTCTCCTAATGAGAAGGTGAAGTGCTCACCTTCGTGTCTGTAGTGGCGCTCCATCTCATCCGGAGTGGAAGCCACCGTGCTGCACATGACGTCGCTCATGGTTGTTTCTCTAATATGATTATTGTTTCACGATCTGTCCCCTCCGGTCCATGACCACACTTTCGTCCCCGTATCCGAGCTGGGCGCAGATCAAGTCCTTGGAAATCATGTTAAAGGTCCAGTAGATAGCCGGAGTGACGACCTTCCCGGTATGGGCATCCATCAGCCCTTCCCAAGAATCAACCTGATAAACAAGTACGTTCGGGATGATTTCATATTCATCATCCACGTCGTCGTTGTAATGAGTCAAGTACTTCAGCCGGTAGGTGCCGTCAATGACGAAGGGTTCGATGACGGAGCCGTCAAAGTCCAGAAGCTGCTTGATGTGGTTTTTGGTGACATAGACTCCCTCGTTTCCGCGAGCAAGCTCGACACGGTCGTAGGTTTTCGGAAGGACTTTATTGAAATAACGGTCAAAAAGCCAACTGCCGTCTTCGTTGGCGATCACGCGGTAACCGTTATCATTCGGGTCATCAATACGGGTGTAGTTCCAGCCTAAGTGCAATCCATCCTTGCTATAAACTGCATACCGGTACTGGTGGTTTTCCCAGAACCTCACCACGCAGAAGCCGTCCTTGAAGATGTAGTCGAATCCCTTCTCATAGGGGATTTCATAGCCGATGACGAGCCTGTTCTTGCTGTCGATGAAGCCGATCTTTTCGTCCGTCCCCAGGACGGCGCCGAGGCCTTCGGAGAATTGCCAGGCCTTGCTGTACTGGGCAGGAATGACGATCTCGCCGGTCTTCGCGTTAAGGAAGCCCCGCTTGCCTTCCCTGTCGCAGAAGACAGTAAGACTGTCGCGCTCGGGGGTTCCGGATACCCAGCGAAGTTTCCCGGTCGTGTACTTTCTGGTGGCTTTGTTCCAGACGCGGACGGTGTTGTTGTTATAGGCCTTGACAACGATATCTTTCGAGAGCGTCGTGTCCATCCAGTAAGCACGTCCGTATGACTTTTCGTACCAGACGATTGCAACGAGGATGCCGATGATCACGGCCGCTAGGCCGATGAGTCCCAAGCCCACCTTCCAGGTGAGGTTGAGGATGCGTTTGAGGGTGGTGCTCATAAGTATTTCCGAAATGCGTTTACTATATAGAGGCGAACGAATAGGGGAAACCTATCAGTAATAACTGAAAAAAAACGACTCCGTAGTTCTACTCATCATCGTGTCGGTCAATAACGAGTACCTTTCCGATACGTCTGTAGAAGAAATGTCAGAATCTGGATGTGGCGTTAGAGAATCCTCCGTCTAATATGAATTGATGCGAAAAATGTCGTATACTCTCCACCCAGAACCCCTGGATGTCTTCTATGCAGAGTCATCGGCGCAGGCTACTCTTTGGCAAACTCCGGTTCCTTTGTGCAATAGAAATAGTCATTATGGGCATTACAGAATCTCTGAACCGGAATACGCACGATTAAGTCAGAGCCATGATATTTCGTTTTCGTAAAGTAACACAATGATGTGATTACAAATAAAGTGAAAGAATTCCAAAAGAGCAAATCATCCGCCGCATAAAGAAGTGCTCATTCTAAGTGAAATCTTTTCAAATATCCCCCAATAGTACCGGATAGTTCGTTTCTTTAACTACAATAAATACTTTTGTTTAAAAAAGTTAATTGCTATATTTGCTCAAAACATTGAACCATAATGATTAATGCAGTCTCGTTATGAAGTTGCTGTAATGATTATCGTGCAGAACGAAATCCGTTGAAAGCTAGATGAACTCTAAATCATATATTAGAGAATACACTTTTTTCATATCTTCTCCTTTTGAGGATTTGAAACAGGAGCGTAATACCATAATGCGCTATGTATTCCCCGAGGTTCGCTCTCGTTTAGAGAGCCAGGGCATTATTGTACGGGGGATGGATCTTAGATGGGGAATACCGAAAGACTTTCCGTTGTCTACTATTCTTGATTCTTGCTTGAGTAGAATAGATGATTGTTCGCCGTATTTCATTGGATTGATTGGTGATAATCTTGGCACCTGGGTATCCTTTAATTCTGAAAACGAGCAAAATCCTGGCTTTGATCTTCTATTTCAGAAGTTTCCCCAGATAAAAGAGGTGTTAAAGGCGGGTATTCCCATTACGCTACTAGAGTTTTATTATGCGGTTATCCAGAACCAGATAGGTGAAGGGCATCTTTTCTATTTCAGGGCGGGAGAGCATACTTTTAGTCTGGACTCAATACCGGCTTTGAAGCATGTATTAAGGAAAGATTTGTTTAAGACGTATACTTCTGATGATTTACGTGAAGTGTTAGTTGATGACATTCTTAATGTGATCGCTCCAAGTGGCATTGATAAACAAAGGACGATTACTAACAAGGATTGGTTTGACTTCTATCAATCAAAATTAGAGGTCAAGTTATCTAAGTTCTATATTAATAGGGAGCCCTACATTTCGTCATTGAATGATTTCATGAAAAGTGGAAAGAAAGCAATGGTGATATTTTCGAAAGGTTGTTATGGAAAGAGTTCACTTTTGAGCAACTTTTTGCATACAATACCAGAAAGCTTTTCAGTATACCGCTTTATTGATGACAAGTTCGATTATACCGCAAAAGATATCTTGGGTTTTTTGGCTAAGGAAATCGGTGGCGAAGAGTGGGATGATAGTGAGTATTCGTTCTTTGATGACATTTATGGCGCGTTTTTAGCAATACTACATAAAGTTTCAAGATATAATGATGTCATCATCGCATTAGACTCTTCTAGGATTTGGGAGCAAGGTTCAGAGAGAGCGAAGCTCGTCTCAATGATTGTATCATCTCCATCTAATATCCATTTTATCATAACGATGCAGGAAGAAGTGGGGAGTCTTTTCCCTTTTTTTTCGTCTATGGAATTAGATTCCATTAAACGAGATATTCTTGAGTCAATCATTATCGAGATTCTAAGAGTTAATGGAAAAGAGAAAGAAGCCAAGTCTCTATACCCCTTACTTGATTTTGAGTTATTCAATGAAGTAAGGTGTTTAAAGACGGCTCTGAACTATCTACTTTTATTTTCTAATGCGGAGTCGTTACAAAACGATATTATCCGGTTATGTGAATTCAATAAGGAACAAGAGTTCATTTCATTCTTGTTGGAGGATGTCGCAAACAAAGTGGATCAAGTAATTGTCGAAAGGGTACTTCCGTTGTTATGGTATTCGAGTCATGGACTCCCAGAACAAGACCTATTGTTGATGTCGGGTTGCCCAAGCTTTGTTTGGCGATTAATATATAATATTTTTGAAGACTATTTTATTTTTGACGGAGTTAAAGTCTATTTGTCTGAAAAAGTCAGTTGGAATTATCACTGGAACGTTGAAAGCGAAAGACGATATCGGAAAGAGATTATTGATTTTTATACAGAGGATTTAAGAAAGGACCAAGTATTTGCTAAGATAGAGGTTGCTTATCAAATCTTTTCCTTAACAAAATGGTCCGATGAAACGGATTATACTCCACTATATTCTATTTTAAAAGACATTGAGTGTTTTGAAGCGTTGAAACAGAAAGCCCCCAAACGATTGTATCGATACTGGAAGGTTCTGAAATCAGAAGGGTTCTCTCCTATTTGTTATTTGGATGATCCTGATATTTCTTTAGATCATGTGTTAAGTGTTGCCTCTTTTTTGTCTGATTACGATCTCCTTAAAGATCAAGCTAAAGAATTTTATCAGTTTGCCTTGAAAAATGAATCACTTTCTAAAGCAGATATGATTCGTATTAATGGTAATATTGCGAGTTACTATCAGGCAATAAAACAGTATGATCACGCTCTTGAATGCTATCATGCTATTCATGCTGATATTGAAGCTATTCCATTTGAGAGAAGAGGGATTACACAAGCATATGTATTATGTAGTATCGGCGATGCATTGAAAAGTGCGGGAAAACTTTCAGATGCGATAGAAATGTATAGGGAGGCAATCGAATCTCTTGGAGAGAGTCCCAATGAAATCTTTTTGAAGTACAACTCTATGACAAGGTTTGTAAATTGTTATTGTGATATACATCCAGAAGGAGGCGGCCCTGAGATAATGGAGAATCTGGCCGGTGTTTATGCGGAGGAGGCTTTAAGAATCGCAACTGATTTTTTTGGAATAAAGAGCCGAAACGCGATGTTTGCTTTAACAAGTATTGCAAAATACCGCATTACTATGAAGCAAGATTTCTTCACCGCATATAATACTGCATATGAGTACTTAAAACAAGCCGATTGTCTGGCAAAGGCATATAATGCTAAAGACAAAGAACGTGAGATAGCATTGTATCTTGCTCGTGTCCTTAAGCTAATGCACCGCGAAGATGAAATGAATGAATACGGAACTTGGCTCTATCGAGAATACGTAATGATTCATGGGAGGAATCACCCAAAAGCGAAAACAGTTCTGGATGAAGGCTTGGTTACTGCTGAGACAAGGGAACAATTGCTGAAGGAAGAAATCTCAATCGGAAACGCATTATCATCGTTATTTACCAAGAACAACTAACGTTTTTTCAGGAGGAGTCAATGATGGTTTTTACATAAACGGACGAGTTAGAGGTTAATACTGAAGGAGATGCGGAACATGGGACGTTAGCATGAATAGTATGGAGGAATTCGAACCGTGGGTATGCGTTTCACGTCAGTCGGGTTTCTTTCCGTGAGCTATGTCCAAATCCCCCCATAAAATGCTATAATGATATGCTCTGAGATCACTACTCCGCAAAACAATCCTTGATCTCCAGCCAGAAAGGACGGTAGCGGAGGCGTTCATAAAACCGGAGGCAGGTGGCTTCCGAGTCCACGACCCGTCCCTTTTCCTTGTTGAGGCCCAGAATGATGCAGCCGGCCGAGTTCTGCTCGGTTTCTCCGTTGTGGATTCGGATCAGCGTAAAATGCGGTACATTATGGAGCAGTGGTATGCACCCATACCGGGCTTTTGCTCCAATCGGCAATCCCGTTTTCCGGAAAGCTACGTAGTATCGTCCGCAGGGAATGGCTGTTTCCTCGTTCACTTTCTGCTCGCCGTTGTCAAAGACACCGTTATGGTTGACATCCCGGACAGTATCCTCGATGGCGTCGCAGAAATACTCATCTTCCGACCCTACATAGACGTGGGAGATGCAATAGCGTTCATTGTTGGAAATCCTCTTCATGGTCACTTGCTGACGGGCCATGTGGAAGGGAAGCAGGTTAATCAGTGGCAGCATGGCTTATGCGTGATTTCTAAGTTTGAGCATCAGGACATCTTTGAATACTTTCACCCGGGCCAGGATTTCGCGGTGTTTTGTTCTGGATTGCCAGAAAGATTCCACATCTTCCGCTTCAAACGCAATGGCCCGGATGCCCAGGCAACCCGCCAGCAGAACCGCCCGTTCGCAGTGAAAATCCTGACTGATGATGGTGAAAGACTCTGCGCCGAATAGTTTTCGGGCATTGCGGATGGAATCCACGGTGTCATATCCTTTCCCGTCCAGGAGACATACCTCTGCAGGAACCCCTGCCGCCACAAGGGCGATCTGCATGGCTGTGGGTTCGTCATAGCCCTCGTGCTTGTCCCCGCTAAGGATGATGCGGTGGATCTTTCCGGCCTGGTAGAGTTGGACCGTCGCTGAAATCCGGCGAAGGAAATATCGGTTGGGACGGCCGTCTTTCAGGACCGGAGATGTCCCAAGTACCAAACCAAATTCCTTCTCGGGAAGATTGTCAACCTGATTAAATACCCGTGGATAGGCGTATACCTCAACGATTATGTAACAAACCGCTACTGTGAGGCACAGCAGCATTGTCAGTGATATTAAAATCCACAAAACCATGCAATTACTGATGCGAAGATAATCAAAATCATCGATAATATGTTATATTTGCCTTGAACGCTAGAACATAACCAATATGAAAGGATTTAGGACCGCCTGCTTCATTATCCTGATGATAGGCAGTTTTTCTTTATTTGCGCAGACCCAGCAGGGCTATGTGAAAACCAAAGGTCGCCTGGGAAATAACGGCTCCGTGATTGCCGGCACGCGTCTGCCAGGCGCAACTGTTTCTGTAAAAGGCGGTAACAGCGTCGTGAGTGGTAGTAACGGTACGTTTTCCCTTGCAATCCCGAGCAGTTATTACTCGCTTCAGAATGTACAGAAGCAGGGTTATGTCCTGACTGATCCGGACATGTTGTCCAATCAATATGCGTATTCGAAGAACCCTTTGGTCTTGGTGCTGGAAACCCTTGAGCAGCAGACAGATGACCGGCTGTCGGCGGAACGGAAGATACGCCGGACCCTGCAGCGCCAGCTCCGGGAGCGGGAAGATGAAATCGAGCGGCTGAAGGAGCAACAGAAACTGAGTGACGCGGAGTATCGTACTCAACTGCAGGATTTGTATGCTCAGGAGGAGAATAACGAGAGCCTGATCAGTGAGATGGCCGACCGTTATTCCCGTATGGACTTTGACGAAGTAGACGAGTTCAACCGCCGCGTCTGCCAGCTTATCCTTGACGGCAAATTGTCCGAAGCCGACTCCTTATTGAACACGAAAGGCGACATTAGCAATCGCGCTGCCACGTTGCGTCAGCATCAGGATGCCAACGCCCGCGCTGAGCAGGAAATTCGAAGGAGACAGAAGAAACTGGAGAAGAGCAAGGAGTTGACGCAGAAAGAGTTGGAAGACTTAGCACAGGACTGCTACAGCAAGTTCGAGATTTTCAAGATGCGGCATCAGAACGATTCCGCGGGGTATTATATCAGTTTTAGGGCAGAGCAGTTGGACTCGACGAATGTCGGCTGGCTTCTTGAGGCAGGGCATTACTATAAGACAATTTTGGCATCCTATGATAGAGCACTGGCCTTTTACGAGGCCGCTCTAAGGCGTGCTATTTTGGCTAATGGAGAGGAAAGCGCTGATGCAGCGACATGTATTCTTAATATTGGTGAAGTTTATCATCATTTGGGGGACTATCAGCGAGCCATAGAGTTTTCCGAGAAGGCGTATGACATCAGGCGGCGTCTTTTCTCAGATGACCACCTGGAAATGGCAGATATATACAATAACCTTGGGGTGCTATACTGCGTGTTTGGACAATATGATGAATCCCTTGCGAATCTTACGAAAGCGTTGGAGATCAGGAGAAGTGTTATGGGAGAGTTGTATCCGTTTACGGCTTTGAGCTATTACAATCTAGCGTCTACCTATTATTACATTGGTGATATTGATAAGGCTTTGGAGTATCATCAGAAGGCCCTGGATATCCGAAAGGAGCTCTATAAAGGAGAGCATCCTGAAATAGCCCTCAGTTATAACAGTATTGGTCTTCAGTATAATGAGAAAGGACAATTCACCGAAGCGTTGGCGTATATCCAAAAGGCGATAGACATGCAGGTCAAGGTTCTGGGCGAACTCCATCCTGAAACCGCACAGAGTTATTTGAATCTCTGCTCTGTTTATGTCTATCAGGGGGAGTATCAGGATGCGGAAACAGCTTGCCGGAAGAGCTTATCGATTTATCAGACATTGTTTGGCGAAAACCATCTGTCAGAAACGGTTTGCTATAATAATCTCGGATATATCTATTATAATCAGGGGAAGCTTTCCTTAGCCATTGAGTATTTCGAAAAAGCTATCGCTATCATGAAAGTGTACCTGGGGGAAAGACATCCCAGTATTGCTACCTTGCTCAATAATATCGGGCGGATCTATGCTACGCAGGGTAATTATGCCAAATCTCTTGAGTTATTTATGGAGAGTATGGAGATTGTTAAGGAAACCGCGGGAGAGAATCATCCTACCTATACGGCATCCCTGACGAATATCGGCGAGGCTTATCGAGGACTCGGAAACTATAAAGAAGCTAGGAATTGTTTTGAAAAAGCGCGGGCTGTTCTGACCAGGATCTATGGTAATGAGCACGCAAAAGTAGCTGACTGCATATTAGACCAGGCTTCGAATATGGCGGATTTGGGAGATGCCCAAGGGGCCCTTAGGGAGACAGAAGAAGCATTGTCAATCTATCGAAAAGCATTGGGGGAGAATCATCATTATGTCGCAATAGCCCTGAACAACCTGGGTTCCAGATACAATGAGTTGGGAAAATATGAAAAAGCATATGAATCGTTAAGCCAATCCCTTGAGATCGACCTTCAGCAATTTGGCGAGAATCACTTTAACGTAGCGTCGACATATGTCAATCTTGGAAACGTCGTATCTAACCTGAACAGGAACGAAGAAGCTTTGCGGTATTATGAAAAGGCCATTCAGATTATGGAGAAACAGTATCCTGGGGACCATGGAGATAAAGCAAAGGCATATGTTGGGATGGCAGCCGTGCTCGGAAAAATGGGGCGTTTTGCTGATGCGTTGGATTATTGTGAAAAGGCAAGAGGCATCATGGTGAATATGTTTGGCAGCAATCATCCGAGTCTTGCCTCGTCTTACCGAACGATGGGAGCGTTATCTTTGGAAATGAAAGATTATGAAAAAGCGATTGAGTGTCTGGAACAGGCAGAGTCCATTCTCCTTGAAACGGTCGGGGAGGGTAATCCGGGACTGGCGTCCATCTATAATCTGATGGGCTCTGTTTACTATGCACAAGGAAAAAACAAGAAGAGTCTGGCCTGTTATCAGCAGGCTTTGTCTCTTTTGGAATCCAATTTCCCGGAAGGTCATCCGGATATCTTGAAAATCAAGGACAGTATCACCAAGGCCAGAAACAGGAACCACGCAAAATGATATGGAACGCATGGACTCTCAATTCAAATATTTCGCGTTCATCAGCTACAACTCCCGAGATACGGAGTGGGGCAGGCGAGTGCAGCGGAAACTGGAGCATTACCGGATGCCGGCTACGCTGTGTAGCGAGCACGGCTGGGCGCGTACTCCTATCAAGCCGGTCTTTTTCGCGCCGACCGACATCCAGCCAGGAGGCTTGACGGAAGAGATTCAGGAGCGGTTAAGGGCTTCGCGTAACCTGATCGTCATCTGCTCACCTCATTCGGCGCAGTCGGAATGGGTGGGAAAGGAAATCGCGTTTTTCCACCAACTTGGTCGCACGAATCAAATCTATTTCTTCATCGTAGAAGGTGAGCCGCACAGCGGCCATCCCGAGACGGAATGCTTCAATCCGATCGTAGAAACGCTGGGTCTTCCGGAGATATTGGGTGCAAACATCCACGAGCGGATCTACCGCCTGCCATGGCTCAATCGGGAACGGGCCTATGTGCAACTCATTTCGAAATTGCTCGGGGTAGAGTTCGACGCCATCTGGCGGAGGCATAGACGTTTGCTCGTCCAGAAGATTATTGCGTGGGCCCTAGGCATCCTGGCCATCGTGGCCGCCCTGGCCGCTGTCTGGGCAGCGAATCAGCCGGCCGATGTGTCGGTGTCGTTGGAGGAAACCTCTGTTCGGAACGATATGCTTCCTCCCCGGGGAGATGCCTTGGTTACGCTATTCTTGGACAACGAGACCAAGATTGACACATTGTATGCGCAGTCTGACAACTTGGTTTTTGCCAATCTCCCGCACCGGTATCTGAACCACGCTGTTCGGATGACAGTCTCCTGTCGTGATTTTATCTATGTTGATACGACCCTGGTCCTGACCAATCCGGTGAAACTGGCTCTACGCCGGGATCCGTCAGTGTACGGAGATGTTCATTTTCGTTTGTGGAACCCTAGAACGGAACGTTTCGTGCCCGATGTTAGCCTTGAAATAGCCGGATCCACCGTTTCGTCCGATGCGGACGGTCGGGTATCGCTGTTCATCCCTTTGGAGTCGCAGAGGGCCTCCTATCCGATTTCAGCATCTATTCCCCTGGCCGATTCTGCCATTCATCTCCCTTGCGGTCCGGATGATGTGGTGCTTGTTGAGGAGTAACACTTTGATCCTTTAGTTTGTCCTGGTCACTGGGTTGTAAGTCGGTCTCCAACAACTCCAGTATTTTTTATCAAAGATAAGCACTTTGTTAATTCAAATAACTGCTTGATTATATGGATCCTATTGTATTGGGTGATATTGGATAGACGGGAATAGCATTTTTCAAGAATTACGATTATCTTTGAAAAATCATACTTGACCACAGTGATACCAATGAAGAAAGTACTCGTCCTTTGTGCGACATTGCTATTTACGTCCCTGCTTCTTGCAAAACCCTACACCCAGCAGGGTATTGCCTATCTCTATGACTATAAGACCAAAACGAAAAGTCCTGTGTCCAATGTGAGTCTTACAGTGGCTTATGCCAAGGGGCCGGCCATCAGTCAGGCAGATGGGTCATTTACTATTGAGTTTCAAGATTTCGGTGCCGGGAAGAAGCTGGCATTCGAAAAGCAGCCGTTCGGCCCGGGTCTGATTGTACTCAACAAGAAAGAGGTTGACGGGTGGTCTACCTTTGAGGGAAAGCTTACGCTCATTATGTGCAACAAGAAGGATTTCGATGCCTGCAAGCAGAATTACTATGAAGTAGGCCTTGAATCTGTCACCCGGCGCTATGAACGGAAAATTGCCGCCCTTAAGCAGGAATCTGCTGACTATCAGCAGCGCCTGCAGGAACTGGAGGAAGATCGGGACCGGATTATGGACAATCTTCGCAACAGCGCAGACGCGATGGCTCGCATCGACCAGAGCGAACTCGATGATGCTATGCAGGAAGTGCTCGACCTCTACGAGCAAGGCAGTGTGGAAGACGCGATGAAGAAGTTGGAGGATATGAGGCTGGAGGAGAAGTTCGTGCAGACACTCGATAAGAAACACGAAGGCGAAAGGATTGTCTCGGAGGCGACGAAAGACAGCGTTTTAGTGCTAAACAAACTGCGAACGTCTGTCGAGATGCACAAGAATAGCGGTAACTGGGATAAAGCGGCAGAGACGTTAAAACTGTTGGCGGATAGACTGAATACATATGATGACGTCTTTGCATTTGCTTGTTTCTGCTATGGCCAGAACGATTATAAGGTTGCCGAAATCTATTTCGAGAAAGCGTTAGAGATTGGTCAACATCAGTCAAAAGACAACCCTATAGCTTATGAGCATAGCAAAGCAAAGGTACTATGCAATCTGGCAGTTTTATACTCAAATAGCCAACGGCTCTTGGATGCGGAAAAGATGTACAAACAGGCGCTGGAGATTTGTCAGCGTCTGTCAATGGATGATCCTAAGGTTTATGAGCCTGACGTGGCTACTACGCTTCACAATCTGGCCGCTCTTTACTCCGTCACCCAACAGTTCTCGGAAGCGGAAAAAATGTACAAACAGGCTTTAGAAATCTGTCAGCGTCTGTCAAAGGATAATCCGGAGGCTAACGAGCCTGACGCCGCTATGACGATGAACAATCTGGCAAATCTGTATACCAACACCCAACGATTTGCGGAAGCAGAGGAGATATACAAACAGGCTCTGGAAATGCGTCAGCGTCTTTCTATGGACAATCCGAAGGTTTATGAGCCAGATGTGGCAGCGACGTTAATTAATCTAGGGCTTCTGTACTCCAACACCCAACGATTTGCGGAAGCAGAGGAGATATACAAACAGGCGCTGGAGATATGTCAGCGCCTGGTAATCGACAATCCAAAGGCTTACGAGCCTGTCATGGCTATTACAATTAACAATTTAGCACTGCTTTACATCAACACTCAGCGTCCCCCTGAAGCTGAGAAAATGTACAAACAGGCGCTGGAAATACGTCAGCGTCTGGCTAAGGATAATCCAAAGACTTACGAGCCCGATGTAGCTGTGGCTCTGAATAACCTGGCTAGTCTGTATAAAACTACACAGCGGTATACAGACGCGGAAGAGCTATACAAACAGGCTTTGGAAATACGGCAGCGTCTGGCGAAGGACAACCCAAAGGTTTACGAGTCTGACGTTGCTCGGACGCTGTACAATCTGGCCAATCAGTATTCCGACACCCAGCGGCTTGCGGAAGCAGAGGAGATGTACAAACAGGCGCTGGAAATCTATCAGCGTCAAGCGACGGATAATCCATATTATCAGCAAAAAATAGAAATGATTGAACAAGCCTTGGAAGAACTAAAAAGATGAGATATACTGCGTTTATCAGTTATAACTCGAAAGATGACCTATGGGCGAAGTGGCTCCAACGGAAGTTGGAGTCCTACAATATGCCTGTGATAGCCAGGAACGAGAAGCCAGAGAAGCTGCGGGTCTTTCGTTACAGGGCCGATCTGAACACGATATCGCTGAACGAAGGTCTGGCCCAGGAACTGGATGATGCACGGTGGCTCATTGTCATATGTTCCCTCAACTCGGCCAAATCCGTATGGGTGGGAAAGGAAATCCAGCACTTCCTCGACATAGGGCGACGCGACTACATTCTGCCGTTCATTGTGGACGGCACATCCTACTCTGGCGACGAGAACGAATGTCTGAACCCCGTGCTGAAAGCCGCTTTCCCGAATGGCGACATCTTGGGCGTAAACATCGACGATTATGGCGACGACCCGCGCATCTATCGCAAGCGGAAGGCGCTGGTCAGAACGGTGTCGATGCTCATCGAAGTGCCCGATGCCTACAGTTATCTGTGGAACCGATACCGGATGCGTTTCTGGGAAGGTGTGGCATTGAAAGCAGCAGGAATAGTTGCCATCATTATGCTGCTGTTGTGGGCTTGGCACTACAACGCAGAGTTCGATACCCAAGTACGACTGAACGATACGACGCCCGCCAATCCTTATCTCCCCACGCCAGACTCCTTGAAGGTTCTGCTGACTCTGGACAACGAAGAGAAGCTATTGGTGTTGACGGAAACAGACGGAACGGGCTCCTACAAGAACCTGCCCGGACGCTTTGCCAACCAAGAAGTTCGGCTGACATTCACGGCCGAGGGTTTTGAACCTGTGGATACGGTGGTGACCCTTCAACGTAAGGGAGTAGTGAACATCAACATCCACCGCAATGACACCTACGGAGTGTTGGCGGGCACCATCATCGACGAGGATGGGGAACCCGTCAGCGGTGCTACGGTGGAAGCCGAAGGAATGACTTGCACATCGCAGGCTGATGGCACCTTCAAACTCCATATCCCGATTGAGAAGCAGAGACCTTGTCCTTTTGTACGTATCAGCAAGGCTGGTTATCAGACAGAAGAGTATACACGTCAGGGCGTGGGGCTTAACTGGCAGGTGATGTTGCTGGAGAGTACGCATTTGTAAATCCCAACTGAAGATATATTCAGCAGGGAAGCTGGCTGCAATGTGGGCTAAATCTATTAAATCGAGGAATATCTTAGCTCTTTCACAGCAGTTTCCTTACGCTTTTTCCCCGATCTGTAAAACAAGACGGAACCCGGAGAACCCAGATGTGAAAATGCTGCGGTTAGTTATTCTGCATTCTTGTGCACGATGATAATAGCTGCCGCCACGAGATGCACGGTCCCAGCATTTTGTCCGGCCAACTGGATTGGTCAACTCTACGTCATGATAAATCTCCTGTCTGTCCATACAGGGCTCAAATACATTCCCGCTCATATCGTACAACCCCAATTCATTGGGCTCTTTCTGTTTCACCGGGTGGGGATGGCCTCCACTGTTCTTTTTATGCCAGGCGACCTTGTCGATGTCGTCTGAACCGCTGAACCTGTATCCTTTGCTCTTCAGACCGCCGCGGGCAGCGTATTCCCATTCGGCTTCGGTCGGAGCGCGAAAAAACCAGGAGGATGGTAACTGGTCTGATAAGGCAGCGTTAAGTTTTTCAAGAAAACCACCTGGCTGGGTGATACTTTTCCAGGATATGTTCTCGACCGGATTGGTCGGACCGACATACATCGACGGATTCTTATCCATTACGGCAAGCCAGAGTTCTTGGGTTACAAGGGTTTCTCCAACATAGAAATCCGACAAGGTGACCCCATGTCGGGGGCGTTCATTGAATGAGGCGTCCTTGTCGTCATCCGGGGCCCCCATTAAAAAACGGCCGCCTTCCACAAAAATCATCTTGAATGCAACCCCGTTGACGGTGAACTCTCCTTTGGTGGCAAATTCAATTCTTTTTATCTTCTCATTTTGCTCGAGGTACCTCTGCTCTGATGCCCGCAATTCTTCTATTCTCAGCCGCTCGGTTCGAACGGGCTCTAGTGCTATTCTGAGCAACTTGTCGGTAGCAGGCATGGAATAATCCATTTCAATGAGATCGTTCTCATTATCCGCTCCGACGAATAGGAAATGATACTCACCTTGCTTCAATGGAATCTTCTTGACTGAACCAGCCCGAAGCCGCCCCTTGGCTTCCCCGTCCAGAAAGAAGTAACACTCCAAATCTGAATAAAGCTTGAGATCATGTGGAGAATCCGATGGCTTTACATCAATTGTCGCGATGGGTTCTGTTACAGTGATGCTCGTTTGTGGCCGATCCCGCTTCCCGATCAGATTGCCGATGGATTCAAGCAATATGGGAAGTTTATCTGCATAATGTGGAAAGGCCTCTACCCAGTGCATCTGATTCAACATGAGGCGGAAACTGCCAGTAATTTTGGTTTCGTCGATCCGAAAAGGCAGGATTAATTTGTCTTCGTCGAATGCAACGTTTATTTCGGCCTTTACCCATTTGGAAAATGAGGCAGATTCCGAAAACACCAGTACTACGATTTGTGAACCCACAATGGCCTTATCAATTAAATCGGCATAGGTACTTCCTGCGGGGATGTCACGAGGTGCCATCCAGCACTTGTAGCCGTTTTCTTCCAAATAGTGGCAAACGCCGTCGGCAACACTTTTCTGTTTGCTGGAATAACTGATAAAAATCTCGTGATTCATTTCTGCAGGTATGAAAGGATGACACTATCTCATACAAAAATACAAAACCTCCATTGCAAATCAAAACGTCAGTGTGGATAATATGCTTGTCTGCGGGCATTGACACCCTATCCTATATACCTTACCCATTTGGAAATAAGATTCAATTATCGTAAATAGCGGTAAAAAGAAGCCTGCTAGGCGAAACAGATATGATATATTTATCAGCTACCGCCGGGCAGGAGGAGCGTAGTATGGGGCTTTCCGTGCGCCTGTTTGGTGATACAACCCATTTTCTCGCTTCTATGGGGCAGGTCAGCCGTGCGACCGGGGCAGGTATGTGCAAAGTATGGGGCAGATAGGTAGGGCTCTTGGGGCTGGTGCGTTTTTCAGATGGGGACTTGCCCCGCTCATCGGCCTTACAGGCTTTCCAGTGGTGCCGGCCTTGTGAAAAGAGTTTTGAGACGCTCTCCCAAAGAGAATCGCACGTCATTTTGAAGTACAGAAACCGTAAAGCGGCCATCAATGAAATCCAGCACAGCACTTCCACCGCTGGCAAGAGAACCGAACAGGATTTCATTTACGATTAACGGTTTGATTTGATTTCCAATTACGCGTTCCATCTCACGGGCTCCATATTCGGGAGAATAACCTAAGCGAAGCATTTCTATCTTGACCTCGTCAGTATACTCCAGATGAATATTCTTGGATTCCAGTTTGCCATCCAGTTCTCTCAACTTTGCCCCTAATATGAGCCTAGCCATATCCTCATCCATATCATTGAATACGACAATCTCAGTCAACCGGTTGATAAACTCGGGCGTAAACGTATTCTTTACCTCCTTGCTCATTGCCGCACCGGCATTGACTGTGGGGGTAAAGCCTATACTTGCACGATGGGCATAACGCGCACCTGTGTTGGATGTCATGATTAGAACCACGTTGCGGAAATAGACTTTAATACCCATTCCGTCTGTCAAGGTCCCGTAATCCATAATCTGGAGAAGAAGATTGAATACATCTGGGTGAGCCTTCTCAATCTCATCCAGAAGGAGAACGCAGTACGGGTTCTTTTTGATGGCATCGGTAAGGATGCCGCCATCTTCATAGCCGATATATCCGGCTGTCGTGCCGATGAGCTTAGATGCGGAATGCTTTTCCCCATACTCGGACATATCTATTCTCTCAAGAGGCACGTGCATATAGGCGGCCAGCTCTTTCGCCAACTGAGTCTTTCCAACACCCGTGGGCCCCACAAAAAGAAGAGAGGCGATTGGCTTCAACGAATCAGAGAGTCCTGCTTTGGAGCTGTATATCGCCCGGCATACAGTTTCTATGGCACCATTCTGGCCATATATCCTATCAAGAAGCCTTTCTTTGAGAAAACGTACATCTCCATCCATGTTGTCTCCTTCAGATAAGTCAATCCCACTAATAAGGCTAAGGGAGTCCCTGACGGAAACTCGGTCAACACGCCTGATATCCTTCATTTCCATAGCGGCTCCAGCTTCATCCAGCAGTTCAATGGCTTTCCCGGGAAGACTTTTTCCGGGCATGTATCTTTCGCTGCCATTGACAGCATATTCTATGGCATCCTCAGTATAGGTAACATGGTGATAGACCTCAAGTTGGTTTTTATGAAGCGCAAGAACTTTTGCAGATTCTTCCTTGTCCTGGTCTGCTACATCAATTGTCTGAAATAGGCTATAGAAGTTCCGGTTCCGGTTGCAGGCCACTCGATATTCTCCAAAAGTGCTTGTGCCTATGACGGAAAGGCACCCGCTCTCGATATAAGGTGCAAGAAGACTTACGCTGTCGATAGTGGTCTCCGTAAGGCGGCCGGCGCCTACCAGTGCATGAATGTTATCAATAAATAGGATAATGTCACCAGGGGCGACAACGCCATCGAGAACCTCTTTCAACTTCTTTTCCAGGTCTCCCCGATAAGGGGTTCCCGCAATAGCTGCAGACAAATCAAACTGTAGGACCCGCTTGCCTTTAAGACGCTCGGGGGCATTTCCTTTTTCAATGCGTTCGGCAAGACCTCTTACAATGGCTGATTTGCCCACACCATGCTCTCCAATAAACACCGGGGTACTCTTATTCCGTCGGCACAAAACCGTCAGGGCGCGTTCTATCTCTTTCTCTCGACCAACGAGATGCCATCCATCTGCAATTTCAGGAAGGATATATGAGCATAGAGGCGGACATGTTTTCCTTACCTTGGTTGATGTTGGAAACTTGGCATTGGGATTCGCGGCAATCTTGTACAACACGTTGGCGAACTGATATCCGCGTGGGATGCATACATGCCTGCGGAGCCAGTCTCCGGCAAAAGACAACTTGTCGTTGTACATGGTCAGTAACAGTTGGGGGGTATCAATGATCCGATCCTGCTGACGCATAAAACTACAGCGAACGGCCCGCTCAAGCAGTGCCTCCATATCCCGGTTGAACAGGACCGAGTTGATCGTTCTGTTCAATACGACAATGGATTGCCCGATAAAGTCGAGAAGTTCGTCCCTTTGAATCACATAATTTGGAATATGATTTACGATGGTTGGTTTTACAGTCTTGTGTTCCAGCACGCACAAGAGCATTATTTCCTTGGACACGAATTCCGTGTTCATGGCTCTTGCTTTGTCCGCAGCGGTGTTGAATGCTTCCTCAATTGTTTTTGAAAACTCAAACAACATGGCAACCTCCTTTTTCATTTTTATCTCGCAACAAGTAACCTAAAACCATGACAGCGACAGCAAGCAAGGGGAATACAATATAAATAGCGACTGTTCTAGTGTGGAAAGCGACCTCCATTCGATTAAAACCCACAATCATCAATTTGCTGAATACGACGATGGCCGCTATGATTCCCACATAGGTTAACGCATAATGCTTGACAGGCACTGTTACGAATGATTCTATCGTTGCGCCGATTATCATGGCCATTCCTTCTCCGATAAGAGCCATAGGGATTATTTCAAGCAAAACTGCCTCATCCATCAACATGGCCCCAAGCGGAAGACCGAATAGCATCAGAATTCCTCCCACAAGCACGGTGCCCTTGCAAGTCTTTCTATAGAACAATAGCCCCACAACGAACGCAATTGAGGAGATTATTATTGCCATATAGTAAAGCCTCCTAATTCCTATGTGGTAATACTGCCAGGAAATAGGCAGATAATGCCAGTATGTAACAATGATTATTTGGCATAACGCGAGGGTTGCAACGGGTAATGCCCACGTGGATATGTTACTATCGGCATCCATTTTTTCCGCCGCTTCATTAACGACATCGAAAGATGTTTCCAGTGATCTGAAGCAAAAGAAGGCAGGGATAGTCATTATAACAATAAGGCCACCTCCTAACGCAATCAGTGGCCATGTCAGTTGTGGCTGTACAATAAGCATCAGTATGGCCAATATGCATGTGAACACTGCGCTAATTGCCAAAGAGATACCCTCAGCTTTGGCCGCAGATGAATTCCGGACACTCTTGAGTAACCATAGCAAGAGGACGATAGATGCTCCTTGCATAAAACTGGACGCCACTAAAAAGACAGCGAGTGACATACGGATGGGATATCCGCTTAATACGGTTCCAAGCTCATCTGTATCTCGATAAGACGAGGCCCATAGCATGCTACCAGAAAGGGTAATAGCCGCCGCTAGAAGAAGGAACAACCCGATAATTCCGACTTCCTTCCCGTAACCTTTGTCTGTGAAATAGGCCCCCAGTAAAGTGCAAATAAGCATTGGCGATAGCGTCCACGGCGTAATCTTTGAGAACAGTATCCACTCATCACCTTCAAGACTATAAGTGCAATGATACACTAGAGCCTTGAACAATAATGCAGATATAGAAAGAATTACCAAGTAACACTTTGCCAGGACATCTTTGTTCGTTTTAATGATACTTGCCATAATAAACCCTCTTTACTGTGTTTATAAGTAAAGAGGGTGCTAAAGATACTATCCTATCAAAGAAACCTAGCGATTTAATAGGGCAAATATCATCCATTTATGTGAAACAGCACAATTTCTTGTTCACTAATCCAGCGGCCATTATGGTTAAAAGAAGAAAATATCCTTCTCTCATTGTCAACGAGTTCTTGAAATGATGTGAAACCAATTATTCCCACGCACCAATTGTATTTATAATTCAAGCCGGCAACGATTGTTTTACTATCTGGACTAAAACGAAGAGAAGACACTTCTACGTCTTCAATTGGCATCGAAAAAATACTCTGGCTAGTTTGAATGTCTATCATGCCAAACTCTTTACCATCAACATAAACAATACAATGCCCCTCAGGTGTAAGAATCACATCTCCAACTCTACTAATCTTTTTATTCTCGCCTAATTCATAGACTTCGTTTGTCTTAAAGTTTACTCGCCATAAGGAGTTGATTCCAGCCGCAATAACTGTTTGAGAATCTCGGCTAAACAACACACTGTTAATGCTGTCATAAACCTTAATAGTTTTTTCTTTTCCAGAAGCAAGATTCTTGACCAAAATGTTACTACTTTCTGGCAAAGTTTCCGACACTGATGAAAAGACTATATTTTTGCCAGTGTAATCAAAACAGCATGATGTTAAAATTCCGCTGGAGGGAGAAATAGAATTACAGCAAATGCCGGTTGACGAGTCCCAAATTCTAATTGTATTATCCCATGAAACCGATGCGACTATATTCCCATCTGGACTATACTGCTCTTGAATAATGGGGTATTTGTGCCCCTCAAACACAACTTCACCACCCCCTTGTTCGTCCGTACTCATTAGTATTGGTTGAATTCGTAAAAGAAGCCTATCACCTTTGGGAGAGTAACAAATTGCGGAAATGGCTTTGTTAACTGAGTTACAAGTATAAGCCAGATTTCCCGTTTCAAAATCCCATATTTTAAACGTTCCGTCTAGTGAGCTTGATACTATTCTTTTCCCGTCTCGTCTAATATCTACACCAGTGACTTCATCACGATGTCTATATAGGGGTTGAAATACTGCTTTCTCCGGTTCATTAATAATATCCCATAACCTGATTGTCTTGTCATGCGATACGGATACAATCCTCTTGTTATCCGGGCTGTAATCTGCTGCTGAAATGGCTCTCTTGTGCCCGGAGAAAGTCTTAAATACATTCCCGTCCAGATCAAACTCCTTGATAGAGGATGAAAGGGCGACAAGAATTCTGTCATTGCTGGAATTAAAGGCCACAGAATATGAGTCATCAGAGCCGGTTTCTATTATCTTTAGGCACTCCCATGAATGAGTGTCAAATATCCTAATATTGCGCTCTCTTGATGCCGCTGCCAGATAACGGCCATTAGGGCTGTATGCAATGTGCCATACTTCTCCGTTAAAACTCCTCAGTGTTTTTTTGCAATCACCAGTATTAACATCCCAGATTCTAACCGTAGAATCTGAAGATGCCGTTGCTACTTCATCAAAGAACGGATTAAATACGGCATGATTTACACAATCATTATGGCCAATCAGTAGGATATAATCTCCTTTCTTATTCCATATTCTAGCGGTACTATCTGCTGACGATGAAAGGAATTTCTCACCATCTGCGCTAAAACAGACAGAAGTTATACCTTGAGTATGTCCAGCCAATTCATTCTTGACCAGGCCTTCTCGTATGGACCAAATTCTAATAATCGAATCGCGAGTTCCACTAATAATACATTCTTCAGAAGGATCAAAAGATGCATCCGTAACCGGAGCCACCTCCTTAAGCACTGTTTCTTGCCCAGACATAACATCCCATATCCTTATTGTAGAGTCGCTGGATGCTGTTACAATGGCGTTTCCTGAATTACTGAAATGAATAGCATTAATATAACTTTTATGTCCTCTAAGAATTGCATTTTTAGAGGTTGCTGCGCGGCGGAGAATTGACTCTGCCTTTGCAGTGTATTGTCGATCCAAGCTTAAAACATCGTTTGGCAATGCATCAATAAGGACTCTTCTTGCCAAATAGCAATCGCCTTCTGCGACTAGAGATTCGGCGATTTCTGTGGCTTGAATGACTTTTAATCCGGCCGACTCATAATTGCGTTTTTTTAAGTATTGCGCAGTTAGTATCGAAGCAATAATGACTATCAGTGAAGCGCAGATGGCTATTGTGCGCTTCATCCTTATTTCTCTTTGATATCGCTTCCACAGCGTGTCAAACCGAAGATTCAGTATTTGCGCAATTATTTTTATTGCGGATTCAGAACGACCGTCTTTAAGATTAATACCTAGCAGTTCCTCATTTTGAGGGAACTCTCTTATTGATAGAGGATAGCACTCTAAGCTTATGTCTGATGAATGAGGCGTACCCTCAACGATGAAAGGAATGATGAATTCTTTCTTCCCTTCATCAATAAAGAACTGCACTTCTTTATTAACCCATTCTGACTTCGCTGAATGAGGAGAGCAAACGACAATTAAATACTTAGAACTACGTAATGCGTCATACAGGCTTTTCTCGAGAACGCCAGATGCTAGTTCTGACTTATCGCGAAAAACCGGTCTAACGGCTTTTGGAAGGGAATTGTTCTCTTTCCGGATACTTGATGGTAAACGATAGTGCTCCAGTTTGTGCTGAAGCCACTTCGCCCATTTTTCGTCCTCTCGTTTATAGCTAATAAAAGCGATGTATGAGTATTTATCCATCTTTACCTATCTTTTATCTCTTGAATTCTATCTTTCCAAAACTCATCATCACTTGTGAGTGTTGGTGCATTAAGTGCTATTGAAATAATCCGTTTATACTCTTGGATATTACCATAACTCAGCAGACCGCAAAGATACCCATAAGCATTCTCCATAGACGGATTAAGTGTATAGGCCCGTTTCAAGTATGCAACGGCAATAGAGGGTTGACCACAGTCCAGGAAATAGTAACCGCATGAGCGCTGTATGCCTGGAACGGTCTTGAACTTTAAAGCCTGTTTCTTAATGAACGCACCAGCCTCTGCTTTCATATTTAGCTGATACAAGCATTCAAAATAGTTAACGACAAGAGACTCGTTTACGTCCTCCTCATCAATCAATGCTAAGGCTTTGACCATGGAATCTTTAGCCGCGTTGTACATTTTGCGGTTCAAATAGACCTGGCTCAGATTGCATAATATCTCGTAGCGTATAGTTCTTGATTCCGAGGCAGTAAGCTCCAAAGCCTTGTTAAAACTATCGGTTGCAAGAATCTGCTGATTCATTTTTGCCGCAATACCTCCCAGCCCTCTAAAGGCCCTAGCTTCATAAGGGAAATCCTTAGAGAGGGCTTTCATACACTCCAAGCAGTCGTTGTCATAACGGCCTTGGTGAACACCATCGGCCAGCCAGATGGCGTAAGCCCACTTGATTATGAATAGATTAAGACCTTGACTCTGGCAATCCGACAATAGAATCTGAAAATGCTGCCTGACATCCAACTTCAGACGGCGTCGGAGTAATATGGCCCTCATCATGCACTTGAGCGCCTCACGTCCATCATCACTTACATTCGCCGGCTTCTTGATGGCAACATCGAGTTCATCTATCAAATCGTCTTGTTCAGGGAAAGTGTCCCACGACAAGGAGTCTTTTCCAAGAATCTTACAAATGGACTCAACGGCAGATGAATATGTTCGCTCGTTGTCATAGGTGCCTGAATGGGTGAGAAGAAAATACTTTTGTGCGTTGAGTCTCTCAAATAGTGCCCGTTTCTTTTCGCCTGCAATTGACTCGGGGATTCTCCACTCCTTGTCCTCTCCGGCAAGGCAAACAATCATAGATACATTCTGCCCTTGATCAATCCTTGAAAAACATTCTTCCAATTCTGTTTCACACCAGTGAGACTTATGACGATAGTTTTCACTATCAATCACTATGAAATAATTGCAGCCGTCAATAAGCCGCAGAAACTCCTGCTTGAAATCTCCTGTAGGCTCTCCGTCAATCCGGTCAAGCCAAATGCTGATATTCTGACGCTTTAAATCCCGGTAAAGACGAAGCGTAATCGCCTCGTCTTTCCAGGAATAAGAGATGAATACTTTCTTCATGGCTACTGATATAGTCCTTGAAGTAAATCGAACATATTGTAGGCCTGTTTCTCCGACACAGGTGTTTGTACTGAAGGAGCGTCAATATGTGCAGAATTTACCTGGACAACGAACTGACGCCAAGATGAAGGTGACTTCTCTTTCACATACCGGAAGAATGCTGACCATTGACAAATCTGATCAACTTCCGAATATACAATTGGATTAAGAGCTCTAACAAGTTCTGGCTTGTTGCGCAAAGAATTAGTTATATCGTCGGCAGATTCCCACATGGGTGAGAAGACGGTGGCCAGTTGTGTAAAGGAATCCACGAATTCAACTGCTTGAGGATTGGATATTGATGCCTTCCACGCATCCCTCTTCCGCGAGAAATCTTCCGCTTTCTGCTCGTCGGTTTTGTAGGGATTCGAGGCCACTTCATTGAAGATATCCTTTAGCGGAGCCAGAAGAGCCTTATAATCAACGTCCTGAATCTCGCTGACCGTATCAGGTGAAAACAAAGATGTATATGCTTTCATCAAGTCAGTGGATTGTTTGAGGACATCAAAAAAAGTATCATAGTTTTCCATAAGGTTCTTGTACCAATAATACTCATCAACAGGTTCGGCCTTGTCGGAATACCGGCTAAACTGGTAATAAGGGAGCCCTGTAATACTCAATTGCCTACCGTCGCATTTGAAATGAATAGGCTGACCGATATCGGTATAAATGAACGAATTAAACTCGTCTGATATAATTCCGGCAATATCGGTGTATGCTCTTTGTGAAGATAAACTATATCCTGAGTTTTGAGCAAGTAAGCGCTCATTCTGTAAACGGTATTCCCTTCGTTCACTGTCAGTTAGGCAATACTCATCATTGCTAAAAATGGGGAAATGCCCATTTGAACCACCCAACTGGTACAGCGCATCAACTTGTAAAAGACGGAGACCGGCAATATTGTCAATAAAAGCATCGTGGAAAAGAATACTCTCTTTTTCTTCGCCAATGCTGCTTCCATAATTGGTCCCGTACATTGTCATAACCACATCATAGTCACTATCAGCGAATTTTACTGTAGGGCTGAGGATAAACTGTTCCAACGGGATAATAAAACTCTCCCCGTTGATATATGCGGTAGCCATCCCGTTGGAGTACTGCAAACTAATGGAACTAATGTCAAAATCAGGGATGGCCGTTTGAGTAAATGCAATCCCACCAATAATCTTGTAGTAAGACGATGAAATACTTTCTCCGGCCATTTTCATACGTATAGCACGAGTTGTAATTGTGGCATCTGCGTTTGGGAGAACAAACTGTAGGTTGCCAAGACTCATAGTCTGCTGGGCAAATAGAGAAGAACCCGGCAATATACATGCGAGGGCGGCTAATGCAATTACTATGTTGCGAATGCCACTCTTCAGTTGAGAAAATAATGTGTTCATAGCTTGCTGGTTTTGGATTGGCTTTTACAATAATGAGCCTATCGCAAGAGTGGTTCTATCATCCAATCTTATTATTTCGTTAACCCCACCTCGGCGGCTCCCGTAGAGAGTCCTGATTTGATCATTGTCTTCATTAGGGTATTGCCATTCTGTTCCCAGAGAGTACGCCAGTAGCGGGTGAATTCGCTGCCCTTCTTTTGCATCTTGCGAAGCTGGCGGTAGTCCTGGGCGCAGTGCTTCATTTTCTCGTTATGGGTGGCGTCCTGGGAGAACTGGCAGGATTCCCGGAACTTAACCTTCATAGTGTATTCGCCTGTTCCCCACATGCTTTCATTGCCGTTGATGGGCATAAATGAGCGAGGTACAACGAAGCAGTCTCCGTTCAGAGCGACATAGGTGGTATCCAGTTGAACGCCCTCCGGTGCGGCACCCTCGGCCATAAGATTCCTGTTTTTTTCGATAGCCGCACGGGAATAGGTATAAACCTCGGTGCCGGATGGAATCGTCACGGACATATTGAAGCGCCCAAGTTCCACATTTTTCTGGACTGTAATGGCCTCGTTAATCCAGGAAGAACTCAAGGAGAGTTCCATGCCGATGGTCAGATGTTCGCGCTCATCATATGGAAAACGATTATTCCTTTCGGTGGTCTCACCAGGTTTCAGATAAATGCCGTTCGCGCTGAGATTGGGTAAGTGGCATTCATAGGGGTGGAAAGCAATCGTGTCCACCACCAAGCAAAACTTACTATGCTGGTATAGGTGCTCAAGACGGCTGTCATCAATATGACAGGAGAGGTACAGGACCTCATGACCATCGCGCATCCCACGAACAGAAATTCCGTCAAAGTTCATGCTCAAAAGGTCAAGGGCACCTGGCACCAGGAATTCTTCTTGGTTGGCAACAACAACCCCATCGGCCTTGAATTGGCTTACCAGGCTATCACCAATAGGATGCCTCCCGAATATGTTGACGTTTTTATTCATCGTCATTACAGAGAGCAGCTATCCTCCGTGCAAACGCCCTTATTAAGGGAAGTCTTGCCGGAATCGGCTTCAATGGCCATGGCAACCTTCTCGGCAATTACCGTCCCGAGTATTACCTTGCCATCAGTATCGAGGAGGTATAATGACGGGATCCATTTAATATGATACGCTGCGCTGATTGTGGATTCTTTCTTCCCTGCAGATTCGAACAGCTGTACTCCACCAAGATAGTTCTCACCTACGTATGTCTTGAAAGCATCGAAGGTGCGATCGAATGAAACGGAAACAAACGCAACTTTAGACGGGTCCGCTGTCGCCTGCATGGCTTTAATCTGTGGCACTTCTGCCCGGCAATCCGGGCACCAGGAAGCCCAGAAGAGAAGTACAACTTTGCGCCCTCTGAAATCGCTGATGCTCACTGCTTTCCCCTCAATGTCATTGAGCGTGAAATCCGGAACAAGCGTTCCTGGAGCAAGCATTTCCGTAGCATATTTGAGATCAAGTTCATCTTCTTCGGACTTTTGCGCAAATAATGAAGTGCTTGATGCAATAAGGAAGAGAATGGCGGAGAATAGTATCTTTTTCATAACAGAGGTGGTTCTTATGGTCTAAATATACAAATTTAACTAAAATACGCGAATACTTCGATGAAAGTGATTGAAAATCATATCAAAGGTCAGGGTAAAGGCTCTGAACATAGTCCCGAACAACACGTGACGGCACCGACCCACCGTAGAACGGATGATTTGTTGCCTTGCTGAATAAGACGCAGATAATGCTGTATTGGGGCGCATCGGCAGGGAAATGCCCCACGAATGTCCCGGCCCATTTTGATTGCCCTTTTGAGTTGGCATATGGATTTCCGGCAACATCCTTACTGAAAGCAATCTTGGAAGTCCCAGTTTTTCCGGCAACCGCCGGATAGGTATCCTTGAGAACTTTGCCAGTCCCATTTATCACTACGGCCCTAAGAGCTTTCGTGAGAGTGTCGGCTACTGCTTCCGGCATCACTTGTCCCATAACAACAGGACCGTATTTCTTGCAGGTGTGTTTTTCTTCTTGAAGTTCTTCAATGAAATATGGCTTCATCTTTTTCCCCCTGTTGGCAATCGTATTGTACAAAGAAAGAATTGAAAGAGGCGTCATTCGGAATCCGTATCCCAAAGTGTTTGATATCATTATCCTTCCAGAAACATCTTCTATTCCGGGATATTCAATATCGGAGGATGGACAATATTTGTGCAGGTAATCACGGAATGCTCCGGCCGAATCTCCAAAGCACTCCTTGGCTATGTACCCAAATACATAATTGGATGATATTGTGAACCCATCCAAAATAGAAATACTTTGCCTCTTATATCGCCGTTCATAATCATCAATATGGAAATCACGTGTCATCCCGGATAGTATTCCATGATTGGTGGGAATGGAATCGTATAGGGATTCAACACACCCTTCCTCCATGGCTGCGGCCAGTGTAAGAACTTTTGCCACACTGCCAGGTTCGAACATTCGGTTATAAACGTTCGCTTTTTCAAAGATTCTATCAGATACAGTATCTCGGCAAAGATTCACCGCGACTTCAATAGCCCCTGTTTTAGTGTTCATCAACAACACACACCCAGCTTCAATGTCTGGATTAGAGGATACCGTTTTCCGAAGTATGGAATCCGCTATCGTTTGTTTGCAGCAATCTATGGTGGTTGTTATCACAGGCCCATTAACGGCGGGAATTGAATCGACCACTATTTTGATTGTTTTGGCCTCATATCGCCCGGAAAGCACAGTTTTCTTTCCGTTGGAGCCTTGAAGAACGTCATTATAATCATACTCTAACCCGAAAAGGGTAGTGTCAGTCGGTCCAATATAACCAATCGTTTGTCTGGCAAGTGATCCATAAGGATAGCACCGTTTATCCCTTGACTGGATAATACCACCACCACGGTAGACGTGCATATTGAAAATGGGGAATGATTTCAACTCTGCAACGTCTTGTTCAGTAAGGTCTTTCGCTATTGACATAAACCTTTTTCCTTCTTGCCGTCCCTCCTGGAGATAGTCTTGCCATTGGACAGCATCGCGAATCTGGTATTTATTTGCCAGCATTGGGGCAAGAGAATCGACCTTTTCATTCCAGACGAGGGAATCTTGGATAACGGAACAATCAAGGTAGGCATCATACACAGTCACCGTAGTGGCCAGAATCTTACCATTTTTGTCCAATATGTCGCCCCTTTGGGCAGGGATTATAACTGTATGCCGGTAAATCAGGCAACGACGCTTCTCCCAACTTGTATAGGTATTATAGAGAAGAGTCACGCCAGTGATAGTGCCAAGGATGATTCCAAGGACAACCAGAGCTGTTTTTAATTGAGGTTTCATAGCAATGCTTTTCCAATAGAGAGGAAAGCGTAGCCCTCTTTCTATCAAAAAAAGGTCAGGTTTTGTCGAAAGACTCAGCCTGACCACCGCCGATGTGTATACTTTCACGCTTACACGATGACGAAAAAACCTCTCTTTGAAATAAGAGAGGGATTAAGAGGGAGAAAACTATCGCGCGGACTCTATGAATACAACTTATTGATTATTCCACGTAGCATCCTCTTTCAAGTATGGATTCCACTCGAAAAACGCGTGTACTATTTCACCTGCCACAAGAGCTGGCCACGTCCCACCATAGTAAGTCTTTGTAGTGGGGTAAGTCACGAGATCAATGAAGACCGTATATTTGGGATTATCCTCAGGGAAAAAACCTATAAAACTACCTAAGGTAACTCTGTTCCCCGAATCATCAACAAATTGAGAGGATCCTTCTTTATTGAACGCAAGTCTTGTTGTACCAGTTTTACCAGCTATGTGATAATCCTTAAGGCGTCTTGCGGTTCCAAAAAGAACAGTTTCGTGTAATGCGTCAATTAATTCGTTAGACATCTCGGCCGAACAAATACTGCCAATCACTTTTGGAGGAACCTTACTCTCATACTTGCCGTCTCTTTCAAAACCATATATCAAGCGCGGACTAATCAAAACTCCGTGATTTGCAATGGCATTATAAAAAGAAATCAGATGGAATGGCGTTATAGCAACACCATATCCATATGCGGTTGTTATAATACTGGAAGGGCTAAAGGCTTTTGATTGTGGCGATACAACAATGGGTGATGGTAAATGAAGGTCGGGGCATAGGTTCTCATTCAACCCAAAATTATACAAGTTCGTATAATAAAGATCCGGATTATCACTGTACAAACTTCCAAGATATGCAAATACGTAATTGGAAGATATGTTAAAACCGTCTTGTATTGAAATCATATTCTTACCTGTCCTGCGCTCGTAATCAATGATATGCGCGTCCTGACGAACAGGTAGTAAAGTGCCATGATTTGTCGGGATAGAGTCTAGTGTTGATTTGATAAAACCATCCTTTAATACGGAAAGAAGTGTTATGGTCTTGAAGGTTGAACCGGGTTCGAATAATCTAGTCAAAGCATGGTTGATTCGTTCGCGTATCTCGCCTGATTCTGCATCTTTCGACAAATTAACTACTGCTTCAACCGAGCCTGTGGATACTTCCATAATAACCAGTGTACCTTCAGCAAAACAGTCATCTTGCTTGAGGCAGTCTCGTAAGATTTTATCCCCAAACAATTGGAAATCCAAATTCAATGTCGTTCTTACATCGACACCATGTTTGGGCGGAATAATCCTCTTAAACAAATTATTATAGTTTTGTTGACCATCAACCCCTGATAATTCACTATCATATACGGATTCCAAAGAGCCAATTCTGTGTTCCCCAAATTGTGGTATAGTCCCAATATATGCTTTTGCCAAATCGCCATACGGGTATCGCCTTACATCATGTGGTTTGAAGACCAGATAGTTATATGCCTCTCTTTGAGAAATAGATGATGTTTCTATCAGAACTCTTATTGAATCAGCAATATCCTTTGCGACTATAATATAGCCTGAGGAATCAGCTAATGCGGATGCTATTTGTGAATAATACTGGTAAGCATTCTTGTCACCAAGGACATCGGCAAGAGACCCTGAAACATCACGATAATACTCTTCTTTCTTTTTCTTTGGAATGGTTGAGTTGTGGAGTAAGATATCATATCGAACTTCTGAATATGCAAGAGTGCGTCCATACTCATCGAGAATACGCCCTCTTTTAGCTGGTATTGCCAAAACATCTTTATTGTCAAATACCTTATATAGCAGCAATCCAATCCCAAAGATAGCAATAATAGATACAATCAATCCTAGAATTCTGACGTTTTTCTCTCGTCTTTTACGGGTTATGGAAGTGCTTTGTTCCGTCTTGCGCTTAGTTAACGAGCCCTTGCGTATTAATGTCTGAATTAAATCTTGAAACTCTTCTTCCCGTGTGCCTGGATCCGTTAGATCGCAATAATCTAAGTTAATAATGTCGAAAAGGACCTCTTTTACCGGACTTGAATTATCAAGTTTTATTGGAAATATTCTTTTCTTTAATGAGACAGCGACACCAATTTCCTTTGCCGTCCAAGAAGATGCATTTGAACTCTTGGATGAGAAAAATAAAAAAAACTCGCTTCGCTCAATAGCATCAAAAATGACTTGCTTGAATGCGTCCCCACTCTCAATCCCAGTTCTATCAATCCATACTGAGAAACCAGCTTGTTGAAGCAATTCGACGCGTCTGAAAACCTCAGTCGCATCAACCCGAGAATAGCTGATAAATAGATCATACTTTTGCATGCCCCGAGCGGAGTATAAGGACTAATTCTTAGAAATCGAATAGCCCAATTTGACAATGAGTTTGATAGCATTCATTGCCGTGGCGCGGTCGAAATCCTTCTCTCCCTCGGTTAGGGAGGAGTAAGGAAGCAGATCTGGATGCTTCTTTGCGTCATCGTCGCGTTCCACTCCGTATGTCCATCCCTCGTCTATACGTCCTTTGGACCATACTTCGTGGGTGTTTTCAGCGATGGCCTCGGTAAGCTCATCCAACTCTTCCGGGAGCGAAACATCATCAAGGTTCAACGGTGCCGGTTTATATGTTTGAGCAACTTTGTCAATAGTATTGACTGCTACCATATAGAACTTAGAATCCCTCCAGGCATCAATAAACCTGTCGCGGGGAATTCGCTGTGGAATATCCCCGAGATTAGGATTGAAAGCAATAATCTCGTCCTCCAGGGAAAGGATGACTATGGCATGATCCGGGATTTCGCCGACGAACTTGTCTTCAATCATCTCAACAATCTCGTTCCCGTCGATTTCTCCGCCATCAATGACAACGATTACTTCTGAACCAAGTTCAAGGGCATCCTTTACATCCTGAAGCGTGGCATAATATTTCCTGGAAACGCACAGGCCATTATCGGCGCACAAACTCCCAATTCTGAAAAGAGGAGTACCTCCTTCTTTCAACCATTCGGCTGAAGATGCCTTCTCCTCCAATTGTTCCTCTGAAAAAGTGAATCCAAACTTCTGGAGCACATATTGCTCGCAACGCACATTGCAGAGGTTGTCATTCTCTCCAGCTGCGGCCTGAGCCAACATCGGAATCTCATCTACTCTTGGACTCACGATAGAAAGATACTCCCTAAAGCGGCTGTCGTTTTTTGCGGCATTGAGGATTGCCTCTACTTCTTCCGTAGTAGCATTGCCTTCCAGGAAAGCTGCGAGGGTCTGATCTGTAATATTACTCTTCTCCATTTTCAAATTCTTTGAGCGCAATGGCTGTTAGTTCTACAAGTGCCCTTCTCTTGATATTGTAGAGGTTTGCCACGGAGGTATTCATCTCTACGGCGAGTTCCTCATAATCTACATCATCAATCATAATACGTTTCAGGACCATCCGATTACGCGGATTATGCATCAATTCAAGCAGTCTGCGGACATCCTGTTTTATCGCCTCTTTCTCCAAAGGCTCAATAGTGGGTTCATCTATGGGATAAAGAGGTTCTGAAGATGCGTCTTCTATCACAGCCCCGCCATCCCTTTTCTCCAAGAAGAACCTTGTGGCTACACATTTAAGCCAGAGGAAGATGCTGCAGCGCCCTTGGAAGGTACGAAGACGCCGCCCATCCTTTTCAAGCAGATAAATATACAATTCGTTTACGAGTTCGTCATAGTCGACCTCGTAATTGAATACTTTTCTGATGATGGAATATAGGAGTGGGCGACACCACACAAAAAAGAAATCGTGCGTCATCTTCTCGTCTTTTGTTATCAAGGCGTCGATGATTTGTGTGTCAGTTGGTTGCATATTTGTCAATTAATCAAGCAAATTTACTAAAAAACGATGAAAATCGCTAAATGTACCCGAATTCTAATCTGCCACTTATGAAAAAGAGTACAATAAGCCCTTGGAGTTGGATTGAATTGCAAGCACACTGTGCCCTTGCCAAAGGAGACTGGTATCAATTTGCGTTCTATGCCATTTTAGTGATTCTTCTACTCGGTATATTCTCGTTTGGGTTCAGCTTGGTCAGAGAATGTACATGGGCGGTTATTGACTATTCATCGTGGAAGGCGAGCCGCACAGCGGCCATCCCGAGACGGGATGCTTCAATCCGATCGTGGAAATGCTGGGCCTTCCGGAGATTCTGGGAGCAAACATCCATGAAAGAATCTACCGCCAGCCCTGGCTCAATCGGGAACGGGCCTATGTGCAGCTCATCTCGAAACTGCTCGGGGTGGAGTTCGACTCCATCTGGCGGAGGCACAGGCGCCTGCTCGTCCAGAAGGCTATTGCGTGGGCCCTCGGCATCCTGGCCATCGTGGCCGCCCTGGCCGCTGTCTGGGCAGCGAATCAGCCGGCCGACGTATCGGTGTCGTTGGAGGAGGTTTCTGTTTGGAACGATATGCTTCCTCCCAGGGGAGATGCCGTGGTAACGCTTTTTTTGGATAACGAAACCAAGACGGATACATTGTACGCGCAGTCTGACAGCTTGGTTTTTGCCAATCTGCCGCACAGGTATCTGAACCACGCTGTTCGGATGACAGTCTCCTGTCGTGATTTTATCTATGTTGATACGACCCTGGTCCTGACCAATCCGGTGAAACTGGCTCTACGCCGGGATCCGTCAGTGTACGGAGATGTTCATTTTCGTTTGTGGAACCCTAGAACGGAACGTTTCGTGCCCGATGTTAGCCTTGAAATAGCCGGATCCACCGTTTCGTCCGATGCGGACGGTCGGGTATCGCTGTTCATCCCTTTGGAGTCGCAGAGGGCCTCCTATCCGATTTCAGCATCTATTCCCCTGGCCGATTCTGCCATTTATCTCCCTTGCGGTCCGGATGATGTGGTGATTGTTGAGGAGTAAACTTAGATCCTAAATCACTCAAAATAACCAAGTGATTCCCAAAAGCCTGTTATTGAAGACGATTTTATATAAAACCGAGGGGATAGAGCAGAGTGCCTTGCGGCACGGGCTGAAGCCCATCTATCTAAGGGCCCTTAATACCTTCGATAGTGACTTCGAACCTTCACGATTTTGCCATTGCGTCGACGGATATGCGCCTTCACCTTGACAAGTTTTGTGATCTCCACTCTAATGGAGACAAGAACAGTTCTCGGTCTTGTTCTTCTTTTCATTGGATAATTGTTAGCTTGTAAGAACAACGGCCTCCCTGTAGAAGCACCTCCCCTCGGTTGTATTAATCATCTTTTGAAATCAAACAGGCACCTATTAAGGGTAGATGCCTGTTGAATCTTTTGCTAACAATCATTGTATCCAATGACTATGCAAAGATACGAATACTTTTTATTCCGGCAATAGTCACGAATCAAATCTTGCAAGATAGCCATTATTTTGCTAAGTTTGCAAATACGCCTAATGACCATGAAAACAAAGCCATACGACATTTTTATCAGCTACCGCCGGGCAGGAGGAGCGCAGTATGCGCGAATCCTGCAGCTTATGCTCCAGCAGCGTGGCTATAATGTGTTTCTCGATTATGATGAACTGACCGACGGGGTGTTCGGGGACCATATCAAGGCCGCCATCAAGGAGGCGCCGGTTTTTATGCTAATCCTCTCCGAACGGTCGATGAACCGTTGCCTGAATGAGAATGACTGGGTCCGTCAGGAAATCCTGCTGGCCATCCGGCAGGGCAAGCACCTGATTCCCGTGAATCCCGACAATTCATTCGACGGCTTTCCGGCCGATACCGAAACGCAGCATCTTCCTCCGGAAATCCGGAATCAGATCAGTTCACACCAGTTCTCCGAGATTAATTTCGGTCAGACCCTGGGCGTCACGCTGGACCTGATGATCAAGAACCGGATCGTTCCCACGCTGGGGGAACGCAATGCGGCGGAACATATTGATACAGACTTCTCTGCGGCGCAGGAAACGCTAGCAAAACAGGAGAAGCATAACCGCTTTATGAAGCGTCTGGGGGTTGCCGGCGTGCTGGCGGTCGTGCTGATGGTTCTGGGAACATGTGGCTGGTTCTACCTGAACCGGCGTGCGTCAGATTCCCTGGAACAGTTGCGCACGGAATTGCAGGAAAAGCACCGGAACTTCGGCCTTCAGTTTAGCTCCCGGGTGAGCCGGGAGCAGATGCTCACGGTGGATGCCATCCTGATGAATATGGTCCCCGTTCGTCCCGATACCCTGTGGATGAGCCAGTTCGAGTTTACGGTGGGGGAGTGGAATGGCATTACGGGCGCGTCTACTGATGCAAACCAGGGGCATATGCCCAAGACCAATGTGTCCTTTGGAGAAATCTATATGTTCCTGGTGAGCCTGGGTGATATGACGAATATCGGTTTTGAGTTGCCCAGTGAGCCGGATTGGGATTATGCTGCCCGCGGCGGCGGACATCCGGAAAACACGACCTATGTGGGCAGTGATGACCTGGATGCTGTGGCGTGGTATCGGGACAACTCCGGCGGAAGCGCCCATCCTAGCGACGGTCAGCAGGGAAAGGACCCCAATGGGCTGGATCTTTACGATATGAGCGGCAACGTCAGCGAACTGTGTAACAGCCCTTTTGGTGAGAGCGGATTATATGTAATCCGTGGCGGTAGTTACGATTCGCCGGCATCAGAAGTCACCGTTTCTTCACGGAAAGGCTTTGACACCAGTGCAAAAGATCAGACGGTGGGATTCCGGATTATTGTCAGAAAACCTTAGTTCGCCAGTATTATGAGGAAGATTGCACTTTTACTCTTGTCTTTTTTCTGCGCAGGATTTCTCTATGCACAGGAAGAGGTTCCAGCCCAATGGGAAATTCAGGCTGTTTTAGATGCCTGTATTGCTATGCGCGATGCCGTGGCTGCAGGGGACTCGGATGCAATTCGGCAGTCGGCCGCAGATCTGAGGGCTACCGAAACGGCCCCTTTTAACACTCTTCGCTGTAAGGATGATTCAGTAGCGTCGCTGAACGGTCATCTTGTGTTTGACGAGGCCTTTGCCGATAGCCTGGCTGTGGGGAAAACGGCGGTTTATGACAAGGCTGACGAGTTGGTTCGTTCTTCGGCTCATCGTGGTCAGACGGCAGATGGATCCATCTTGACCAAGACCTGTTTTGTAAAGGCAAAAGATAGTACCCGGTATACTTTTTCTTCCAAAGGTCATCAGGAGCTTGCCGTCGTGGCGGAATCGGGCGGCTTGGTGACGATGAAGATTCACGTCACGAACAGTGCCGGACTGGATCGCCGCTTCGATGATACCAAATCCGTGAAGGCTGGTCTGCCCCAGCGAAAAGCCTCCTTTGATCTGCCTACCGACCGTCGTAATACCGTGGAACTGGAAATTGTGAACTGTGGGGAGAAGGATTGCAGTTTTGTGGTGATCAGCAACTGATTCCGGAAGGGCTGATGCCTATGGACCGCTTCGTCGTCCTGTTTTCCCTTCTGGCCTTGCTCCCTGTTCGGGCAAGCGGCCAGGTCTATCAGATAGAGGATGTCGTCCGCTTGTTGCAAGAGGCGGATTCGGTGTCACAGGTAAAGTTTGCCGACAACTATGTGTTATGGGCCATCAACGCAGGGAAGACGTATCGGTTACAGGATGAGGCTGAAACGATAGCCAGCCATTTGAATAAAGCCGTTCCCGCAAAGTTTAAGAGCGGGATTCTGAAGCGCCTGGCTACAAATGGCTTTTGGAGGACGCGTACATACTGGCTGCGCGAATCGCCGGGCGCTGCAGGACTTTTTGACTTGGAAGAGAAGTGGAAGACATTTCCCTCCTCGCAGTTCCCCACCGTGGGCAAAGACGCGCTGATGCTGTTCTCCCGGCAACACGAAATCGTTCCGGCCAATGCCCGGGAGCAAACCCTTATCGAAGCGTTCAACGCAGGCTACGCTGAATATGTTTCCCAAAAGTCTTACTTCAGTGATGCGAAGAAGAATCAGTTGCTGCAGGAAGCCATCGAGATACGGAATGCCATCGGCGGCAGACTGGGGAAGCGGCATATCCTCTATGGTACAGCCACTTGCCAGGTTGCGATGGCGTATGCCATCCTCTTCAACTACGAGGAATCCGTACGCCTGTACGACGAGGCGGCTTCGGTTTTCAAGCGAAAAAAAGATGCGCTGGGCATGCGTCTGGCTACCTATAGTGCCAGCCATCAGATACAAAGGCACGCGGAGCTGCTGATCGTCAAGAAAGATTATGATGCCGTTCGCGATGAGAAGAATCGGGAATATGAACTGGTCAGCCGGAATCTGGGTACTACCCATATCCTGAGCCAGATCGTTGCCGATGAAAGGGAGGCCATGCCTGCCCAGCGGCTTACGCAATCTGAGCAAAGCAGGGCGAGAGTGGAGTGGAATATCGAAAAGCAGAAAAGAGATCCCAATGCGGATGTATTCGCCGAGGGGGTCCGTCTGGCCCAGAGCGGGAACTATGCCGAAGCTGTCAAGGTGTTCCTTCGCTGTGACAGCCTGGATAAGGCGAAAATGACGTGGAAGGACTTCCGGCGGCAGTACACGCAGCAGTGGGTTGTCTGGTGCTATGTGCAAAGCGGGCAGGAAGACCGGGTTTTTGACTATATGGCCTCTTCCGGCGTGATCCCTTCGATTTACGATTTCGTGGAAGGCCTGCGAGTCGTTACGTCCATCGGTCTTCCCCCCATCGACCGTTCACAGACACGCGATTTAGATTATTTGGTCAATCGATGGGAGGACCATTGGAAAGCCGGCATATCCGATTCGTACCAAAGGCAATATCTTCAGAAGGCTGGCGAGGTTTTTGGCACAAACAGCCTGGCATATGCGCGGATTCTGACGCATATGAGCCCGCTTCTTTACATCCCGACCAGTGACGTTGTTGACAGCTTGAATCGCGCCAAAGAGATTTTTGCTTTCCATCTGGGAAACGACGAACTGGCAGAGGCTTATCTGCTGGAGAAACGTGCGGGGATATACTATAGCCTGGGATATGTGCCCGATGGTATCCAGTGCCTTGAATCGGCACTGGATATCTATGCTCACCGGTTCGGCAAGAAATCCCGTCCGTACACGAAGCTAATCAATAAGCTTCTTTCTTACTACGAGCAGGTTGATCCTTCGCTGGATATGGCCCGCTGGCAGCTTCAATTGTCCGAGTCCGATGCTTCCTTGCATTTATACGAACGAACGTTATTATTGTCTGGCGCCGCCCGCATCATCCGTCAGCAGGAGGAGCGGATAGACGGGATGTTACCCTCCGAGAAAGCATCCGGTATCTATTCCGAAATTGCCGATTTGTGCCGGAAGAAGAGGGTTGTCCCGCAATACACAGAGCTGTTTGACCGGCAGCGGTATCAAGATATCTATGATCAGCCGGACGGGACGGATTCCATCGGCAGGCGGGAACTTTGCTATTCTGCCTACTGTGAAGCCCGGATTCAGAAGGCCTGGTGTGGTTTTATCACCCAATACCTGGGAAAGAAGCCCGTTACCGCCCAGGATTCGCTCCGGGTACTCATCGGCGATATTGACCGTACCTTGGCGCTCGTTCCGACGGATAAACAGTACGAGCTGTTCCGGGAGCGGTCTCTTAATGTACGCCGGCTGGCGCTCACAACCCTGCTCCGGATCGCATATTACACAAAGGATTATCAAGAAGTAATCTCCACGGCCGATCAGGTCCTGCAGTTGGCGAAGGTCCTCAATCCCCGCCGGGACCATTTTACCCGGATCGATACGATCCCGACCCTGAACTACAAGTCCAGGGCGCTGGTGGCGTTAAAGCGGAATCCCGAAGCCGACAGCCTTTGGCGGAACGCATTGGCCCATATCCGGAAAGCGGAGGAGGAGAAAACCGTTTATAGCGAAGAGAAGGAGGTTCATGACGAAGCGTTCTACGATTATGCCCTTGCCCTGCAGGGAATGACGCGGCCCGGACAGGCCGCGGCCTATCTGTCGCAATACGTGGACCGTATCACGCCCCGCATCCTGAGCGGACTCGTCGCAGTGAACGCCCTGAAGCGAGAAAGCTATTGGCGCGATAAGGGTTCGTTCTTCGAACGCGACCTTCCACGCTTCGCCTACAGAAACCGTGAGCCGTCCACCATGTGCCAGTTATATGATGCGGCTTTGTTATGTAAGGGATTGTTACTAAATACCGAGAAGGAGATCAGGCATTACCTGCTCGAAAGCGGTGACTCGACGCTCCTTTCCCTTTATGACCAGTGGCGAAGTGACCAGCAGTTGTTGGAGCAGCAACTCCGGCATCCCCAGACGGAGCGAATCGTCAATACCGATTCGTTGCAGTTGCGCCAGCGGACGCGCCAGCAATTCATCTTTCAAAGTACCAGTAAGGACAACAAGGAGACCATTGTCCAGCGCCTCCTTACCTCTTGGGCGGATATTCAGCGGAAACTCGGTCCTGAAGATGCTGCCGTCGAGTTTTTAACCATTCCGGAAAACAGCGGTAATACGCTGTATTTCGCCCTTACGCTACGGCCGGGTTACGAGGCGCCCCATATGACGGTGCTTTGCACACAGGACAGGATTCAGCAGCTGTCCTTTGACGAGCGGTATCAGACCGACTCGCTTCACCACATGTTGTGGCAACCGCTGGAGACGGAACTGGCCCATGCCCGGCGCGTCTTTTTCTCTCCGGCGGGCGCGCTTCACCAAATCGGTATCGAACATGTGCCGGGACTGCCGGAACGGGATTATTACCGCCTTTCGTCCACCCGTGAACTGATATCCCCCCACTCGGAAAGCCGAGACATCGATGCGGTCCTTTACGGGGGCTTGCAATATGAACTGACCGACTCCGAGCGGCAACAATTGCGCCGGAACAATCAGCCGGAGCCTCTTCCCCATCTTCGCGACATTTCGGATTTGCGCGACCTTCGGAAGGCTGAACAGGAACTTCCTGTCCTGGAAGGCTCGTTGCAGGAAGTGCTAGGAATTGGTGCAATCCTGCATAAGCAAAATGCCGGTACCGTTACAGCTACCGGGTTGGAGGGTACGGAGACTGGTTTCAAGGCGCTCTCAGGGAAAGGAAAGTCGCTGATTCATCTGTCTACCCATGGCTTCTACCTGCCTGAACAGAAGACTCGGGAAGCGGAAGGCGGCTGGGAACAACTATTTGCCGGCAGCGGACAAACCCTGTCGTTTGAAGAACAATCCCTGCGCCGGTCAGGGCTTCTCATGACGGGTGCGGCCGATTTTATCTTTGGCGAAACCGATGGAACGGAAGCTGAAGATGGCATACTGACCGCCGAGGAAATCTCGCAAATCAATCTGCAGGGTCTTGACCTCGTTGTCCTTTCGGCCTGTGAGACCGGACTGGGTGACATTACCAGCGATGGCGTCTTCGGCTTTCAGCGGGGTTTTAAAAAGGCCGGAGCCGGCAGCATCCTGATGTCCCTCTGGAAAGTTGACGATGAGGCTACCTGCCTGCTGATGACGGAGTTTTACAAGAATTGGATTGGACGCAAGATGACCAAGCACGCTGCTCTCGAACAGGCGAAGAACACCGTTCGTTCCCATAAAGAAAAAGGCTGGGATGATCCGAAATACTGGGCAGCCTTCATTTTACTGGATGCATTAGACTAACACGATTATGAAACGTTTACTCATTCTCTTTCTGACACTTACGCAATTCACCCTCTTTGCCTCCGCTCAGTCCCTCCAGCAGGCGGATAGCCTGCACCAGCGGGGAAGGGAGTTGCTGGGCGAGGGGAAGATTTCCGAGGGACGCGAGTGTACGCGTCAGGCGATGGAAATACGGAAGGCGCTGCTGGGCGAAGTGAGTGAGGAGTACATCACCTCGCTGAACAATTACGCCATTTCGTTCAGTATGGAGGAGGATTACAAACAGGCCATCCTCCTGCAGAAGCAGGTGATGCAACTCTGTGGGAAACTGAAGCAGCCCCACAAAAACTTGGGCTCCTACATCATGAACATGGGGCGCTATTACTTCCTGACCGATGACTACGCCCACGCTGCCGATTATTTCGACCAGGCCATCCCCCTCGTGGAAAAACACAGCGAAATCTACGAAAAGATCCTGGAATGGCTTGGCTTCTGCTACACGGAAATGGGCGATACGAAGCGTCTGGAACATATCATGGCCCTGATGGATGAGCATAACCGGAATGAATTGAAAAAGCCCTGCAACGAGCCGAAGTGTATGCTGGAAAGGGCGCAGTATTATGCCTCGACGGGAGAAACGGCCCTGGCCAGGGAGCATTTCCTGAACCTGCTGTCAATGCCGACGGATGCCGGAACGAAAGCGAAGATGTTTGAGGAGTATGCCCGATTTTTGGGCAATACCGGTGATTATGCGCAAGGTGGAGAGTATTATCTCTCGGCCGCCAGTCTTAGAAAAGCTTCCGGCAAGGAAAACGAGGTCTCGGCTAATTTGCGATTCAAGGCAGGGCAGTATTTCTTCGTCGGGAAAAGGTATGCTCAGTCGGTGGAGGCTTATCTGTTGGTTGTCGATTACTATCGGCAAATCGATACCCCGGCTGCGCGGAAAAGTGTTGCCCAATGTATGAAGGGATTGGGGAACGCATATCTGGGTTTGCATGATTATGAAAAGGCGAGGGAGAGTTACCTGCAGCTGGCCAACTATTACGAGCAGTATGACCCGGATAACGAGGAGTATCCGCGCGCTATCCTGAAGGTTGCCAAAGAAGAAAAGTATTTAAAGGAATTCGAATCGTCGATTGAGCATCATAAGCAGGCCATGGCTATGTTCGAATCGCGCAATATGACCAGCGATTATTCCGATGCGGCTGCTTCTCTCCAATCCTGTTATGCCCAGGCCGGTGTTAATGAGACGGTAGACCGGAAAACAGACGAATCCCGCGCAGCAAGGATAGCGAAGATTGACGGGTTGATTGAACAGGAACTCACCAATTTGGACATGGTCCGTACCTATCTGGGGAAACTCCAATATGCCCGTTCCCTGGCTACCTTGGGTGGCTGCTACGAAATGAAAGAAGACTGGGATAATAGCGTTAGATACTATCATCTCTACATGGAAACGGTTCGGGAGGCTATCCGCGATGAATTCCGGCTGCAGGGCGAGGCGGAACGTATGGTTGTATGGGAAGATGAAAAGAAAGACGTTGCCCAGTTGCTGCAGCTGCTTGTTGAGATTCCGGAGGAGAATGCGGTTTTACAGCAGGAAATGGCAGGAATCGCCTTCGATGCCGAACTTCTTGCGAAAGGCGTCCTTCTCAATTCATCCATCGAATTCGGGAAGGTGTTGTCCGATGGCGGAGATGATCAGTTGAAGGAGGCCTTTGAGCAGACAAAGGCCAACGAGACCGAACTCCAGCGTCTTCGGCTCAGTGCCGCCTCTGATGAGGACCTAAGCCGAATTCTAACGCTGACTCAGGAGAATCAGGTTTTGCAGCTGGCTCTTTATCGCGGCTGTGCTGAGTTTGCAGACTTTACCAATTATATCTCGTATACCTGGCAGAGTGTCCGGGATGCGTTAGGGGAGAACGATGTCGCCATTGAATTCGCCATAGTGGGCAGTCAGTATTTCAGTGCTGACCAACACTTGATGGCCTTGATTATCAGCAAGGAGATGGATGCGCCCCGGGCTATCAGAATTTGTGATGCGAATACACTTAAGTCTCTGGAAGCATCCGAAGATATGTATCAGTCACCGCTTGCCGGAAATACCATCTGGGGAACCATTCGGCCGTATCTCAGCGGAAAAAACCGGATCTTTTTTTCGGCTGACGGGTCACTGCACCGGATGGGCATTGAGTATCTGCTTATCAACGAAAAGCCTATGTCGGAGCTGTACGAAGTTTATCGCTTGTCTTCGACCAAAGAGCTTTGCTATTCTCGGGGCAGAATTAAACCTTCGCAGGCTGTCCTTTTCGGCGATATCAACTATAATGAAGATGCGACCGAATCAGCAGATATGCAATCATTGACCGGCCAGAAGCGGGGCTCCTCCGGATTCCATAATTTGGATAACACCCTTCGTGAGGTAAATGGCATTCAGTCTGTACTGAAAGCTCAAGGTGTTGACCATGTGATTGCCCTTCGGGATACCGAGGCCAGTCGTGTTGCTTTTGTCAGCCTTTCCGACTCACAGGTCAACCTGATCCATATTGCCACCCACGGTCTGTTCAGGGACGAGAAGGCCAGCGATGCCGAGTCGATGAAAAACAGTGTTCTGGCCTTTGCAGGAGCGAATGTCGATGACCAGGCACTCGTTTCGGCCGCCGACATTGCCGGAATGAACCTGCGTCAATGCGACTTGGCGGTGTTGTCTGCCTGTGAGACCGGCCTCGGAAAGCTGGGAGATGACGGTGTCTTCGGCCTGCAGCGCGGTTTCAAGAACGCGGGTGTCCATACGCTTTTGATGAGCTTGAAAGAAGTGCACGATCAGTCGACCGCGGATTTGATGATCCGATTCTATCAGCATTTGATGGACGGCTCAACCAAGCGGGAAGCCCTTGTAAAAGCCCAGCAGGAGATTCGTCAGATGGGCTATACGGACCCGGAATACTGGGCGACGTTCATCCTGCTGGACGGGGTGGACTGATCAGTTCTTCATCACGCCGGGGCCGCCCTGGCCTCCCGGGCCGCCGGCCGGGGGCGTCCCGGCGGCGCTTGCGCCCGCGCCGGTTGCACCGGCTGCGGCGCTGGAGGCGGAAGCTCCGCCTGCACCTGACGTTCGGGCGCCGGAAGCTGACGAGGTCAGACCCGCGGCCGAAGCGGTCGATGTCAAACTCTGGCGCACCATCGTCTTGATCAGATTGTTACCGTTCTGCTGCCACAGAGTCTTGAAATATTCCCCGACCTCACTGCCTTTTTTCTGCATTTTCCGCAGTCGCTTGTAATCCTGTTTCCACTCTTTCATCTTAATATTGCGGTTTTCGTCGGAAACGAAACTGCACGTCTCGCTGATCTTGACCTTCATGTTGTACTCTCCCGTTCCCCACATGGGTTCCGTTCCGCTGATGGGCATGAAAGAGCGCGGCACCACGAAGCAGTCGCCCTGGATGTTCACGAAATTGGTATCCAATTTATCCCGGAGCGTAGGATCTGCGGCAATCCGGTGCCGGTTTTGCTCGATCTCCCGCCGGGAATAGGAGTACACTTCCGTTCCGGAGGGGATGGGTACCTGCAAGTTGAACCGACCCAGTTCCACATTGCGCTGCACCATTACCGCTTCATTAATCCAGGAGGAACTCAAAGAAAGCTCCATACCCACAGTCAGCCGATCCCGTTCGTCATACGAGAATTGGTTGTCCCGCTCCGTATTTTCCCCGGGGGAGAGCCGGATTCCATTAGCCGACAGATTGGGTAGGTGGCATGAATACGGATGGAAGCAGATGGTGTCCACGACCAGGTAGAACTTGCTGTGCTGGAACAGATGCGCCAGTCGGGTTGTATCTATGTGGCAGGTCAGGTATAGGACCTCTTGTCCGGAGCGCACACCCCGTACCGAAATACCATCAAAATTGATGTTGGAAGGATCAAGGGCACCATACCGGGAGGTCTCCTTGTAAAAGTCCTGCAGTCCCCGGATGGAAGAGAGGCTGTCCGTGTAACTGCATTCGTTCTGAATCATCCGCATCCAGTTCTGTTTCTGGGTTTGTGGGTACTTGGCCAGCTTGATTACTTCCGAGGATGCGATATCGATAAGGCTGTTCAGTCCGGACATCCCGACCGCGGCCAGTATACTGGTTATGACGGCTCGATTTGCACCGCCCCTTTCCTGAAGGCTCTCCACAGTTCTTGTAATTCTTTCCCGGCGCTGGTCGTCCATCTGGTTTACGGTGACCATCCAGCTGTCGCCGGAATCACCTCCTCCCGGACGGCCTCCGGGCGCGTTTCCGCCCCGTGCGGGGCCTTTCTGGGAATAGAGCATGGACGGGCTAAGCGCCAGCAACAGCAAAAGGGCAAATGTCTTTTTCATATTGGGGTTCGTTTTAGTTGATAGCATCGATTAGTAGAAAGGCATCCGTGTATTGGGGAAGCCTGTAATCCGTGGCCGCCGGTCTGGTTACATAGGAAAGGGTCGCTTGGTTGAAGCGCAGGACAGGATCGTTCGTCGCGGCCTCTTCCTGGAAAGAGGTCCGGGCTTCGAAAAAGGCCTTGTGGACGGAATATCCAGCAACAAGCAGTTGATGGAAACGGGACATGAACAGGGCTGTGGCCTTGTCATCGACATTCCATAGACTCAAAACCATACATCCGACTCCTGCATCCTTTAATCCGCGCTGGATACCGAAGACCCCATCACCTGTCACCATCCCCAGTCCCGTTTGGCAGGCCGAGATGATGGCCAGGTCAACCCCGGAAAGGTCCAGTGTGGCAATCTCTGCGGCGGAAAGGAGACCGTCCGTGCGATTAGGACTGAAATGGTGGTCTGAAAGGGTGATGCTGGCTCCGGCCAGTGCCAGAATACACTGCGAAAGAGTATTGTCTTCCATACAGGGTTTCAAATCTGTTCCCTGGGGTATCTCGGCCGAGCCGAAATAGCCGTGTGTGGACAGGCTGACAACGGGGAAAGAGGGGGCTAGCGTCCGGATGGCCAATTCCGTGGCTGCATTCCCCATCATCAGGGTGTCGTCCGGGCAGTTCCGGAGTTGACAGATGGATTCAGCCTCCGTTTTGGAACCGGCCAGATAGTCGAAACGTGCATGAATATCGCGCATGAAACGATACGCCAGGCTGTCATTATCGCCAGTCGATGTCGGAACGGTGGCGTTATAGTGAATTCCACCAGCTATCAGGGCCGATGATACATCGACGCTGTCTTTTTCCAAAAGGCGGCGGGAGGAGGAGAGCCGGTAGAACTCTTTCCCCGCCAATGCATCCGGTAAAAGGTACTCTACCGCCAGTTGATGGAGGTAACCGTCTGGAACAAAATATACTCTCCTGCAGGCTCCGATTGTCGCGATGAGCGCATCATTCCAGAGAAATGATGCGAGAGATTTGTCGGAATACATCGGATTCTTCAACTTGCCGCTGGTGGAGTATATCCGTTCCCGAATGCTCCGGCCATCAATTTCGTAGTCAAAGAATGCGTCCGGTCCGACAAAGGGAACCCATACAGGTTTTCCGTTTCTGCCCAGCACTAAAGCGCCCATCTTCAGGGTATCCGATTTCTCATATTGGACGAACTCAATGACGCATGCTTCGGCGGGCAGCTTTTTTTGGATATCCTTCCAGTTGTATCGTAGCGTATTCAAGGCATCTTTTCCAGCTACACCGGTGCCGGAAAGACGATTCAATTGCAATAGAAGGCCCTTCGTGAATAGGACAGAATTGAATACCAGCTCGGGATTCGCGTCTTCCAACTGGCAGCAGTCCGCCAGGAAGGGACGCATCCGCATCCAGTACTCTTTCCGCTGTACTGCGTCCATGGCGGAGAAGTGCTGTAAGGCATCTGCCTGACGCCATTCGAAGAAGGCTTGATATAGGGGGGACGCCTGAACTGCACAGCCCTGGGCATCTGAAAGCATGAGGATTTTCGCTTTCTTCCGAAGAGTCTCGTAATAGGTCTCATCCTTGCCGTTGAGGGAAGAGAGAGCCCTATCAATCCATTCCACGGCTTCCTCACTTCGGCCTACCCGGGCCAGACAAAGGGCTTTCTGGGTCTTGAGATCTTGCCAGGTTGAATATCCCTTATCGCCTTCCACGAATTCATCGTTCATCCAAGCGTTTTGATAGGCGGTTTCCGCGATGGTGATATCGGAAAGGGCTTCCGCATAGCGTGCCTGCCGGTAATGGAGTTGGGCAAGCTCCCGGTAAATGATGGGGATCTTGTCCAGGTCGTACTTGAAAGGAAGGTCTTCGCGCCGATAGATGGAGAGCGCCTGGAGAAACTTTTCTTCGGCCAGGTGGAAGGACTTTTCCTCATAGTTTCCGTTTTCGTAATGCCAGTCTCCCAGCAGTTTAAGGCGGTCGGCAGTATATTCCAGGGAATCTGTGCGGTTGAGGATGCCTGCGTTGCTTCGTGACTGCAGCGCAACGTTCAGGGTGTCGGTCATCTCCAAGATTCCGGTACGGGAACTCTTTTCATACTGTCTGTTCCCTTCGTTCACGTAGGCATCCATCATAATCCGGAACTGGTCATCTTCGCATGTTGCCGGATTCTGCGCCCTCAGCAGGGTGCAGGATAGAAATACCGAAAACAGTATCCATGAAAACCTGCACCTCATTTTGAGCGGGTATTATGATTGATAATCACAAAGGCCTGACTCTTTTTTCCGCCGGTGACGGAAAGAATCAAAGTCTGGCTATTGATGAGAGCAGGGCACTCGATCGAGGCAATCAGGGTTCCGTTACCGGTATCGACAAAAGGAATCGGCTCTCCATCTCCGATGGAAACGCTCGCGGTTAAATCCCCGCCGGAGAATGGAATCAGGATAAAACACTGGTCCCCTTCCCGCCCCTTAAGCGTATACCGAACCGTCTGCCCGGATTGCACAGAACGCTCGTAAAGGGAATAATTGTACCGCTCGTCCTCACCATTGAGCATGTCTCCGTGGGTAGTAACGTACTTCCGATTCCCTGCAATCTGGGTCAAGGCCCTGTTCAACTTGAAGCGCGGCAATTTTACCGATGGGGGGCACTCTCCGGTCTGGAATGCTCCGGTCTCGTTCATCGGGGTCCATTTCCTGTCCTCTGAAAGCAGTCGGCATGCTTCCAGATACGAGGCTTCATCTTGATTCCCCAACAGACGGACAATTCCGACCAGATATTCAGTCTCCTCGTCCATGCCGACCGTCTGCCCAACCACGGGGAGGGCTCCGAAAAGGAAAAGGAGCAGTATAAGCTTTTTTGTCATAGGCATATCATGAGTCAATCATCGGATCTGGCCAGAATCCCGCCTCCGGACTTCCTCGATTTCCTGCTCTTTCATTCATCGGCTTCAATGGGCGTTGAGGCTTCTTGTCCAGGCATTGCCTGAGACCTGTTTCGGCTTCTTCCGACAGGAGGGCAGGAGAGGGTCTTGCCTTCGGGTCAAACGCCAGGCACCGGCACAGTAAATCACTCAGTTCCGGCATGGCTTTGCGGAGATAGGGAACCGGTGAATCCGGTTGTTGGGCTTTCCCTCCCAGACCGTTGAACACCGGATTACCCAAAACCAGTGTAAAGACAGTTGCTCCCAGGGACCATACATCGCTGCTCTCATCCATGGGACCTTCCGGGGCAACAAACCGAAAGTCCTCCGGGTCATTCCGTGTCTCTACTCCCGGAGCGGGATGGCACATCCCGAAATCGGCCAAGAGGAAATGATCTCCGTCCCAAAGGATATTGCCGGGGCATACGGATCCGTGGCAATACCCTCGCTCTTGAAGGTAATCCAGGGCAGAGGCTATTTGTCCCAGCAATTGCCAGGCTACAGATTCGGATACTGTGCCGGCCAGGCACTCAACTGAACGTCCTTTGCAATAGGGAAGCACAATCCCATCTTGGATATATGCCTCCGGGCGCAGCAGGTGCGGATGAGTGAAGAGGCGGGCTGTTTCAAACTCTTTCCGAGCCTGGGCCTCCATCTCGGGCGGGAATGATTTGATGGCAAAGGAGAGTCCGTCCGTTCGCCTGATAGCAGAACGCACAGAAGCTTTATGGCCGGTTCCCAGCAGGAATAAGAACTGATAATCAGTCATCGTTTCCCTCCTTTTTCATTTCTGAGACCGGAACCGAATAGATCCGTGATCCGCCCTTGTTGTCTACGACCGAGATGACACCTACTGCGGTCACCGATGTCCCCCGGTTGACCAGAACCGGACCTCCGGAATATCCGGTCACTAGCTGTCCGTTGTGGATAATCATTTCTCCTTCTGAATAGCTCCTCCGGACTGTCCCCTCCGATCGTTCAAAGCCTTTCGTCTGATAATTGGGATAGCCCATGAAAATCAAAGCGGTACCCTGTTCCAGCAGACCGGGCAACTGGTCCTTCGTCGCCAGACGGATGGAACCGGCCATGCCGGCATGGACATAAGCGATGTCATCCAACATCATATCCCGACGGGCAAAACGTCCGGTGATGCTGCGCCAATAGAATTCTTGGTTGAAGTTGCCCAGTTCCACAATTTCGTCCCGGGAGATGTCATAGATGAAGTCAGAGGAGAGAAGACAGATACTCAACTGTTCCGAAGCCTCATTTCCCCGGGCAAAGGTACATTTGCTGACTACCGAATAGACGGTATCTCCCGAATGCGTCTGATTATAGGTTTCGGCTTCCAAGGCCCATCGGACCGGCAAGGAACAGCCGGATAAGGCAAGGGTTGAGAGGAAGACGCCTTGATTGTTCAGCCATGGTTCGATGCAGTGCCTTGCGGTGACCAGCAGGCTGTCTTTGGTTAGGAAAGCAGTCCCGTTCTCAGTCCCCCCCTGTTCATGAACGTAGGAGAACGAACGGAGAATCCGGGATGACTCTGATGTGGTACGTACAAAATATACTGAATCGACCTGGATTTGAAGAACCGAGGAATGCAGGGCGGCAATTGCCTTCTCCCGAAACGAATTCTCCGTGACATGCCGGATTACGAACAGGGACAAAAGTCCTATCAACAGAAAGGGAAGGGTAAACAGGATTATGTGTACAGGACGGGGGAGGGAAGTGGAATGCAATACCCCTTTCCGATCTACATACTCGTCCTGCCGAACTTCGAATAGGAATTCTTCCTCGGCCTCACTGAAGCGGATCCGGTCCCCATCCTGGAGGTGATGAACGAGGGATACCGGACTTCCATTGACAAAACACTGGATATAGCAGGAAACCGGAATCAGAGACCAACCCTCCGGAGTGTCCGGACGGATCAATGCGAACACCTCGTCGGCAAAGATGCCATCATTGCCTATCTGGGCATCACAGCCTTCCTGCTGGCCGATACGGACCGTATCAGCCGCCGCCGACAGCTGCTTCTCTTTTTCATACCAGTGGCCGGGGCGGCTCCAGGATAGGGTATAATAGTCCTGGCTCATTCCCTCGTCCGACTTAAAAACGATTGGACCAGAAGGGGAATACATGCCGTCAGGTCCCGATCGTATTCCTGGACATTCCTACCCGTTTCGTCCGGGAGCAATTCATCATAGGCGCACAGATCGAAATGAGCATCCCGTTCTTTCTTGAACTTCCGTTTCAGACTGATGTCGGCGAGGACCGCTTCCCTTTCCTCGTCGGTGCAGGGGCGGCTTCCGGAAATGAGGCGCTCTACGCTCCATCGGTTGTGTTCCGTTTTGGCCAAGTATTCCACTTCTTCCGGACTCAAAGCGTAGAACTGACGCCAATCATCCCCCTCATGTCCTAAGGAACGCATCTTTCCTGCCATTGTCAGGACATTGCAGATGTTGGAGTTTCGCATCTTAAGTGAACCGACATGCTGCCAGGCTGACACTACTTCATCAGCCGGGAATGCGGTCGGCAATTCCTGAAACTGGTAAATGTAGGTATAGAAATAGTGCAGGAGTTTAGCCATTTCCACCAGGGGCATCCTCACATCCAGCCCGGTCGATTCCTTGCCGAATGCATATACCTTCCCGGAACGGGATTCTGGAAGCAGGGAGGTCCAGTCGTGCTTTTTTTGGAGGACCCAGACCGGAACGTCATTCACAAACAGATTGTCCGGGACGGACACGCTGGTTTGCACGTTGGCGGCGTCGTCCGGGCCGGAAATGACCAGGGTGAGCAGGCGGGCCGGATCCACCGCCCAGGCAGAGATCCGTTCTTCCACGAGCGGGTTACAGAGAGATGCATCGACGAACTCCCATTCAACATCTACGAAGTCCTTGCGTTTACCTTCGAAAAATGGGTGGTGCAGGTCCGATGTTTTCCTTTCGACATCGACGGTTCGGTAAAACGAATGGGTGAACAACTGCCGGTATCTTTGGATAAAAGCATCGCGGAACGGGGCGATCTGAGGGGAGATGAAACTGATCCGGGTTCTGAAGGGACGTTCGGCTTCCTCGTCATAGTTGGGGAAGTGGGCGACAAGAGCCGCCTGGACAGCCACTTCCCAAGCATAACGATCTGTTCCGCAAATAACCAGATGCACAAAGGATTTGGATTCTTTCGTCAAAGGATGCCAATCCAATGGTGGGGAGTCTGTTCGACTGATTCCAGGCATCCGGACGACCAGATTCCGAGCCCAGATCTCTTCGAGCGTCATCGGCCAGACTTCGAAAGAGGCATCCACAGCGGGTGGAAAGCCCGTCTTTTGCAACAGGTGGAGAACATCTGGATTCTGCAACAAAAGGAGAATCTGAATCCGGGGCGCGTCCATCTGGTGGAAACTTGCCATCGCGGACAAAAACGTCAGTGCCGCCGCATCATCCCGGTTTTTCTCCTCTGACGTAAGGATAATCACCTGCTGGACCGGTTGGGCTTGAAATACCTGAACGTCAAAGGATGCCGATTCAATGGCATCCGTCCCAATCTGCCTGTACTGGGTAAGCAGACTGGATTTCATCGGATGCTCTCCGAATATGATGGCTTTCTTGATTTCCATCCGGATGGGGTGGTTTTGGTACTAAACGGTTATTAATTACAACTTTTCAAATTTAAGTTTTTTTCTTTCTATATACAAGTGCTCGATTGAAAATAAGGACCCTATGATGTGGTTTGGAGTAAACTAGATAGCATTTTTCTTGAATTATGATTATCTTTGAATAATCATTCTTGACCACCATTAAACCTACTAAGATATTACTGGATAAACGTCGGCCCCATATTTCATTGAACCATTGTTTGCCCGATGACAGATATAGACATAAGAAACAGTTTAATCGCCCGTGACGAAACGGTCACCCGCCAGTTCTTTTACCAGAACTGTCGCCCGCTGTTGTATAAACTGATCAGCGACATTTTCCCGACGCATGTGGATTATGACGAGATGATCAGCGAGTTGTACATTCATCTGATGGCCAACGATGCACAGCGGTTACGGTCTTTTAACGGAGACAGTTCTATTTACCAGTGGATGAAAACCGTGGCCCGACGGTTTTTTCTGGACGTAAAAATACATGGTCGCGTGATAGAAGAAGAATCGAAAGAGCGTCTATATGAGAAAAATGACGTAGCAACCGATTCTTCAAAGCTGGAAGCCCAGATGGACGTGGCGGCACTATTGGACCAGATATCGAACGAGCGCTACCGGTTGGTGCTTAAAAAAGTTGTCCTGGAAGGGATGGACTACGATGAACTGGCTCAACTTACCGGCCTCAAGAAGTCCAATTTGTACAACATTAAAAAAAGGGCACTTGCTGAACTGGAGAGGATTGCTAAACTCGCGACAACATGCGATGGCGCATTATGCGCCATTATGTGCGAAGAGTTTATCCTGCATGTATTCGGTATCCATAAGACTCAGGAAGAGTTACGGATTCTGGCTGCATCGAAGGACTGGCTGAAGGCGGACGGCGTTGAGATTATGGACCTGGGTGCTATTCCTGAGTATTACGGACTCACCGTGGCCAAGCGCGCCCCTGCCGATCTGGAGGATATTGAGAAAGCGATAAAGAGGGGCTATCAAGTGATTGTCGCTGTCGATGGGGGAGAGCTTGTTGGTAATCCAGCAGAAGAATTGGCCGAGGATGTACTGGCCGGAGGAGTGGCAGATCATTGTGTGGTGGTCCTTTCCGTCGATCATGTTTCGGAGACTGTCGCCATTTTTGACCCCGCGATCGGTGTAATCCCGCTTATCGTTTCAACGGATCACTTCGCGGATGCTTGGGATGATTCGAATAACTATATGGTAACGATTAAAAGCAAAGAAATGGAACAGAAAACTTATACGCCGCATCCGGTGGATCTGGGTGACATTGAATTGACTCCCCAACTCGAACAGCTTCGCGAAGCAATCGCCGAGAATGCCCATGAGGTATGGGCGGCCGGCCGGATTCGGGAAGGCTGGACCTATGGCCCTGAACGCGATGATAAACTCAAGAAACACCCTGACCTTATCCCTTATTCAGAGCTGCCTGACGGCGAAAAGCAGTATGACCGTGAAACCGCTATGAACACGATCAAGCTGGTGATTAAACTGGGGTATGATTTGGTGAAGCGATAGGAATGCCAGCGAAAGGGCATGTGAATCCTCCTTGCAAGGATTTGGATATGTCCAGCCAGGAGGATTAGCGTATTCCTAGGGAAATACAGGAGTTGTCGTTAAATTGGCTCCTGTTGGAATAAAGGCACATTCATGAAGTGTGCTTCAACACCCACCACGATGGCACTTACGGTGTGTTATCCATCATTGCCATCGATGAGAATGGGGAACCCGTCGGCGGTGCGACAGTGGACGCCGAAGGAGTACTCACTACAGGGTGTTAGTCGCAACTGGCAGGTCTTGTTATGGAAATCAACAACTAACTTTTCCTTTTGTCATCTTTCCGTATCTTATCCAGAATCAAGGGGATGGCCAGCATCAGGAAGCTGTCATATTTCAGATTGTCGGGATCGGCACGGCGGAGGTCCCGGTATGAGCGAAGGTCGATATGAACGGGAGAGACGGCGTTGTTCTTCAATTTCTGGTAGTAGGCCTTTCTCTTTGCGCCGAAAAGGCTCTCATAGCAGGCTCGTTCCTGGTCGCTCATAGGCCTGAACCCCAAGATGAGTTTTTCTACAACCCATCGGCTGTGTTCACTGATGGAAAGGGCGATGATGTTATTCTCCCAGATGGCTTTTTTGTCTTTATCGCTTAATATGTCATAGTCTGGGCAGAGATGCCGGATGGCCAGTTCGCGGGACTCGAAACAGTCGGCACAAATCACGTTGGACAGACCGTTCTTAACGGCAGTCAGGTTGTCTTTCCATTCCTCCGTGATGAGCTGTAAGCCTTTTTTATCTTGCAGGATATGGTACTGGAAGGTTTCCAGGGCCTGGCTGTGCCGTCCGGTACCGTTGATGTTCTCGTGGGTGATATTATCCACCTGGGTGCCAACCTCATAGGACCTTTGGGCATAAACGGCTTTTCTAGTGTCGACAGAAAAGATATCATCGGTTTTTTCCCCTTCCAGATAAGCCTTTATATCGTTCTCTTCGAAGAGAATGCAACCCGGTTCGTTGTCCGCCTCCTGCGTGATTTCCAGTTCGACATCAATGTAGGAATCCTCGTTTCTGACATCGCCATACACCGAACACTTACAGAACTGCAGGAGGTTGCCGAGGTTCTCTTCTTTCCCCAGTTCGGCAACGATGTCATTGGCATCCTTGTTGCTGACGAGGGTGATGACCGTCCGATTCCGGCAGAGGAGGTGATTGAACGGATCGGCCTCCACGTAATTGGGATAATGGGCCGATAGGGCCACCTGACGTAAGACTGCCAGCATCAACGGGGTGTCCCCGGCAATGACGATATGCAGATGCCCGTCGACTTCGGGGGCGAAAGAGCAATTCTCCAATCGGTGCAGTACATAGGACCGGGCGATATACCAATTCCTGACCGTCTCCTCAGGAAAGGGTTCATTCGTTTTCTGGCGCCTCAGGTACTCGAAAGGCTTCTCTGTGCAAATCTTCTTTTTCATCGCTTTTCCTCCTTCATTACAATTTCCGGGTTGTCAATGTGAATGTTGCTGTTGCTCACGTCATAGGCCGAAGGGCTTTGGTACAGACGGAGCCCGAACCACTCCATCGATGTGATGATGTGTTCGATGATTTCGGACTGTATCCATTCGAAGGTCGAAAAGTCGCTTTCCGTGATGAAGGCGTAAACCTGCAGGGTCATTCCGCTGTCTTTCTGGTCCATCCACCGGATGATCAGATTGGGCCGGTGCGAAATGCGCGGGTTGTTCATCAGCCAGTGGTGCAGGTAGAGTCTGAACAGATGGGCGTTGAGCGCTCCCGCCTTGATTTCTTCCTTCGGGAAATATTCCAGTTTGTCATGCAGACAGTCCGCTTCCTCTTCGGTAATAGGCCGGATCCATCCCGTATCCAGCGTGAATGTCTTCTGCATCCTTCTGCCATAGGTATTACCTTCGACCATATTTTGCAGATTGATGAAATGACCTTCCTGTAGGGCGCTGATGGGAATGGTGGAGGTGGTGGTGTCCCAATTGGATAGGGTGACGGTTGTGAGTGAAATCTGTCTCACCTGACCGTCTACGTCCAGATTCGGGACTTTTATCCAGTCGCCGATGCCCAGGAGGTGATGGGTCCGGAGGGCGATGAAGGAGGTGGCTCCTTTCACCCGGTCCTGGAATACCCAGCCCAGGATGGCGCCGATAATACCGACTGCGATTGCAATCTTACCGTTGCTTTGGATGTTAAAAATCAGGACAAACGCAATGATCCAGATTCCAAGCGCGATCAGTTTCGCTATTTCGCTCCAGGTGACCCTATTCTCTTTTCGGAGTAAGGTGTTGATCTCGGTGAGTGTATTGCAGATGCTGAAGGTCTCAAGGAGAAGGGTGGTGAAGAAGAGAAGCCATATAATCTTGTTGCCCGGCTCCATCTTGAGGAGTTTGATCCAGAATTCGCTGATGCAATCACCGGAGAGCTTGCATAACGAGAGGATGGACAGAATGATGAAAATGATGAAAATGAGCGTGATCCACCAGTGCTTGGCCATCGCTCCCCAGATCTGCCGGCCCAGATTCTCGGAGGCAGTGTTTTTTTTGTAGATTGTTTCGAAGGGGTTCATTATGAGGTTGGGTTGAAAGCAGGTTATGGGTCAAATAAACTATTATGATGTTATTCTCATTCAAGATAATACTTTCTTCGTTCTTCTGGGGAGAACTCCCTTTCTTTTACTTGCTCACGCGTCTTGTCAATCAGTTCTTGTAGCGGGAGCCAGTCAAATAGGACGTCATAGTCATTTTCTGTCTCTGCGATGATACCTCTTCCCGATTCTAGAAACATAACCTGATGAAAGTTATCAAAACAAGTGAGATCGGGGCCTATTTGTCTGTCATTGTTGATGTCCCATACTTTCAATTCGGTGGGAGATAAGTCTATCCTTAATCTGCCATCCGGGCTTAAAGCAGACATATAATTGTCAGGCTCAAATGGAATATCTCTTGCTCGTCCAACAGTCCTGTATGGCGTTTTAGGATTAATATCCCATATTCTTGCGGTTCCATCCAAGGATGTTGATACTACACATTTCCCATCCTGACTGAATGATGCAAACAGGACAGACTCAGTGTGTCCAACTAAGGGTTCACCTACTTGATCTCCAGTATCAGCTTCCCATATTCTAATGACATTATCACTGGATGCCGTGACAATGTTTTTACCATCGTTGCTGAATTTTGCACTATAAACTCTCGGCAGGAGACTCATATGTACATTCTTCACTTTTTTAGAGAGCAATATTTCTTCACTTGCCCAATCCCTTATGATAAAATCACCCCAGAACGTTGCAGAAACAAGCTTCCTCCCGTCTGGACTAAAATCAATAGTAGTAAGACATTGGGTGTGAGCATTAGGTATTTCCTTTATCTTTTTCCCTTCTTTTAGTTCATAGACCTCGATGGAAGTCCCTGAAGTCGCAATGGCAATCCATCTATCCTCCTTGTCAATTGTCATATCGTTCGAACAGCGTATAGGAATTACACGAACCAGTTGTCCATTTGAAACACTCCATACCTCAAGAACAGAATTCTCGTAAGATTGGTCACGCGACATGGCAATCAGCAATTTGTCATTGTTGGTAAAAGCAAGACGTATGACATGATTCCTACCACTTTTTATCATCCTTACCTGCTTGCCATTCTCGGCATTCCACATTATAATGGAACCATCCTTCGAACACGATGCAATTATTCTTCCATCGTGACTATAGGATACATCCGTTAGACTATCGGTATGTCCTTGCAAAGGTTCACCTATTTGAGATGCCGTTTCAATATCCCAGATTCTTACTAACCCATCAGAAGATCCGGAAACACCTCTATCACCCAAGGTATTTAGCTTGAATACATTCGCGCCCTTGAAAACAGCTGATTTGTAGTTGTTAATTATCCTTAAGGCACTTTCAGCTTCAACACAATACGGCCTATCTTCGGGATCGTTCAAATCCTTTGGTAATGCCCTTAAAACCAACAGGCGGGCAAGCCTGGAATCAACTGATGCGATATCTAGTGCTTTTTCAGACAAATAGCGGCTTTCTAGCAGCAGCAGTTTATCTCGCCTTTCCCTCTCTTTTCGCTCAGCTTCAATGCGGTCCCTTTCGAACTGATTCCACAGCATACTGAACCTGATATTGGAATTATGCAACGTGCCTGCAAGTATTTTTACAAAGGCTTGTTCTCGTCCGTGCTTCGTCACGTCACCTGCTATGAGTTCCGAAGGGAGGTCCCTCAATGCTTCTGGGAAACACTCCTTTTCCGGTTCTTCCCTGGAGTGGGGAATTCCTTCAATAATGAAGGGGAAAATATTACTAATGTTATTGATACCATCTTGTTCGCCAATCTCTATAAACTCCCGAATCTCTTCATCAACGTAAAGTGATTTCGCAGAATTTGGAGAACAGATAATCACGAGATAGGCAGATGCCCTTAAAGCATTGGAAATCTGAGGCTTCAGTTCACCGCCGCTCAGTTCGTCAATGTCTCTGAAAATGGGCCGGAACTTGTCTGGCACACCTGTCCTCCCATTGAGCGTTGTGGGCAGGTGATAATGCTCGAATTCGTGTTGCAGCCATTTCGCCCACTCTTCATCCTTGTGGGAATAACTGATAAATGCATAGTATTCTTTGCCCATTTCCATTACATAGAATTTGACGATTCTCCCAATTCTCGTTTTATCTCTTCTATCTCTTTATATATTTTTTCATTACCTCCACACATTCCAAGATAGTTATGGTAATCCAATAATGCACCGTGAAGATCCTTCTTAGTCCCATAACCATTAGCTTCACAACGGGCAAGGAAAAGAGTTCCTCCTGGATAGCCTAATGTATCTAATGCATCAACTTTTCTGTAAACGATAGAGAACAGGCGATTTGCTTCATCAACGTCTTGGGGACAATCTATTCCTTTCAGGAAATTTAGAGCCATAGTATAAGAGTCCCAAAATGGGAATGTCCGATTCACGATTTCTTCTACAGCCATTTCGATTTGTTGGTCATCCGAATTAGCCATGCTAATGTCTTTTGTCAAGAATAAATCCATAACAGGGTAACCTCCACGTTGGGTTTTATCACAGGACTGTGGGAAATACTCTTTAATATGGTCTTTGGCATATTTGTCTAACAACAATATGAAAACATTAGCGCCAAATTCAACGGCTTCTTGAACCTCTTTCATACAATAAGGTGAGGATAGTGAATGTTGACTTGCAAAGAAGGCTATAAATCCAAAATCTTTTGCCAGACTTAAAGCATGACTGATTTGTTTTTGGAAATCTCCGGATGTTAGACTCTCAGCATCAAAAAAACATCTTGTTTCATATTTACATACGTGCGAATAAACGGCATTAACCAATTCGTAGTCGCTACGGCTATAGGACAGGAATATCTGAGTGCTCTTAACAAGCTGATCAAGTTGTGCCTCTATTTCGCTTTCGCTCTTGCTGAGATCTATGGTTTCATAGGTACGATGTTGAGATTTAATGTACTCAACTTCTGACTTTACCCACTTCGACGCTTTTGAATTATCACTTTCACAGATAATAAATCTTGTGCGACAGTCTATCTCTCTCTTAATCAAGTCATCTATCTCTTCGTCATTTGATAAACACTTCAGATAGAACATGAGGGGGCGGCAGGAACGATCTTCAAGATAGTTCCTGATTAATCTTACCTTCGAAAAATCTTTATTTGAGTGCGATAGGAAAATCCAAATCTCGTTGTCGCTATTGTTTGTATTCATCACTCAGAGATAGTTTGCATTTTAACAAACTGGAAATGGACAACTAGCGATAGCGCTATAACGGTTCACCATCAGCCTTGAAATAGAACGATAGACTACGATCAAATCGTAGTATCTTTGAAGAAGCCTTATAATCCTTGCTGTCTAATTACAAAAGCCTTGATGAGGCTATTGAATTCTTCTGTATGTTTCCGAAGCTTTAATAACTTCAGCGGCGCGTGCTCTTTCGAATTCGGCTGTTTTCTTCAATAGACGCAAAGATGATTTATAGTAATTCTGTACTTCGGGCCCCGTCATCTTATTAATTGCAGGGTTTAAGTCTTCGGAAACTAATTCCAAAACCTCTTGTAAAGCGGCCTCAAATCTACCTTTCTCATTCTCAAACTCTGTGAGCAAATCATAATACTGGGAAAGATCTGAAAACAAGGCATCTTTATCAAGTATCATTTTCTTAATCCCGTTATAACTATTATGCGGTTCTCCCTCTGAGGAAAGCAATTCCTGTAAATACTGTATATGCTTTTTATAAGTGTCATTGACCTCTGAGAAAGAAGATGCCATACTCATAACACGCATTATGTGAAGACTAAACTCTGTTTTCCCAGAAATAGAAGACGAATCATTAACGATCTCAATAATCTTTCCTGAAGTATCGTTAACGCCATCTAAAACACGAGAGATAAAGTCCACCTCTGGATCATTTTCGACTTTTAGGACCTCTGAGATTCCTTTGCTCTCTAAAATATCACACAATTCTTGGGTCATTACATCAATCTCGCTTGACGGAGTATTACCTTCAGCACAAGTGTGATTGACACACTCGCAGCTAGCAACAGCAAACAGGGCGTAGAAACAAATGATAACAATACGTTTCATAATGAAAATTATAAAGATTTAACGACATTATATAAGGAGTCCTTTTGCGGGAAAGAATGACTCTCAAGAAATTGTAAGGTTTTTTCTTTTTTCTTTATACCTAGTAGACCAGGAGTAGATTGAATTTCAACGATCGCTTCTTCAACTCTTCTCATATAAGAGTCATAACGGTGTTTGTTGAACAAACGAATCCCTAAGATACTTATTACAACCAATAGCAATGCGCTTACGGGAATTAGAACACGATTAAATAAACGTATGAGACGATGCCGACGGCGTTCTTGCATCTCGGGCTCCAACTTTGTGAGTTGCTCTTTCAATATAAATGATAGCGAGTCAAGGCTATCATAATCAATCCAGTCTTTGACATTCTCTTTGAGGGTATTTTTAATTGCGAGGAAATAACCGGAAGCATCAGTTCCTTGTCTGTTGAATACCATAATTCTAGGAGCTTTCCTCTTCCCATGGAGACTATAGTATGCAATTTTAAACTCATCGTAAGTCCTTCCTCCAACTAACCCGGCTAATATAAAAATGATCAAATCACATTTGTTTTTTATAAAAATGTTATATTTTGCCTGGCTGGAATCAGTTCCAATCGTGTCGTGAAAGTTCTTGTAAGTATAGGGAACAAATTCGATTGTGTGACGTTTGCCAACTAGGGACTGAGTGGAATTCCATTCTGTGATGGTGCTTAATGCAACAATACGTTCTTTGGCCACTTCAGTTGTTGACCCTGCGATAAATACTTTTACTCGTTGCATCATGATTGAATGGATTGTAAAAAACTACAAAAGTATAAAAATACGTTTTCAGGTCGCTGACTTTCCATTTAAGCATTGTGGCTTGATAGGAGGTTTCCCGACCGATGTCCTAGGCGGCCTCCCATCACCTCTTCTTCAAGGGTGCCTATCCCTCTACATCCGCTACGAAATCCTTGATCATCACCCTCAGCAGTTCCTCCGTATACTGCTTCAAAAGACCCCTGTAGTACGTCACGTCCTCATGATTGGTCTTCGTGAGTTTCTCCCAGAAGGTGACTTTTTCCGCTTCTTCACGGGCTTCATCCAGATAGGGAACATAGCTCGCATCAGTCATCTCGATGCTCCGCTTCAGGTTCATGACCTTATCGAAAGACTTTTGGCCGTCAGTCCGGACTTCTTCCCAGACACCGGCGAGCCAGTTTCTGAATTCTTCCGCAACCTTTGCCGGAAGCCCGTTGTCATACTGGTCGGCTATTGATTCAGGTCGCGTGGAGGCTGCATCCTCGATGAAATGGGGAAAGTACTTGTCCAAAAGCTCCTGGGATTTCTCGTGGCAGCGGATTTCAATTTCCTGTTTCTGATTCATACGGTATGGCGGTTATCGTTAGAATGTGCTATTAACTATGGTTGTCGGGAGGCTCTCCTAACTGACAAATATATAAAAAACTCATTGTAATTCAAAAAGGAACAGTGACTTGGTATACATTTCTTCATGATTAGGTTCTCTTCTGGAAGTCGTATGGAAGAATGATCACCATTGATAGAAATCGGGGACTTTCTCCCTCTTATATATTGTAAGCGTGAAAGGATGTGGTGGCAGACCGGGTTCCGATTCCATCGTCCCGGTCTTTGGGAACTGACCAGTTGGAAAGATACTGACACATCGCGTGTTGAGTTCTTGGAAGGCGGTGTTTTTTAAGCTATATTTACAACCGTAATACCACATGTGACATTTTACTGCGATGAGTGAACGACGAACATTACGAGGCAAAGCGAAGTGCCTCGGATGGGGATTGATTGAAGGGTTTACGGTCCGGTCATTTCAATAACGAGGTGTCTTTTGGACGGGGCAAGGCTGGTTATGAGGACGGATGCGGGGATTTGGTACGCGGAGAATAATGATATCCGTAATGAGGAAGAGAACTATGGCAGTGGTTTGCGGGTAATAGATGTCCGTTTGGTGGACAATGGTTATGTTGAGGCGATTATGGAGCCCATCCCGGAAGCCAAGCCAAGGCCTGTCTACGTAAACGGTATCAGGCGAATGCCACCAGCCAATACGTACATCCTGGCAACAGATTTTGCCGGAGAATTCGGACTGGTTTTATATCGGGAAGGCATTGATGGTGAGAGATTATTCCTATGGGGGGACGATTTCATTTTTAAGTAGGAATGGAATAGCTGAACTGGAATGGCAACTCAACCCCGATGGACGATACTACATGGATGATGATGGCTTTGGAATGACGGATGATGAGGAGGTGACCCTTTTGGGTACGATTGACCGAACCGGCCGTGTTGTCGAAAAGATACATTACTAACCTAAAACGCTCAAATATTGACTTTTGCGAATACTGAGATAGGTTATCCGTTCTTCCGTGCTCTAGATTAAGTGATTATTGATAAAAGAATCAGATCATGTTGGTCGTTCATCCATATGACCCCACAACGGACTTCCTCCGTGTCATTTACGAGAACGTGGAGGGGGTGACCTGCTTGCGGGGGGAGGAAAGCCGCAAGGCCCTTGCAAGCATCCTGTACCATTTGCCTCCCGGGGAAACCATCCTGATGCTGGGGCATGGAAGCGGGGACGGCCTATTCCGGAAGGAAGTGGACGGATACGGCCTCTACATCGGCAAATCCATGGCGTACTCCCTCAAACGCCATCCGGTCATCGGGATTTGGTGCCACGCCAACGCTTTTGCCGAGTCGACAGGCCTCCATGGACTGTTTACCGGAATGATTATCTCGGAGATGCAGGAGGCGGTGGAGTATGGGGTTTCAACGACGGAGGAAGAATTGGCGAGGGAGAATGCACGTCTGGCGGAGAACTTCCGGCATGCCATTCGCGAAGGAGGAACCTTCCAGCAGATGCTGGAAAGGGTAATGGAGCAGGCCTGGGCCACCACGGAACTGACTCGTTTCAATTATCACTCCATCTATTGCCGGTAAAATACCTTTTACCGGTATTTGTAAACTTCAGTAAGTATATTTATTTGCAAAAACCATTATTTATGGACACTGATGTGGGGGCAAGCAAGAATTGATTGACATCAACCCGCAGATTCTGCGGCTGGTGGGTTCTGCCTTGCCGAAGGACCGCGAGCTCGAGGAGATCTAGGATGACCGGCTCCGCTATAACCTTTCGAAATAAGAGCCTTCCAAGGAAGGCCGGATGCGACTGTTTCGTTACCCGGAACATTAAGGACTATCCCGCTTCTTCCGGGACAATGACCATCTGTACGCCGGATAAAGCGTAGGACAGGTTCTTATCGTCGCCGCCCCGTTGCATCTCCGCGTAGAATTGCTTAACTTAGCAGGGATAAAACGGATTTGTCGACATGCGTAAACTCCTCCTCCTTTTCGCCGCGATGCTGCTTATGCAGCTGCAGGCGGCCGCGCAGTTCCCGGGGATGCCCCGGATGAACATGGATTCCCTCCGCGCCATCACGGCCGAAGACCATGCGCAGATGCTCAGCCAGTTGGGTCTCAAGGAAGTACGTCCCGGACGGGATCCCAATTCGGACGATCCGGACCGGGCGCCGAACTACAACGAGTACAAGGCCAATCCCTACCTCTACTATCCCGATCCGCTGACCACTTTCTCCGGTGAGAAGGTGAAGGATGCCGCTATGTGGCGAGATGTGCGCCGGCCGGAGCTCGTCCGCGTTTTCGAGGATGAGATTTACGGCCGCGTGCCGGAGAACGTTCCGGCCATCCGGTGGGAAGTCGTGAAGGAGGAAAAGGTCGATATGGAAGGCATCCCGTGCATCCGGCAGGACCTCGCCGGGGTGGCGGACAATTCCGCCTGCCCCTCCATCGAGGTCCGCATCCAGGCGCAGTTGACCTGGCCGGAAGCGGCAAAGAGACCGATTCCTGTCATCATGGAATTCGGGTACATCTTACCGGCCGGCTTCAGTTTCCCCGGAGGAGCTCCCAAGACCAAATCCTGGCAGCAGCAGGTCGTCGAACGCGGCTGGGCGGCGGCGGTCATCGTCACCGGCAGCATCCAGGCCGACGGCGGTTATGGCCTCCGGAGCGGCATCATCGGTCTGACCAACAAGGGCGATTACCGGAAGCCGTCTGACTGGGGTGCGCTGAGGGCCTGGGCCTGGGGCGCTTCCAAACTGGTGGACTATTTCGAGACGCAGCCCCAGTTCGATGCCACGAAGGTGGCCATCGAGGGTGTGTCCCGCAACGGCAAGGCCGCGCTCGTGACGATGGCTTTCGATGAGCGCTTCGCCGCCGGTCTCATCGCCTCTGCCGGAGAAGGCGGCACCTCTCCCTGGCGTCGCGACTGCGGTGAGAGCCTCGGTAACCTGGCCGGTTCCGGGGAATACCACTGGATGGCGGGCAACTTCCTCAAGTACGGCGCCGATCCCCTCTGCGAGAATGACCTGCCGGTGGACCAGCACGAATTCATCGCCCTGTGCGCCCCGCGTCCCTGCCTGGTTTCCAGCGGCACGTGGGATGCCGACAAATGGCAGGATCTCATCGGCATGTTCATGGCGACCGTCAAGGCGACGCCCGTCTATGAACTCCTGGGCGCCAAGGGCCTGGATACGGACCTGTATCCGGGAACGGACGTGGGCCTGATGGAGGGCGAACTGGCTTTCCGCCAGCACCATGGTGGCCACGAATCCGGACCGAACTGGCCGTATTTTCTCGATTTCTTCGACCGCTTCGTCGTTCGTAAATAGTTGTTTATGAATAGGTTCGTTCTTTTCGTCGCCTCCGCGGCGGCGCTCATTATAGCCGGATGGCCCTCCGCCGCGCAGGAGAAGAAGATCAGCGGCGTTCCCGTTGAGACCTATTACCTGATGCCTGATTTCGGGGATGGGATGGTCTATCTCAAGGGGCAGCGGCCGGCGCAGGGGAAGATGAATATCTGCGCCGTGGACAATACCCTCCGTTTCCTCGAAAAGGATGGCAAGGAAGTCTCCGCAGGCCGGAATGACGACATCATCATGGTCCGGATCGGCGATGTGTCTTTCCTTCAGGACGACGGCATCTTCTACCGTCTCTATCCCGTCTCCGGCGAGGTGGGGGTTGCCCTGCGGCGGAGTGTGACGATCATGACCGATGTCAAGGAGGGAGCCTACGGGACCAAGTCCCATACCAGTTCCATCACGGAATACCAGCACTATTACGCGGACGGCGTCACCTATGAACTGAACAAGGACAAGGAGTACCCGTACACGGTCTCAGAGATGGTGTTCATGTACAAGGGGAACGAAATCCTCCCCGTCAACAAACGGAACCTCCGCAAGCTGTTCCCGGAACGCAAGGCGGAAATCGACGCCTGGTTCAAGGAAAAACACGCTGTCCCGGATACAGTTGAGGAAGCCCTGGCGTTTTTGAACCGCTGGGCTTCCCCGGAAGAATAAGTCTTTGAAGCCGATCAGAGGTCGACGCTGTTCAGCTCGTCCTGGCGGCGGCAGTTGATGCCGTCCTCATAGAAGAGGTTGATGGACGGCCGCTGGCTCATCGGATTGTTGGCGATGAACAGGTGGATGGTGCCCTCCTCCATTTCATAGCGTGCATACCAGCGGGCCCTGCCTTTCTCCAGCGCTTCCAGCTCTTTCCCGTCTCCGTCGGAGTAGGGGAACTGGAATTCCTGAACCGATTCGGCGGGTTTCCCGTACTTGAAGGACAGACTCCGCAGCAGGGAGTAGAAGTCCAGGCGCAGGGCCAGCCATTCCTCCGGTGCGTCGAAGTTGACCGCGACCCGGCAGACGGTTCCTTCGGTGGTGGTCATCACGAAGGCGGAGGCGTTCTTCCCGGTGAACCGTCCCCGCAGCGAGGCACCGGCGGGGCTGTCTTCCATCAGGTGGAATTCGCTTTTCTGGAGCTCCTCGATGAACGCTTTTTGGGGGCCGTCGATGGGAATGTTCTTGAACCGGAGATGTTCCTGCGCTCCGGCCAGCAGGCAGACGCTGAGGGCGGTGAGAAGGAGAATAATCTTTTTCATAGCGGATGCGGTATCGGTTATTGTTTGAACAAATATACTCATTTTTTGGAAAAAGTACCCGGGATTTATTAAGATTGAAAGGATTTGAATCAAATCTAAACAATGAAGGCCGGATTCTTTCTTAATTTTGTGTGTAAACTATAGCCGATATGAAAAAAATCTTTTCACTGGCCCTTGCGGCCCTGCTGCTTGCCGCGTGCAAGTGCGAGACTCCGAGCCCGGTCCTGACCATCGAAGGAGGCCAGGTCCAGGGCGTTGCTACTGACATTCCGGGTGTGACCGTGTACCGGGGTATCCCGTACGCCGCCCCGCCTATCGGCGACCTCCGCTGGAAGGCCCCGCAGCCCGTCGTTCCGTGGGACGGCGTGATGGTGGCCGACCGCTTCGGCCATCCCGGCTACCAGGCCGTTCACTATCCCGGCGGTTATTTCACCGAATGGGGTTATGGCGAAGAGGCGCAGTGCAGCGAAGACTGCCTGTACCTGAATGTCTGGACGACGGCACCCGGCAAGGTGGATGAGAAACTCCCCGTCGCCTACTGGATCCACGGTGGCGGCTACCGCGAAGGCTGGGGTTCCGAGCCCGAGTTTGACGGACAGGAATTCGCCGCCAAGGGCGTCGTCCTCGTGTCCATCAACTACCGCCTCGGTGTCTTCGGCTTCCTGGCTCATCCGGACCTCGCCGCCGAGAGCCCGAACGGTGTTTCCGGCAACTATGGTGTCCTCGATATGATCCAGGGCCTGAAGTGGGTCAAGGAGAACATCGCCCAGTTCGGCGGTGATCCCGATAACGTGATGATCTTCGGCCAGAGCGCCGGCGGCGGTGCCGTCCGCACCCTCGTCGAATCCCCGCTCGCCCGCGGCCTGTTCAACAAGGCCGTCATCATGAGCGCCGGCGGTATGGGCGGTATGGGTGGACGCAGCATGCCTGCTGCCCGTCCCGGTGCCGCTGGTTCCGCTCCGCGCGCCGCGATGAACTTCGGCCCGCGTACGCTGGAAGACATCCAGAACGCCAACAAGGAGATCCTCGACTGGGCCGGCCTGACCGACCTCCAGAAGATGCGTGCCGCCGGCACGGAGACGATCTATGCCCTCAGCACCATCTATGCCGGTGCGAAGGGGGCTGCCGCGGGTGGCATGTTCGGTGGTGGTCCCGCCCTCACCGGTGCCCCGATCGTGGACGGCTACGTCTCCCTGAAGTCCTTTGACGAGGCGGCTGCCGATGGTTCCCTGGCCGATGTCCCGTACATGATGGGCTTCACCAAGGATGATATGGGCAATATGACCGACGGAATCGCCGCCTTCTGCCTGAACCGCGAGGAGAAGGGCAGCAAGTGCTACGCCTACCAGTTCGCCCGTCCGCTCCCGGACGACGGCAGCCAGAAGGTGTATGTCCTCAAGGGCGCTTTCCACTCCTCCGACCTCTGGTACGTGTTCAAGTCCCTGAAGCACTGCTGGCGTCCCTGGACCCAGGGCGACTGGGATCTGGCCGAGAAGCAGGTGACCTACTGGGCCAACTTCGCCAAGTACGGCGACCCGAACGGTCCCGACGGCGGTGCCTGGACCCCTTACACCAAGGAGAATCCCAAGTTCATGATCTTCAAGCTGAACGAGGCCGATCAGGAAGCCTCCGAAATGGGTGACCCGGTCGCCGGCGAGCGTTTCGCCTGGCCGCCGCAGCCGCCGAAGGAGGAGAAATAGTTATTTCAACGACATGAACGCGCGGCCGCTGCGGCCGTCGATACAAATCTTGAGGGGCTCGTCCAGACGGATGAGCCTCCAATATTTTGTCTCGTACGCAGCCGGGAGGGCGTCCAGGGTGGCCGTGTCGAACTCATCCCCACGGCGGGCGAAGGGATCGACATGGACAAAGCCCACGTTGAAGGAGGTGAGGTTCTGGAAGAAATGCGTACCCTGGCTCGGGTCGATGCGGAAATCCGGCAGGACGCACTCCACGAGGGCTTTCACCTCCGAGATGTCGCTCCATTTCACCGGGATGCCCAGGGACGGGATGCTGGTGCCCCAGCGGCCATAACCGACCAGGACATACCCGCGCCCTTCGTCCCGCAACTGGTTGTTGATGGCGGCAATCTCCGCGGCCATCGCTTCGGTTTCCATCTTGTCGAACCGTTCCTTCGGGATATAGACGATATCCCGGACATCCGGCACCCAACCGGTGCCCAGGGCGCTGCCGGAGCGGATGAAGGCCTCGCTGTCGTCGATGTCGTTCCAGTCCACCTCGGTGTTCAGGCTGTCGGAGGAAATGGGACGGATCTGCAGGACGTGGAAGGTGCGGGCTTCGTCCGAGGGCTTGTCCAGGTTCGCCGCGAACTCGATCTCCACGCAGCATTTCATTTCCTTCTGGCCGATGTCGAGCAGCTCCTTGAGGATGTCCGCGAGCGGGAAGGTGTTGTAGCGGAGGATATGGGCGAACGTCACGAACTTGGGACCCCGCGGGAAGGGGGAGTCCACCATCCGCTGGTTCTCGAAGTCGAAGGTGGAAACGACCTTCTGGAGGTTCCGGAATCCGGTGCAGTCGGCGATGGCGATGCGCTCCAGGTTCACGGCGTCGTCCACGGAGGTCTTGAATTTCTCCGGCTTGAGGTTCAGGGCGTACATATACTGCTGGGTCTCCCGCATCGTCAGTTCCGGGGTCGATGTCTGGACCACGTGGCCCGGGAAGGCGGGGGAGAAGCGGAGGGTCTGGTCCCCGTCAACGACGGCCTTGCCGAGACCGAAGGCGAGGCGGACGATGCCGTCCTCGGCCGTCTCGTGGCCGACGGGATAGAAATTCAGGGAACGGGCCACGCCGGACAGGGTGGGGAACCACAGGCCCTGGTCCTCGCTGCCGCTGATTTCCTGCAGGATGATGGCCATCTTCTCCTCCGAGATGACGTTGCCGGTGGCAGTGATATAGCTACGGGAAGAAGCGAAATAGACCGAGGCGTACACGCTCTTGATGGCCTTGGAGATGATTCGCAGCTGCTGGTCCTCATTCTCCGTGGCCGGGACCATATAGGTGGAATAGACGCCGGCAAACGGCTGGTAATAAGAGTCTTCCAGTTTGGAGGAGGAACGGACGGCCAGGGGCTTCCGGACGTGGCGGATGAAGATCCGCAGCGCGTCAGTCAGGTCGCGGGGAAGGGTAGAGGCGACGAATTCGGAGAGGATCTCCTCATCGGAAAGGTCCGCATTGATTACATACTGGAGGCCGTTCTCGATGATGAAGCGGTCGAAGAATTCCGTCGTGATCACCAGGGTGCGGGGAACCAGCACGCGCACGCCTTCCCACCGGTCGTACAGGTTGTAGCGGTGCAGGATCAGATTCAGGAAGGCGAGGCCGCGGGCCTTGCCGCCCAGCGAGCCGTCACCCAGGCGGGCGAAGCGGATGGCGTCGTTGTAGCGCTGCGCCTCGAAACGGGCCACGACACCGAGGCCCTGGGACATCCGGTAATCCCGGATGGAGCGCACGGTCGTTGTCCGGCGTTCATCGGCATTGTCGAAATCGCTCTTCTTGATGCGGTTCCCGACCTCGAACAGACCGCGGGCGAGGAGCCAGCGGGAGATGTAGTTCTTGGAAGCCAGGCGGTTGAGGTCCGCGTCCGGGATGGTGGCGATGATCCGCTCGGCCCCGTACAGGTCGCTTGCGCGGGCGATCTCCTCGCCGGTCTTGGGATTGGTGACCACGAAGTCGCCGAAACCGAATTCCCGGCCGATGAACTCCGCCAGGTCGTGGGTGAGCGTCTTGGACCGCTTGATGAGGAAGCCGGCCTTGAGGGAGGAGGCGACGGACCGCATGCTCTCCTGCGAGGACTGCATCAGGATGGGCATCTTGGGATCGTCCTTGCGGATCATCCGGCACAGGTCGATACCCGCGTCCAACTTCTCCTGTTCCTTCTTGTCGCCCCGGTGCACGATGAAGCCGATATCCGAGATCACACCCAGCATATTGCTCTTGTACTTCTCGTACAGGGCCACGGCGTCGTCATAGTTGGTGGCCATCAGGATCTTCGGACGGGAACGCTTCCGGAGGCTCTGCTGGCTCTCGTTGAGGGCGTCCCGGATGGCTTCGCTGTTCTGCAGCAGGATGAGGCGGTACAGTTCCGGCAGGTAGGTGGAGTAGTAGCGGACTGAATCCTCCACAAGGAGGATGCACTGGACTCCGTTCTCCAGGATGTCCACCGGTGCGTTCCGGCTGTCTTCCAGGAGCTTGATGATGGCGATGATCAGGTCCGTCGAGTTATTCCAACAAAAGATACCGTCGAAATGGCTGGTATCCCGGTTCTCCATCTGGCGGTAGATCTCCTTCGCGAAGGCGGTCAGGAGGACGACGGAAGTCTCCGGGTCCATCTCCTTGACGCGGCGGGAGAACTCGAACACATCGACCTCGCCCACGTTGTACATCGTGATCACCAGGTCGAACTGCTGCCCCTTCTCCATCATCCCGAGGGCTTCCACGGTGGATTCCGCCCGGACGAGTTCCGGCGGGTTGGAGAGGTTCAGTTCGGAGTACTCGGCGGTAATCCGGGGTTCGATCCGCCCGTCTTCCTCCAGGGCGAACTTGTCGTAATTGTTGCAAACCAGCAGGATCCGGCGGATCCGCCTGGCCATCAAGGGAGAAACCGTTTCGTTCATCGCTTAACTGTCCGTTTATCCTGCAAAGATACAAAGTATTCTTTATTTTTGCAGGCTCTTGACGAAGGCGGACGGCGATACGTTGAACTGTTTCTGGAAAGTGGCCGCAAAATAGGAGGAGGACGAGAAGCCCAGCATGTCCGCCACCTCGTTGATCCGGTACTGGCGGGTGGCCAGGAGTTCCGCCGCCCGCTTGAGGCGGCAGAGCCTCAGGTACTCGTTGACGTTCATGCCCGTATTGGCCTTCACCTTCCGGTACAGGGTCGAGCTGCTCACGTGCAGGTTGGAGGCCAGCTCGTCCAGGGAGAGGTTGTTCTCGGACAGGTTGTCCATGATCACCTTGTGCAGCCGTTCCATGAAGGATTCATCGACCTTGCTGGCCGCGCTGCTGAAATGGGTCAGCGGCGAGGAAGTGAACTGGCGGTAGGCGATCTCCTTGTTCTTGAACAGGTTGGAGATGTTCGCCCGCAGGAGTTCGATCGGGAAGGGCTTTTCGATGTATCCGTCGGCCCCCGCCTGGAGGGTCTCGATCCGGGTTTCCGTTCCCACGGCCGCCGTCAGCAGGATCACCGGGATGTGGCTGAACTCGGGGTTGGTCTTGATCTCGTTGCAGAGCTCGCAGCCGTCCATGACCGGCATCATGATGTCGCTGATCACCAGGTCGATGCGCTGGGTCTGCAGCAGTTCCACGGCCATCTTTCCGTTCGCGGCCAGGAAGACGTTGTATTCGGATGAGAACTCGTGGGCCAGATAGAGCCGGAACTCCTGGTTGTCCTCCGCGATCAGCAGGGAGGAACGGGAACTGTCGTATTCCCGGATGCTCTTCTGCTCTTCCGCCTGGACCGACGGCAGCACCGCAATCTGTTCGGGATGGTTCACGGGGAGTTCGAAGACGAAGGAATTCATATCTTCCCGGTCCGCATCCAGGTACAGGCGGCCGCCGTGCAGTTCCGCCAGGGTCCGCGCCATCGGAAGGCCGAGGCCGGTTCCCTTGCCGCCGTGGTAGAATTTCTCGAAGATCTTCTCCCGCTCGCCGGCCGGGATGCGCCGCCCGTCGCTGTCCACCCGGACGGCGACCTTGTCCTCCGACGGACGTTCCAGGTTCACCACGATGGTGCCCCCGCCGTATTTCATGGCGTTCGACAGGAGGTTGCTGATGATCTTGTCGACGCTGTCCTGCGCGTACATCACGTTCACGATTTCTTCCGGGACGTGGACCTCCAGGTTGACGTTCTGCTCCGCCGCCGTGGTGGCGAACCGGGAGCAGGTCTTCCGGACCGTGTCACAGATGTTCTGCCGGGTGAATTCAAGCTTTTCAGACCCGTTCTCGAGGTTCTTCATGTCCAGCAGCTGGTTGGTCAGGGCCAGCAGGCGGTCCGTATTGGACTGGATCAGAAGCATTTCCTTTTCGGCCGCGGGCGCATATTCCTTGGCGCGGATAATCTTGTCCAGCGGCATCTTGATGAGGGTCAGCGGCGTGCGGATCTCGTGGGTGATGTTCGTGAAGAACGTGTTCTTGGACTCGTACAGTTCCCGCTGCCGGATCTGGTCCAGTTTTTCCTGCTGCCGCTCCAGCCGGGCCTTCCGCCAGCGCCGCACGAAATGCACGGCCAGGATGATCAGCCCCAGCGCGATCAGCCACTTGAGGATGATACCCAGGGCGCTCTTCCAGAAGGGGGGCGTCACGATGATTTCCAAGCTCTTGCGGGACCCCGGGGCGTCGCTCCCGAAGACGCCGACGGTGAAGACGTGCTTTCCGTACCCGATGTTGGCATACTGGGCGAAATTGTAACTGGTGACCGTCGTGATTTCCGACTTCCGGGAGGACAGGGTACACTCGTAACTGGTTTCCAGGATGTTGGAGAAGTTGGGGGAGGAGAAGGTGATGTACAGGGCCGTGATGTCCTTGTAGCTGACCTTGATCCGGTTGGAATTCTGGGGGGAGGCGCCCGGGGAGGAGAGCGGGGTGACCCGGTCATTGGCCGTGGCTACGATGCTGTTGATATAGACCTCCTTGTGCTCGTTCCGTCTCCGCAGGGATGCCGGATTAAAGGCGAACACTCCGTCCGTCGTGCCCAGATAGACCATGCCGTCGGGCGAGCGGTAGGCGGCACCGAATGAGTATTGGCTTCCGGCGATCTGCGATTCCTCGAAGACCGGGGTGAACCGGTAATTGTCGGGGTCCATGATCATCAGACCCTTGCTGGAGGAGACCAGGAGCATCCCTTCCTCGTCTTCGGTCACGGAGCAGACATTCCGGGACAGCAGTCCGTCCCGGCGGGTGAAGTTCCTGAAATGGAGTTTGTCCGCCGTCAGGTCAGCGAGGAAGAGACCTCCTTCCTCGCTCGTGACCCACATCCGGTGGCGGCTGTCCTCGAAGAAAGAGGTGATGCTGACCGATTCAGGGATGCCTTCCTCCATCCCGGGATGCTCCGGAAGACCGGACTCACCGTTCGGGATGAGCCAAAGCCCTTCCCCTTCCGTCCCGACCCAGACGCGGCCGGAACTGTCCTGGGACAGCGAGAGGACCAGGTTGTCGATGGCGTCCGTCACCCGGTCGAACCGGGTCGATCCGGGATTGCACCGGTAGAGCCCGTCCCGGGCGCCGGCGTAGATGGTCCCATCGGAGGTACGGAGCAGGCTGGAGAGCAGGTTGTCCGGGAAGCGGATCTGCTCGATGACCCGCCGGTGGTCCGGATCATACCGGTACAAGCCGTTTCCGAAGGTCGCGATCCACAGTTCATCCCCGATGACGAGGATGTCCTGGATATTATTATAGCTCCCGGACAGGTCGAAGGTCGTGAAGGATTTGGTGGTCGGGTCGAAGCGGTTCAGGCCGCCGTCTTCCGTGCCCATCCAGATGGCACCGGACGGGTCGGGCTTGATTGTCCGCACAATGCGTCCCTGCATGGAATCCGGGCCTTCGTCGGGGTAGAAGAGGTCATAGGTCCCCTGGTTGTCATACCAGAGGTTGAGGCCCCGGTAGTAGGTACCGGCCCAGACGTTCCCCTGCGCATCGGCGAACAGGTTCGTGATGTAATTGGAGGAGATGGACATCCGGTCCTGGTCCGAGCGCACGATCTTTTTGCTGAGCCCTTCCCTTTCCGTATAGATCCAGATGCCGTTTTCGGTGCTGATCCAGTACTCTCCGGGCCGCCGCTCCAGGAGGCTGAGCACCCGGCGGCCGCCGGCTTCCCGGCAGTTGAAGATAAAATCCACTTCGTTGTTCTCCGGGTCGGCAATCGCGACAATCTCGTCCGCCCCCACCGACAGGAAACGTCCGCCGGAAATGCCGCAGATCATCCGGACGGGGCCGGCCCGCACCTTGCGGAAACGGTCCGCCCGTGCCTCGTACCGGAACAGTTCATTGGTGGGCGTGGTGCAGAATACAGTACCATACGAATCGACGGTCATGGACAGGGGCCGGAAATACTCCGCTTCGGAGAAGGTCGAGATGGTTCCCGTGGCCTTTTCATATTTATAGAGGTTCCGGAACTGGAACCAGATGTTGCCGTAGGAATCGGCAACGATCTTCGTGGCCGGGATCCGCTCCCGGATTCCGATGGCGACTGTCTGG
>Ga0265301_10000260_pt1 | contig 84652 bp, 125 predicted proteins | sample AusTroGonzalo_MG_2_FD_193488 | JGI IMG/M metagenome (GOLD analysis project Ga0265301, IMG submission 193488) | Bovine rumen microbial communities from tropical cattle in Woodstock, Queensland, Australia - Gonzalo_04 | ecosystem: Host-associated > Mammals > Digestive system > Stomach > Rumen ... | reverse complement strand
CTCCTCCAGAAAACACCGTCGACCTCATGCTTTTCGCCATTTGGGGTAATAACCTCCATGCGGGTGACCTGCGTTTTAACCTGCGCTTTTAAAGCGTCGATTTCGCCCTGCACCTTTGTACGGATATTCTGCTCTATCTGTTTGGCTACATTTGCGAAAATCGGTGCAAATGCGGCTGTTAGTGCATCATTGAGCCCTGCTGTTTCGGGCTGTGCTGTTGGCTGTTCGGGTGTTGGTGTTTCGGTTGCAACCTCGGTCACCTCCTCGACGGGTGTTTCGGGTACGTTATCCACAGCCTCCTCGACCGCTGGTGTTGGTGTTTCGGGCTGTTCGGGTGTTTCGGGTGTTGGTGTACCTTTGCGGCCTCTTTTGCCCGCTATCATTTCCCAGCCCTCGGCACACTTTAAATATGTGCCGTTATCCACATGCTCGTCGAGGACGAGGCAGGTGTTACGATTAAAGAACTTTTTACCACAGCCCGCACCTCGAACGCTGAAGAAAATACGACCGTTTTTAAGAGTTAAGTTTGAAACATTAACCTCTTCATTTGTGTTTAAATTACGGAATAACATAATAAAACCTCCTATAAAATTAATACGTTAATAAATAAAGTGAATTATATTTGAAGGCTGCAAAAATTCGGTTTTTCATTTTGCCCTATTAGTTGTCAATTTCCTGCGGGTGCAATTAATCTGCCTATTTGCGAGTATTTATTAGGTGCAAAACTGATTCTGTTCCCAGTGCTAAAAGCCCTGCGCCAAAATACAAAATAGTGAGTTATTTGCGTGTTTGCAATTCGTTGAAACATCATGCAATTAACAGCCCTTTGTTTAAAATATCAATGTTACTATTTAATCCCCTAACTATTCTTTTTAATTCCTTATTAGGTGAGAGGGTCAAAACTTTGCACGCTAACAAGTAAATGCAAGTTTTCGGGATAATGTGCTCGTCCTATTTCCCTTTGTAGTCTTCGGGCTATCAACTTACTGCGTATATAGTGCCCAAACTTGCAAAGATAGGTCGAGGCTTTTTCCTCGCCCCCAAACGCCCCCTGCCCGCTATGTGGCTTTCGCCTGCCGTTCTAACGTTTTGGTATTGCAAAGGTACGAATAATTTTGTATATACCAAAGAAAAATGCAAAAAATTTATTTTGCCCGTAACTTATTGATTTTCAAGGAGTTACAACCACTTTGTAATAATAAATACATAAATTATTGAATTTTCCCCCTTCAAATTTAGTTAAATAGATTTAATGAAAGTAATAATATTGAACAAAAAAGTCTTAAATTCATAAAAATGAAATCTTTGTAAATGCTTATAAATCAATAACTTAAATATAAATCATATACTTTTATAAATGTAATTAAGCGTTAAATTCATAACAAAATAGGTATTAAAGTACATAAAATATAAATGTAAATATTATTTATTTGCACGTTTTCCCTGCTATCTTTTGCCCTTTGTACGTACATTATTTATATATACACATATACTCGCGTATATATAGCGAAAATACAAATAATTAGATTTAAGCATGTTTTAAAGCCCGACACAGCGTTAAAAGCCCGCAAATATAGTAATTATATACCCAGCACAATAAAAGCCGTTTTGTGTACGGACACAATTACAGACCCTATTTTACCCGCTTTTTCCCGTACCTTTGTAGCCCTGCCGACCTTATTTCCTTATATCTTATATTTATATTATCTTTGTACCTTTGTAGCATGTGCAAAGTATATCATTTTATAAAGATACAAAAACGCTGGTATTTATATATTCGGTGTACTATATACACTTATATATAAAATGATAGGATATTTTAATAGTGTATTTATTACACTTTATAAGGTCTGTTTTCGTGAGGGTTACGTTCAAAACGTAACTTATTGAAAATCAAGGAGTTAAATATTTATTAACAATAAAGAATATTTACATAATATTATATACTAAATTCTTGCAAATACCTTTATATAAAGGGCTTTTAGCAGATATATAAATATATTTTATTTATGTACTTTTTCAAGACAAAAGACCCCAATTTTCCCGCTGTTGCGTTTTCATGCTCTTTGTGGGTACTTATACCAGCCCCAAAATTTTAAGCGATTTGTGTACGCGCACAGAGGCCTCTTATTATTTAGACTTTTATAAAATATTGCCCTAATTGCGTGAAACACCCATAAATAAAGGACTTCTGCAAAATATATACTTATTAACAGAAATATATAACAAATGTTAGAGCCCTTTATATATAAGGTTTTCCAGCGGTTTAAGTGTACATGTTACAATATTACTTTTTATATACTTTTCTATTTGTGCCCGCACACAATTCTAAATAAGCGTGAAACATTTTGCACCCTATATTTGCAGCCCTTATTCTATGGTGTATTATTTACACTTATTCTTTGTAATTGCCAGCATCATTTTATTATTAATTGTATTTGATACACTTATTATCTTTTCTTTTTCTTTTATTTCTTTTTCTATTCTATATATTATTATATTATCTTATTATATATATTTATATTTTATTTTTCTTTTTCTTGTATGCTTTTCTTTTGCCATTATAAAGCATAAATGAACACAGAATATATAAATATATTATTTCCCGTTTTCCTGCCCTTTGTAGCCCTTAAATATATATACTTTATATATATAGTAAACACTATAATAAAATAAACTTATAACAGCCTATTTTCAAGACTAAAAAATATACTATCTTTGCAGCCAGAAATTTATATTTTTTGCCCTTTGTTTGCGTATCTTTGTGCGGATTATTTAGTCGTACCGTCGTATAATATAAGCGGGTGCAAAGTTATTAATTAAAAACGAACGTATAATATATATAACTGCTTGATTTTCAGCGAGTTACGGGGTTTTATAGGGGGTGGGGGCTATTTTTGCGCCCAAAATCGGTGTGGTGCGCACAATCCATTTTTAAAAAAAAGAAATTTTTGAAAAAAGAAAATTTTTCGCGTGCGTGTGTATGCAGATATATTCCTATATATAGTATATACTTATTAATATAGGGTATCTATATTATAAATAGTGTATCTTATATATATAAAGAAACCTTTATAATAGTTAATCTTTTGTTAAAGTTACCTTATTATTGGGTATATTTAAAATAAAGTGTGTATATTTGCACCCGAATTTATAGTTTAAGTTATTTATATGATAAAAGAAAGTTATTGTATATGGCAAAGGATATATTAGAGTTGCAGGCTGGTGCTTTGCTGGGTATAGCTAATCAAGACATGGAGCGTATTCGTGGCATGGTAGGCGGTTTATTGAGGCGTTTGCATGATGCGATGAAAGCGAAGGAGGTGGAATTGGAGGGTTCTGAAAGAGTTTCGTCGGCTAACGCCGAATATTTGCGCCTTCGGCAGATGGTGTCATTAGTTGGTGGCATACATACGACTTTGGTGGGCGTAGGTGCGCTGATGGATAGTGCCGTTATAGATTTTATGCGTGGTTGTGATAATGATGGAGGTGATGCTGATGAGTCGGGGGAGGTGTAGGTCGTTGAATTTCGTCGTTCATGGTGAAAAGATAACGGAATTGGCGCGTGATAAGTACAAGGAGTCCAAGGATGTCGATGCTGGTATTGATTTCTTATGCAAGGCGTTGTTGGGATTCCCGCGTGATTTGGCGGAGATGGTTGTCAAGGGCAGCAAGAAGCTTGTCGGCGTTAATGAGGTGTATCTTGAGGATGATGATGCGGAGGTAGTTCCTTACGGATATATACAACCGTCTGATATATCGTCCGTGGAGTGCGGGTGGATTAGTCCCGACGGATTATGCTTTGGCGATGCGGATTATAACGGGCGCGATAACCACATACTTTTGTCTAAGGCTATATGCGAAAGATATTATCCCGATAGCAAGAATGATGATTTCACGCTGGAGGATAACGGCTGGATAAAGCTATGTCCCTATGTTGCGACGATGTATGCTGGCGATGCCAAGGCTACGGAGGCGCAGAAGGAGGCTTTGGCGATGTTCTGTGAAACGCATGGCAGGCGTATTGCTTTAGGCAACTATGCGCAGGAGACGCTATATTCCGCTGGCGAGCTTCGTGCTATGGATATTTTGATGTTTAATAAGAGGATATAGTATGAAAAAGCCAGTATTTTTCCTTGGTGCGTCGCTTTTACGCGAAAAGATAGCCATCTCGTCTGAACATGTTCCCGAACTTTGCTTAGACGTTCAAACGTTCAACGAAAAGAACGCCTACGCCACTCCGCGTTTCACGCGCCCTTGTGACATGAGTATTTCTTTGGATATAAAGGCCGACGTGACGAAAGATGATATTTCAAATATTCTTGGTATGAGCCCGATTTTCGATGTCAAGGTGCAAGATTTGCGCGGAAACGAGCTTGTTATCCCAAACGCAAAGATTTCTGCACGCTTGAGCGTTGCTGGCCGCATACCGCGAAAGATGAAAAAGGCGTTGAAAAAGAAACATGGTGTCTATTGGAAGCAGCACCATCCGAACGTGGAAAGGTTTTATTCAATTTCAAATAAAGATTAAAGATTATGATTTCAAAAGAAAAAGTTCAAGAATTGATTAAGCGTGCCTACAGCATTGCAGCCACACACGGCTTTCATGAGGTAGACCGCAGTAATGCGCATTTTCTGATGCTCGTCGTTTCGGAAATCGGCGAGATGGTCGAGGCCGACAGAAAATCGCGCCGTGCCGACATGCAGGGCTGCAAATACAGCTCTATGGATTTCATCCGCACGTTTGAAACGTATGTCAAAGATACGCTGGAGGATGAATTGGCCGACGTTGTTATCCGTATTTGCGATTTCTTGGGAACACGGCATATAGAGCCGCTTATCCTTGAGGAAACATCTACAAGCGATGATTGGGCTAAACTTTGGGGTAACGACTCTATCAACGAGCAATGCTACGGATTGACGAAGATTATAACCCGTATTGACGAAGATACGTCGGCAGACGATATTTCCCGCCTTCTTGGTGCTTCTCTTGCATGGTGCTTTGATTTCGCTGATTTCCACAAGTTCGACCTGCTTTGGCATGTGGAGCAGAAGATGCGATACAACGAGACCCGTTCCATTCGTCACGGTAAGAATTATTAAACGTTATTTGTTATGCCAAAGTTCGTAAGAATCAAGGTTGGCGAGGAGAATCTGCCGTATCTCTTTAACTTAGAGGCGATAGAAAGCGTCGACCTGCGAAACAAGCGCGTTTATACCGTAGGCGCACACCAGCCATATCATATTTACGACCAAGCATCATGGGAGAAAATACTGCAATATGCGAACGCAAATGCGGAATAACGGTTTTAAGCCGTTTTAAGGCGTTATTTCCCTTTCGGCGGGTACTTTATAGGCTCAAAGGGAGAAAACGCGCCTACGGGCTTGAAAATGGGCAAAAACAAGATATAAAACATAAAATTATGAAGCAGTTTAAGGTAGAATTGGTTTATTGCGGGTTAAAAACAACGTTAGACCTGCGTCGCGTCGTGGCAATATCGCATCCCAAGAGTGGCAAGTTTCTGATTTATTTTGAAAATGCCATTTGGAGCGTCGACGAGAAGGAGTATGATAGTGTTTACAAAGCTTGGATGGCCGTATGAGATGCACCAGCTGCCAATATTGGCTAAAATCCCGTTTGCAGGGTAATCATTGCACCTGCACCCGCAGCGTAAAGCCCTGCGAGCTTGAGCGGCACAACAAGCAACATAAGGCCAAGAAGCGTAAAAAGCTCGAGAAGTATGATAAAAGTATGCGAAAAATGCGGTTTTAGCGGATTTAGCGGCCAATCGTGGTACACATATCTACTTTTCGGGTGTATATGGGTACACATCAACAAACATTTCAGTTGGCCGTTTATAAGTTTCAAAAGATTACCGTTTTAGCTATGACACAGCAGGAATTTGACCGACAAATGGAAAGGGCTCAGAAAGCGTCTTACATCAAAGGCGCGGTAGCCATTGCGGTACGCCTTTGCGTTACCCATCCAGCTTTGGCTATGGACTGGTATGAACGCCAGCCCAAGGCAGTACAAGATTAATAACATTAAAATATTAAAGCAATATGGAATTACAAGGAAAAGTCGTTGCGGTGCTTAATCCGCAGACATACACATCACAGAAGAATGGCAATACATACGTAACCAATCAGTTCGTTATCGAAACGCAGGGGCAGTACCCGAAAAAGGTGGCCTTCAAGGTTATGGGCGAGGATAAGTTCGCGCAGATGCAGATTGACGTTGGCGGTTTCTATAACGTATCATTCGACGTCGAGAGCCGCGAGTGGCAAGGTAAGTGGTTCACGGAGTGTCAAGCGTGGCGTGCCGTTCGCATGGACGGACAGCAGCAGGCGGCAGCTCCAGCACCAGCGGCCAATGCTGGCACTACTACGGGAAATGCCCCGTCAGCACCAGCACCTACAAGCGCACCAGCCGCATCGCCTATGCCCGAAACGACGGGAGATACACCAGCTGACGATTTACCATTCTAACTATGCGTAACGATACCCTGCAAGCGATGGCGCGTGAATATCTTTCGAGATTGCGCTATATGGCTAACAAACGCGGCCTGCTGCCTTGGCTTAACAGCACCATACGTGCTAACAAGGATGGCAGCTGCGAGGCCACCGAAAAGGAGGTACGTATGCTTTCGCGCCTTTGCGATGATGCCAATATCAAACGTACAGACGTGCCTAAGATATTGGGAAAGTCGTACCGCAGATGCGTGGATGATGATGATTTCGGAAAGATACGTACCAACTTGGAGAATAGGGCTATCTATGACAAGGTGTCTACGCTCTTGCTTGCAGGAAAGTTGAACAAAAGGAACAAAGACAAGAAAAATGGATAAACTGACGTCTATATACGGTCACAATGGCATATACATCAAGGAGGACTACAAGTTCGCCAAAGGTGGCGTATGCGGCACAAGAGGCCGTATGGTTTACTCTTTGCTAAACCGCGTTGATGATGCTGGCTACACGGAGGTCACCTATGCCTGCGGGCGTAATGATGTTGATTTGGCACTTGTGGCGCAGGGCTGTGCGGATTTCGGGTTTAAGTGCGACATATTTACCCCTAACGGCGATGAAACGCCTATGATGGCTGCGATGGCCGTGCTAAACAAGAATCTGCACTATCATCAAGTGGCTAACGGCTACAATAACGTTATTAACGCCCGTGCAAGGGAATATGCGGACATGGATAGCAACCGTATCATGCTACCGATGGGCTTTGCTGCCCGCTGTGCCGTTGAAACGGTCATGCACCAATGTTTCTTAGTGCCGCAGGATATAAAGCGTATTGTGGTGTACGATGAAAGCGGCGTTATCGTTGCTGGCATCTGTCACGGCTTGTCGTTCTATAACCGCCCCGACGTGGAGGTTATGGGCGTAACGGCAAAGCGCGAGCCGTACAATACCGTTGCAAGGCTGCTTGGAAACGGATTGTTTGACCGCCCGCAGGTAACGTTCACATATAAGCGCATCAAGCAAACGACGTCGACGGAAGATGTTGTCTACGAAGATATTCCGATGCTGGCTCAGTCGGATGCGCATTGCATAAAGTTCTTGGAAAGTGGCGACATGCTTTGGTGCTGTGGCGATAAATTGGGATAGTATATGCTGGAGTTCAATAACGTATATCACGGCGACTGCTTGGAGCTTATCCAGCAAGTACCCGACAAGAGTATTGATGTGTGTATCACGGATTTGCCCTACGGCATAGACTATCAGTCCTCTTGGAACGGAAAACAAAAGCACTTTGACAAGATTGCCAACGACAAAAGGCCGTTTGTTGATTTTATCAAGTACCTGCCAAGGGTTATGAAAGATACGGGTGCTGTTTATCTGTTCACACGGTGGGACGTCCAGCAGCCCGTTATAGATGAATTGCAGGCGAACGGTATGCGCGTAAAGAACGTGCTTATATGGGATAAGGGCAATCACTCTATGGGCGACCTTGAATCGGCCTACGGCAGCAGATACGAAAGCATCGTGTTCGCGCCGATGAAGGATTTTAAGTTTCAAGGGAAACGCCCCGTAGATATTATATCCGTTCCCCGTGTGTCCACCGACAAGATGGTGCATCCAAATGAAAAGCCCGTCAATTTGTTACGACGTCTAATTCTTGACGCGACGAAAATGGGGGGGGGTAAATTCACAGTCATGGACTGCACCTGCGGCAGTGGCACGACGCTTATCGCGGCGATACAGCAGAAATGCTCGTTTATCGGCTTTGAGCTTGACGAGCATTATTATGAACTGACGAAGAAGAGAATAAGAATTGAACAAAGTCAACTTACATTAGATTTTTAGTATATGGAAAAAGAACTTAGGAGCGATGTGTTCAACATGGATTGCGTGGAATATATGAAAACGCTGCCCGATGATTATTTTGATTTAGCCGTAGCCGACCCGCCTTACGGACATGGCGGCAGCGAGGCTTTCATCAAGGGTGGCCGATTCCACAAAGGCCGTTTCAACCGCTATCGCCAAGTGGACGGTAATCCCATCGACATTGATGAATGGGATAAAGCACCCGATGATGATTTCTTCGAGGAGCTTTTCCGTGTGAGCAAGAATCAGATTATTTGGGGTGCTAACTATTTCGACGGTATGCCTGCCACACGCTGTTTCTTGATATGGAAAAAGCAGATTCCCGAAAATTTCTCTATGGCCATGTGCGAGTATGCGTGGACGAGCTTTCAAGGAAATGCAAAGATAGTGGAGTTCAGCCAACTTAGCAAGCCCGATGATAAGCGTTTTCACCCAACAGCAAAACCTATTGAATTGTATGCGTGGATTTTCAAAAACTATGCAAAAGCTGGCGACCTTGTGTTTGACCCAACATTCGGTAGCGGTAGCAGTAGGATAGCCGCATACAAGCTTGGTTTGCATTATGTAGGATGCGAGATTTCGCCTTTGTATTTCAATGCAGCGAACGAACGTTTTGATAGGATAATAAACGGCATACAGAAAACAAAGGATGGCGGCGTAGTTCAGCAATTATCGCTGTTTTAGCAAATAATAACATAATATATTTTGCTATATGGAAACTATTGTGTAACTTTGCAAAGTGGATAGGGTGGTTTGGCCACCATCTGATAAGGGGTAAGCCTATCACCCCTTCCACTTTTTTAAATGATAGGCTTAAACTAAAAGATAGGTAAAATATGAAAGAAATTTGGAAGCCCGTAACAAGAATGGCACGTTACAACGAGTGCTTGGAAATTGTCAGATGGATAGACTTGAAAGGCATGGTGAGTGTATCGAACTTAGGAAACATAAAACGTGCGAACGGGACTATACCGTCAACAAAGCCCGATAAAAGAGGGTATGTTGTTGTATGTATTGAACATAACCGTTTTCGCTTGCAGCAGGTAATAATGCAAACATTTCACCCCGAAGGCATAAAGGACGGTGTTAGTGTAGACCATATTGATAGAAACACGTTAAATAATAATCTATCAAATTTACGCTGGGCTACCAAAGATATTCAGTTTGCCAACCGCGAAAACAAGGCATATAAATATAAAAAAGTAAAATGCCTTAATAACGGAATGGTTTACAACTCTTGCCAAGAGGCCGAGGCTTTACTTGGTATAACACGTAATACGGTGGCGAGGGTTGCGCGTGGTGAAAGAAAAAACACCAACGGTTATAATTTTGTTTTTGTATAACACATAATAAGAAAGATTATGGCATTACGATTAACAACAGACGAGCAGATAGCCCGCGTTAGGGACATCTTGTTAAAGGCCGACACTCGCGGCATTATCGAAATCGAGGACAACGGCATCGTTATAGATGATGGGCTGGATTTCGACACTATGGCCGAGATTGTGGACTATGTAAGGACGCTTGCGCCTAACAAGGAGCTTTTCGAGGAGTGCTGGAAGGCATACAACAGAAAGGGCTCAAAGAAAAAGGCTTTGGATTATTGGAAGAAAATGTCCGAACGTGAAAAGGAAAGCGTCCTGCCCCATATCAAGGCATACGTCTCCAGCAGGGATATTCAATACTGCAAGGATTTCGAGCGTTACCTCCGCGATAAGGTTTACAAGACGGTAGTGTTTGCAAACAATCAGATTATCTACGACCCGACAAAGGAGGATAGCTGCGATTCTGTTTATAGGCCGATATGCGGTGGCGCATTGAATTGGAACGATTATTATCAGAAATACATGTATATAGGCAATTTCGATGGTTTCATTTCCGATGGTTATACGGATGAGAACCGTCCCGACGGTGCAACTATCATGCTTAACAATAATCGTGGCGATATAATGTGGGATGCGAATTTTAGGGTTTGGATAAACAAGTAATCTATATATGTACGAAATTAATGAAGGCCAAATAAGGCAATGGTGGCAGCTGTTCAACCCGCAGGGAAAGCTCGTTGAGATACGCCTGCTTGGTAAGGCGGCATACAGCGGCTACTTTCGCGATATTGATACGCTTATTGCACAATTGCGCCCGTTGTTAGACCATAACAACTATCAGTATTACGGCGCGATGCAGGCGTATTTCACGCTCAACGAAATCAATGATGCGCTATACAGCCGTGAGCAGCACGACACATTCGTAAAGAAACCGAAGTCAACGACCAACGATGGCGATATTACCCGTCGGCGCATGGTGCTTATAGACCTCGACCCAAGCCGTGCTGCTGGCATCAGCGCAAGCGATGATGAGTTTGAGAAAGCACACCTAAAGGCCGTTGATGTATTCCGCTATCTTATCGGTGCTGGATTCAAAGAGCCGATAATCACGAAATCGGGAAACGGCTGGCATGTGTACCTCCCGTGCGACATGCCTAACGATGAAGAGCATAACGAGCTTGTTAAGCGTTTCTTGCAGTCGCTATCAAAGATGTTTTCTGACGCGAACGTGGAGATTGACGAGAAGGTTTTTAACCCTGCCCGCATCGACAAGCTTATAGGCACATGGGCTAAGAAAGGCTCTGATACGCCCGACCGAAAATGGCGAATTGCCGAAATCGTGAAAGTGCCAGCCGATTTGTCGCCAAATGATGATGAGCTATTCCAAAAGATAGCCGACCTGCTGCCAAAGGAAGAGCCAAAGGTAGCCCCCAACCGCAGGCCGCAATATCAAGGCAATAACACCCCGTTTGATTTGGTTACGTGGCTTAACGAGCACGGCATCAAGTACCGCGAAAAGAAAAGCGGCACAAGCACCCTTTATGAGCTTGAGTACTGCCCTTGGGTAGATACGCATAGCGACCGCAAGAAATGGGATAGCGCATTGTTTGTTGACAACGACGGTAAAATCACGTTCAACTGCACACACAGCCATTGCAAGGACAAGACATGGCATGATGTACGTTTGTTCTATGAGCCAACGGCATACGACCGTCCTGCCTATCAGCCGCAGTATGCGCCCCGCATCTATGCCCCGCAAAAGCCCCGCTATCAGATAAAGGAGGAATTGCCCGAATTGGGTAAGAAATGGCTTTGCATGGGTGATATTCAAAAGGTGGACTTATCATCTATCCCGCGTATCAAGACGGGCATCAATGAAATAGACCGCCTGCTCCTTGGATTGGCCGAGTGTGAGGTTACTTTGCTTTCGGGCGGTAACGCATCGGGAAAATCCTCGCTTTTGAATACGCTTATATGCAATTTCTTGCAGCAGGGCGCACCGAGCGCATTGTTCAGCGGCGAGCTGCCAGCACATATCCTAAAGGCATGGATTCAGATGGTGGCCGCAGGAAAGGAGAATCTTAAACTATCCCAATACGGCGACGGAAAGTATTTCGTGCCGAACAATATAGCAAAGCGCATCGACGATTGGATGGACGGTAAGTTCTTCCTTTTCAATAACGAATACGGCAACACATGGGAGGAGGTCTTTCACGACATGAAGGAGCTTTTGAAGGCTGGCGTGAAAGTGTTTATTCTTGACAACCTTATGGCATTGGATATAGACCTGCTGGAGGGCGACAAGAACAATAAGCAGAAAAACCTTATCCTGCAATTGAAGGATTTCGCAAAGACAAACAACGTTCATATTATCATTGTTGCGCACCCGCGTAAATCATTGGCTTTCTTGCGTAAGGCTGATATATCGGGAACTGCCGACCTTACAAACGCCGTTGATAACGTGTTTATCGCACACCGTGTAAACCAAGATTTCCTAAAGGCTGGCGCGGAGTTCTACGGGCAGTCGCAGATACAGCGTTATTCGTGTTTTGGAAACGTGGTGGAAATATCCAAAAACCGTATGTATGGCGTTTGTGATGTGCTGGTAGGCTTGCACTATGAGCTCGAAAGCCGCCGTTTCAAGAATACGCCCGATGAGAATATACACTATGGCTGGGAGGCCGAGCCCGTTCAAGGCACAATGTCCTTTAATGAAAACGAACGTGCGGAGGTATATACCGAGCAAAGCGATGCGCCCTATGCCGTAGGCGATATGCCGTTTGCACCACCTATTGATAGTGATGCACCATTCTAAAAAGCGTTAAAGTTTGGTTAAATAATGTAATTTCTTTGGAATATGCCAAAATAAATACTACCTTTGCGGCAGATTTCCTTTATTAATAATTAATATAGTTACTTTTAAAACGTTTACGAAAATGAGCAAGAAAGTTGAAAAGAAAATTGATGAGTTAATTAACATGGTTGGCAAAACCGAGTCCGTTGTTGTTATCTACAAGGATGAGAAGGACAACGTCCACTATTTTGATTCCTGCAATGATGGCATCGACATTGCCGCTGCTATTGCCACCGTACTTGATGATTACTACGGCGACGACATCAAGGATGGCAAAATCTTTGCAGAGGGCGTTATGGATGCCCTTGGTGCTATCATCAAGAAACACGGCGATGCTGGCAGACGTATCGTGCTACGCCTTATGCCGATGATTTCGATGGCCGCAAAGAAAACCCTTGAGAACCTCCGCGACCGCCTGCAAGGAATGGTTGATGATGCCGACGAGGATTGCACCGACTGCGACGAGCGTTTCAACTGCCCGCTGCCAAGTGCTATCAAGTGGCGTAAGGAGAATCATGTACCAGCACCCAGCAACCGTCACGGTAAGAACGGGCGCAAGCGTAACAATCCCAAAGGCAACTAACCATGCAGCAGCAAAAGCTTTACTACAAGGATGAAAAGGGACGGTATCGGGTTTATCAAGAGCCCGAGCCGCCTTTTGATAATGTGCTGTACCGAAAGGTCTTGCACGGAAAGAAAGTAGCGTATGAGCCACAATCCATGTGTATAGACAAAGGATTGGATGAGGGCGTTTGGGTAGTTGTTAAGCACTTGTACGGCAAAAGCTATACAACGGGCAAATACCTGCATGACTGCTTCCTTTGCCTAAAGGCATCGGACATCCAAGAAACGCCGTTATCTAAGCTTGGTGGCATGGATAAGCTGGCCGACTGGCTGTGCCATAATTGGGATAAGCTGCCAAAGCAGACATCGCAGTATGATTTCTGCCGTGCCATCGTTGGTATGCTTTTCCAATACGAAAACAGAAAGGATGGAAAATAGCGTGTCTATATGCTGCGACGTAACATGCCCCGAAAGATTTTCTTGTGCGCAGTTTGCAAGGGCAATGGACGTTAATGCTGGAAAGATAATAAACGGCTATTATATCATAGAAAAGTGCAATTACGAAAAAGCAAAATAGCGATATGGCAGAAATAACGAAATTAGACAAGGCGTTCAAGGAGGATGCGCAGGAATACTCGTTTAACGTAGAAAGCGAGCTTTTCCACCATCTGCCGAAAGGCTTGCAGACGCTTTGGAAGGTTGAAACGGAGCAGCATTTCATCAATGGTATGCTTCACATGCTGGAGAATCCCAATGGAGGTGCTTTGCTTTACGTGAACCGCAAGTCGTATGAAATAGGGCGCAGGGAGGCTTTGGATATGCTTTGGAACAATCCCGAAATAAACCTGCCGAAACCCGACCGTAACTGCCTTGCCGAAATGGTTGACGGGCATATCTATATTGCGCGTTACAGCGGTAAGCTTTGGTCGTGGGCTGACGGTGCGCCCGTTGGCATAAACGAGAATGGCGACATCATGTATTCAAGCTGGTGTAGCATAGACCCGACATACGAGGTTAAGCGTTGGTGCTACGTGCATGATTTGTACCCCGAAAACAAAAAGAAGAATGGGTAAGTTCGACACGATAGACAGCGTAAAGGTGCGACAGATGGCCTTGTTTTCCGAATTGGATGTCAGCAAGGTTGTTTGGAAAAAGAAATGCCGTACATGCGCTTGGCGCAAGCGTTTTGCACTTAACGAACACTCTAACAAGGTGGTGCAATGCTGTACCCTGCAACCGTCTAAACGCAGCAACAGCGGATATAAGACGATAAAGGTTACGGATATAGCCTGCATCGCATACAAAGAAAAAGAATAGATATGGCGAATATTACAATTATAGGATTCGTTGATAACATAAAGTACCTACCGAACCAAGGCGGCTGTTTCGTTTTTGTTTCGGAGTTCAAGAAAGGCTACAAGAAATCCAGCGGCGAGGTCGTTGATGATAAGTACCTTTCTTGGAAGGTTATCTTTAAGCAGGGACTTGTAAAGTACATCAACAATCACTTTAACAACGGTATGCTGGTAGAAATCAAGGGCGAGGTATTCCCTTATGCCATTGATAAAGAAACCATCGTGCAGGGATATTCCGTTATAGGGCAATGTATGAACCTTGCAAGCTATCCCCGTTCTACGGTAAAGATGGAGCAGAATCTTGTAAAGGAAAGCCTCCTGCATGGCAGCGAGATACCGAATATCGACGAATACAAGAAACCCGACTTTTAGTGTTATATAACATCATATTTTCTAACTCTTTAAAATTACGTAATTATGGCAAGTAAGAACAGCATGGAGCAAACCATTCAAACCCTCAAAGGCGACAACGAAGAGTTGATGAAGGAAAACGCCTCCTTGAAAAAGCAGATTAGCGGATTCAAGACATCCAATGCGAACTACAAAAAGCAGATTGCCCACCTCAAGCAGCTCGACAAGGAGGGTGATGAGCTTAACGAAAAGCGCATTGCCGAAATGGACGTTATGCAAAAGAACCACTTGGCCGAGGTCAAGCAGCTGGGACAGTCCATCAAGGAAAAGGATGAGAAAATCGCCGAAAAGGACAAGGTCGTCAACGGCTTGCAGGAGCAGGTGCGTGAGCTTATCCAAAAGAAGAATAAGCTGGAGGCCGAGGCCGCTGCCAACAAGGATTATATCACGGAGCTTGAGGCTACCGTCGAAGACCTCCGTAAGCCTTGGTGGAAGAAGTTTTTCTAAGCCAGCTTATCTATTTATTGTCGAAAAGAAAGGCCACTATCCTCGCGGACGGTGGCTTTTCTTGTACCATTCGCTAATGGCAACTTCAACAAATCTTAATTTTTTTATTAACTTAAACTGAAATCAACACTTTAAGAATCTATCGCTGGTGCATCAAGCGTGTGCAGGGTTATAGTGCCTATGATATAGGAATTGTCGCCACGTCCAAGTTTTACCGTTGTCGGCTTGTATTCCTTTAAGCACACGCAATGCACGTATTTGTTCCCAAGATATGCGGACTTAATCCAAACATCGCTGTCCGTTAGGAACGACGCAAAGCTGTCGTGTACCGCACGGACATCAAATCCAGTTTGTGTGGTTGCATATTTCTTTCGAACGATGAACGTAATGTCAATATCCACATTTTCACGTATCACAACGGGATTGTTCTGATTATCGAATGTGGTTATCATAAAGTCCTCCTGCTGGGAGTTCACCCATTGAGCCGTGTATATGTTCACGGGCTTACCCTTACCAAGCATACCGTCGACTTTAAGTATTGCAACACCGTCGTAAAGAGTCGTTATGTCGGAAAACGAACCGTTGGCCGTGTTCTTTGCAAAATATCTGTTTGATGAATTGTTTGCCATAATCTTATAATCTTAGTTCTTTGTCGAAAATCTTAATGTTATCAGTAGTGCAGTATTTGCCTTTCTCAACGGTGGCGTTACGCGAATATCGGTACACCACAATGCTGCAAGTATCATCAGCATCTTCAATGATTAGCCTGCTATCATCGAAAAGGTAGATGTGCGGAGAATTGTACCCATCGCAAACGAGGTGTATCTCGCTGCCAGCCCCAATATAGAAATTAGGGCATTTGGCGGCTTTAATTTCGAGCTGCGGGCAATTACACCACATAAAGGCCGTAACATCGTTGTCGGGCTTGCAAATGGCCTTAAAATCAACGTAGATAGCATAAGAATACCCTTTAACGAGGTCTGCATCAAGAATCGGGCGTTTCCCGTTAATGAAATCGGGAAAGTTCTTGAGGATATACTCCTTGCTTAATCCCTTGCCTTGATAGCAATGTGTAATGAAATACGGGAGGCTCTGCTGGCGCATAACCAGCTTAACAAGCTTTTCCTTATCATCACCGCATTTGCGCCACTCGGTTTTGTATTCCGCACACAAGGGGGCTGTTATCTCCCCTTGTAATGCGGCCTTGTAAAATGCTAACATTCCATTATCCATAATCACGAAAATTAAACCATTTCAACACGAACGGCCATACCCGAAGGATTAGACCAGCCGTTAAGAATATTCTGTATAGCCAATTGCACTTGATAGCTTTGCTGCAACTGCAAGAGCATCTGCGACATCGTTGCAACCTGCACGTCAAGGTCGAATGTAACAAGCATATCGCGAATCTGCATCAAGGTATCGCTTTGCAGGTACACTTGCTGGCTAACGCCGTTAAGGTATGCCTCAATAGCTCCAGCGGTCGTTTCCGTAACGCCTTGTATGCCCTGCTGCAATGCTGAAATCGTGCTGCCAGCCTTGTTTTGACCGTATTCGATACCGAAGGCATCCATGTAAGCGTCGAAGATTTCCTTAACCTCGGATTGCCATGTATCACGCATATTGCGGATTCCCTCGACATCTTCGGGTGTAGGAATGGCGGCTTTTGTGTAAAGCTCTTGAAGCTTTTTGAGATATTCCTCGTATTGCTTCTTAACTTCCTCGCTTTCGGCATTAGCGATTTTCTTGTTTATGTAGTCGAATAGCTGTGCGAAAGTCTGCTGTCCCGTAGGCAGGTAATCATCATCTTTCATGTAACCGCCATATCCCCAGCTGAACCAAGCACCAAGCAAGTTAGCCCAATCAGCATTAACGCCCGTAAGCTCATCCCACGTCATTGTCTGCTTGTCGGCGCGTTCCTTTGCCATCTTTTCAACCTGCGAGAACATCTCCTCCATCTTTTCGCCGATAACCTTTCCTACGATTGCCTTCATAATCATGTTGTCAATCATATTCTCGAAGGAGTCGGAATAAGCGGACATGTAATCCTCGCCGTTCTTGAAAGCCTCAATCATCGAGGCGACCATGCTTTCGGCTGCATCACCAACACTTGAAATATCAAGCAGGTCGTTTACGATTTCCTTCGTAGAGTTGCGGATTTCAATCTCTAAGTCGATGATTTGGCCTTTTAGCTCTTCGATACGGTCTTCGTCGCGGTTTTTCTCCTTTCTTGATTCCTCAAGTTGGAGTTGGCGTTTCGTTTCCGCAAGCTGTAATTCCTTATTGGAAATAACGGCACGCTTAGTACCAAGCTCTACAGCACCGTAGGCATCATTTACAGCCTCTTCAAGTTCCTTGTACGTATTGGTAAGGCGTTTTACGGCACGGTTGGATTCCTCGACCTTTTCGGTAATGGCCGCATTTCCACTCCATGCGTCTGCAAATGTCGTAACAATACCCGTAAGCACACCAGCGGCAGCACCGATGATAGCACCGTAACCACCGCCTATCTGAGCACCGATGGCAGCACCTTGGCCTCCTTTTTCAAGGATTCCTACGACATCTTTGATGGTTTTTGCGGCGGAAGTCATGCCTCTGCCACCCATAGCCTCCGCCATTTCTCCGAACATCGAAACGGCTTGGCTTGCGGCACTAATGGCATCATTGATAAAGCCAACAATCTCGCCAGCGGAAACATTGGAAAGGGCTTTGATTTCCTCAAGGCGTTCTTTCAGCGTTTTAAGCTGCTTGGCTTTTTCTTCGGAAAGCTTGCCTTCTTTCTTTTCCTCATCTTCGAGTTTCTTGATGGCCTCCTGCGTCTTTTCAAGTTCGGGCTTAAACTCCTCTGCACGTTCCTTTGCCTCGTCAAGGGCGTTCCCGATAGCCTTGAACGGATTGCCTTGGCGTTGCTGTGTATGCAGCTGCTTTAAGGCTCTGTTTATCTCCTTGATTTGCTTGTCGGTAAGCCCCTTTGCGGATTTCTTGTACTGCTCGATACGACGGATAAGGCCACCGATGGCTTTCTCTGTCATACCCGAAAGATTACCCGTTGCGACAATCCATTCGGGTGTTTTCTTGAACTCCTCAAAGGCGAGGTTTGCAAGGTCGCTAACCTCCTGCTTGTCAATGGCAACCTTGATATTAAGCTTAGTGCCATCGTTGGCGGCAACCTCTTCACAAAGGTCTTTAAGCTCCTTGATAAGCTTTGCCTTTTCTGTCGGGTCGTCGGTAGCCAAAATGCTTGTGGAAAGTTCAAGTGCCTTTACCCTTTGGTCTTTGTTTCCGAAACGCTTAACGAAAGCCTCGCGCTCCTTTGTTGCATTGTTCTGAATGGTGTTTGCCTTGTATTCGTATTCGGCATATTTCTCGAGAAGCTTATTCCAATTCTTGATAGTTTCGTCGGCATCCTTTTTCCAAAGCTCACGGACTGTCTTCTGTGCGCTTTCCACAGCCTTGAAAAGCGTACTGCTCTTATCAAGCCCATCAAGCGAATCAAGGTCGCCCATAAGAACGTCGAACGGTGTAGTGATACCGCCCTCGTTAAGCCACTTGTCGACGCTGGTCTGCATACGGCTGATAACATCATCAATGGTATGCGGCAGGTCTGCTATCTTTTGCGGGTCTAAGCCGATGGCATTTGCAAAGAGGCTACCCAATTCGGGGTTAGCGTCAAGCTCGATGGCAAACTCATATTCGTCCTTGATTTTGCCAAGCTCGGAATTAAGGCCATCCGTAATCTTTTTGTAATCGTAGGTCTTTGCCTCGACGGTAAGCTTTTGAATCTCGACGTCCATGTCCTTCAAGCCTGCGGTCTTAACTTTTCCGCTTGCTATAAGGTCATTGCGCTGTTTTTGCAGGGTTTCGAGAATGGCACGGGTGTCCTTTCCCGCGAAATCCTTTGCATTGAACTTACTTATGCCGTATTTCGCAAGAATATTGTTTACGCGGCTTAATGTGTCCGCATAGCCTTGTGCGGCCAATTGTGCGGCCTGCATATCATCAACACCCGATTTGCGGAGCTTATCATAGTTGCTTTGAACCTCACGGATGATAGAAAGCTCTTGGCGTAAAGCCTCATTAACCTCCTGCTCGGCTGTTTTCTGTGCTTTGGCGTTGGCCTTTGCCTGCTTGCTGGCGTGACCGCCTTTTGCCACAGCCTCGTTATAGTCGTTCTGTGCCTGCGTAAGCTCGGTAATAAGATTCTTTGCCTCTTCGTTTTGCTCGTCTGTGAGTGACGTTGCGGGAATCTTGTTAAGCTCGGCTTGGCGTTGCTTTAACCGCTGAATCTTAGTCCATGCGGCATTAGCTGCGGCATCGGCATCTTTAAGTGTATCGTAAACACCCTTTTCGTCGGTGGTTATGGTAAGCTTGAGGAAAATCTTCCATGTGTTAGCATCGGCAACAAGCCCTTTCAGCTTATCGAAAGATATGCCATATTGCTTGCTGAACGACTCGGCATTATCCTGCGCCCACTTTTGCCATTTCGGTTGCGACCAATCAATCTGCTCAAGCTCCCTGCGCGACATTTTGCCAAACATGGAGTTGATTTCGCTTGCGTGCTGGTTTTTAAGCCAGTCAAAGAAAGCCTGCGAAACAGCCTTACCGCTGCCAAAGGACGCAAGCCATGCCTCCTCTTCTTGCTTTACCCGCGCGGCGCGTGCGGCATTGCCCTGCTCGATTTCAAAATCATATTCCTCTTGGAATTGGGCTTTGCGCTGTGCGATAAATTCTTCCTCCGCAGCCATACGGTACTGAAGCTGTTCCTTTGAAGAAAGGTTTGCATCAGCAAGAATCTGATTATTTGAACGTTCAAATGCCTCACGCATACCCTCCGCCGTATTGATACCAACGGAAGAAAATGCGTTGAACATTGACGATATAGTGTCCTTGAGGTCGTTGGAGAATGTGGTGAACTGCGCTTGAACATCGTGCAAATCGCCTTCTGCACCCGCCTGCTTTTGAATGGCAGCTCCCTTTGCGTTTGCGAGGCTACCCCATTTCTCGATAACCTTATCAAGCTGTTCTGAATAATCCTTGAGGTTATCAATAAGGCCATCGGGCAAAGACCATAAGTTCCACCACTTAGACCAATCGCCATTGATGGTTACGGCCTTATCGTCAAGCGACTCAAGCGCACCGTTAATATCGTGAATCTGCTGGAGATAGTTGAATCCAGCGCGAACACGGTCATTAACGTCCTCTATCTGCATCAGCTTGTCGATGAACACACCGCTTGCGGCACTTGAAAGCTCAATCTGCTCGCGTATTGCGCCCCATGCCTTTAACGCCTCGGCATCATTCAGATTCTTGTATTGGGGAATACCGTCCTTTGTGGCAATGGCAGGCACGCCGTTCTTTTGCACCTTTTCTTGATACTCAAAGACTTTTTTGTAGGTCTCGCTGTAATCCTTCATGAATTGTGCAATGGAATCGGCACTTTCCTTTGCGCTATCCACAATACTCTTGTTGATGTCGCGTATCTTATCGCTAATCTCGGAGAATGTGTAAACGGCCTCAACGATAGCACCGATAGCGGCCATAGCAGCCATTTGCGGCAGGAACATCGCGATAGTCTTACCAAGGCTTGCAAGTGAAATACCCATCTGCTTGATAACAAGCGAGAAAGCCTTTCCGACGGTGATATTCTCTATTTCGGATTTTTTCAGCAGCTTCAACTTAACAAGGGCTTTCATCAGCTCCTTGTCGTTCTTGTTAAAGGCTGCAAGCAACAAAGCCTGCGTCTTTGAAAGCTCGCGTGTTGAAAGGATGGCTTGGTAATCTGCTGCGACAACTTTCTTTTTGTTCGCTATCTGCTTTTGCTCGCTAACCAGCAAGCGGCGGACTGTACCCTCCCTTTGCAGTTCAGATGCAGCCTTTTCCTTATCCATAAGGATGCTCTTTCGCATCACCATAGCACTCTCGCCGACAAGCTTGTTTACTACAAGCTGCGTGCCTTTGTAAAGACCAAGGGCAATAACGACCTCGGATATTACATGGCTAAGTTCCTTCCAATTTTGGAAAAGCGATTTAAGAGCCGTGATAGGCAATGTCAGCATACCTTGGTTTTCCTTACCAACGGCATTAAGCATATTGTTCCATGCCAATGTAAGGTTTGCCAACTGCACGCGAAGGGTTTCGGCCTGCTTTGCTTGAAAATCAAAGAACTTACCGCCCTCGTCCGTCATTTTGTTAAGCACGGCCATAACATCGTTGTACGATACGGCCTTCTTACTCATACGGTCGTAGACATCACCCGTAGAAACTACGCGGCCTTCAAGCTCGGAGAAGTGGTCGGCCAGCGATTTCACGATAGGCAAACCAGCATTTGCGAAGTCACGGGCATCACGGGCAGTAAGTACCGTCTGTGCGCGAATCTGACCTAAGTTGTATGTAAGACGCTCCATTGGTACGCCCAAGGCTGCGGAAAGGTCGGCCAAACGGCGTGTGGTGTTCACAACCTCGTTTGCTTGGAAATTGTAGGCCGTTAATTGCTTTGCGGCAGTACCCAACTCCATAAGTGTAAACGGCGATTTCAAGGCCATTGTATTCAGCTCTTGGAATATACGGCTACCACGTTCAAAAGAACCTATCAGAACGCCCAAGGAACGCTCCAGCAGTTCATATTGCGCACGGATGTCGTACACTTGCTTAACAAACGATGTTGCAGCACCCAGCGTAAGCGCATAAACGATACGGTTACGGATATAACCGAAACTTTGCGCGAGATAGTTGTTGGATTTGGTGAGCTGTATGCTGCGGCCTAAAAGCTCGTTCTGCATACGGGAAAGACGCTGGTATTCGTCGCCAAGCTTTTTGACTTGCGTGGCGTTTTTCGGGTCTATCTGAATATGCTTTAACGCTTGCAGCTTCTTAGTAATATCGTCGACGGATTTTTCGGGCAGGAGCTTTAAGTCCTTCAATGTCATTGCGGACATCTTGAACTTTTCGATAGACTTTTCAGTTCTATCAATGGCGTTTTGAATCTTATTCCATTGTGTTTCATCCAATACGCCCTTACCTTTCCAATTGGCAGCAAGTGCCTTTAGCTTTGCGAGCTTTGCCTCCGCTTGCTCAAGGCTGTTTGCGGGATGCGAGAACGCTACACGGATTTCCTCGCCAGCTTTCTTTGCCTGCGCCGCCATAGTGTTCAAGCCCTTTTGCTCGGCCAGCTTTCTGTTTCGCTCTTCGATAAGCTTGTTTTCTTGGCGTAATGCGTCGCTGTCAAGCTCCATCTCCTTTCGGTTTTGCTGGCGTTTTTCAATTTCCTGCTCCAGCGCACCGATGGTATTTGGCGCATATTCCTTTGGCTCTTTACCCTTACCGCCACCCGTAGCACCCGATTGTGCGGCTACCATAGCATCAAACGACGCGGACATATCCTTCCAAGCCTCCTTCATCAAATCGACGGAAACTTTCTGCGTAATAGCGAAATCCTTCATGGCCGATTTCATCTTATCCATTGCGGAGTCGAACTTACCAGCCATTATAGTAGTCTTATCACCAACGAAATCTATCAAATCGTTTATCGACTTTTCTAATTCCTTGGAATCAAGCTTACCAACAATCAGAACATCATCATTTGCTGCCATATCTTAAAGTGTATATATAGAGTTTATAACTATTCTTACTTTTTCTTGTTTCGCTGCGGCATCGGGATTTCCATCTCCTCTCCAGCAGCGAGGTCTTTAGGCGCACCGATGGAACTAAAGAACCGTTCGAGCTTCTTCTGTGCCTCGTATGCCTCCTTAAAGTTCTGCCAAGCTTTTTTGTCCGTACCCCGTAAGTATTTCGTGTGCGTGTTGTCAACAGCCATAAACTGCACTTGCGCTATGCTTAACCGATAGAGGTAATCGTCTAATCGGTATTGTGGGAAGGCTCGGAGGAAGTCTGCTGCATCTGCAATGATAGTGCTTCCATAAATAGTGATGCTGTCTCCTCCGATTTCTTCTTCCGCATCAGAAGTGAACCCGTAAGCGTACTCACCGATTTTTTGAGTAAAAAAAAAGCGGATAAATCTATTGATTTTATTGCGCCCAGCACAATTGCCGCCCATTGGTTTGCATCGTATGTGCTCTGCATGACCTTTGCCTTCATAACGCTAACATAGTAGTCGTTCTTTGTGCGAACCTCCTCCCAAGTAAGATTGTTACCGTCGGGAGTGAAAAGGTGATTGCAAAGCACAACGGCCATGATTTCACACATGGCATCCAAATCGGTACACAAGGCCGTTATAACCTTTTGGTCGGTATCTAACGTTTCATCAGCCTTACGCATATCCAACACAAGGTTACAGATACGGTACAACGAATAATAGCGCATACCCTTTACCTTATACTCCTTATCACCAAGGCGTATCAAGGATGGCGTATCATTGATTATCTCAACGATGTTTTTTTGGATGTCAATTGGAAAATCCTTTATCTCCTCTTGCTCCTGCGCTATCTGCTTGCTCTCGTTTTCCTTTGCCATAATATAACTTTTTCGTGAACGTAGTTTATTTTGATTCTAACGGCATTTCGTAAAGCAAAGGGGCGCATCATCGGGGACACCCCAACAACGCACCCCTCACGTTCACGAAAACGTTAGTTCCTTCATGCCAAGATTAAGATGTAGGCGTGTCACCGATAATCTTATACATGTGGTCGTTGTTGCTACCGTCGGTGTAAACCAAGGCGGTGATGGTAACGCTGTAGTTCAGCGCACCGTCGGCATCCTTCTTGATAGTACCAACAGTCAGACCCTTGTAGATAACCAGCGAACCAAAGCCGCGACCGAAATCGAGCTTCCACTCCTTCTCAGAGGTGTAAGCAGCAGCAGCACCCTCGTAGGTCTCTGGAGTACCTGCCGTTTGGCCTACGGGTGCAGTACCAGCGGTATAAGTACCACCAAAGATGGCAGGCAGCTCCGACAATTCGTAGTTTGCCAGCTCAAAGGTCATACGCACGGGATTACCTTGATAGAAGATGTCGAAAGGTGCATCGTAGAACTCGGCCTCAATCTCGGTAGATTCGGGCTCGTCCTGCGCGATAGCCAGTCCCTTCAAAACACCCATGAACTTGGTATAAGCCACATCAGCGGCAGAACCAACAGCGCGATAGCCAAGGCCAATCGGCTTCAAAGTTGTCTTTTTTGCCATAATTTGTTTCCTTTCTTTATTTTAATTAGTTACGAATTACTTTGTTGGTCTATTACGACGACAAAGGATTTTATGAAAGCATGGTATTGGTTTCCCTTTACCGTATTCTCGTTATCATCCATCGAGAGAACGCTATCCTCTAAGATATAGTAGTCGCCCTCATCAACGCGCCCCGTGTGGGCTTTAATGGCCGCTGTAATACCCTTATCGTAGGCATCGTAAAGCGTCTTATTCAAACGCCCGCGAGTCTTTTTGGATATGTAGGCCGTAACCGTGCAGCGAACCCAGCCGTATGCGTCGCCCTCAAACTCGGAATCATCATTGATATTGCCGACATTGGTAACGATAAAACCGTCCTCGATGTCCGATTTCGTAGTTTCCGTAGGCAATGTCATGGAATAGATGTTATCCGTGACACCTGCAAGAATCTCCGAAAGGAAATCATATATCGGTATGCGTGACGAATCCGTAATCATCGTGCTTAATATTTAGGCGTATCAATTTCAAGTGTTACTACACAAAGCGGACTGAGAGCTTTCTTGATGTGGTCGTACCGCTGCGAAAGAATATGGAACTTATAGAACTTGCCCTTAAAGGTGTAACCCTCCTCCATATATGCACCGTAGGGTGCTGTGGCGGCAAAAACTATTTCCCAGCCTTTGTCTTGGTCGGGCTTGTAAGCCTTTGCAAAATCATTGGCCAATTGGCGACCTTTCACGGGAACGCTGATAGATGGGCTGTATTCGTGCAGTAAGGAGTTTTTCCTCGCCTGCTTGCGCCCATAAGTGCCGTAGCCCTTGCGTTTTCCGTTAAAGTAAACACACCATACGTAGGAGTCGGATAAGTTGAAAGTCTCATTGTCAAAAGACACATTCTCCACGATATTCACGATTTCCGTTTCAGCGTACTCTATAAGCCGCTTGGTCTGCTCATCGGCAACGCTATTGAACAAACGCTTACCCCAAAGCTTTCCATTGAACTTGAACCGTGTCTTTGCCATATCGTTACGTATTGTATGTTATCTGTTCCATTCCTTGCGTGTCGCATAGATACTTACACCGCCCAATTGCGAAGGCTCTGCATTATCAACCACGAACGATACCTCTTGGTCGAACCGAACCAGCGTTATCTCGTCGCCCTTAATAGGAATGATATATTTGTTATCGCTACCCTTGGTTAAAGGTATTGATATAACATGGCTGGAGGTCTGCAATGCGCGACCGTTATCATCGGTGCGAATCGTTTCATCCATGATACCGTTGTAGATTTCTACGGTGGTATCATCATCGTCGCCATGTCCCACAATAATGCGGTTTATCACGCCTTGGTAGGGGTATTCAAGAATCTCGTCGCGTACCATAGTTTTACTGCGGTATGATTTGGTCTACGTCCTCAATTGGTATGAACTTAATCTTTCTGCGAGCGTTTTCAAGTATCTCTGCCCTCTCGTCGTCGTATTTGTTGTAAATCTTGATGGCGTACTTGATTTTTTCATCTTGGTAGAAATCCTGCTCAGAGCCAACGGTCTTTTGGAAACCGTTATGCGACTGCTGCAAAGACGATGTATTAGAAGGGCTTAAAAGTATGGCCGTGAATATGATGTCAGCAGTCATTAGCTCTTTCTGCTGTTCTGTAACACCATCGCCATAAGCATCTTCATTCGGGTCACACCCTCTATCCAATGCTATCTTGACAAGATTCTTCTCGTCGAAACGAGTATATGTCGTTGATGCTGTAAGCCATTCTAATACCGTCATCTTTCTTGCAGTTTTTTACCTTGATTATCGAATCATGTTTGCCATCGCGATTTTTTAGTCTGCGGTTGCAATATCAACTACTACGTGATACAGCGACTCGTTCAGAACGGTTGCGTAACGACCGATAACGTCCGTGTGGTAAGACTTGAGCATACCGTTGGGCGTAATCTTGTTGATTACATACAAGAAGTTCTGAATCTTAGCCAGCGAGAATTGAATATTGCTATTCACCTCACCGCTACGCATCAGCGCAACGTCGGCGGTCTCTGCGTGAACGAGTACACCTGCCATGCCGAGCGGACGCAGAACAACGGTATTGGACTTCCATCCGCTTACGTCGGTAACGGTGGTGAAATCCTGCACCTTGCTTTGCTGCTTAACGACACGGATAGGAGCAATCTTAGAGATGGTGCTGCGGCTGTAGGCCACCAGCTGCTCCCAAGTGATAACGTCGGTGTCGATGCCGCTTGCACCGCTGGTTACAACGATAACCTTGTCGGGCGCATACAGACGAATCCAGCGATTGACCTCGGCCTTGAAATAGCTGTTGTTAATCAAGATAGAGGTAACGATGCTGTACGGGATGTCCCACTCCATAGCGAAGTCCTCAGAAAGATTCTTGGCAACCTTGAAGTCGTGCTCAATCTTCTGCATCTGCGAAGGAATATCGCAGTCGTTGGCAGACCAAACCTTAGTACCAGCCTTCTTGAAGTTCTCGATAGGAATATAGGACTGCTGCATTGTAGAAACGCCGCTGAATCCCTTTGTCGAGGTGATAGAGCCCGTAGTACCCTTGAACGCAATGGTATTGGTGTTAGAATAAGCACCACCATAGGAAAGGGTCTGTGCGGCCATGTAAGATGCGCGGAAGTTGTGGGTCTTAACGAGGTCTGCAACACCCTTAACAAAGCCCGTGATGAGGTTTTGGTCTTGAATGTTCAGCTCGCGCAGACGTGCCTGCAATTCCATCTTAGACATAGAGGTGTCAAACAAGCCCTTACCGTATTGGTAGATAGAGCCAGTCTTTTCCTCCCAGCCTTCGGTGTCGAGTTGGGCGGTCTCAGACAGAGGAGCCATTGCATCGGCCATAGGCACGATACGGTTGACTTTCTGACGAACAGTCCAAGCGGGATTCTTCTTGGTGTCTTGCAGGTCAATCTTGTACTCGTTACCCTCGACAGCGAAGTGCTCCTGCCAAAAGAAGGCGTTGGCCTCGATTTCGAGAGTGTTGTCAATCAGAGTTTGGAGGAAACCTACGTTAGTTCCGTCCATGAATCCTTTCTGATAAAGCTTTTCAATAGCCTCATCGGGATTCCATTGGTATTTTAATGCTTGTGCCATATCTTGTTTCCTTTCTTATTAATTAAATCCAAAAGATTCCGTCAATAAGGGACTTGTTCAATGCAAGCACGTACTTAGGCAGAGGCTGCATACGGGCAATGAAAGCCTGCTTGTTGTAGACGGTGGAAATAGAATAGTTGGCATTTTGGAAGCCATAACCCTCGGTGGGGAGCAGTTCCTCATCCTTCTCGATAAAGGTGTTGGGCTTTGGTACAAGAACCTTTGCGGAAGCACTTGCGGCTGTACCTTGTGCCTCTACCAACACATCGCCGACTTCGAGAGCACCGATAGCGGTATCAAGTGTTACCTTGAAACGTGCATTGGCCTCATCGTATTCAACGGCGGTAATCTTACCCGACTGACCCGTGTAGTCTGCGAAAGACTCGGTAACGGTATCGGGGTCGCTACCCGAGCCAGCCACAACGGTCATTGTCTTAACCGTAACGGCATCGGGAGCTTTCATAATAACCATGCCGACCTCGGGAGCGTCAGAATATCCGTCGCCCTTTAAGTAGATTATGGTGTCGGAGGCTTGGGCGGTGGCGTTATTGGCCGCAAAAGAACGGAAAATAAGGCATCCACCTTGCATGTTGTACTGAACCAGCTGGGCTGCGTACAACTTGCCGAAACCCTTGTTAGGATTCAGAATAGTGCCACCGAGCAGTACGTTACCGCGTTGCTCGCCGTTACCATCCTTAACCCAAACAAACTTACCGCCACGAACCTTACGGGAGGTCTCGAAGAAAAACGCTAAATTTGTTACCATGATGTTTCCTTTTTAAGTTGTTTATAAAAATGATGTTAGCTAATCTTTACTTTCGGAAGTGAACCGATGATTTCTGCATCTTTCGTTTCATCGGTAGTAGGCTTCTGAGGTCGGATGTCGCCAAGTGAATCCTTGAAGATGTCCTTGAACTTTGCTACCAGCCCTTCGGCCTGCTCCTTGTCTTCCTTATCCAGCTTAACGGCGTAATCGGAAGCGAACTTGTCGAATGACGCGTGTAAGTCTGAACGGATGCCCTCCTTTGCAATGCGCATGATGTTACCAAGCTTTTCTTGCTTACTCTTCGCATCCTTGAAAGCTTTCAATTCGTCCAATTGGTCTTGCACCTCCTTTGGAATCTGCGGCTCAACAACGGTGGGCGGAGTTTTGATTTTCTTCTGCAACTCGGCGATTTGGGATTTGTAGCCGTTTTCTTTCGTCTCAAACTCCTTGGTTTTGTCCGTGATAATCGTGCTTGCACCGCTAAAAGCGGAATTAAGCGCGAACTTCATGTCGCCAAGAGCTGTTTCATCATCTGCGGCAGCGTCGGGATAACGCTTTGCAAAATGTTCAGCAAACTTGTCTTTAAAACCATCGGTAAGGGTTGCAGCGGTGTAACTTTTCTCGTTACAATAGTCATTTACTTTCTGTAAAGCCTCTTCTTTTGTCATAGTTTTCTACTATTAAAAATTAAACAATTAGATTTGTTTGGGTGCAAATTTAATAAATAAGGTGAAAAGACGAAAAGTAAAATAAACACAAGAACGTGACAAAGCGCGTGAAAATCACGAACTTAATTTGATACAAGTCAATTATACAGAAAAGTAATGTGTATCTTTGCAACAAGAAATTTCTATTAGGTTTATAAACTTGTTGCATTTTTAATTACTTTTGCGTATGGCACGTAAGCGTAACGATATTGTATTAGCACCTTTAGAGGATGGCAACCAAAAGTTTGCTATCCGTTCTAATGCTGATGTCGTATGCTTTACGGGGGGTACGGGCGGCGGCAAATCCGTTGCATTGTACTATGCGCCTATCATGCACCTTGCTACGAACGATAACGCTAAGATAGTATGCTTTATGCGTAATATCAGCGACTTTTGGGGCGCGGGAAAGGTAAATGATACGCTTAAAAAGATGTACCCTCTTATCGACCGTACAACAAAGAAACAGCCGCACGACCCAATAGGCGAGATTATCCGTAACAATCAAGACATGGGTATGAAACTCTATAACGGCTCTGAGATTAAGTTTCAGCAGCTGGATAACGAGAACCCTATCGTTATAGATAAAATCGCAAAAGGCTTGCAGGCGAAAAAGCTCATTTTCGACGAGTGCAACAAATTCTTATGGCGAACAATATCCACATTCTTCCCGCGTTTGCGTAGCGACACAAGCGGAAAGGCGCAAGTATTCCTCGCGCAGAACCCCGAAAGGGAGTGTTTTATGCGTAAGATGTGCGGAAAAGGCGTACATGGCGGTGGGTGGATTAACGACGACGGTACGGTCGACAAGTCGATGGATGGCGTCGTTATGTTTTTCTTTATGCCTAACGGTGATTATGAAAAAGCCGTTTGGGGCAGAACAAAACGAGAGGTCTATGAAAAAGGCAAAGCCGACATAGATGCGCGTTTGGCAGAAGACCCCGACATGACATACGAGGACTTTATCCTTTCGATGGTGTTTTACACGTTTGATGTTCGTGACAACAAGAAAATGCTATCAAAGAATAAAGGTTATCGTGGCCTTGCAGCCAACTCCGCTACAGCAGCATCATCGTATTCTGTTAATTGGAACTATTCATTAACGGACGAAGAGGAAAGCATCGAGGATTTATCAAACGTGGAGTTAGCCACAAACGATGTGGAGCGCATGTTCAGACCATTGGAAACGCCTGCTGGCTGCGAAGTATTGCAACGGCGAATGACAATGGATATGGCTACAACGGGATTCGATAACTTGATATTCAAGTATTGGGAGCTGTGGTCGCATTATGGCTGGGTGTGCAGGGATATTGAATATTCCACAAGCAACAGCAACCGCGAGGCCGTAATCATGGCTATACAATTCCGTGACAAGCACAAGCTGCAAGAAAAGGAGATGATTATAGACGTGCAGGGATTTGGATTCCTAAAGGATTGCTTCCCGCGTGCGATATTATTTAGCGGTGCAGGCTCGCCAAGCAATCGCGGTAAAGCCCAATTCAAAACGATGAAGGATGAGGCAGGCCATGTCGCTATGGAGATGATTCAAAGCGGCCTTATTCACTATGAGCCGCGACTCGCAAATGCTCACTATAATCACAAGAACATGAAACGGTCGGGAGGCACTACGGTAATGAAACACATGGTATTTGAAAGCCGTGTGTTCCAATTCAGCAAAACGCCGAATGGCCGTTTAGAGATGCTGCCAAAGGAAAAGATGAAGGCATTGCTAAAAGGAATGTCGCCCGACCTTATGGATAACATCATTCTCCTTTGCGGCGGCACTATATACGACTGCTACCGAATGTTACGTGACGATGCTGGCATTATGCGCAAGAAAGCGCAGGCGAGCGATATGCTGGCCTTGCTTAACGTCAACGGCCAAGAGGAGGTTGATACAAGAATACACCGTGTAAGAAAGATACGGAACGCAAGCGAAATATTAAACATATTAAGTACAATATAAGATGATTAGATTACACGACATCAAATGGTTTCTGCATGAACCCGAAAGGCTTACAAAGATGAAGCCTTTCACTCGCGGCGGTAAGATGAACGGACACGGCTACGAGAACTCGGACATTCAGATTAATTCCATGATTGATACGGGTTTCACGAATCTTACGCTAAAGCCCGTGTCGCAGGATTTGTATATCACGGAGTATCGTCCCGACCTGCATCATATAATTATGAATAGGTCAATACCGCATATCAAGGTTTCTATTGACGGATGCGAGCTGCCTTTGGGTATGCTTGACATGACACAAACGGCATCGTTCCAAAAGCTGATTCACTCGGCACATGTCCGTTCGCTGACAGCCAATCCATTACTCTTCAACCTCGGCAAAACCGATGCTAATAACGGTGGTATAAACCCGTTTGAGGAGGTTAAGGATGCTTGGGCTGACCGTGATATGGACTGGTGGCTTTCGCAGGCTATCAATACATGTAAGCAGCTTGGTAACACGGGACTGCTTTTCAGTTTCGATAAATCAGAAAACAAGACCATCGTAACGACATACAGCTACGAGGACGGTTATCAGATTATTCCTAACTACGATGAATACGGCTACGAAATCGCCCGTTCTATCGTTTACATGGTTGATAACAAAAAAATCATTGATACATACGACAATACAAACCACTATCGCGTAATGCAAGGTGATACGGGCTGGGAGATTACTATGGAAAAGCATGGTTTCAGCCGTTGTCCTTTGCTTATCAAGCGCGGTAAGGTGGCTTGGGAGTATGCAGAAAGCACTATCGAGATGTGGGAGCTTATGGCAAACATCAACGATATTGCATTGAAGCGTTTCGGCACGTTCGCACTTGTATTCACGGGTGAGATGGATGCCGAGTCGTTCAAGCGCGATTCAAGCACCCTTATCATTAATCTTTCAAGTGATACGACTAACGGAAAGCAGGACGCAAAAGTGCTGGAGTTCCCCGAACCGCAGACTATGGACGGGTATCTTAAAACCCTTGAGGAAAAGATTTCACTATTCAGCTCTACATCGTTCATTACGCCAAAGGATATTACAACCACCAACAGCGGCGGTAACGGAATAGCATTGGCTATGTCTAACGACTATGCCCTTGCTACGCAAAGCGCATTGGATTGGCGTAAATTCGTGAACGATATGGTATATCTGCATCAAGAGGGATTGGATTTGGAGAATAACGGCGTGGATAAATATTCCAAGCTGCATATTGGCGCAAAGATTGTTCCTTGGTCGCTGGAGACTAACAATACGAAGATTACGAACCTTTCTATGGAGGCCAAGTGGCTTTCTATGAAGACCGTGATTGAAAACTCTCCCGATGCTGCACCCGATGAGATTGACCGCATCATCAAGGAGCGTGGCGCACTTATCCCACTTGATACAAAGGCTATTGATAGCAACGCGCAAACGGCAAACAACATCAGCCGTAACCGTAGCGATGAAATAGTCGATAACAATGCTCAAACGGGCATGTCTTAAAAGAAAGGAGGTTTATCATTATGGGAGAGTATGGATTTGGAGGAGAGATTTACAGCCTTATCAACACCTTAATGACAATCGTCTTGGGAGGAGGCTGGTTTCTTCATTGGCGTGCAAGCCGACGAAAGGCCAACGGCGAGGCGAAACAAACCGAGGCGCAGGCCAACAAGGAGGCTCAAGAATACTACAACACTACACTTGCCGATGTGAACAGAACGCTTGCGGAGGTACGTGCCGAACGCGACCATTATAAGGATGAACGTAATGAGCTGCGTAAGGAAAACCACGAAATGCGGGCTAAGTACATCGAGATAGAGGAAAGAATGACGCAGATGGACTTAAACTATAAGCGCGATATATCACGTTTAGGCAGGCGCATCGACGTACTTTCCCCTTTCCTATGCGGTGTAGCGGGCTGTATGCACCGCAAAAAGGTTAGTCTCATGGAAAACATCGACGACGACAGCTTTGCAACGATAGAAGAGCGCGAAACAGCGCGTAAAAACGACATTGAACCAAGTAACGAAATATAAAAAGTAATTATTATGGCAGTAGTATTATCAAAAGGCAGTAGGGGCGAGCTTGTAAAACGCTTGCAGGCCGCTCTGAACTTGGTGCAGGACGGTATCTTCGGTGCAGTAACCGAGGAGGCAGTCAAGGCATTTCAAAAGGCGCACGGCCTCGTTCCCGACGGTATCGTTGGCGAGAAAACATGGGCTGTTATCGTGCCTAACGAATCATCTTTGCAGGTATCACGGCGTACAATAAACCGCATCATTGTGCATTGCACGGCAACACCCGAAGGCCGCGTAGAAACCGTAGAGTCCGTCCGCAGGATGCACAAGGCAAAAGGATGGGCTGACATCGGTTATCACTACCTTATCGGCTTGAACGGCGAACGATGGAACGGTCGTAATGTAAACCTTGTGGGGGCGCATTGCGAGGGCTACAACGCAAATTCCATCGGTGTGTGCTATGTTGGCGGCTGTGACAAGAAAATGAAGGATAAGGACACGCGCACCGATAAGCAGAAGGCGGCTTTGATTGCCTTGCTAAAGGATTTGCGCAAGCTTTATCCAAAGGCAAAGATTGTCGGCCACCGTGACCTTGATAGGAAAGGAAAGGCATGTCCTTCGTTTGATGCAACCAACGAATATAAGGATATTTAGTTATGGCAACACGCGAGGACAGAGAGTTCTACGCCCGCATGTGGGAACAGAACCAAATGCTTAACAACGGATGCGGCACGCCATTCTATGTCGGTCTAATCATCTGCTTGGTGCTTCTGTTTTCATCTTGCGCTACAAAGAAACATATTGTTGAGAACGACCATCAGAAAACCGAGGTTAAGGTGGATTCGACAGATGTTCAAAGCGTCAAGGTGGATTCAACAGATACCGAACACAAGACCGAAATAAAGGAAACCGAGAAAGTCGAAACCGAAACAAAGGTTGAGAAATCGGATTCCACCGTTATGACGGTTGATGCGCAAGGCAATGTTATCAAGCAGGAGACGTGGCATAAGGAAAAGGAAACCGTGTCCCGTAACCGCGAATACGAAAAGCAGCTGCTCGATTCCATTGCGCATTTTAGGCTTGCGCGGGATTCTCTGAGGCAGTATGTCGCTAAATGCGATTCCCTTCAAGAACAGCTTACGCACAAGGAATATACCGTAGTCGAAAAGACAAAAATTCCTAAATGGTGCTGGTATTGTTTGGGGTTTACGATTTTAGGTATTATCTTTGCATTTGTAAAAATTATAAGATGGGTACAAATACATTAGGGCGAAATATAACATTACCGATTTACAACGCAGACGGTACATCGTTTAACGAGTTGGAGTTGACGAAATTCACCTCCGACTCCATTGTCATGTCTTTGGTAGACAAGATAACGGGCGATGTGTACTACAAGAATAACGGCCTTTCCGTTGAAATGACCGAGTACGTGTTGTATAACGGTGTGAAATATGTCCTTGTAAACCCGCCAACGGTTGTCCGCGAGGGAATGGTTGCAGATAACAGCCAGCATAAGGGAATGACGAAATACAGCTTTGTTTTCTATCATCCCATGTATGTGCTTGCAAACTTTCCTTTCACGGATGCTGCCGTTAGCAGTAGCGAGGAAAAGTTCAAGTCGCAGGATAAGACGTTTACATGGATTGGCAACCTTGCTGATTATGTGGCAAAGCTGAATAAGAACCTGCAAGGCACGCAATGGATAGTAGGTATCAGCTCAAGCGTGGAGCAGGCGAAAATCCAACTTTTAAGCGATGTTCTTTCCTTTGATAAGGTTTCAATTGCCGATGCGCTGAAAACTGGCTACGACAATTGGGAAGTTCCTTATATCATTGATACCATCAAGGAGGGCGAGCAGTATTACGACCAAGGCAAGCGTTTCTTGATTATCTACGGACTGCCATCTAACGAGATATACGAAAAGCCCATTGAGGGGCATGACCCCGATGTGCCTTTTGTGTTCAAGTTCGGGCAGGGTGTTGGCCTAAAGAACAATTCCCGCACGCCAAGGAACAATAAGATTATCACCCGTCTTGCTGGATATGGCAGCGAGGATAATATACCCTACGGCTATCCGCAGATTATTTGGAATGGCAATCAAAGCTGGGATTATACCATCAACAATGATGCCAATGCCGCTAACTCATATCCTATATACGACGGTATTGTAGGCGGTCAAAGGGTACGCTTGATTAAGCACCCGTTCACCCGCAGCCACCTTATGCCGAGCATATATACTGAAACGGTAAACAAGAAAGTCAATCCTTACGCATCGGGCTATAATCCCAATACGGAGATTATCGACTACATTGATGCGGACGGTAGCTATCCCAATCCGCTAAAGGCTGGCGAGCCATCGTATGAGTCGCATGAATTTGAAAAGATTAAGCCGCAGTTAGGTAACGCATCACTTGTAAACGTGGAGGCGTATAGCGGCGGCGAGAAAGGTGTTGACTATATACGATGGAATAACTTTGTTGCTACGGTAAACGAGCTTGCTGGAGATGCTAAGAACGAGAAAGAGGCTGCTATCCTTACCGCCGTTCCGAATACCATCCTTACACATGCAAGCACGGAAAAGTACACGTTCAAGGACACGGCAGGTAGCTATATCGTTGAGTATTCCTTCTATAAGGATAACACGTTTATCTACGTAAAATATGTCAGCGATACCGTTGCTTTCGAGTACACCGTATTGCAGCGCGGCCATGTAGTGCCATCCGATGATTGGGACGATACTATGGACGACGATGGAAACTACGTGCAAAGCTATTTCAAGGTAACTTTGCCGCAGCTTTCATTTGATATATACGCAAGTGCCGCAGCTACGCAGGAGATGTCAATCTATATGCGGACTGGTGCTTGTATCGGCTGTACGTTCCCCGTTCAAGTGGATTGGGAGGATTACAAAAAGAATTTCTACAAGCCCGACGGTACTTTTGACCCCGTTATCCATAATCCGAATTTGGAAGAGGATGATGGCCACGTCCGCGATGGCGATAAATACCCCGACAGCTCCGCAGGTCAGATAACGGTATTGTGCAAGAAAGAAAACACGACATACGGCGTGCTTATGCCGAACGTGTACCAAAAGCCAGCATCGGGCGATAAGTTCGCTATCATCGGCATATCTTTGCCTTTGTCGTATATCAGCACGGCAGAGGGAGAGCTTGATACCGCGATGGCCGAATACCTTGCTGCAAACAACGAGCACTATTTCGACTATCCGCTGAAATTCGATGAGTATTTCTTGGCTACGCATACATACGAGCTTGCGCAGATAAAGCCCAATGCCGTTGTACGCTTCCAATATGCGGGCGTGACAAAGATGCTGTACGTGAAACAGCTTACCGTGAAATACGGTGACAAGGTTTTGCCGCAGTACGACATCACGCTAACCGATGATATAGAAATCGTTGTCAACGAGATAGGGCAGACCGTAGATGGATTGAACCGTTTACGCGCACAAGTGAACGGCCTCGAAAAATACTACGGCGACACCATCCTTGGTGACGTGAAATCAAAGCTTTCGCGTATCGTTGATGATGTCTGCCAAGGCCGCATCACATTCCAGCAGGGATTGGATTCTATCGGCATGGTATTCTTCCATGATACGGTACAAAGCCCCGATTTCGTTAGCGGCCTATACGGTGGTAAGGGATGGCGCATAGACAAGCTGGGAAATGCCGAGCTTGAATCATTGCGCGTCCGTTCTTTCCTCGAGGTCGTGGAATTGCTTATCAACCGTTTGCAGGCGCAGGAGGGTGATACCGTATTCAGCGATAACGACCAAATCGACTACGTAGAGAAATTCGTCGACGAGGAAACGGGCGTAACGTATTACACGCTTTCGCTCAAGGAAAAGTACGACGGTTATATCACGGGGCAGATGTACGGTAACGTTATCAAGGGTATCATCAACACCCTTGCTGCAAAGCAGGCAGGCGTTAGCGATTACGAAAGCTCGTCTGTTGAGCAGGATGGCTCGAACAAATACTATACATCGTGGATGCGCGTCGTGGCGACACACAATACCACCGTAGGCACGGAGGACGAGCTCGGAGTTAATCAGATTCGCGTCGTTCTTTACGGCGACCAGCAAGTTCCAGCACAAAGGAATTTTGAGCCTTGCGAGCTAATGACCATCGCACGCTGGGGCTGTATTGATTATTCAAATCCATCAGACCCCGACTACGAAAGCATAAAGGCAAGCATTATCCGTCGCCAGCGCATGTTTATGATAAGCACATCAGAAGGCCGTGTAGTAAAATATACGGGTGTTGATTCGCCTATCCTAAAGAACGGTAACTATGGCGTTACCATCGGTGAGCTTCCCGAATTTGTAAAGAACTACCCCGATGTACGGGCGGTTTTGGATGAGGTTGGCGAGCATACTGACTGGATTTACGCACAAGGTGTTGTCGTTGGAAACTTTATCAAGGTAACACGCGAGGGATTGCCCGTACCCGTTATCGTTTTCTGCGGTGATTGGGTGGACGGTGCGCAGGCCACAACGCCTACCGTTGGCGCGGGTATCTATTTCTATAACGAATACAACGAGGAAACGCAGCAGTACGAAATACACGAAGTACGGCACAACGGCGGTCGCTGGCAATGCCTCCAGCACCAGCCCGTAAGACAAGGCGGTGTTGATGTGTATTATGAGCCTGCATGGAACAGCCCCTATTGGCGTTTGGTTGACGGTAACGATAACCTCACCATCGAGTTTGTTTCAAGCAACGGGTATTCATTCCGTCGTGGTGCTGTTGATACGGTTATTACCCCGCATGTGTTCTATGGAAACGTGGATATAACAGCCGACATCGACGAGGAGTTCTTTGTTTGGGAGCGTGCAAGCGAAAGCGGCCAAACGGAGGCAGATGTAACATGGGGTATGCTCCATTCGGGCGAAAAGACCCTGCATCTTACCAACGAGGATATGCCCGTAGATTGGTCGTATCAGAATAAGGCCATATTCACATTGCACGTAACCGTTGATGATGGTAAACTTACAAGAATTGTTGATAATCAAATTGTAGCATAAATTATGGGAAGAAGATTAAATGTATCACAACCCGCAGTTATCACTACCGAGCTGAAACCGCTTGACATGGTGTTCAATCTGACACCTAACGGCGTTACCGAGCAATGGTATTATGATAACTCAAACGACTGGCAACCGAACCGCCAGCGCACGCCGCTTATCATCACTCCGTCGATAACGGGTGTTGACTCTGAGGCGAACCGTTCCTATGAGCTTGCTTTCTACAGCACCGATTGGTACGTTAATGAATGGCGTAACACGGCTTATGTTGAAAGCCACATTATGACTACAAGCACGTCTGCGGATTATTATCTTAGCGGCAATACGCTTGTTGTCAGAAAGAATGTCGGCTACGACCATGCTGTTCAGATTCGATGTGTTGCACAATACATCGACCCGCGTGATTCGGGACGCATCGGTGCTATGGAGCAGATTCTTACCCTTACTACGTCAAAGGATGCGGAGTTTGACTGCCCCACCATTGATGTGCTTTGTGAGGATTCTATTCCTTTCAACCCGCTAACGATGGATAACTCGCAGTTTACCTTGCAGGCCGTTGCATATCGCGGTGGTGTTGATGTTTCAAGTGACATTACATTCAAGTGGTATGCCGTTGATGGAAACAGCGAGGTACTCGTTGAAACCATGCCGTTCTATGTAAGCGGACAAAGCACGCGAAACTTGGTGGTAGATGCACTTTATGGCGAGGAGATAAATATAGTGTTACGCGCCGTGCAATCGGGCAACACACTATATCCGAGCAAGGTGTACCGTTCTATCTTATGGCGCATCCCCGATATTGAAACGAACGTACTTAGCGAGAATGGTGGTGCTTACCGTTCAAACGTTAATACAATGACTTTCAGTACCGTAGTGAACGTGAAAGGTGCTGTTGTAAGCGAGGCTAAAAAGCAGGCGCACATGCTTTTCAATTGGAAGACAAGAAACAGCACGCAAAGCGCAGAAACAGACAGAGGATGGGGCGAGCGAATTACCTTAGACAGCTCTGTGATGCAATCGTCGACTGGCAATGTGCTTATCTATCCTATCGTGTATATCATCGGTGCTTACGAGCCGATTACATACGACGGTGCGGTTGTTACCTATAACAGCGAGAATGTGTATGGCAGATTTATTTAAAACAATATAAAAGAAAGGATTTGAATTATGGGAATGAACATCACTTTTTACAAGGTCGTTGAGAATATCGCGCAACGCAGCGGCCTTATCCTTGAACGCTACCGCACAAAGGACATGAATTGGATTCTTGACAATAACGATTTGCGCCGCGTGCGATTCACTCCCGACGAGTATATCGACGGTTTGCAGGGTGTTGTTAAGATTACGGGGACGGAGGCAGATGCCCTTATTGCAGAAAACAACTACCAAATGGGATATGAGGGGCTTGAACCTAACAACAACAATCAGCAGGAGCAGCCCCAAGAAGAGCAGGAGGTAGAGCAGGAAGAGCAGACCGAAACCGTAGATGAACAAACCGAGCAGAACGACGAAACGCCCGAAAACACCGACGAAAATACCGAAACGGAAACTATCGAGGAAAACGAGGTAGGTAATGTGGAGGATATTCTTGGCGGCGGCACTCAGCAAGAAGAGAATAACGAAACCAGCGAAGAAGAAACGGAAAACCAACAACAAAATCAAGAGGAGGAATAATTTATGAGCTCAATTAGTAATAGATTTTTTGTTACCGCACTTGATGATGGTACAACCCTGCACGGCAATCTTGCATCAGACAAATCGCTTTCGCAGGCATGGACTGGCTCTTCTGCCGTTCCCGATTGGACTGTGAACGCTAACAGACCTACGATTTACCTTACGCTTTTGTCGGGTACATCGCTTGTCGTTCCGCAAAGCACATACCAATGGATGTACGAGGGGCAGGTTATCACCTTCAACGAGGAAACGGGTATTTCAACAAGCCCAAGCGGTCTGTTTATGAAAACAACGAAGGCCGTTACCTACGGCGGTCAAACCTTGAACATGCCAGCATTGAAGATTATGGGCAACCTTGCAAGTTCCGATAACGTCAATGTGGATATGATTACGTTCAAGGGCTCTTGCAGCATTGGTGGTAGTGCCGTTCCTTTCGAGTGTGCCGCACAAATCCGTATCACCGAGATTCAAGGTAACGGATTCCTTGGTATCATCAACTTCGTAAACGGCGTGTCCGATATTACGGAGAAAGGGCAGGTTATCACCATGTACGGAAAGCTGTATGATTCCAACGGTGGCGACGTGGAGTGTACTACACAATGGTATCTTAACGATGCCTCTACGGGTACAAGCGGCCAAAACAAAACCATTGATGGCAATACATACGCAAACGCTTTCCAAGTTAGCGAGGGTAGCGTCGTAGACCATGCAACGGTTAAATGCGTGTTCACTTCGGGCGGTCAAACCCGCTATACGGCATACGCTGGCATTGATGATATGCAAGACCCCGAATTTCTGTATATCCAATATAACGGTGCTAACGGAAATGCCGCATCGCTGCGAAAGGATGAATCTGTAACATTCTCCATTTGGGTAGGCTTACGCGAGGACGCTGCCGTTCTTGGTGGCACATCACACCCGACCTATAACAGCATTAAGGTAAAGCTCCTTGATGGAAATGCGAACGAGATTACCGCTTCGGGATTACCCGATATTCCCGATAGAGGCTCGGACGGTATGCGCCCGCTTTCAATGTCGGGCGGTAAGGGTACGTTGAAAATCAACTTTGCCACCGTCAATGATTACGGAAAGAATATTACGGGTATCGTTATTGCTTACACATCTTAGATTGGTGTGTAAGCATAACTTTGCTTTTATAAATTAAAAATGTAAAGATTATGTCAAGTCGCAGAAGTATAGGAAACACATTTCATGTGACGACTGTTACGGACGGAACTAACGGCACAAACGCTTTCTCGGTAGATTTGTCTAACGAGATGGATAGCGTTGCCTGCGATAGCGACATGAAAACCGCTGCGGCGTTTAACATATACTCGCAGATAGCGGCTTTCTATGGCGTTGAAGATGTTACCGCCTTGTGTCAGATTCGCTACACATCTAAGCCTACAAACGCTTCGCTTACTTTGGAAACAAGCGGCAGCGGTACGGGCAGCACGGCTCTTACGACCACATTCCAAACTATCAGCACAAAGCAATGGATTCGCATACACTACAATAGCGGGGTAGCCGTTAGCAAACGTGAAACGCTGGAGGTGGAAACAAAGCACGCCACATACGGCACGATAGCTTTGTCAATCGCCGTTGTGGGTATGAAAGGCGGGGCTATCTATAACCTCGTTCCATCGGCTAACGCCATTACCCACAAGAAAGATGGCACTTACACACCAAACGTTATCACTTGTGGCAGCTCGAAACTTGATGTCGCTACGGGTACAACCTCAAGCAATCCATCTGAGGCCACCATTAAGTATAGCGCAGATGGCGGTAGCGTAACCAACTACCCAAGCGGCGGTCTAACGGCAGGCACGAACTTCACAAACTACGTCACATTCTTCCTTTACGTGAACAACACCGTAGTTGATAAGGAAACCGTGAACATCGTTACGGACGGAACTAACGGCACAAACGGCCAAGATGGGCAAGATGGACAGGATGGACAGGACGGACAGGACGGTGCAGAGGGCAAAGGTTACAAATTGTATCTTACCCGAAATAACCTTTATACAGATACGCAATGGGACACTTATGGAGCGATAGGTCATTCTGAAAATTACTCAAAAAGAGATGGCGACCCCGACTTTTCGACATGTCGTATTGGTGATTTGTTTGTGGTTAGCGGCACATCGAGCGATAGCGGAAGGAGTCACACATCAACATATAAGTGTACTGCCGTAAGCTCAAACAGCATAACGGGTACATGTGTTGCTCACACGCACGACGGAAGTGCGGGTAGTCGCGGTAAAGCTGGAAGATTCTATTACTTTGCAGGTGATTGGAACTCGTCGGCATCTTATGTAATGACCGATACACAAGCCCCATACGTGAAACGAGGCAATTCTTTCTATATGCTTGATAACGCAGGAAACGGTGGTACGAACGTAACGTCGACTAACCAAGACCCGTATAATGCAAGTTATGGAAACGGAAAACCTTGGACTGCGATGATGTCTGATATGAAATATTACATAGCTCAAGCGTTCTTTGGTAGTTATGCTCATTTTGGTAGTGCTATAATCAATGGCGACTGGATGATTTCTCAGTACGGAACACTTAACGGCTCTGAAAACCAAGGATATTCAGACTTCAACCCTCTTTTGCCAACAAATTACGCTTACCTTTGCAAAAACTTCTCCGTTAGTTACAGCACGGCAAGAGTTGGAGAAAACTTTACGCTTGTTGCTGGTAAGACGTATAAGTTCACATGTTTCGCCCAATATGCTGGTGCTACGCTTCGCGTTAGGCTGTATTATAACAATAGTAACAGCTACGTTAGCGGTGCAGAGGTACAGCTTTCAAGCGGCAGCAAAGGAGATTTCTCGTACACCGTTGCATCGGGAGGCTCTTATTGTATTCGCGTTGACATGATGACTGCAAGTACATCTGGTCGTGTTGATATAAACGTATCGTCAGCAGACACATGGATTCCGAACTATGCAGTAGACATGAAAACGGGAATTGTTTACCAAAACAAAACCATCATGCGAAGCGATTTTGAGAGTAACGACGGCTCTATACGCTCTTTAAGCGGAGGTAAGATTTATAGCACATATCTTATTTCTGAATTGCAGTTTGTTGTCGGCTCGAACACCAAAAACGAGGTTGTGCAGGGAGGTTTTGCTTTGTATAACTATCCGTCGGGGCCAGCCCTTAGCCTAAAAGTCGACAGCCTAAATGTTACAAACGGATGGAGTGGCACGTTTAAGGACAAAGACGGTAAGACGGTAACGGTATCAAGAGGTATAATCACAAATGTATCGTAATTATGAAAGCAAATATTATCTATAACAAAATAATCCCGTTTAAGGGTTTTAAGGCTATCACAATTTGGCCTTGGGTATTTGTAAGGAGTGATGCAAGCGCGTTTACCGCAAAGGATGAACGCCACGAAACGACCCACCTTGAGCAGCAGCTTGAGGTGACGGTCGTTGCCGCGATTATCGCCGTATCACTATCATTGGCAGATGTAATATCATGGTGGTGGTGCTTCGTTATTCCCGTATCGTTCTATCTTATCTACGTGCTGGAGTGGATTATCCGTATTCCATTCTGCGGCTTTGATTCAAAGCTGGCATATTACAACATCAGCACGGAGCAGGAGGCGTATCTGCATGAAGATGATTTGTCGTACAATTACGAGCGTAAAAGATTCGCTTGGGTTAAGTATCTGTTCAAAAAATCCTTCATCCGCAACGAATATTCGCACAAAATCGTGAAAAGACAATAAATCTTTCGCATTGTCCTTTGTATATTCAAAAACATTGTTTATCTTTGCACGCAGAAATTTAATATTTTAGCATTATGGCAGACGAGAATAGCAATACACAAGTTAGCGGTGGCGGCGATAACAACAGCCAGCAACAGCAGGCTACTACGCAGGAGAATGTCCGCCGTACCATCTACCAAGGCACGGAGCTGAAATTCACATTGGATATTCAGTCCGAGGGCTTTTCTATGGCCGACGATGATTTCAAGGTCGTTATCAAGAACACCAAGAAAAGCGTCACAATACCAAAGTCCGATATGATTCTTGATGAAAACGAGAACTATCTCTTTACGGTAGATACGGGATTCATGGGAACGGGCGAGTATTGGATTACCACAATCGCATACGTACCCGATGATGATTTCGATGATGGATTACGTACCGAGGTTCAAAAGCAGCTGTTATGCGTAGTGACATCGTAACACAAGGCTCTTGCTGCGGAATACACGGCTGTCAGCGTGTCACCGTCACCCACAAAGGAGGCGGTGATATGGCTGCATCCGTAACACCAAGGGATAACCAAGGAATAGAAACGGATGCTATATTGGAAAATAAGCCCGTTTCTGTAGCCGTAGGCGCGTTAAATCCAGCCGTAGGTGTAACTATAAGCCCAAAGGACAACAAAGGCGTTACGGCTGCTTTCTCGCTTGTTTGCGCCACATCGCAGGGCAAATGGGAATATCTGCTTGTTAATGAGGGTGAGATTATGCTTATCGACGGGGAGTGCGTTATGGTTATGCGCAAGCCAAGGAACATCTAACAACTTTAAAAATATATCGCTTATGGCATACAAGTTGAACAAATACGGCGACCAAGTGAAAGAGGACTTGGATAAGGTAGAGGAAAAAAACATCTACCCCGATGCCTCCTTGGTTGAAAAAGGTGTTATGACACCACAGCACGTCCAGCAAATCAACGAATTGGAGCAGGAGGTTGATGAGAACAACGAAACATTGACCGAATTTGAGATACGTATGATTTGCAGGTAAGGATATGAAAAATCATCAGTTTTCTATATAGAGTTAATTTTCTTCTTTTATTAATCATTTAAAACGTTTTAAGATTATGGCAGTACAAACAGACGACAAAAAGCTTGACGGTGCGGGTTTGGGAATACTTTGGGGTATCATCAAATCCATCGTACCAACCAAGACCAGCGACCTTACTAACGATGATAACGTAGTTAAGGACGCATCGTATGTGCATACCGACATGAATTTCACATCTGCTTTGAAATCAAAGCTGGATGCAATTGCTTCGGGTGCGCAGGTAAACGTTATCGAGACCGTAAAGGTCAATGGCACGGCACTTACCGTTACTGACAAGAGTGTTAATATCCCCGTACCCACCGATAACGCATCCTTGGCTAACGGTGCTGGCTATCAGACCGCTACAGATGTAAACAACGCCATCGACGCTAAGTTGCAGGCATACATCAAGCCAAAGGGCTCTCTTGCTTTCGCCAACCTCCCGACACCATCTTCGGCTAACCTTGGATGGATGTGGAACATGAGCGACGGATTCACCATCGACAACCGTTTCGAGGAGTATGAGCAGGGCGTTACCAAAACCTATCCAAAGGGAACTAACGTCTATGTTATCGAATCATCACCTGCCGAGGGCAGCACGCCAGCCGTTTACAAGTTCGACGTGTACCAAGGATTCATCGACTTGAGCAACTATGCAACCAAGGATGATGTGGAAACGCTTTCGCAGTCCGAGATTGAAAGCATCTGCTCAACAACATAATACACTACCGTATAAACAAGTGTTATGGCAGTACAAACGGACGACAAGAAACTCGACGGTGCGGGCTTGGGCTGGGTATGGGCGCGTGTAAGGACGCTCGTTTCCAACCTAAGTACGACCGTAGAGACCAACCGCATCAAGATTCTTGGTTCGGTAGAGTCGCTTTCGCCAACGGCTACGTATGCACAAAACTCGCTTATCACGGTAGCAAAGGAGACTTTCATAAGCACCGCATCCATCGTAGGCACGCCAAACCACATCGTTACATACAATAGCGAGAATGTCACGTACAATGGCGAAATCGTGACATACGGTTCAAACAGCCTTTCCACATGGGTAAAGATAGCGGGTTAAAACTCTCGAAAGAAACGAAGAATGTATTTTTGTAGTTTTATACACTTTATTATTCAAAAACAATTAAAAGTATTATTTTATGGGAACAATTCAAAATGCTCTTAAAGCCCTGCACAATGCCAACACTACGGCTGCTGCATCGGGTGCTCGCGTGCCTATCCTTAACTCCAGCAACGAGCTTATGGGTAGCGACTCCTACGCCAACTTCGCAAAGAAGCTGCAAAGCGTACTGCCTACCATCGGAAACGTTATGGTGGTTACAAACGTGGATTCATACACACGTTTTTGGCCTGCCGACCGTGCATTGGAAAGCAGCATCGCCAGCATCGCCGTTGGTGCGGGTATCATCGAGAACGGGCGCACGCTTATCATCGCGAAAGACCAAGCGACAAAGGCATGGGCTACATCTAACGTTACGGGTGGCACTACCTTCATCACCGACCGCCGCACGGCTATTGCCGATTTCGATGGCCGCGCAAAGACGGACACCATTCTGACAACGCTCGGTGCAAACGCGCCTGCCGCAAAGTATTGCAACGAGTATCACCCCAGCAATGTCGATTCTGCCGACGCCAATATGGGTGCTGGCCGCTGGTGGTTGCCTTCACTCGGCGAGATGGCAATGATTTGGGCGCACGTCCGCGAAATCAACTTCGTCATGGCGGCAATCAGCGGTACTGCAATTCCAGTCGGTTCGTCTTGGGGATGGTCTTCTACGGAGTACTCTGCCACGAGTGCTTGGCATCTGCGTTTCACCCTTGGCTACTTCAACGACTACTACAAGACGTATGAGGGCTTAGTTCGCCCCGTGTCCGCATTTTATTAACCATTTATCTCTTTAGTCCTTTGTCCCCTTTATCGTCTTAACGACGGTATCGGGGTATAGGACGGGGGATTACACTAATGGCAACTTCGCAAATTATAACAAAATAAGGTCAACAACAACGTCCTACGATATATGCTTGCAAGAGATACAAAGATATACAAAGATACGTTTGAACTCGCGAAATACGTGTTTGGCGTTACAAAGAAGATTAAAGCGGAATACCGTGCAACGATAGCCCGCCGCATCGAGGATTTGACATTACAGCTTAGTATGAAAATCGTTGAGGCTAATCTTTGCCCGCCAAATTCCGAGGAACGTGTCCGTGTGCTTGGCAGGGATTTCATCCTTGTGCAAGAGCAATTGTTCTTCTTGCTTGCATTATCGCAGGATAAAAAGATTATCGACGAAAAATCCCACGCGAATATCGCCCGTAGGCTCGATGAGATAGGCCGCGAGGCGACTGGTTGGCGCAAGGCTACTATGAAATAATGACAAAAGACATGTTTCAATATAGTAGAGATTCACATCGGGGGCTCTTTAGCCTTAGTTTGGCGGGAGCAATGTGTTTTTCTTTCAAATGGGCGTCCCACTCCCAGCGTTCAGTACAAGGATTGAATGTGGCCTCTCTTGTTGGGCATCATCACGCTTTCCGAAACATTGCCGCGATTGTTGTTCTCGCGTCGTCGGCAGCAATGGTACTGATGAAGGAGTTAAGAATAAGAAAACGGACGTGTTTTACGGAGAACTCTGCCACGAATGCTTGGAATCTGAATTTCAACAATGGCAACTTCAACAACAACAACAAGACGAATGAGAACTTAGTTCGCCCCGTGTCCGCATCTGATAGAATACACAAGACAATAAATAAAGTTTGCGCTCCAATATTGGAATGGTATAATAGACGGTATATAACGGAATATATTTTTGTGCTATGGTAAGGGATGAATACTTATTTGAGGCATTCCAAATTTGTAAGATTCACAAGGCATCATCGCCATCTTATATAAAGTATTTCCCCGATTATCAGCGGGATTTACTTAGATTGGCTGATGAGATAAACGCCCGAACTTACCGACCATCAACAAGCATCGCCTTTGTGGTTACGAAACCGAAACTGCGGGAGGTGTTCGCTGCGGGATTTCGCGATAGAATCGTGCATCACTATATCGCCATGCGTGTAGAGCCTTTGCTCGAGAAGCTGTTCACAGATAGGACATTCAACTGCCGCAAGGGTAAGGGCGTAATGTACGGTGTGGCGCAATTGGAAAAGGATATGTACGAATGTAGCGAGGGTTACACGAAAGATGTTTGGATAGCCAAATTCGACTTGCAGGGATTCTTTATGTCTATTGATGTGCAGCTGCTTAACAAGATGCTCTTGCAGTTCATCAAGGACAACTATTTCGGCGAGGATAAGGAGGATATTCTTTGGCTTAGTGAGGTGGTTATGCTGCATGAGCCCGAAAAGGACTGCCGCAGGCATAGCCCCGATGAATTATGGAGGCAATTGCCAAAGAACAAATCATTATTTACAAACGGTGCAGGTCTTGGATTGCCAATAGGTAATCTGCCGAGCCAGCATAATGCCAATTTCCTTTTGCATTGGCTTGATGTTCACATAGAAAAGCTTGGGTACAAATATCACGGTCGGTATGTGGACGACGGGTATTTCATGGCCGTTTGCGAAACGGAAGAGGAAAAGCAGAAAATGCTCAAGGACATGGAAAAGATACGGCGTTTCTTGAGCCTTTACCTGCATGTTTACCTGCATCCCGACAAATTCTATTTCCAGCACTATACAAAGGGTGTGGCGTTTATAGGTGCGGTTGTTAAGCCATATCGCACATACGTCGGTGTTCGTACCGTAAGAAACGCCTACGACGCCATATACCGCCTAAACAACTTTTCCACATCGCACAAGAAGCTGGTGCATAACATGCAAAGCATAAACAGCTACCTTGGTGTTATGCGACAATATGATACGTACCACATACGTCGCAAGCTTATAGGTATGATTTCACCCGAAATATGGTCAAAGATTTACGTAAAAGGCCACTACGAAAGCATCCATCTTTTGCGTAACACGAAACGGACGGGCTGTGTTGACGATTATCCAAAGGTGTATTACATGAAAGACCCGATAAATTTTGAGCTGGCTGGCATAGAGATACCCGTTGATACACAGCCTTTTATATCGGATAATCCATAGAAAAAATTTTTGTTTTGGTGATTTTGTTTATATAACACGTTGATTATCAATGCGTTATATTATATAAGCGGACTTATGTAAGTCCCGCTTTGTCTTTCTTTTCTTACGATGTAAATTTGCACCGTGTAACGTTACAACACGGTTTGAATTAACAACAAGTTTAACAAAGAAAAGAAAGGAAAATAACAATGGCAGAAATTTATCAATTACCCGAGAACGGAAACGGTAATAGCGGCTTTGGTAACATTCCGTTTTCAATTCCCATCGGTGGTTTTGGAATGGGTGGATTCGGCGGTTTCGGCGGCTACGGCATGAACGGGATTGCTGATTTATTTGGACTTGCTATCATTGCTTCAATGTTCGGCTGGAACGGTGGCGGATTTGGCAATGGAGGCTTTGGCGGAGGAAACTCAGGCGCGGCTTTCTTGGCTAATCAGTTGTCGAACGATTCGGGTCGTGAGCTTATCATGAATGCAATCACGAACCAAGGCGAGGCATCGCGCACGGCAATCCAAACTTTGTCAACGATGCTTGGCCAAGACTTCAACCTTGTCAATCAAGGCGTGCAGACGGTTCAGAACGCATTGCAGACATTGGCATTGCAGCAAGCCGTAAGCGTACCGCAAATCATCAATTCAATTCAAAGCGGCGACGCAAACATCATAAGCACTTTCCAAAAGTGTTGTTGCGACCAACAGCTTGCTACTTGTCAGCAAACGAACACCTTGCAAAACGCAATCAACGGCGTTGGCAACAAGGTAGACGCAAAGGCCGCAGCCGACCAATTGGCGATGTGTCAACAGACATACGCTTTGACCGACACGATGAACCGCAACTATCTTGCGCTTGACAACAAGCTCGACCAAATGGAATCCAACCGCAAAGACCGTGAGATTACGGCATTGACCGCCGAGGTCGCCACGTTGAAGTCACAAAACTTCACTACTGGCGTCGTTCAGCAGGCCGTTGCACCTATCCTTGGTCAGCTCGCAGGCATTCAGAACCAAGTGGACGACATCAAGAACAAGATGCCAAACACCGTACCCGTACAATACCCCAACTTACAAGTAGTTAATTCTACTCCGTACATGGGTGGTTTCTACGGCAACGGTTTCGGTGGCAACAACTTTGTATTTTAACGATTAAGGCATAGGAGGTTAAAGGTATGAATGGGTGTGCAAACATTACCATCAATGCTGGTGGTCAGCCTTACATCGCGAACACACAAGTTACCGTAGGTACAGATGCGGTTAATATTGCACTCGGCTGGCGGCGTATTCAGCCAATCGGATATTTGACTATCCGTATGGAGAACGCTATCCCATCGGATGCGACCACGTCATTGCCTATTACGCTTACACTTAACGGCGTAACAAGGCCGCTAACACTACCTAACGGAACTGCCGTAACGGTTGCGGACGTGCTTGGAACTAACGTAATGCTTATCTTTAACGATAGGTTTAACGGCATATTGGCTCTTATGTCACGTACCGTAGTTTAATTAATAACTTATAAAAACAAAACAACATGGATTTCAATAGTCTTGGGAGTGGTAATCCCTTCTACGTTTTGAGACGCGGCGAAAAGCCCGTTTTGGAGGTTGGCGTGGTTAAGACAAAATCTCAGCCGCGTGCCAAGTTTCCAACGCAAACACCAAATGTTATGACTGGTATGCAGATGCAGCAGGTTATTGACATCGTGGCAACAATAAATGGCAAAGACGAAACATTTGCGGAGATTCCTATAAATGTCGAAATCGCAGCAAGAGGTAATGATACGTTTAGCGGTAGCCGCGAAGCAATGTTGCAAGCGGTTGATGCGATGTTGCAGACATCAAAAAAAGCGATAGAGCAAGTGCCGTTTCACAAAAGCGTTATCTCGGAATCGGAAAAGATGCTTGAGGTGCTTAATCCGCAATATGCAGAAAATAAGCAAAACGCACGCGTCATTCAGTCTTTGCAGGAAAAGCAAAAGGCTCAAGATGCACAGCTTGCAGAACTAAAAGCGCAAAATTCCGAAATGCTCGCCATCCTACGCCAACTGAACGGTTCGGGAGGAAAGTCTCAAGGCTAATGTTTTCCATTAAAAACAAATACGACTATGGGATATATTTTTGTAGACAAGGAAAGTGAGGGCGGCGGCAAGATGCGTCAGCAAATGCGCCGTTCGATGCGTGGCGGCTACCGTCACGATGGCTATTCGCCTATGATGCGTGGCGACGAATACGAACAAGGCTACCGCATGGGTTACAAACACGGATGGGAGGACAGCGAGAACGACATGGATGAGGAGTTTCGTCGCAGTCGTGACAGTCGAGGCCGTTTCGTGTAGATAGAACAAAAGGGTTGGGTATGCGCATTTGCCTTATCCAATCCTTTCAAGTTCTTTCCAATTCTTGCAAGTCTTGAAAGAATTAGCAAGAATTAGCAAGAAATTTAACATATTCTTGAAACGTGTAAAAGAAATCGGAAAAAATTAACAGATTATGGCAAATACAATGATGAACTATTTGATTCCCGAAGATATGCAGCAGTATCTTTCGTATTACGGCACGCATTTCAATAAGCTGCTTTGCGAGTTTGCCGTTAGTAAGATGAAAAGGGAAGATAAGCAAACGGGCGTTATCAAACGTATAACACCGTTTACGATGGGGGAGTTAAAGGCTATGCTTGAAAAGTACAGCGTGAACATTGACACAAACGAGCAATACGACGCATTGTACTTGGCAAACATGGTTAAGGCCGACTATTGGGGCAGCAGTATCGAGGACGAAGAGCACATGGCTCGCTATATCGAAGATGTTATCTGCGACCCCGACGGTTATGAAGGGCTTGTATTTAACCGTTTCCTTGCCGATTGTGGCGGTAAGGGCGTTGTTATATTTTGGGAGAGTATGATACACTCAGCATGGTAGGGCTTTATGATTGAAACGAAATACATAGATGTCGACGGTCGCTGGGGTATCATCGTGAATTGCGGATATGATATTACCGATTACGACGACCTTTGGGCTATAATGCGCAGCTTTGGCATGTCGGATAGGAACGCAGGCAGGGCTTTGAAGATTCTATCAAACTACAATACGGGTATGGCCGTATCGAACGCAGATATACGCATGTCGGCCATATTTGTAAGCAAGGCCACATCACCAAGCGAGTTTTGGTCTACGCTAATCCACGAAATAAAGCACGTAGCCGACGCGATTATCGAGTACTACGGTGTTGATTGGGATGGTGAGGATGCGGCATATCTTACGGGTTACATAACCAAATGTGCGGTAGAGGAGATAGGCGAGCCGTGCAGATAATGTTTTTAGGCGTTTTAAGCGCGTTTTTCATCGCAGGTCGGTAAAGTGTATCAAAACAAAAAGAAAAGCCGTTAGCGGGCTTAAAAACCACGTTAGCGGCTAATCTTATGCTTTATTCGTACAAGTTCATTCCCCAAAACTCCATTATCTCCTCGTAAAGGTACGGGCTGCAAGCGTTATGGATATATAGCTTGCCTATCATGCTGTTTGGGTCGTGTTTCTTTGCAAGGCCGAAATAATGCTTTCTTGTCATTCGCATTATGTAGTCCGTTTTCGCGGAATGGTTTGCTATCTTGTATTTACAAACGGGATAGCCCTCCTTGTCAAATGTTACGTTCTTATGGAACAGCTTTAGTTGCTTTGCTATCTTGCGTACCCTCATTGCCTACACACTTTTCTTTTATGGTTTTCCAAATGAAATTCATCTCGTCTGCAAATTCGGTATGCGCGAACATAGGATAGTTCACATGCTTTCCCGATTTAGCCATGATGAACGCGGCACGGATAAACCCCTCGTAGGAATCTATCTTTTGCTGCATTTTCACGATTTCCTTTACCTCGTTGTCGTTAAGTTTTGTTTTCATAATCTTATGCGGGATAGTAACACCAAACATTCTTGAAATATTCGCGCACCCATTGTTGGCATGATTCATCGGGTACGTAGTTGCAGATGGCGAATGTACGGGACATGTCGAGATTTAACTCTTCGAGCTTTTCCTTGATAAACGTCTGCCCCGTCATGGAATAGAACTCCGTCTTTGGTGCTTGGAAATGCTCAAAGTGGAAATCGCTGTCGCGCCATTCGGGATTAACGGCTATAAAACGGGCATGGTTTTGGAAAAGATAGCTCTGCGGATTATAGGCACAGCCAATATCCACGACCGTCCATTCCTTGTTAATCATCTGTGAAAGTTTGTAGTAAAAGCCATAGCCGCATGTCATGTTGTTACTGCAAATCTCAGCGGCAGCATCGCTTTTTATCACGCGCTGCCATTCCTCGTTTGGGATAAGCGCACGGTTATAGTGCTCGTAATCCGTGCATACGGGACGGGTAATCATGGCGGGGTCTGTAGGCTTTACGATAAGCTCGCCGAAACATCGCTCTATCCAGTCGCGGTACTGCTCTTTAAGCAATGGGATAGCCCTGCTTGCGAACTTGGCACTCGGATAGAAACCAAATAAATCTTGGTCTTCATTACGGTCGTTGGTACAAACAACCTTAAACGCCCTTTCTCTTGGTAACAATTCTTTCATAATGCTTTCTTCATTTTTTATTATACATTTTCATAACCGTCCTTTTCCAAAGCCCACCTTGTTAGGTGTTCCAGCAGATATGTAAAGCTTTCGTTATTGCCATCGTAAGAATATTCTACATGGCAAAAGTTAAGCACATGGAATGTTGCATGTAACAATTCGTGTGCCAACGCAGCGTATTCTTTCGGGTTGCTCGGATATTTGGGAATAAGGACAACGCCTTGACCGTCTTGGTTGTTATAGTTGAAAGATGCCATACCGACATTATTTTCATCAAGTTTTTCAACCATTTCCGCAAAGCCTTTATCAGTTCCATCCGTGTATTCGCTCTTAACCCAAGCCTTAAACTCTTTTATCGAGCCAAAGAATATTGAAATGCCACGTTTATAGATGTCGCATGGAATGTATTTTACCTTTGCCATGTTTCGCTGTTTTACAATGTGGCTATATCGGGATAAAAACGCCGCTCGTCCTCAGACCATTGGTACACTTGGCCGCAATGCGGGCATTTGCAATGAATACCAGCATGTGCCTCGAACTCATGGCCGCATTTGGTACACAAGGCGTTAAACGGGTCGTGAATCTGTATGAAATGCTTTTGGAAGCTGTCGCCCGAATCCAATGCGCCCTGCTCATACATCATCTTGATAAGCGATATAACGTCCTTTACGCTTGCATCGTCAAGACTTCCGCTGTCGCCAACACGGTTATGCAGGAGGTTTGCGAGCAGCTGTTGGATGTCCGCGCCGCTGAACTTATAGTCTTCGAGCGTGCTGGCCTTGGCTTGAATATCGCTTTGGTAGGCATCTTCAAGGTAGTCTTTAAGATGCACGCACTCTTGCTGCTGGAGCATAACCTCCGCAGGCTTGGTGAACTTTGCAATATATTCCTGCTCATCCTCCGTGCCTATTTCACGGGCAAAGTTGGATGCGTCGTAGACCATAGCATACGCCGTAGCCGCATCCTCGCCCAATACGACCTGCGCCACGAAAAGATACTGCTTTGCATCAAAGCTGATACCCCTTGTAAAAAGAACGTTCTTTGTATCTAAGTATGATAGCATAGTGTTAATTCATTATGATTTCACGGAATACGTATTTATCATATCCAGCCTCCCTATTCATCTGCCGAACCTTGAACTTTACAAGCTTTCTACGCAAAGGATAGTCGCGAACCTGCTCCGTAATCTTGGATTTTATCTCCTCGATAACGTATTTCTGTGACTTTACCTCGAAATAATAGAAATCACAATGATACTTTACGGGATGCTCGTCAAAAACCTCTTTCAGAACATCTTTTGTTTTCTTGTGTTCTATCTCGATGCGCGTTTGCTTGGGTAATAGTTCAAACTCCTTTTGCAGCGTTAGGTCGCGGATAATGCCTTTCTTTTCCATGTTGGAAAGCAGGATATAACGGTCACGCTCTTTTGTTGAATCGAACGTGAAACCGCCATATCTTACTTTCTTGTTGAAATACTTCATACGGCCTATCCGATGGTATCTACAAAGCTGGTACGGGTAACACCGTCGAGGCGCATGTTGTAGCCCTGCTTCAGCCATTCGTTCATAAAGTTGTGTGCCTTATCGAATGATGATGCGTACAAGGCCATCTTGTAAACAAGCTCCTTTTCCTCGCCCTCTTCGTCAATCTGAACATCAACGACGTGCGCAATGAAGATTTTCTCCTCATCGGTGGAACGGCTGTTGAGAATCTCTTTGATTTTAGAACGCTTAACGGCCACGACATCAAGGTCGGTATGCCCGTCACATTCCTCAAATGTCTGCTCCTCGGCATCGCCGTGATTGGCAGCATCCATAACAATGAACTTTTGTTTTCTTACTTTATCGTTGCCGTTCTTATCGACCTCGACAAATTGTGCAGTTGTTTCGTAAATCATAACTTAAAAATTTTTATTGTTTATCGGATTTTATTTCTACCTTTACGCCTTTCGGTGGTGTAACATATATAGTGACCGTTTCCTGCGGCAGATACGCCTGCTTGCTTGAATCCCGCAGTTTGATGATGTGCTTGATGATAGTCCAGCGTTTAACCCAAATGGGCTCTTGGGCTACCAATAATGCCATCTTGTTTATGCTTTGCCCTATACCGTTAGGTGTGAACTTGCAGCCGCTTTTGGCTGTTGTACGCATGGCAATCTTATCGTATGTTTCATTCGTCATGTAACGGATGGCATACCAATACAGCCAACGCGCCTGCGCCAAATAAGCAACAGATGAATTAGTCAGCATTTCGGCACAATCCACGTTACACAGCGATGCAACAATATCGGCCATGTAATCCTCGATGCGGCTTTCATGCTGACGCAATAAATCGCAGGCTTTCTCGATATTTTCCGTCTCGAGTTTCTGCCAATCGTTCTTTATCTGCTCATCGGTTTTCATGCCTTACGCTTTTTTTCGTTGATACTTAGCAAAAGTGTCTGTTCTGATAACGGCAGACGTTCCACGAAAAGATTAAGGCGGTGCTTTTCCTTGCCTAATATCTTATCCCAAACGCCCTCAATCTTGAACTTGAACCGCATAAACATAAAATCGCCAGCAAAGGCCACCACACCGTCGGGGTTAATCTGTTTCTTCATGTATATCTGCAATGCAGGCTTGCGCTCCCTTGTGCTGTAGCTTTGCGTTTCGTGGTTGTACTGCATGATTGGTTTGCGCTTGATGAAACAGAAAATATCGCCATCCTTTTTAAAGAACTGAGCCTCAATTGGCGAAAGGTCGATACCTTCGACCGTCAATTGGCCGCTGTACCCACCTTGCGCCATCCTTTCGATGTGGCCGTTTATGTAGTCGCCGTAATCCATAGGGCTTATTTGTTAGGAACAAACAAATCCTTGCTTTGCGTAGACATGTATGTCGGCTGTAACGGATTGTTGAATGTTGCAACACATAACCACACCCTGCGGGTGAAAAGCAGGCGCAACGCCTCCCAAAAAGAAAGTTTCCAACACGATACAACCTCACCGTCGTCAAATCTTAACGCTGGCAGTTCCTCTAAGCTTTCTTGGCCTTTACCGTACACGGTGTTTGCCTCCTTGAATTTAATAGGTTTCATATTTCTAATATTCAAAAGTTTTTTCTTTAACCTCCCAGCCTTGGCACGATTCCAACACACGTTGCAGATAACGGCCTTTGCCCGAATTGGGCGCAGTTTTCGTCATATCATCCTTTACATAAGACTCAAGCTCCTGCAACATTTCAGCTATCGTAAGGTGGCCGCTGTTATCGTATGCTTTCTCCCAATCCGTGTTTTCGGTATTGGTGTATTCGCGCCCATCCTCATCATCGTATTCGGGTGCATAGTCGTTTGTCGTTACCGTAACAGCCTTGCTCATTACGAACTCGACGTCAATGTCGAAGTCGCGTTCGGGGATAATTGGCTCGTTATATGGCGCGTTTGGGTCGGAGTATGCGCCTGCGGGATAGTAATCAGCCTCACTCATGGTTATTTGTCTTGAATAAGCATCGGCATTGCAAGCGCAAGATATGACGTGTTATCCTTTTGCGTAGCTGGCATGAATACGCCTGCACGCATGGAATCCTTTAAGTAGACCTTTACGGAATCATCATCAATGCTTTGCAGAACGGCCATAATCACGCTGCCCTTAAATCCAATCTGTAGGTCGGGGCTGGCATAGTCGCAGGAAATGTTTTCGCTTGCGGTACGGCTGAAATCGTAGTCCTCTGCGCTAATCTCCATGTTACCCATCGTAAACTTAAAGCTGATAAGCTCGCTTGATGCGTTACTCATCGGCAGCACACGTTTCATGGCAGCAAGGAAAGCAGCCTTGTCAATAGTGGCAACGATGGTATTTTCCCTTGGGATAACGCTTTCATAATTGGGATAACGGCCTTCGATAAGGCGGGTGTTCAATGTAAAGCAATCGGCAATTGCGAATGTTGCACATCTGTCGTTAAAGGTGATGCTTACATCGCCGCCGAACTGATTAAGCAGATTACGCAGCACTCCAGCTGGTTTCTTTGGCAAAGTGAAACCGCAAACCTCCACGTTATCGCCTTCGGGAATGATAGACAAATCCTTGAACTTTGCGAGCTTGTGACCGTCGCTTGCAACGGCTACCATACCATCTGCAAAGAACTCAAGGCGTATGCCATTCATTACGGGGCGTAACTCATCGTTAGCGGTGGCGTAATCGGGCTTATTTACCGCGTAAAGCAGCTTATCAGCGTCGATAACCTTGCTTTTTGAATCGCTGGCATCCATGTTTGGCTTTGGATATTCCGTAGCATCCTCGTAGGCCATCGTAAAACGGCCATTGCCATAATCACATTCTACGGTGTGATGCTCGGCATCCAATGTCATACAAACCTGCTTTCCTTTCAGATTGCATAATGCCTTGTAGAAGTCAACGGCAGCGATGCAGATTTCAAAGCTATCGTCAAAGCTAAGATGTGGTGCTTCGATGGTGAGCCATGTTTCCGAATCGCTGGCTGTGAACGTAAGCCCCCTTTGGGCTTCCATGTCTGTTTTGATTAAGATGTCGCCAAGGATAGGCAGGGGATTTTTTGAATTAACTACGCCTACAACTTGCGATAAGCGGGGTAGCCATTCATCAACATTAAATTTAATTCTACTCATCTTTCTTATGATTAAAAATAAAATATTCAAGTGGAGGTAGAGGGAGTCGAACCCTCGTCTTGCAGATTTATCATAGAAACTTGTTACGTGCGTCGGGGCTGACCAGCTTTTATAACATGGACGAGCGTTCCACCACTACGTTTTGAGAAAACGGAGAAAACAAGCCGTAACTTTTATGTTCCTTCGCAAGTCACCAGCGAGGTGCTTATGCGGCTGCTGCCAGCACTTGAGCACGGGGAGTCATATTGACAACCTTAGCATTTATTGTTTTTACCATTTCAAAGCATGATTGCTTGCACGATTTCTTACCATCCATCTACAATCAAAACCAAAATACCCCCGTATCATGGTGGAGAATGTGAGACTCGAACTCACGACCCTCTGCTTGCAAAGCAGATGCTCTAACCAACTGAGCTAAAACCCCATTTGTTGCCCCAGCACGACTCGAACGTGCAACCCTCAGACCCAAATTCTGATGCTCTGACCAATTGCGCTATGGAGCAATCCGTTTATAATCAGTATGCCAAAGAAAGTTTTTGGCGGAGAATGTAGGGCTCGAACCTACGCGCCGTTTTACCGACCTACGACGTTAGCAATGTCGCCCCTTCACCAGCTTGGGTAATTCTCCGTTTTTTAGAGGAAGTGGTGGGACTCCAACCCACACACCGCTTGCGCGATTACTGGTAGTTTTCAAGACTACTGCCTTAGTCTATTAGGCTTACACTTCCAAGTTGTTGCGGTAGCAGGAGTCGAACCCGCAATTTTCGGGATATGAGCCCGACGTGGTTTATAAATATCCAATTCCACTATACCGCGATGTTTGATAAAAGAGCCTATTCCGTTATCTCAACGTTTCGGCACTCACAAAAATTATAATGATATGAATTTTACTTTGTTCAACATTTAATGTGGTTAAAAAGCCTACTACATTTCACAACGCCTTGGCTTTACGTATTAATTCTTTATAGGCATTTATTCTAAAAGAAAATTTATCATCGTGTGCAAAGGTAATATTTTCTTTTGGATATACAAAGGAAAATAAAATCTTTAACACTTATTTAACACAGATAAGGTTAAATATCAAGCGCAAGTGTTTGTTCTTGTGCCATTTTACGCTGATAATACCTGCTTTCCTGCATAGCAAACATATCGGGCTGGATATAATTCTGCATGGCATCGCGGGCATCCACATAGAAACGCTTTGAAATCTCGAGACCGTATGCCTTACGCCCAAGGTTGGCCGCTGCAATCAATGTACTGCCGCTGCCTGCGCACGGGTCTATAACGACATCATCGGGGTCTGTGAAAAGCTCTATCAATCGTTGCAAAAGCGGAATCGGTTTTTGCGTTTCGTGAATACGCGGCATACCCAAGTCGCGCTGCCAGTCCATGCAGTTGAAAACCATTGTTCCGTTATTGTTGAACTTTGGCAGCTTATCACGGTAAAGGACGAGGCCGTACTCGCAGTTTCCTACAATCTTCATGTTTGCCTTCAAGACCTGCGCCGAATAATTTTTACGGAAAACCAAATTGATATAGTGATTGAATCCGTAACGCTTACCAAGCTCTATAAGATAGAACTGCTGCATGAACTCACAGAACACAATCATGCAAGGCGCACTTGTCTTTGTGCGGTCGTTTTCGTCGACCTTTCCTTTTTGTTCGGGCTTTAGCATCTGTGCGGCAAAGTGCATGAACTCCGCTGGCTTGAAATTCTCGTCTGTCACAAAGAATGTTTCGCCAGCCTTGTCGCTTTCGCCGTTCTTGTTATCACCGTCAATATACCAGCTGGGATTACTGCCGTAAGCCTTGTCGCCCAATGAATACGGAATATCCGTCAAAATAAGCTGGGCTTTCGGTATGCCATAGCGTTTGAAGTCTTGATAGCTGGAGTTGAACAATCCCACACGGTTGTTAAGCATCCTAAATTCGGGATTATCCACTACGGTAACATCACGTTTGTCGAGTTTCATAATCTTTCTTATTATGTATGAGTAAATAAATTCCTTTGAAAGCAAGAAAGCCGCTTGTGATAATATTTAATATGGCAAACAACAATGCGGCCTCCTCGCTTATTTCTGTAGTAGCAAAATAACTTCTTTCGTAAAGATTAATGCAAAGGTAGATTATTGCGAGCTTATTCCAATAGCACGTTTCGATGGCTACGGATATTGTAAGCATCACGGCCAAAGAAAGTAAATCGTATTCAAAGTATTCTGCCACAAAGAAAGATATTGGCGTTTCTATGAAAGAAATATCACCGTAAACAATGATATTGCCGTATAGCGATTCTGTGTAGCTTATGCAAACGATAAAGCAAAGAACAAAAGGCAGTATCTTTCCTATTCGGATAAGCAACCGTCTGAATGAATTTATCATTTTCTCCTTGCTTTTACCCTAAACACGACTCCGTTGGTACGCGGTATTTGCGTAGGCATGGTATCTGAGGCGGTTTTCGAGGCTTTTGGGCGCACTTTGGCCGTTTCCTTGATAACTACCTTGCGTTTTTTCTTTTTCGCCTTTACAACGGGCTTTTTCTTTGGTGTAGCCATTTACTTAGAACTTTGCTTTTTCCTCCTCTATTGCCTTTTGCAAGTTTGCCTTCATCTCATCCAGCTTGTCGAAAGTTTCCTGCGGAACGGTGGGACAACCAAGATGATATGCTTCAAGGGACACAATATTGAAACCGTACTCGCTGCATTTTGAGCAATAATCAGTATATTTGTGGTAATCATCCATGCTTATGCCCTTTTCGACACAAAGGATAATCTCGCTCATATTGATAGCAATATCGTCGCCATAGCAGTAAAGCCCGCCGACGTTATCAGCAACCCAATAGCCGTAGTACGAATCGCAATCCCACATATTCAAGAGCTTAAGGAGGTAGCCATTGCAAGCAGCCTCCCATTGCTCTTTAAGATGGCGTATAACAGCATCACTTGTCTTGTTAGCCATACCGCATCTATTTTATCGGGTACTTAACGAGTATGCCTTTGTACTGCCCGCGCTTGAACTCCTGCGTCTCCCACATGCCAGCCTTAATCTGATTATAGACCGTCTGCGATGTAACGCCAAGTTTCTTTGCCACATCGGACACACTCAGCATTTCGTATTGTTCGTTAGTTTGCGTCATGGCTTTGCTCCTCCATAGCTTTTTCAGACTGCTGCGCCGCTGCCGCCTCGATATTTTCCTGCATCATCTCCTCGTCGGTTTTCTTCTTGAAGATGGTACGCTTATCCATGCCCTCGGTATAAGCCTTAACCTCCTGCATAACCGCTTCGATGAAGTCAAGGTTGGTCATATCGTTAATCTTTTCCGACATGATAACCTTATTACGGGCGATATTGTGGAGATAGGACTCGTAAACGAGGAACGATTCGGCCTCCGATTCGCCGATGCCGTACAGCGGATGAAAAATATTATTGAACCAAAGGTCAATATACCAAGCGACTTGAAATTCCTTTTTGTCTTCCTTTTCCTTGAGGATTCCAAGCAGCTTGCCGTAGGAACGGGTAACGTTACCCTTTGCGTCCTTAATGGTGCAGTCGTTGGCGAGTGCAATCTCAATGAAACGCTTTGTGTAAAGATACGGGCGCGAAACGCCTTGTGCCGTAAAGTTCGTGAACACATGCTTATGGAATCCCGTAGTGATAACGGCGAAATCCGCTGTCACCTCAAGGCGCAATCCCTTATCATCGAAATACACACCCATGTAGTCCTTGTCTTTCGGTACAAGTACAAGCGCATTGCGCATACGGCGTTCGAGGTCGCCTTTTGTTACTGAATTGTTTCCCATACTAAAAAATGTTTCTGTTTTTTTCTATGTTTTTTATTCTTGATTCTATCTGTTGAATTGCGTTAGGTAAGGACGCGGTCGGGTAATCCTCGGCCACGTCCTTTAGTATAGCAAGCTGGGATTTAAGTTTGTGGTATTCGTAATCCATAGAACTTACCCGTTACCAGCCCTTACTCACCGTTACCGTTCTCATCTTCACCGCCAGCGGCAGGCTCTTGTGTGTCGCCAGCCTGCTCATCCTGCGTGCCTTCGGTTTCATCTTTTGTTTCATCTTCGGGCGCAGCCGTGTTAGCGGGCTCTTGGTGTTCGGTTTCGGTTTCAGCGTTACCGTCGTCTTGTGCTCCAGCAGGAGCATCATCAACGCCAGCGGCCTTGCGCTGCTCCATGTAGATAACAAGCAGGCGGTTAAGGATGGTTTCGTGCTTCTTGGGAACTTGGCCGCGAATACCGTTTTTCTGATTGTATGCGGCAATAAAGGCGATGGCCTCCTCGTCGTTCGTGATATTGTCGAAGTAGTACGGGTTGTCGGGCAAATCAATATTCGCCTTAGTACCATCGTTCTCGATTTCAGCGGCCTCGTTAGCAAGCTCCGCAGCCTTTTTCTTTGACTCTTCGTCAAGGTCTGCATCCTCTACATTGGTTTCCATGTAGTCGGGAACGACAAACACCTTTTCGATGCCATAGAAAGGCTCTTGGCCGAACACCTTGGTAATGCTGGGCTCTTTCTCCTTTTCGGGATTAAAGCGGGCAACGGCGTAGGCGGTTTCATTAAACGCGAGCTTGATGATAGCAACACCTTTGTCAAATGCACTTTCACCATCCCATTCCTTCACGGGGAGTTTTGGCAGATTAAGATATGCGCAAACCTCTTTTTCAAACTTGATATTCATATTGTAACGTTTTTAATGAATTAAACAACGGTGCAAAGATACAAAGTAATTTGTAATATACCAAATATTTTATATACTTTAACGTTATTTTATCCCCAAATACGCTTTATAACGCTCGATGGCCGCATAGCCTTCCTTGGTTGGCTTACCGTCTTTGCCAAATGGAATAAAAATCTTGTTTCGTTCATTGATTTTATACCATCTGTAACCCATTTTCTCCTGCTTTTTCTCAATACGCTGCGCACGTTCCAGCGCAATACGGTCTTTTTCGGTCACTACGCCTTTTTCGTGAACCCAATTTGTAATAGGTGCTGCCATGTTATTTCTGCATTTTGGTTAGACGTCCTACGGTTTCGTTTGCCTTATAAGCCTTGTATGGCATAACAACCGTCTTATGCTCCGTGTAGTCGCGCACTATGCTGGCGGTATAGATGTTTTCCGCATCCTCTGCCGAAAGGCGTTTTGCGACCATCATGGCCGATGCCTTATCCATACGTTCCTCGACGGTCGTTTGACGATGCTCCTTGGTGTCGTATTTGGTAACACACCAAGACTCTATTGTCTTAGATTCGTCAATATCCTCGTCGCCGATGGTTGTAGTTCTGAATGTGTACTGCTTATCATCGGTGTTTATGCGGATGGCAACATCAAGGCCATTATCCTCTGTGCGCTGCGGGTCGCCGAGTCCCCATTCATAAGGCAGCTGCGCCCATTCCATGATACGACGGAAAAGCATCTCCGTCTCCTCGTTTACCTCGCGTGCCGCATTACCGTGTGCATAATAGTCAGTCCAAAACTTTACGAAACGCTCGAAAGCCTTGTCGAACATATTCATTTCCCGCGATATTTCATTCTTGCGGGCTTGCAGCTGGTCTACAAGGTAATCAACACCGCCGTATATGCGGTAAGCGGCCATAACGCTTGCATGTGTAGCACAAAGCAGATTCGATATACGGGTAAAGAGGCCAAGCTCCTTTGCCTTCTCGAAATCAAGGCCGCGAACGCCGACGGTACGTATTTTCTTTTCAATATCGTCGGCGATAACCGATGATTCCTTTAGCTCTAAAATGCCTTTTTCTTCCATGATATAAACTTTCTTATTTTCTTTCTGATGAACCAATACGCCTCCATTGGGATAAGCGCAAAAATGATAATAAGAGCGATACCGATGTTTGCTACGGGTGCAAACACATAGGTACGTGTATTCGTGTTATCTTTCTTAAACGGGTTTTCGTGGTGATACACGAAAGCAAAGATAACGCATATTGCCGTTGGAATGATATAACCAACCAGCAGGCACAAGGCCAATTCTTGAAGTTGCTGTAAAAGTTCCATAACTAACTATTTTTTCTTTTTTCTCTTTCCCAATAAAAATCAACATCTTTCTCCCTGCAATCCCAAGTGTCTAAAACATCGCGTTTGTAAACAATCGTTAGATGTCTTTTTATCAACACAAGATATACATGTTCATCGTCTGCAAAGTTTTCGCAGAACTCACCAACACTCATCCCCTTGTATGGTGGTTTCTTTTTGACATAACCTTTTTCTTTCAAGTAGCTGCTTATAGTAGAACGGTAGTTGAAACTAACAATTCCGTTTTTTGCGCTATACTTTACCAAACTTAAAAAAGCCTCCTCCCAAGTTTTATGCAGAAAAAAGGCAATAGCACGCGGGACACAATCGCAAGTGTGCTTTTGTAGCGGATTCATATTGTAATACACAAACTCTTTCATCGCTATTCTATTTTACGGATTACATCAATACTGCGGATGCCATTGTAGCCGATAAGCCTTGAATACGGGTAGTTTACGACTTTCTCGTATTCGGGCTGCGGGTCAAAGACAATATTGAAATTAATATCACAAAGAACGCTGTGCAGATGGTCAATAGGATGCTCGTTAGGGCTGGTGTATTTTGGCGAGTAAACCCCTGCCATAAACAAACCGTTGATTCCCATATCGGGCGTAAGCGCATTGAACGTACACTCGTCGATAGGCCATACATTCTCCCAAACATTCCATGTCGGATTTTCAAGGAAAGCCACCCTTGGGTTATACAGCTCTTTTCCCGAATAATCGTAGCCATGTTCGCGGAAGAACTTTTGCGCCTCCAGCAGCCAGTCCTCGCCCATATCCACAAAATGCGGAACATCTTCGTATTCCAAATCAAGGATGCTGGCAATCGCACATTTATAACAATCTCCATGTCGCGGGTCGTCTATTCGTTGATATATCTTTTTCATAACTTACCTCCCTTTTCGTAAATCATGTCAACGGCTACAGATAAAATCCATGAAGCATTAACATCATTCCCTTTCTCGACAAAGCCATGTGCTATATCAATGGCGCAAGGCAGAATATCCCTGCCCGATTTCTCCATTTCTGCGGTTATCAGCTCACGGCATGGCTTTGCGTTTTCTTCATACTTTTCACCCTTCCACAAGGAATGAAAGCTTTCGTTTGTTTCTTTTAGCTTTGCAGCAATAAGAATATCTTCGATAATACTCATAGCTAATCCTTTTTTTCGACTTTTTTATTATTACTTTTATCAATTGAAATAAGAGCACCGCCGCGAATAGCGACTGCCAATATCACCAGCCCAAACCAATGCCAAAAATCACCAAAGAAAAATTCTACGTATTCCATAATCAAAATGTTTAATTATCTTTTGTAACTGCCTTGAGTAGACGTGTCGTAATGCGGTTGTGGCCGTAAACGTTCTATTTCTTTTGTAAGATGCCGATTATCTTGACATACCTTTTCGTACTTCTTTTTTAGTTCGTTAAGTTCATGCGCCTTTGATTCCAAATCTTTGATACGGCCTTTGTAGCCGTTCATTTGCTCTGCTATTGAATTGTTGGCCTTTCTTAGATTCTCGTTTTCGCGGGTAACAAACTGCAATTGGCTATCCAGCGTCTCGTAAGCATCTTTTAGCAAAGCGTATTCTTTTCTTGTTTTGATAAATCCGAATAGTTTCATAACTTTGTATCAAGTTTAAATCTATAACACTTTTCGTTTCCGACGTGCTTAGTACACCATTCGCGATTACTTGTAGTACCGAAACGATGCACACAGCGGTCGCATGAAGGGGCGTTAAACAGCCTTGTACGCGGTTTAGGAGCAGGAGGCATGTGGTAGTTGTGCAACACGAAAGTTTTCTGCTCATCGGGGAAATGCGGCGTATCACAAACCTCATAATCACCATTCTCGAAACCGCCTATAAGATACTGCTCCTCTATTTCATCATCAAAGGCCGCACCATCGCACGGGTAAACCTTTGTGAAAACCATATTGGTAGATTCATCATAACCACGTATTTCATAATGGTCTATATTAGATTTAAAAGTAGGTCTGAATTTGCGACCAATAAGCTTTTCATAATCTTCTTTCTTTCCCATAACTATGTATTATTTTCGTATCTATCGTCAAACTCGGGACATGCCCTTTGATAGTAGCCCGTTTCTGTGTCTTTGGAAAGGCATATCGCCCTCCCAAAGACATCAAACTGACACAACTTGCACTCATAGCAGTAGCATTGCGTATAATCCATATCACAAAGCCATTAAAGATTATTTTTGTTCTGTTTTGCTTCTATTTTTTTCATTTTGGCGTGATGTGCGCTGCACACCTTACAGTCCAATGTGTGAAAATAGGCACGGTCACCGTTACCGATGGGCTCGAACTCATGCCAGCTTTCATCATAGTTTTTTCTGTAAGCACCGCAGCACACAAAAGCAGAAACAGCGAATATCAGCAATAATATCTTCTTCATTTCGATAAAGGGATAAAGAGTTAAAGCGATAACGGGTCAAATGCGGACACGGGGCGAACTAAGTTCTCACCCGTCTTGAGGCAGTAGTAGTAGTTGTAGAAGAAGCCGCCATTGTTGAAATCCAGACCCCAAGCACTCGCGGCAGAGGTCTCCGTACTGCTCCAATACCAAGCGTCCTTTAACGGCTTGCGCTTGGCGTACTTCAAGGCATCGTTGATGTAGTTCTTAAATATATACATCACGTACAACTCGCCAATAGCGGGAATGTACCATTCGTTTTTGTCGTCTTTCGGAAGTTCAAACGAGAGTCCACGCTCCACAAGCAACTCAGTCCAACGTTTACCGTTGAAATCGCAGGCTGCTTTTGCATAAGACGTGATATAACACGAATCATCATCAGCCTCCTTTTTGGTTGTAAGCGGAAATTCTCCCAAGTCCTCGCCCCAAAGTTTCAGCGATACAGCACCGAACTTAAAGGCAATGTATTGGATATTCTCCTTTTCGTTCTTACCATCAAAAAGTTCGCAACGGCGGCTACCGTCAATATCCTCGTAGACAAAATAAACGCCATCTTTCAGTTGGATGCTCATGTAAGGAGGTATTTCGCCGTGCATTTGGACGTTTCCTTTTTCGTCCATGTTCATGCCAAACACGCGCTTTGCTACGGGCATACCCGTTTTTGCCTCCAAGCCGACTATTTGTAGCATGTCGCCATCCATGATAAACTTGTAAGCCTCCTTGCAGAAATCTACGGTCTTTGGCTCATCCACCATGCCGAACTTATCAAGCAGATAAAGTTTCAATGCTGATGGGTCTTTTACTAACTCTTTAATATTTGCTTCCATTTTCGTGAACTTTTGATTTACTAAACTTGCGTTTCGCCCTTTGCGCCATTTATTGCATCAAGGCGGTCTTTTTCCAATTGGTCTTTTAGTGCGCTTTCGCACATATCCAGCACATCGCGTAACGCCTGCAACGACTCAAGGCTTTTCACCTCGATATAGACCTGCGCATCGTAATGCTCCTTGTTGGAAATATCGTCACCGACGTTTTTCTTGTCAAGAAGCTCCGCAAAGGCAATACCGCCGAAACGCTCACCGTCGTTGAATGTGCCAAGTGCAACCTTGCCACCGAACATCACATAGGCACGGCCTCTGATGCCGCCTACATTCTCCAATCTATCGTCAGTTTTCATCTTCTTCTTTCTGTTTTGTTTTCTGATAATTCTGTTTCTTTGTTTTACCACCGATGATAATAGTATCACCGCCAAGAGCCTGCTCTATCTTGTAAAGCTCGTAACCGATGCTGTCGCGCTGTGCCTCTGCCGTTTTCGCCTTCACGCTGAAACGAATGTAATTGAACATAAGTACAACCGAAAGGATAACGCAAAGTGCAGCAAGCGAATGAACGGGATATTTCACCACAATCGCCTTGAAAGCCATGAAAGCGTTATACAAGAGCGTTGCGATACCTCCAAAGATTGCGTACATAATAGAAATAAAGCCCTTTGCAAAGCCTACAACGGCTTTTTCCATATAAGCCCGCCAACTATTCCAGTCCGCGAACAGAAAACGCTTAGAATCGTTATTTTCCATTTTTACTATGAATTTAGATTTTTGAATACGCCTCCGTTCTTTACGAATTGCAGGATATTAACCTTGAAATAATCAATACCGCCATATCGGAAAGCAATAGCCGTATCTTTGTGGAACAAATGCACGAATTTTGCATCAATAAGCACGGTGTGCTTGGGGAACTTTAAGTCCCGCTCAAGCCCACTATGCGAATGTAGTATCTCTAATCCGTGACTCATAATACTTATTTATTACCGTTAGCATTATCGTCACCTTGGTCGGTCACCTCCTCGGCGTTATCGAAACCAGCGAACTTTTCGGCTACGGCCTGCGCCTTTGCCATATCGACCTCCGCCTGCTCGTTATCCAAGTATTCGTACTTGTCACGCTCATACATGATTGCTTGGTCTGCTTTCAAGGCATCCTGCATCTCTACGGATAACGGGGCGTTCTTTGAAAGATTCAGCTTAACAACCGTCTTGCAGGCCATGTCGTTAAAGTCCGTCGTCCATTTTGATGCAGCCTTGATGCGGCTATCCTTTGAACGGTAGGTCTGTGAATAACGCAGGGCGTGCTTTTCCATCTCCTTGAGCGACATGTAGAATGTGGATTCTGCGCCGTTAAGGAGCTTGAAATACGAAACAAATCCTATAACGGGTTTGGATTCGCGCTCATCGGCATCCTCTATGAAGTTGAACTTGCACTCACCAGTCAAGCGGTTGCGGCTGATAAGCTCGCCCTCGCGGACGTCGGTGGCATTGGGGATAGTAGCAAACGAACCGCTGCGCAATGCCAGCTGCTTAACGCCCTTGTAGCCCAATTGGAACTGCGCTACCGTAATGCCTTTCTTGTTATCCTTGTAAGGCAAAACGTATGCGAATCCCAGCGAGTTGTCAAGCGGCAAGTTCAAGGCCGTAGCCTTCATAGCCGCGAACATAAGCGTGTAAGGCTCGCAATCCTGCAACATAGCGTTGTTTGCCACAAGCGCAGTAAGGTTATTCACGAATGAACCCTTGCGCTCGCCAAGAACATCTGCGAGATACTTTTGTGTTGACGGGTTGGTGATTGTCTGATTGAACAATTTCAATCCCGTAGCTTTCTTTTCTTCTGCCATAATAATTACTTTCTTTAATTGTTAGACATTATGCGGATTATTTCTCTTCCTTAACCTTGATGGTGGCATAGCCCTTGCGCTTAACAGTCTTGGTGTACTTAGCCAAGATTTTCTTTGCCTTGCGGGGATGCTCTTTTGCCATATCATCCATGTATTTCTTACCGTCGAAAGACTTGCTTTCCGTTGGGTCTACACGGGTAATGGCAAACATGTCGTTCTTGATGGACTTGATGTCCTTTTCCACCATGAACTCATAGAGGCGTTTCTTGAACTCATCGACCTTGTTTTCGCGGTCTTTGATTTCCTGCAACACTACCGCAATATCCTCAAACTGAGTCTTTACGGCTGCTGGCAGCAGATTGGCATCCACCTCATCGCCTTCGTAGAACTCGACGAACGTAGAAAGGAAATCGTTTACAAGCTGCATGGATTTCTTAATGTCGAAATATGCGGCAGATGTAAAGCGAACCTCTTTAACGGTAAGGCGTGACGGGTCAAGCTCCAGCGCGTCGTTTGCCAATGCCTCTGCGAGGTCTAATCCGTCGGTGTTGTAGTGAACCAAGTTAAGCTTAACCTGCCATCCATCGCCAAGCTTATCCGTAATCTCCTTTCCAAGAAGATAATGAATGAAAAGCTGTGCCTTGTAGGTTTGCCGTGTTTCCTCAATGGAGTACTTAGTGGTCTTAACCTCGTAGATGAACAGAATCTTTCTTGCATCATCCTTCAATACAAGGTCGGGGTGCGAAATCAGCTTAACGTTGGCATACGAATACTTTTCGGACACCCATTTTGGATTAGATTGATAACGCGGGTCGTTGGCGGCGAGGTGCTTGTAGATAAGCATTTCCATTTCGTCACCAGCCTTGATAGCTGCGGTACGGGGAATCTCCTCCTGCGGAATCAAGCCTTTGCATATTGCCAAACGCTTGTGGGCTGATTTGGGTACATAGCCAAGCGCACAAATCTGCGCCAGCATCTTGCCATCGGAACTACCCAAACAACCTACACGGCTTTGGGCGACGTCTTGCTTGTAATCTTTTACTTCTTCCATTTCTTGTTAAATATTAAAGTTGTTGAATAAGCCTGCCTTATAGTAGAGATAGATAATGATTGCCGAACAGATAAGCGATACCCAAAAATTGTAATTACCGCTTTTCGGCTCACCGTGCTTTCCAAGGTTGATACCCAAATCAAGCACATGTAATACAAGTAGAATGATTGTTGCTATCATAATAGTCTTTTTAGAGTTGAACTTCCGAAATACCCTCGAAAAGCACATCAAGGCCGCAGGCGGTAGCCACATGCAGCTCGGTAATACAGCCAGCCGATTTGTTCCAATTCTGCATAAGGAAAATGGCGTCTGCCTGCAAGAGCATGATAATATCACGCTTCATGTGCTGAGATGTTGGTGCGCTTACATCAAGCCCGTTTTTCATCGGGTTTAGAATCTGATAGCCCAATTTAGACAGCTTTGTTTCCATTTCTTGAAACGTCTGCTGGCGTTCGGGAATGTCGTAGCCGCTGATAGGTGCGGAAAGATAGATTTTCTTAATCTTTTTGCTCATTATTATTTTCTGTTGAATTTGGTTTTGTTGTACGTTTCTTGAATGATTTCGTTTGAATAATGCCAATATCGCGAACTATTACGGTCAGCTGAATGTATTCAATGCCCTTGTATTCGGATTTATGGCTGCTTAAACGGCCAAGGATGGATGCACGCATACCACGATGCACATCAATACGGCGAAGATAATCGAGCAGTTTCTTGTCATATACGAATATGCGCACGTAGGTTTGCGCCCTTGTGCGCTCCGTATCATCAGCCAGCTCTTTTAAGTAGGAGTTGATAGCAAGGGAGAATGTTGCCATTTCCTTTGCATCACTTGTCCTGCCAAACTTGAAATCATCGCCAATCAAGCCCTCAAGCAATACTATGTTTTTATCCAATTTTGCCATTTTCGTGAAATTTGATGCAAAGATACAAATAATTTGGCATATATAAAAGTATTGTTACGTTTATTTAAGTTAATTATTGTTTACAAGTTCCTGCGCCCATTTTGATAGGTGTGTTTTCTTGTACCAATTGATAGCCATGCGGTGAAAATGCGCGACGCATAACCCTTTGTTGGATATATACCGTTCGGGGTGTGCGCTGAAACGCTCGGCGTGCTCCAGCACCTTTTGGCGGGATGCCATGAAATCGAAAGTTTCACCATTCTCGTCGACAAAATGTGCCTTAAAGCAGTTATCATCGGCGCAGGCGAACTCCATACTTTTCACGTTGTAGTCAATCGTAAAAATCAATTCTTCCTTTGTCATAGCATCATTCTTGCAAAAATTGTTGTGTAAGGACTTGCAGCCCATTGTATTTTTACTTTTGGAGCACAAGTGAAATGTCCTTTAGGAATTAGATAACTTATACCATGCTCGTTATCAATAAAAACAAAATCAATAGGTATATATCCCATTTTTCTTGTTTCCTTTTCCGCTTCGGCTTTTTCGCTTTCATAACAATATACGACAACCTCAGAGCCTTTATCGTACATCGTTGATAAATCTGTAGAGAATAAATTCTGTTTCATAAAGTTTTCGTCATTGTGTACTCGTCTTTTCCGATATACGTAATCTGAAATCCCAAAGATGAATACCAAGCTACAAGCCAGTCCTTGCTTTTATCGACGTTGAGCTCGGCAAATGCTTTACCATACTTGCGTGCTACGGCCAAGGCGTTCTTGATAAGCTCCGTACCAATGCCCTGCCTGCGTTTAAGCACAAACACGGAAAGGTCGCAGATATATGCTGTAACGGGGTAATCATCCTCCAGCTTGACGCAGATTATGCCTATGCCTTTTTTATGGATAATATCAACCGTCTTACCCCAATGCCATTCGTTAGTGTGGCAAAGATAATTGTTAAAAACTTCGTCCATATCAATTATCTTTCATGTTCACCAAACAGAAGATAGCAACTACAATCCAAAAGATGCCACGCAGCGGGTCTTCGTGAAAGTAATGGCGGAAGCCGTTAATGATTCCACAGAACAAACCTACAGCCGACCAAACGGTATCGTTGGTTAATGCTGCCAATACCTTTTTCCAAATGTTTTTTGAAATCTTAATCATACGTTTTCTTTGTTTTTGTTGTTAATGTATTCGTTTATTGCCTGCTGGCATAAAGAGTCACAAAGCTCATTGTAAAAGTTCCCGTTGTGGGATTTTACCCAAGAATACGTTACCGAAAGGCCACGCGACTCAATGATGTTATCATAGAGGTTAAGCAAATCCGTATTCTTGTATCGTATGCAGCGTTTACTGCAAGCATCAAGAGCATATTTCGAGTCGCTTATGACGGTACAGCTATCGGCATCTTCGGGCAAAGCATACACGGCACTTATGATGGCCTTTAGCTCCGCCCGCCCGCTGGTTTCGCCCTTTACGGTCTGATGCAGGCGGCGCACCTCCCTTTTTGGTACTGCTTGTATCATAACGTATGCGATGGAACTGCGCTCATGTTCGGGGAAATATGCCCCGTCGGTATAAAGAAGATAGTGCATAATGTTTGTTAGATGTATATTTTTATAGGTTTACGTGTCTTGTTTCTGAAAGATTCGCTGGCGGCACAATGGCAAGCACCCTTGAAATGCTTATAATATCCGTAAATCCACATTTCATCCTCCAATTTGCCGTTGAACTGCGTATTTACCTCCCATGTACCATCGCCCGTATTTTGAATATTACAGAAATGCGTCCAAGTTGCGCCGTTGATGCTTGAGTTTGTCAATGTGTTTATCTCTACAAAATCAACCGTCTTGTCACGGGTAAAATAAACGCAAGCACCCCATTTGTCGCTGTCGGGGAAATATTTCTGCAAAGCTTCATTCTCGGGTGTCCCCTGCATCCGCTTTGCCATATCATAGTTAAAGTACCTCATGATTATTGCTTTTTATTCTTTTTAAAATGCTTATAGAACTCATACTCGGCATTTAAGTCCACGCCTGCTGCCTCGCTGCATAGCTGGTCGCAAATCTCATTGAACTTGTTGCCGCTGTGACCTTTCACCCATTCGTATGTAACATCAAGATTCTTTTCTGCAACGATTTTGTCGTGAATAGGGAAAAGGTCTGTGTTAGTCTTGCGCGACCACGACTTGTTTAGCGTGTATAATGCGTATTGCGAATCGGAACGCACAAGAACGCTTACGTTTGTTGCTGGTATGTGGTGCAGGGCTGCAATAATGGCTTTTAGTTCCATGCGGTTGTTTGTTTCATGTTCTGCCCGCCATGCGCCACGTTTTATCTCATTGCATCGGCCATCACATATAACGTAGGCGAAAGCACCTACATTCGCTTTCTGTGAATAGCCACCGTCTGTATAAACAATAAAATCGTAGTCCATATATTAATTAAATTATTATATTCCAGCCTAAAAAAATTATAGAAACCCTTCTTATCCCTAAGAAAGCACAATATTCCCTAAAAGCCGTTTTATCAGCCTTTGGTTTTGTGCTTTGCGATGAATCATAGACGACCCCCTTAGAGCCCCTCGCTTCACACACAATGGCAGGATTGCAAATACCATTGATATACGCTGTTCCCGATTTGCTTTCGGTCGTACAAGCCAGCGTAACACCGATAAGGCGTACCCGCACTTGCTACCTTAGTACGTTCCCCTCTTGGTAGCTTTATCCACGACATCGAGGTGTGACCGATATTGCTTACTTTTATCACGTTTCAGCAAATCCTTTCTTGGCGACGTTCAAATGCCGTTTTGTGAAAAAGGAAAAACCCCCATAAAAGGAATCCCCTATCAAGTGGTTGCAGCACAAGATAGGGGTATTGCCGAATATAGGGGGTTTGTGATAAAAGTTTCCCAATTCTTACCGATACGCAAGCCTGCAACACTTGTTTCACGGTGCAAATGTACTATGAATATTTGAATATACCAAATAATAAGCCAAAATTTAACCAATATTAACTTACCATTGCCGATATATCCTGCCGATACCCCAAATTGCGGCGATAAGGATGATAACCAATGCCATAGCTTTTCACCATTGTGTCCCGTAGCCATCATCCCAATCTTCCTCATCATCATCGGAGTCGGAATCATTTTCATAGTCGCCGTTATTGTACCGCATGTTTGCCGCGAAAGCTTCGCAGCGAGCGCAGTTACAACCACAATCGGGAGACCGTTCACAGATGGCCTCCAATTGTGCATCCGTAAGTACATGCGCCATATTCAGCCAACACTAATGATTTCCAAGGAATACTGCTCGCAGTCGAACTTTTCGCCGACCTCATGGTGGTTGCACCAGCGGATAGCATCGTTCATTTCATTAACACTTTTAGTCAGCTTGTAAACATGCTGCCCCAAGCTGCCGACAAGAATCTCGAGTGAAGTACCCGTGTTCTTATCCGTAAACTTAATCATTTTCTTTGCCATAGTTCCAAATTTTTATTGTTAAACTTTAAACCGTTACTTTTGTCTTGTTGTAAATCTGCTGGGCGCGAAGGACTAACTTATCCTTGCAGGCGGTATCAAGCTCCGCATACCAAGTCATAGTCACGTCGTTAGACCATTGCGAAACCTCCATCTTTTTATTGTAGATGTGTGTGCCAAGGTCTTTGCCGAACAGCGATATTGCCTCCGAAAGCGTGAATCTGTTGTTTATATAATACATGAAACACGTCACGGGATTATATTTCTTTGCTGCCATGTTACTCAAATTTTTTACGTTGTTTAAGTAGCCATATCAAGATAACGAAACAGCCCGTTATCTTTGCAATTTCCCATAAGGTATGTAAATCAATAGCCATAGTGTATGATTTTAAGTTGTTTCCTTTCGTTGTAAGCGCATCAAATGTGCAAAGCGGATAGTTCACCCGCCCTGCACAGATAATGCCGTTAGAAAGCCTTAAATACGGTCGGCCTCATCAATCCAATATTCAGCCACGAATTTCCCGCTTTCGGTCTTGACCTTTTGCGAGTTGATTTTGTAACCCTGCTTTTTCAAGTCAAAGATTACGGCTGAAAGACGGAGGCTACCGAACTTGTTAAGAGCCTCAAGTGGTGTAATGTGGTTGCCAGCCATAAGATAGTTGGCGATTTGCGCCCGCTGCGTGTTGGCAGATTCGGGATTCCAATTGGGAATGTTTGACATAATGTTTAATTTTAAAAGTTATTATTTGTTTGCTTTCGCAAGAATGTCGCGTAAACCCGTAAAGACTGGCATTGGCACGGCCTTTACTTCGGGAAAGTTGATGTACTGCATAGCCTCGGGGAGTTCCTTTTCTACGTTCTTGTCGTACTTTAATGCCACAAGCGCATCATACATCTGCTCAATGAACGTCTCTTTTTCGTTTTCAATTTGCTTTTTGCGCTTTGAAAGCGAGTTTAAGACGTTGTACTCCTCGCGATTAACGGTGATGTACGTGGAATTTGATGGAATCGGGAATGATAGCTTGCCCGTGATATAGTTTTCACGATAACCACGGTCGTTAAGGGTCGTGCAAGAGGCCGCATTTGATGTTGAAAAATACGACTTGTACTCGCCAACACAAGCTATAACGGGTGCTGGGATATACTTTCTTGCGATTTTCTCAACAGCCTCGTCAATCTTTGCGCCTGCTGCCTGCAATTTGTCTTTGTAAACTTTAACCCCCATTGCATTTGCAGCTTCCTCGGCCATTGTTTTTGTGATTCTTCTACTTGCCATAGCTTTTTAGTTTTGATTGTTATTATTGTTGTTTACATAAACTTGATAGGCCACATGGCCTGCGGTCTTCTCAATTTCCTTAATGTTCACGATATGATAGTCGGTGTTCAGATTCAAGAGAACAAACAGCCGTGATACAAGTTCAATGCTGTTTATTACGGAATTGCCGTTACCGCCGCTGCTGTTACCGTCGAGCATCGGCACGCCGTTGACATCGTTCAAGAAAAGGACGACATCACCAGCCTTGTTACGCATAAGGGCTGCATATTCGTAGCCGCCACGCTCACGGAACTCTTTGGATAGTGGCAGGTTGAACGTTACAGAGCCTTTCTTGTTTCTGCGGTTGATGCTAATCTCGTCCTTTTTCAGCTGGCGTCGGGGTGTAAGGTCGACGAACATGAACTCGCCCAAAACGCCGCCACCGTCGGGCATCGCATCCGCAGGTGCTGGAGCATCCGCTTGTCTTGATGCTTCTTTCTCGGCAGAAAAGTCGCGGTTAAGGATTTCGTCCTTTGTGCTTTCGCGAAGATATTCCTCGGATAGCTTTGTAGGCGGGGCAGTAGGCTCTTTGTCCTCTGCGCCGATAAGCTTCAAGTCAATACCCAAGCGGATAGCCGCCGTTAATCGGCTTTCCTGCTTCCAATGCTTTGCCGCATCCCAATTCGTGCGCAGGATTTTCGACATGCCTTGCAGCTTGTACCATTCATCAGCCGTGTAGTTGTTTTCGTTGGATGCAAGAAATTCCATCCAAAACAACTGCATCTGCGTCCAATAGTCATAGCCATAGTTCATGTTGGCTACCCAATAGAACGCCTTGGTGCATACTTCTGTTTCGGGAACTTTGAAGAGGAACTCCTCGACGCTAATCGGGTTAGCCTTGAGGTGATACCTGCGGTACAGATTGATGTAAATCGTCACCATACCCTTGCCTTCAATAAAGTGCTTGAAAAGCGCAACTTGAAAAGGTGTCATAAAACTATACGCCTATACGTGTCGGCGCACCAACTCTAATTGTTTTTAATTAATCATTAATACTCACTTCATAACGCATCAAAGCGTTATACACTATATCTGATATTAGTCCTTTTTCTTTATATTCGTTTGCGATTTCTTTTATATAGTTTTCTTTTGCAGCTTTGTATCTAATAAAAGCATCTTCTGCTGTTTTGTAATATCCAAGAGAAACAAGATGTTTGCGGATTTTTAGTCTTGAATAAAACCTATCACCGACTTTTTGAACTCCTATCGGGGTGTTCCCTCTAAACTTGTCTGTTTTAGTAAAAAGTTTATTTATTTCTTGTGGTACAAAACAGCATGTATTTGGGGAATATACCTTATTTCCTTTGATTAGAATGTCCTTGTCAAGATGATAACCATTAATATGATTTTTATCATACCATCTTTTGAAATTGCTAAAGTTTAACCAAGCGTCACAAACAACACAATTTTGATAGGTCGGGAATTTATCTCTTGCACTCTCGTCGTAACAACGTTTGAGCATGTTTTTCCATGCTGTTGTAACTTGCATCCCTTTTATTGGGTACGAAACATCAATTATTCCTTTGCCGAAAACTAATTTGCCGTGCCTTGCACAAATATTACAGCCGCACCCTTTTAAATGTTCATGTGGCTTTTGTAAAAAATCGCCATGAATAGGGCATGTGATTATAACATCTGTGTAGGCATTAACGTAAACGGTTTTAGAGTAATCGTACTTTTCGCCGTGTACCAATTTTGATTTACGGATAAAATCTTCTGTCGATAATCTTTTCATATCTTGTCTATCTTTTAGTAAAACGTCTATCATTTAAAACGTGGAAGGGCGATAGACTTACCCTTATCAGCGGCCAATTACCTCCGCCTATCCACGTTGCAAAGATACAAAAAATAAATGATATAGCGAAATGATTAACCAACTTTAACCATAGACTTCACACCCCCATAATATATGCTGGATGATGCTTTCTGCCTGCGGCTGGTCGAAATCACCGTCGTCGGCATTGATAAGATTCATCACATACTTGGCAGGCCACCCGCCAGCATCAAGCATCTTGGATAAGCCATTTTCTATATCCTTGAGGCTGACCGTGTAATCCATGCTGCCACAAGCTTCATCATAGCTGTGCGGGAGCTTTGAATCGTAGGAATCATCGCTATCCTCGGCATAGAAGTCGCAGATGTCAATCGTTTTGCCGTTAAGCAAAAGCAATGCGCATTTGTCTTCGAGGCATTGTTTGTCGGGGTCTTCGTTCTTTAACGCTGCGTACTCGGTGCTATCGTAGTTCAGTTTTAGCCATGAACTGCCATAGGATGCTGTGCTTAAAAGTTCCACCAAATCCTCATGGTTGATGTCGCTTACTACGGTTTTTGTTTTCATAATGTTACTTGCTTTTTGGTTTATTGTTCTTAGTCCACAGATAGCCATATACGCCGCCATACACCTGCAAGTCGCTTGCCACATCGCGTATGGTGTGTATATCGTATTCGCCCAAGGCAACGTAAGTTTCTTTCGTTACGTCTTCGTTAAGGGCAAATTCAAATGTAAGGTCGACGTAATGTTCACCGTCGACCAAGTTCCAAGCATGGTCTATGCCAATGCCGCCGTTGAATATTGTCACCTCGCCCTCCACATACTTGATACGGTCGGGGAATAGGTTTGCTAATCGGTATGCCGTGCGGTAGCACATCTTTGGCTCTATTTGGCAATACTGCTTTATGCGTTTCATTTCCGCAGGGGTGAAAACATCACGGGCAGACACGCATTTAGTTACGTGTCCGTCCTTGATTTTCTGCTGGAAGTATTCCTGCTGCCTGCCGCTTGAAAGCAAAGCGAACTGCCGCCAATGTTCCACGATGATGTTATTCGATGGCATCGCCTTTTTCGTTGTCTTTGTTTTCATTGAGTTTCTTGACTGAGTTTCTCAAAGACTGAATCTGTGCGGCCAATTTTACCTGCAAATGTCTTGCGGATAAATCGTCGCCCGACAAATCCCACTTTGCAAATAACGTGCTATCAAGTTCCTTGTAATCACGCATCAATGATAACAGCTTGATACGTGCGGTTTCCTTTGTGTTTATCGCGCTGAAATCCCACTCGGTTACATCGCCCTTGCAGGCATCGGGGAACACGCTGCGCAAAGCCTTGATGAACGCCTGCACATCACGGCTTAAAAGATGTCTTTCGTTCTTTGTTGCTCCTCTTCTCATTCCAATCTCATGCTTTTCTATATTTGACTTCTTGTTGTAGTTCTCAATCCAAGCGTCACTTGCGCCGCCAGTCTTTTCGCCGCGTGCCTTCTTTGCCGCCAAAGCCTTGACCGTGCGGTCGCTGGTAAGTTCCCTTTCGTACTGCGCCACAGCCGCGAACACGCCAAGCAAAAGCGTATTGATGGTCGGCATATCCGCAAAGTGAATATCTATACCCGTGTTGACTACCTTGAAACAAAACTCCACGTCACGGGCGAGGCGGTCTAACTTTGCGATAACCAATGAGCAATTATTATTCTTGCAATAATCAACCGCTGCCAGCAGACCTTTTCTGTCACGGTGCGTACCGCTTTCCACGTCCTTAAATTCTGCAACAACATCACCGCCCTTTGACTTAACAAGGTCGGTACATATCTTGCGCTGGCTTTCCAAGCCTAATCCGCTTGCGCCCTGCTTTCGTGTTGATACACGAATATAGATTACAAACTTTTTCATATCTGAATAATTTATGCTTCAACAATTTCTGCCCCGTTGTCCCTAAGTGTTTCGATTTGGCGTCTGTACGCCTCCTCGTTCTTGTCTTTATAGTGGTCTACGTAATCATACGGGGAATAACGCTCCATGCAATACACGATTTCGTTTATTTCCTTTTCCGTCTTGAATCCGTACTCGGTGACCTTTGCCGTACACCGTCCATGTGGCAGGATGTCGCTTTCGTTCCATTCCTGCGTAAAAAAATAATAACTACCCATAGCCATTAAGAATAAAGAACCTTGATATATTCGATGCAGGCATCCGTAAACGCACGACTCCATTTGCCGTACTCGTAAACGGAGGCGAAATACTGAGTATAATTGCACTCGCCCTTTACAAAAGCGTCAATATCACTTTTGTCGGCCACATGCTGCCATTGGTCGTTGGTGAACACGTCAATGCAATGTTTGTAGTCAAAGCCGCATGGCGTTCCGTTGGAGTTCTCAAACGTAAAGCGGAACTTCTTACCTTTGTAGTCCCACAATGTCACAAACTTGAAGCAATCACGCTGGTGCTTGTTTGCCAATTCCTTGATTTTCTTGAAATCATTCTTTTTTGTTGTAGCCATAATAAAGCCCTCCTATAAATTAATTAATACTGATGAAAATAATTGTGGCGGTAGCCGTTTCCTCTACGGCTACAAAGGTTTTATTTATACCGCCTAACCACCCGCCCATCCCGTAGGCAGGAATCAACAACAACACAAGACGGGATATGCCCGCCCCGATTAATTGTTAGCTTTCGACCTTGTTGTCGTGAGTTTCATCGGCCACTTTCTTCATACCAGCAACCAGCTTGGCATAAAGGATATTCAGCCGCATGGCCTCATTAACATCGTCCATGTCCTCGGCACTTTCAGTCAGAATCTTTGCCGCTAAACCTACAGACGCTGTGATACGCTGCATATCATCCTGCGTCAATGCAATACCAATAACCATAGTTCTTGAAATTTAAATTGTTTATTACTTGCCTCCCATACGTACCATAGAACCGTCGAAAAGCATACCTAACACACCGATAATAATAATAAATGCCATACGATATAAAGATTTAAACTTGGGTTAATAACTGAAGAATCTCGTTCAATTCGTCGATTTCCTTATACAAAGCGTTTCGCGCCCTTTCGTTTGTAATCATGTCAACGGCCTCGCGATTGACCTTGATTTTCTTGAGTACGCTTTCGCCTACCAAATCAAGCTGCCGTTTGTTTAGTTTCAGATATGCCATAGCTGTTACTTATTAAAATAGTTCAACACATCACGCCACGAACCATTAACTACGGGGGTATCGAATCCCACGTTACGGTCGTATATTTCCCAATGAGCCTTGTCGCATCCGTGACTGCCCTTTTCAAGATGCTGGCAGCAGAACAGAACGTCGCCGCTTTCCATGTCACAGATGGAGAAATGGTCGTACAATTTACCCACCATTGGGCAATTGTTCTTAAAGAACACATAGCACTTGTCATTATCAAAACGCCTGCTATCCTTGATTGCCACCACCTTACGGCCAAGATACTGCGTCTTTGCGGCCAAAGATGAATCCTTGCAGAACCAGTCATACCATCCTGCCTCAATCTGAACGTTTCTAAAAGGACGGTCGAAGTCGCCATTGAGAAAACGTTCAATAAACTTTGTGATAGTCATATTTTCCATATCAAGCCCTTTCTATTTTTCAATTGTTTCATACTCGACGATTTCCTTGCACTTGTTGCAATAGCACTCTTCCTCGTCATATTCCACGACCTTGTTGTTCTTGGGATTTACCCACGCATGTACGAGAATGTCGTCAGAGCCGCACACGCTGCAAATGTACTTTTTCATAATTAAGCACGTTTTATTAATTATATATATTAATTATTATATACGCGTCACCCGCGCACATTAGAGGCAATTGAAGTATGCCAAGATTTTTATGTTAGAAGTCCAATACGTCTTCCATGTATCGGGGAACACATCGCCCGAAACATAAAGCACAGCTGCCCACAGCAGGCCAGCCATAGAATACCAGCCTCCGCCACAGATAAGCAGCACAGCCACCATCAATGCAGCCGTACAAGCCAAATAGATAAACACTAACTTTGCCATTTTGATGCCCTCCTTGATACTGATTTGTTAATACTCTTCATTTTCTTGCAAGCCCCGCGAAAATCACCGCTTGCCTCCAATGAAATAATAGCGTCATACGCTGCGTAGATTTCAAACTTACTCATAGTCGTAAATATTTGATGTTTGTTATAATTCGATTTCGCCCCACCAGCCTTCAATATCTTCGATTTCGGTTTCACATAATTTGCCAATACACATGAACGCCAGCCATGATGCGTACTCGGCACAATCTTCGTCCTCAATCTGATAAAGCACACATTCAAAGAACTTTGTCAGCCGCTTGCGTAGTGCGCCCAAATTCTTCACGTCGCCACAGCCATCGCAGTTTGCTATCCTGCGCCCTTTGGCCTTGTATTCTTCAAACACGTCCATGTACTCGCCATCGTCAACCGCAATATTGCTGTCATACTGCAAATTAACGCTTTTCACGTTCAACGCATAGCAATTACAGAAATAATAGCGGATATGATTCAAGAAATAGGCGTGTTTATGCACCTTTGCGTCTTCGATGCCGTACATCAGCCCTGCGGCCTTGATGTATTCCACTTTGTTGATGATAAAAGAACTCATGATATAATGCTTTTAAATCGTTTCTGAATCGTTTAATTTGCGCCATCTTATAAATGTACCCGCCAACGGTACGAACGCCCGCCAGCGGGTACGGAAAACGCATTAATTTAAATATAGGGATTTATTTCTCCTCCAAGATTTTACGGATATTATCAGCCGTATATTTGTGCCGATATTCCTCGTCCGTCATGCCTGCGGGTCGTTCTATCAATTCATCAAGTTTGCGCCCCAGCATGTCGCAGTATATTTCTTTGTGCCATGTTCCAACACGCTCGCCCTTTGCATTTAGCAAAAGAACGTCATACCAGTCGTTAGCCTCGTCAAGTGCCACAATTACACGACCTTTGTGAACCAGCCCCGAAACATCAAGAACCAAACACGCGCAATATAACTCGCAGTCATTATAAATCCACCCTGCGCCATACCCGCGAATACCCCACGACCAAATAATGTTAATATCAGTCGTAGCATAAAGCTGCTGCATGATTTCATTTGCCACAGCGACCGCATGTTCATTAACATTTGCCATATTAAAACCTCCTATAAATTAATTATTAATACGTTATTTTAAAGCCCGACAAAGGGCTGTTTTATTATTTGTGGATAACTACAAAGGTACGTATATTTAAAGCCCTTAAAAGCCCTTAAAACTACCTTATTTTATAACTTTGTGCGGGGTCTGTTTTCACTACAGATACAATGATTTATATTTGCACCCGCAAAGGTCGGTCGGGGTGTTTCAATTAACACCCTCGACCATCATCTTTGCAATTTCTTCTGCGCTTTTATATTCAACCTCGTCGAAACATAAAGCCCGCTGGATATTCTTAACACCCGCATTTTGTAACGTTTGCATACACCGCTTTTCGTTATCAATTACGCTGCCATATCCACATGTATATGATGAAGGAACACCCTCGGTCGTTTCAAGAAGTTTAAACCATTGGCGGCGTAACATGCTGGGGTGAGCTATTGGGTACGCCATTTTTAAGGTGTCCATGCGCTGCCCTGCGTCCTTGATTTTGCACAGCCACAAACAGTCGGGGTCGCTGCCGCTTTTAAAAGCCTCACCAGCCCACACATTTACGCGAACACCGCCAGCCTCGACTATCATTATGGCCTGCACTACCTTTGCAGCCGCTTTTATGATACGTTCAGCCGATACTCTGCACGATACGGAGGTATTATACATGAAATTTAAAACCTTCTGCCGTACCTTTGTGGTCTTCACATTTATCATGCTGTTTGGTGTTCCTGCCAAATAAGCTGGTACATTTGCGGCAAATCCTACAATACTGCTGTAAACTTTGCGCTTATTTTGATAGCTGTTCAATTGCATACGCATTTGGCGGACGCCAGCGTTTTCTATTTTCTTTTGCAGTTCTTTGCAACCATAAAGCAACAAATTGTCGGCCTCTTCATAATTCTTTGTGTGTGCAAATTTCGCATAACTTTCGCTTTCGTTCATGCTGCCCGACTGCTGTTCATACTTAAAAGTGTTTGTTACAATCGCCTGCGCCAAATGTGCGGATAACTCACCCGTACCATTGAACTTTTTAAATATTACTTTTGCCATGATTGAAACCTCCTATATTTTAGCGTTTATTTCCTTTGTGTTACGTTAAAAGATAGCCAGCGGATAACATACCCGCTGCACTATCTTTCGCCCTTTGTAGCCCGCTTATTTGCGGCTGCGGATTAATTTGTACATAGCCACAGCCCACACATTTTCTTTATCCTCGAGCTCCCCGTATATTTGGCGGATAATATCCATATCCAAACTTTTGAACGTCGAACGAATAAGGGCTTTTTCTTTCATGTTTTCGTGTTCCTTCATGTACTTTGTTTCGGTGTACGACACAAAGTGCAAAGTACCCGTTTTCTTTATAGCCCTGCGAACGTCCTCGACAAAGTTCACTAATATTTCGTCACCCTGCGCCATAATTGGCAATTCAATGCGGCGGTCGTAGTGCATTTCGTAGAAAATAACCCTGCGCTTAAATGATGCGTCCTGCTGCTGCCCGCTGGTGTACATTTCGTCCGCACCATTCATTAAAGTGTTACCCGCACACATAAAGCGGAAATTCGGGTGAGCCTTCACGTTACCGATAACGGGGAAATTGAACCAGCCCTGCTGTAGTGCTTGATTAAGAACGGGCAGTCCTTCAATTGAACTGCGGTCGGCCTCATCCAAAAAGAAAAGCCCGCCATTTGAAAACGCTTTAAAGAACGGGGTCTCTACAAAGTTACCGCCAGCGTCACCATAGCCCGCTATTTCATGTGCAAAGTTAAGCATGTTCTGCGTATAAAAGTCGAGCCCCAATGCTTTCGCTATCTGTTCGGCTGTGTGTGATTTACCACAGCCCGCAGCACCATGCAAATAGGGATACCAGCCCGCATTAACATCATTAACCATGTCCTCGAACTCCTCACAGAAAACACCGTCGACCTCATGCTTTTCGCCATTTGGGGTAATAACCTCCATGCGGGTGACCTGCGTTTTAACCTGCGCTTTTAAAGCGTCGATTTCGCCCTGCACCTTTGTACGGATATTCTGC
>Ga0265301_10000258_pt1 | contig 84896 bp, 71 predicted proteins | sample AusTroGonzalo_MG_2_FD_193488 | JGI IMG/M metagenome (GOLD analysis project Ga0265301, IMG submission 193488) | Bovine rumen microbial communities from tropical cattle in Woodstock, Queensland, Australia - Gonzalo_04 | ecosystem: Host-associated > Mammals > Digestive system > Stomach > Rumen ... | reverse complement strand
AGTAATATACTACGGTGGTTATAGCGGTGAGGATCCACCTCTTCCCATTCCGAACAGAGTCGTTAAGCTCACCCGCGCCGATGGTACTGACCCACCAGTTGGGAGAGTAGGTCGCCGCCGTTTTTCGGAAGCCCTGGACATCAAACGATGTCCGGGGCTTCTTCTTTTATGCCCTGTCCGCAATATAACGAGGAGACATTCCCGCGGGAAAGTCAGTGAAATTGATTATCTTTGTATGATAACCAAACACTGATTTCGATGAAAAGAACCGTCTTCTTCCTCTTGGGGCTGCTTCTTGCAGTCGTTCCGTTGAAGGCCGATGAGGGAATGTGGCTGCCGGCGCTGATTTCGCAGCGGATCGGCGACATGCAGGCCAAGGGTTTCCGGCTCACCGCCGAAGATGTATATAGCGTGAACCAGGCGTCGCTCAAGGATGCCGTCGTGCTGTTCGGCAGCGGGTGTACGGGCGAACTGGTGTCCGACGAGGGCCTGCTGCTCACCAACCACCATTGCGGATACAGTTATATCCAGAAGCACAGCAGCGTGGAGCACGACTACCTGAAGGATGGCTTCTGGGCCATGACCCGCGGGGAGGAACTCCCCAATAAGGGATTGACCGTCAGCTTCCTGGATCGGATGGAGGAAGTGACAGACGCGGTTTTGAAGGGCTATGACGCCTCGATGACTGAGGCCCAGCGCGACTCCGTGGTCCGGGCCAATTCCAAGCGCCTCATCGCGGAGAGTGTCAAGGATGGCAAGGGCTTGACCGCCAATGTGGAAGCCCTTTTCTATGGCAACCAGTACTACCTGTTCGTATTCCGGGTCTTCCGCGACGTGCGCCTTGTGGGCGCCCCGCCGTCCTCCATCGGCAAGTTCGGTGGCGACACCGACAACTGGATGTGGCCGCGCCATACGGGCGATTTCTCCATCTTCCGTGTCTATGCCGACAAGGACAACAACCCGGCCGATTATTCTCCGGAGAATGTCCCTTACCACCCGAAGAAATTCTTCAAAATCTCCCGTGCAGGCGTGCAGGAAGGGGATTTCACCTTTGTCTATGGTTGCCCCGGCAGTACCCAGGAGTATGTGATGTCCGAGCAGGTGAAGTATGTGTCCGAGGTGTCCGATCCGCAGAAGATCGCCCTCCGTACCCAGCGCCTGGACATCCAGAAGAAATACATGGGCCAGGACCAGGCGGTCCGGATCCAGTATTCCTCCAAGAACGCCTCCGTCGCCAATGCCTGGAAGAAATGGCAGGGCGGAGAAAGGCATCAAGAAGAACCATACCGTCGCGGAAAAGCAGGCCTATGAAGCCCGGTTCAAGGCCTGGGCGAAGGGGACGGAGTACGAGGGCCTGGTGGAACGTCTCGGTGAGATCTATGCCCGCCGCAACCCCACCTATCTCGCCTACGAATACTTCAATGAGACGGTCCGGACCATCGAACTGCTCCAGTTCGCGTCCGGCATCCAGACACGCCTCCGCTCCGGAAGCAGCACGAACGATCTGATAGATAGCTTCTTCAAGGATTATTACCAGCCCATAGACGAGGAAATCTTCGCGGCGATGATGACTTCCTTCGACCAGAACGTACCGGAAGAATTCAAACCGGCCTTCTTCAAGGAAAAGCTGGCGGAATACGGAAGCGTGGAAGCCTGGCGGGATGACTTGTTCGCGAAGTCCCTCTTCACGGATCGCCAGAAGGTTGCCGCCCTGACTCCGGAGGATCTGGAGATGGTGCAGGCCGATCCGGCGTGTGAGATCTATACCGCTTTTGCGGCTTGGTACAATGAAGACCTTGCCCCGGTGATCCGCGAAACCACCGAAGCGCTCCGCGTGGCCAACCGCGCCTATATGAAAGGTCAGATGGAGTTCGAGAAGGACCGCAGTTTCTATCCGGATGCGAACCTGACGCTTCGGATCGCTTACGGGAAGGTCGCCGGCTACGCACCGTATGACGCCGCCTATTACATCCCCGTCTCCACGCTCAAGGGCATCATTGAGAAGGATAATCCGGATATCTTCGACTATAACATCCCGCAGGTCCTCCGCGATGTCTATGCCGTGGGCGGCCACGACGCGCAGCCCGTCTGCTTCCTCGCGACGAACCACACCACCGGCGGCAACTCCGGCAGCCCGGTCCTCAATGCCGACGGCAACCTCATCGGCATCAATTTCGACCGCGTCTGGGAAGGGACTATGTCAGACATCGTCTATGACCCGGAAATCTGCCGGAACATCTCCCTGGATGTCCGGTACCTGCTCTTCGTCGTGGACAAGGTGGGACACGCCTCCTACCTGTTCGACGAGATGGTATTTGTCGATGATTAGGTGTACAGTCCGCCGTTGACGGAAATGCACTCGCCCGTGACGTAGGAGGCTTCCGGCGACGCCAGGAAGCCGACCACGGCAGCCACTTCTTCCGGTCGTCCGAAACGGGCGGCCGGAATGTCTTTCTTCAGGGTGGCCTCGTCCAGGCCGTCCGTCATGTCCGTGGTGATGAATCCGGGGGCTACCGCATTGACCGTGACCTTCTTCCGAGCCACTTCCTGGGCCAGGGCCTTGGTGGCGGCGATCAGCCCGCCCTTGGCCGCAGAGTAGTTCGCCTGGCCGGGAAGGCCCTTGATACCGCTCAGGGAGGCGACATTGATGATCCGTCCGTATTTGTGCAGCACCATCGGCTGCAGGACGGCCTGCGTCACGGTGAAGAAGCCATTGAGGTTGGTGTTGATCACCGACTGCCATTCACCCGGCTCCATCCAGATCATCAGGTTGTCCTTCCGGATGCCGGCGTTATTCACCAGAACCTCGATGTAGTCCTCCGGATGGGCGGCCTGCCAGCCTTCCACGGCGGCACGGACCGCTTCCGGATCGCCCACGTCAAAGCGCAGCAGCTCGCCCTGGCCGCCGATGGCCTCCAGCGTCGAAAGCGCTGCGGCTTCGTTGGATACAAAGTTGATGAGGACGTGATAGCCCATGCGGGCGAGGGTGAGGCAGACGGCGCGGCCGATGCCGCGGCTGCCGCCGGTGACGAGAGCGGTTTTCATCGTTGCAGGATTTGATTCAGGGTTTCTTCGCCGAGGATTTCCCGGCAGGTGAGGAGGGCCGTTTCCGATACGCCCAGCACACCGTGCAGGCCGCAGTTCTGGCCGGTCAGGAAGAGCCCGGGGACGGGCGTCCGGGGATGCACATAGCAGGTGGCGTCTTTCTTCCGGATTCCGTAGGCGCTGCCGCCCGGCGTGCCGGTATAGCGCTCCCAGGTGGCGGGCGTACTGGTCCAGTATTTTTCGACGGCCGGCGCCAGGCCGGGGACGCGGCCGATCAGGCTTTCCGCCAGGGCGACGCGGTCCGCATCCGCATCCGGGCAGAAGGCCAGCAGGTCCACGCTCCGGGCGAACCCCTTTCCGTCGGGGTTCCCGTAATGGACCATCAGGTTTCCGTCATAGTTGGTGCACCAAGGCTGATACAGAAGCGTTTCCGGAAACAGTTTGCAGTAAACCGTGAAGATGCCGGGACCCTCTTCCAGGGTTTCCAACCGGTGCAAGTAGGCGGGACGCACATGCCCCTGGAACATCGCGAAGGTCTGCCGGGGATGGATATCGGAGACGATAATGCCCTCGTAAGTGCTTCCGTCTTCGCACCGGACGCGTCCCGGCTCGATGGCGGTCACCGCACAGCCGGTCTGGATGAGCCCATTGATCTGTGCCGACAGGCATTGGACGATCAGGTCGCCGGAAGGGAGCCGCCAGGAGCCTTTCCGATAGGGCTCCATCACATGGGCATACTCCTCCATTGACACATCCCCGTCCGGGGAAGAGAGGCGGAGGGTATTTCCCTGCGGGTATGAAAGATCGGTGAGACGGCGGGAAACCCCGTCCAGGACGATTTCATCGGCCTCCGGCACCCGTTCCCAGGGAAGGTCCATCAGACCCAGCGGACGGAAGATCCGCTCCAGCGGTCCGCCCGGTTCCAGGCCGGCTACGGAGTGGAAGCCGGTGTCGAACCGGAGCCCTTCGCGAACGAAGGTCTGCAGGCAGCCGCCGGGCCGCGCCGCTTTTTCCAGGACCGTGACACGGTAGCCCGCCCGGGACAGGATGGCACCCGAGAGGAGGCCGCCGAGGCCGGATCCGATGATGACGGCCTCAGACATTCCGGACCACGAGGGTGGAGTTCGTTCCGCCGAAGCCGAAGGAATTCGAAAGGAAGGTATCGAACGGGCGCTCAATGGTTTCGGCGGGGATCCAGAGCCGGGCCGAATCCTCGTCCGGATGCTCGAAATTGATGTTTCCGCCGATGAACCCCGCCTTCATCATCAGGATGGAATAGACGATTTCGGACGCGCCCGCCATCCACATCTCGTGTCCCGTCTGGCTCTTGGTGGACGTGACGGGGACGGTGCGTTCGCCGAACACGCGGGCGATGGCTTTCGCCTCGTTCGCGTCGCCGACGTGGGTGGACGTCGCGTGGGCATTGACATAGCCGATTTCGCGGATGTCGATGCCGGCGCGGCGGACGGCCATCTCCAGGGACCGGGCGGGACCGTCCACATTGGGGGTGGAGATATGGTCGCCGTTCGCGGAGAAACCGTAGCCGAGGACCTCGGCCAGGATGGGCGCGCCGCGCCGGACGGCCGATTCATAACTTTCGAGAATGACGGTCGCCGCACCGCCGCCGGGGACGAGCCCGTCGCGGTCCCGGTCGAAGGGACGGCTGGCCCTTTCCGGCGCATCCTCGCGGGTGGAGAAGGCGGAAATGCCGTCGAATGAACCGGTTGCGGCCGGATTAACCTCCTGCGCGCCGCCGCACACGACCATCTCCTGCAGCCCGTTCTGGATCAGGAGGGCTCCCAGGCCGATGGCATGGGACCCGCTGGCGCAGGCGCCCGAGACGGTGAGGTTGATGCCCTTGAGGTGGAAGATCACGCCGAGGTTCATCGTGACGGTGGAATTCATGGACTGGAAGATCGCGCCGGACCCGCACAGCATCGTGTCCTTCTTCTCCACGATCTTGGCGATGGACTTGTATACGGCGTCGGCCGTGCTGTCGTTGCCGTACAGGAGCCCCACCTCGTGGCTGTCCAGATAGTCCTGGTCAATGCCCGCGTGCCGCAGGGCGTCCCGCGTGGCGCAGTAGGCGTACTGGGCCGGTTCCGGCATATACACCCGCAGCGGCCGGGGCAGTTCCTTCTTCAAATCGGGGAGCTCCACCCGGGCCGTGAGCCCGGACCGGAATCCCATCTCCTTCCGCACCGGATCCAGCACGATGCCGGACTTGCCGGCATACAGCGCATCGCGCACCGTATCCAGCGAAGTTCCGAGGCAGGACCAGATTCCGAGACCCGTAATGACAACTCTTTGCATGGCGTTTTACTAATTCTTACAAATTTACGGATTATTTTTCTAACTTTGCATCTGGTTAACGAAACGAACTGATCAGATGAAGGTAATGAAGTTTGGCGGCACCTCGGTGGGGTCCGCCGCGCGTATGCAGCATGTGGCGGGACTCGTCGCTCCCGCCGGACAGAATCTCGTCGTCCTGTCCGCCATGTCCGGAACCACGAACACCCTGGTGGAAATTGCCGGCTACCTGTACAATCACAATTCCGAGGGGGCGCGTGACACGATCAGCCGCCTGGAAGGGAAGTACCTGAAAGTCATCAAGGAACTCTATGCCACGGAAGAATATGCCGACAAGGCCAAGGCCTACATCCACGAGACCTTCGCCTTCCTGGGCACCTTCGCCAAGCAACTCTTCGGCCCGCTCCAGGAGAAGATGATCCTGGCCCAGGGCGAGCTCCTTTCCACCCACCTGATGTACTGGTACATGCAGGAGAAGGGGATCGGTGCGGTCCTCCTTCCGGCGCTGGATTTCATGCGCACGGACGTGCAGGGCGAGCCGGATGGCGAGTACATCCGCGAGCACCTGACCAAACTCATCGCCGAGCATCCGGATGCACAGTTGTACCTCACCCAGGGTTACATCTGCCGGAACGCCCATGACGAGGTGGACAACCTCCAGCGCGGCGGTTCCGACTACACGGCCTCCTTGGTGGGCGCGGCCATCGACGCCGAGGAGATCCAGATCTGGACCGACATCGACGGCATGCACAACAACGATCCCCGCGTGGTGAAGGATACGCAGGCCGTGCGGCACCTCCATTTCGAGGAAGCGGCCGAGCTGGCGTATTTCGGCGCCAAGATCCTCCATCCGACCTGCATCCAGCCGGCGCGGTATGCGAACATCCCCGTCCGCCTGCTGAACACGATGGAACCGGAGGCCCCGGGCACCCTGATCAACAACGTTCCCGAGCCCGGCACCATCAAGGCCGTGGCCGCGAAGGACAACATCGTCGCCATCAAGATCAAGTCCTCCCGGATGCTCCTGGCGCACGGTTTCCTCCGCAAAGTCTTTGAAATCTTCGAGAGTTACCGCACTTCCATCGACATGATCTGCACCTCCGAGGTGGGCGTGTCGATGTCCATCGACGACACCCGCTACCTGGGTGAGATCATCCACGACCTCAAGAAGTACGGCACCGTCACCGTGGACCTGGATATGTGCATCATCTGCGTGGTGGGCGACATGGACTGGGAGAACGTGGGCTTCGAGTCCGCGGCCCTGAGCGCCATGAAGGATATCCCCGTGCGCATGGTCTCCTACGGCGGCAGCAACTACAATATCTCCTTCCTGATCAAGGAGGAGGACAAGGAGGCAGCCCTCAAAGCCCTCAGCGCCAGTCTGTTCACGAAATGATGAAGGGCAGCTTCCCGGTAGGGGAGTTCGCGGAAAGGAAGACGCCGTTCTACTTCTACGACCTGCCCCTGCTGGAGCGGACGCTGGATGCCGTCCGCAGTGAACTCAAGGACCGACCCCGCTGGCAGGTCCATTATGCCGTCAAGGCCAATGCCAATCCGGAAATCCTCCGGCGCATCGCCGCGGCCGGATTCGGCGCCGACTGCGTGTCCGGCGGCGAGGTCCGGATGGCGTACGAGGCCGGTTTCGCCCCGTCCTCCATCGTCTATGCCGGCGTCGGGAAAAGCGATGATGAGATTGCGGATTCCCTGGAGCTGGGCATCGCCCGGTTCAATGTGGAGTCATCGGCGGAATTGCTTGTAATCGAGGAGATTGCCGCGAAGATGGGGAAGGTGGCGCCCATCAGCCTCCGCGTGAACCCCGACATCGGGGCCCATACCCACGCGAACATCACCACCGGCCTGGCGGAGAACAAGTTCGGAATCTTCCACGAGATGCTTCCGTCCGTGATCCGGCTGGCCCTGGGCTGCCCGCACGTGAAGTTCTGCGGCCTGCATTTCCACATCGGCTCCCAGATCCTGGACATGTCCGATTTCGTGGCCCTGTGCAACCGGATCAACGACCTGACCGTCAAACTGGAGCGGATGGGCCTCCCGGTGGGGGACCTGAACGTGGGCGGCGGCCTGGGCATCAACTACGAGCATCCGAACCACCTCCCGGTGGCCGATTTCAAGGCCTATTTCGACACCTTCAAGCGGCACCTGCACCTGCGGAACGGCCAGGCCCTGCATTTCGAGCTGGGACGGAGCCTCGTGGCGCCCTGCGGGACGCTCATCTGCCGCGTCCTGTACGTCAAGCAGGGAACGACCCGGCAGTTTGCCATCGTGGACGGCAGCATGACGGAACTCATCCGTCCGGCCCTCTATCACGCTTACCACCGGATCGAGAACCTGACTTCCAGCGAGCCGGAACAGCTCTACGACGTCGTTGGACCGGTGTGCGAGAGCTCCGACGTGTTTGCCAAGGGTGTTTCCCTGGACGCCTGCCGGAGAGGCGATTTCATCGCCATCCGCAGCGCCGGCGCCTACGGGGAATCCATGGCCTCCACCTACAACGGCCGCCCGCTCCCGGGATGCTTCCTCTTTGAATAAACAGGAGAATTCCGTAACTTTGTCCGCTTTGACAAAGTGAAAGATGAACCTGTTTCCTCAGATCGAAAAAGCCTATACGAAGGACAGCCTGTCCGCGCGCGAAGCGCAGCGGCAGGCGCAGTATATCGCCTTCGGCCCGATCGTGTTCCAGGCCAGCCGGCTGATGCTGAAATTCGGCATCCTGGAGCGCCTGCGGGACCGGGATATGACCTTGCCGGAGATCGCGCAGGCCGCCGGCCTGTCCGAATACGCCGCCAAGGTGCTGATGGAGGCCTCCCTGTCCATCGGGACGACCCTGATCGACCCTGAAACCGACCGGTATTCCCTGTCCAAGACGGGCTGGTTCCTGCTGACCGACCCGGCGACGCGGGTCAATGTGGACTTCAACCACGACGTGAACTATGAAGGCTTCTTCCACCTGGAAGAGGCGCTGAAGGAAGGCCGCCCGGCCGGCCTGAAGCATTTCGGTGACTGGCCGACGCTCTATGAGGGACTTTCCTCGTTCCCGGAGCAGGTGCTGGAGAGCTGGTTGAACTTCGACCATTTCTACTCGAACCATTCCTTCGACGAAGCCCTCGAAATCGTCTTCCGGTACCATCCCCGGAAACTGATGGACGTGGGCGGCAATACCGGCCTCTGGGCCCTTCGTTGCGTGGATTATGACCCGGATGTCCGGGTGATCATCGTGGACCTTCCCCAGCAGCTCGCGATGATGCGGGAGCAGACGGCCGGAAAGCCCGGTGCGGACCGCATCGGCGGGTATGCGATGAATATGCTGGACCCGGCTGCGCAGTTCCCGGCGGACCTCCGCCCGGACCTGATCTGGATGAGCCAGTTCCTGGACTGCTTCAGCGAGGCGGAGATCCTCTCCATACTGCAGCGGGTGGTGAAGGTGATGGGGCCGGAAACCCGGCTCGCCATCATGGAGACCTTCTGGGACCGCCAGCGGTTCGAGCCCGCCTCCTTCTGCCTCACGATGACCAGCCTCTATTTCACCGTGATGGCCAACGGCAACTCCAAGATGTACCATTCCGACGACCTGGTGCGTCTGGTCGGGGAGGCCGGGATGGAGGTGGAACAGATGCACGACGGTCTGGGCCAGGGCCACACCATCATGATTTGTAAACTCAAGTAATTTTATGGATATCAATCAGATACAGGAGAAAGTCAATGCCTTCCTCGTGGACGAGCTGGAGATTGACGAAGCGAAGATCGCGGACGACGCCCGCCTGAAGGAAGACCTCGGGATCGACTCGCTGGAAGTGGTGGACGTGATCGTCCTCGTGGACCAGGAGTTCGGGTTCAAGATGCGTCCCGAGCAGTTCAAGGACCTCAAGACCTACGGCCAGTTCTGCCGGTTCATCGAGGCGCAGGTTGGCTGATTACGGACATACCGGCTGGCAGGGGACCACGGACGGGACGCCCTGGATGCAGCGGACGCTCATCCGGCTTTTCCGTTTCCTTCCCCTCGGCGTGCTGTACGGGTGTATGGCACTGGTCATTCCGTTCTATATGCTCTTCGGCAAGGGTTTCCGGGCCGCATACGGATTTTTCCGCAAGCGGATGGGATACGCGCCAGTCAAGGCCTTCACCCACGTTTATCTCAATGAGTTCGAGTTCGGGAAGGTGGTCCTGGACCGGTTCGCGGCCTTCGCCGGGAAGCGGTTCCGGATGGACGCGCCCCGGATCGACCTCTTCGAGTCCTTGTGCCGGCGGCCGGAAGGCTTTATCCAGTTGAGTTCCCATGTGGGCAACTACGAGATGGTGGGCTACAGTCTGAAGTCGCCCAAGCGCCTGAACGCCCTGGTGTACGGCGGCGAGACGGCCACGATGATGGAAAACCGCGCGGCCCTGTTCGGCGAGACCAATGTCCGGATGGTGCCGGTGTCGGAGGACTTGTCCCATATTTTCGTCCTGAACAACGCCCTGGCGGACGGGGAGATCGTCAGTATGCCCGGAGACCGTGTTTTCGGGTCCCGGAAGACGGTTTCCTGCCGCTTCTTCGGCGAGCCGGCGCAGTTCCCGGCCGGCCCCTTCGTGCTGGCAGTCCAACGGGAAGTGCCTGTCCTGGTGGTGTTTGTGATGAAGAAGGGAAGGCGGGAATACAAGGTGATCCTGGAACGTCTCCCGCGGCAGACGGAAGGGACGCGGCAGGAACGGGTCCAGGCCCTGGCCGATGCCTATGCGGCCTCCCTGGAAGACGTCGTGCGCCGCTATCCCGACCAGTGGTATAACTTCTACGATTTCTGGAAATGAGCGGCTTCCGGGACATAGCCATCCGCGAGATCCTGCCCCAGCGCGATCCGTTCCTCTTCGTGGACGAACTGCTCCACTACGATGAACGGGAGACCCGTACGTCTTACACGGTTCCGGCGGAGCACCTGCTGGTGGAAGACGGTGTCCTGACCGCCTCCGGGATCCTGGAGAACATGGCCCAGTCCAGCGCCGCCCGGATTGGCTATCTGAGTAAATTCGTCCTGCATGTTCCGGTCCGGATCGGCTATATCGGCGCAGTCCGCAAGTTCCGCTTGTCCCGGCTGCCGGCCGTGGGGGAGACCCTGCAGACGACGATTCTGCTCCGGGAAGATGTCTTCGGCATTTCCCTGACGGATGCCGTCGTGTCCGTGGGGGATGAAATCATTGCCGAGGCGTCGTTGAAGACGGCGCTTGGCGAAAAGGAGGCGGAATGAGGAAGGTGGTCGTCATCGGGGAGAGCATCCTGTCGCCGCTCGGCGCGACGCCTCGGGAGAACTTCGAGGCGGTGTGCCGGGGCGAATCGGCCTTGCAGCGCTACGAGGGGATGTTCGGTGTGAAGGAGCCGTTCGTGGCTTCTATGATGGACAGGACGGCATGGACCCTTCCGGGCAAGACATTCTTCGACTCTATCGTCTTCGAGGCGGCCCGGCGGGCCGTGGAGGCGGCGAGCATCGATCCGGCCAGTCCCCGCACGGCTTTCGTGCTTTCTACCATCAAGGGAAACATCGAATTTATTGATACACAGGATGTGACGCTGGCTGCTTCCGCCCGTCGGCTGGGAGAGGCCTTCCACAATCCGAATCCGGTCGTGGTGGTCTCCAATGCCTGTATCTCCGGCCTGGCGGCCCTCCTGCAGGGCCGGAGGATGCTGCTCGGCGGCGTCCTTGATCACGTGATCGTGGTCGGGGCCGAGGTCCAGTCCCGCTTCATCGTGACGGGCTTCCAGTCGCTGAAAGCCCTGTCGGAAGCCCCCTGCAAGCCGTTCGACGCGCAGCGCGACGGCCTGAACCTCGGCGAGGCGGCCGCGGCCGTGGTGCTGGGATTCGGGGAAGACGGCTGGGAACTTGTGGACGGAGCGGTGCGCAACGACGCGAACCATATCTCCGGTCCGTCCCGGACGGGAGAGGGCAGTTACAAGGCCCTGAGGTATGTGCTTCAGCACGCGGCGCCCGAGGAACTGGCTTTTGTCAATGTCCACGGCACCTCGACCCTGTACAACGACGAGATGGAGGCCATCGCCATCGACCGTGCCGGGCTCCTGGATGTGCCTGTCAATGCGCTGAAAGGCGTTTTCGGCCATACGATGGGGGCGGCGGGCGTACTCGAATCCATCCTGTCGATGCGGGCCGTGGATGCGGGGATCGTGCTGCCTACGCGCGGCTTCAGCGAGCTGGGCGTCAGCCGTCCGGTCCGTGTTTCGGCTTCGATGGGCACGACGGACAAGAAAGCGTTCGTGAAGCTCCTCTCCGGTTTCGGTGGGGTGAACGGGGCGTTGCTTTTCAGAAAAGGAGGTGCGGCATGCTGACCATCCGGCAGTTCGCCTCCATTCCCGGCGGGACCGACCTCACGGCCCTGTACCGGGCCACGGTGGGGGATTACCCCAAGTTTTTCAAGATGGACACGGCTTGCAAGCTGGGTTTCCTGCTGGCCGAGCAACTGGCGGAAGCCCCGCGCTTTACGCCCCGCGAGGACCGTGCGGTGCTGATGTTCAGCACCTGCGGATGCCTGTGCAACGACCGCCATTACGAGGAGACGGTCCGGGATTTCCCGTCGCCGGCCCTGTTCGTCTACACCCTCCCCAACATCATCACGGGCGAGATCGCGATCCGGAACAAGTATGAAGGGGAAACTTCGGCCTATGTGCTGGAACGGTTCGATCCGCAGGCGTTTGTCTCGCTGGTGGAGCAGGCTTTCCAGGACGGGGTCACGGCCTCGGCCCTCTGCGGCTGGGTCGATTGCCGGGCCGATGATGATTATACCGCCTTCGCCTTCCTCGTGGAGCGGGACGGAAACGGAACAGCATTCAACAAAGAAACAGTATATGGAACAGTTAATCAATGAGATCAAGCTGAAATTGATCGACGCCCTCAACCTGGACGGGATGACCCCGGCGGATATCGACGACCACGCGCCCCTGTTCGGGGACGAAGGTCTCGGGCTGGATTCGATCGACGTGCTGGAACTGATTGTCCTGCTGGAGCGGAACTACGGCATCCGGCTGGCGAGCCCGCAGGAGGGCAAGAAGGTCTTCCAGAGCGTCGCCGTGATGGCGGACTACGTGGCTGCGAACCGGACGAAGTAATTGGATCCGGTCCTTCATATCACGGGCGCCGGCGTGGTGAGCGCCATCGGGTGCGGGCTGGGGGAGACCCTGGACGCGCTCCGGCGGGGCGTTTCCGGCATCGGTCCGGTCCGTTTCCTGCAGACGGCGGAGAAATCTTTCCCGGTGGGGGAGGTGCCGCTTTCTAATGCGGAGATGGCGGCCCGGAGCGGTGCGCCTGCGGAACTCTCCCGGACTTCCTTGATGGGCATCCTGGCCCTGCAGGAGGCGCTTGCGCAGGCGGAACTTCCTGACCTGACGGGGATTCCCCTCATCGGCGGTACCACTGTCGGCGGCATGGACCTGACGGAAAAGAGTTTCCCGGCCTATTCCTCGCTGCACGACTGCGGGGCGTCCACGGATGCCATTGCGGCCCATTTCGGCGGGGCGCCCTGGGCGACGACCCTGTCCACGGCCTGCTCGTCGGCGGCCAATGCCATCCTCTTCGGGGCGAACCTGATCCGGAGCGGTCAGGCGGATATTGTTGCCGTGGGCGGCAGCGAGTCCCTGTCGGATTTCCACCTGCACGGTTTCGGCTCCCTGATGATCCTGGATACGGCCCCTTGCCGGCCGTTCGACGCCACCCGTGCCGGGCTCAACCTGGGCGAGGGCGCGGCCTTCCTGATCCTGGAGTCCGAAGCGTCGAGAAAGCGTCGCGGAGTGCGCTCCCTGGCCGTTTTGAGCGGTTTCGGCAACGCCTGTGACGCCTTCCACCAGACGGCCTCGTCTGCCGATGGGGAAGGGGCTTACCGCGCGATGTGTCAGGCGCTTGCCCGCACCGGCCTGCAGCCCGGCGATATCGATTATGTCAATGCCCATGGAACCGGCACGCCCAACAACGACGCGTCCGAAAGCGCCGCCCTCCGGCGGGTCTTCGGGGACGCCCTGCCGCCGGTTTCATCGACCAAGGCCTTTACGGGCCATACGACCAGCGCTTCCGGCAGCATCGAGGCGGTGTTCTGCCTGCTGGCGCTCCGGGAAGGGTTCATTCCCGGAAACCTGAACTGGCAGGAGGCCGATCCTGCCTGCATTATCCCCACCGCCGGTGGACCGGCGAGGCTGCGTCACGTTCTGTGCAACGCCTTCGGTTTCGGCGGCAACGATTCATCCCTGGTGTTCTCGGTATGATGCGGAAAGTCTATTTGAAGGCCCTTTGCGAACTGAAGCCCGGCGATCCGGAACCGGATTACCGCAGCCTGTTCTCCGTGCTGGAGGCCCGGCGGATGGGGCGGCTCCTCAAGCGGGCAGTCTGGGCATCCTCCCAGGCATTGGCCCAGGCCGGAATCGCTGTCCCCGAGGCGGTTATCATCGGCACAGACTTTGGCTGCATCGAGAATTCGGAATCTTTCCTGAAGGCGCTGAAGGGCATCGACGATGCCCCGCTCCGGCCTACGCATTTCATGCAGTCCACGCACAACACCATCGCCTCCCTCATCGCCATCCGGCTCGGCGCCCATGGCTACAATGCCACCTACTCCCACCGCGGCCGCTCTTACGAAAGCGCCCTCCAGGACGCCTGGACGCAGATCGCCCTGGGCGACATCGACAATGCCCTCGTGGGCTGGTTCGATGAAATCACCCCCGCCCTGGCCGAAAGCCTCCGCCGGCAGGGGATCGACCCGAAAGAGCACGCCCTCGCGGCCGTCCTTTCGTCCGACCCCGAGGGCGCGATGTCAGAGATTCCTTCGCCTTTTTGAGATTCCTTCGCTTCGCTCGGAATGACAATACTATCATTCAAAGGAGGTCGAAGACCGGTTTCCTTGTCATTCTGAGGAGGTCGTAAGACCGACGAAAGAATCTAATATCCGAAGATGTCTTCCAGTGTCACCTGCTGCACGGGACCCAGGGTCCTGAGGAAGTCCATGTCCAGGTCGGACGGGTCGCCGAGGATGGCGTAGACGTAGGGACGTCCTTTGATCCACTTGGCGTGCGTGGCGAGGAGGTCGTCCATCGTCAGGGATTCCACTTTCTCGAAGACCTGCTTTTCACGCGGCTCGGTGAGACCGAGTTCCTGCGCGGTCAGGTAGCTGTACAGGACGGAGGAGCCGGTCGTGCGCTGGGTGCGGAGGCGGCCCAGGATGGAGGCCTTGGCAATCTCCAGGTTCTCAGCCGCTTCAGGCAGGGTCTCGATGATCTCGTCGAAGCCGTCCACGGCTTTTTTCAGCTTGTCGTTCTGGGAGGCGATGGTGGCGCGGAAAGCGTAAGTGTCGTTCTTGTAGGACGGGTCCAGCAGGTAGGCGCCGGCGCTGTAGGCCAGGGCGCGGGATTCGCGCATCTCCTGGAACACGATGGCATTCATGCCGCCGCCGTAGTACTCGTTGAACAGGTCGATGTACGGGTCCTGCGCGAGATCCAGCGTCTCGCCGCGGTCGGAGTACTGCATGTAGTAGAACTGCCGGGACTGGTAAGGGGCCAGGAGGACCTTGGCGGAAGGCGTGAGCTGCTTCACGGCGTAGGTCTTCACGAGCGGCTCCAGGCCGTCACAAGGATGGGCCGCCTTCACCATCTCCACGACTTCCTCCACAGGGGCGGGACCGTAGTAGAGGAGGGTAGGCTTCTTGGTCAGGAGGTCCTGGACGGAGCCGAGGAGTTCGTCGGAGGTGAGGCCGGCGACGGCGGCGTTCGTGAGCGTGCGGGTCTTCACGTAATCGGGACCATAGATCAGGTAGGTCTGGAGGGCGCTGTTGCAGGCGCGCTGGTTCTTCTTGTTGTCCAGGCGGCTGCGGATGAGGTCCTGCTTGAGTTCGGTGAGGATGTCATCGTCCCCCTGCGCCTGGCGCAGCAGCTCCTCCACGATGGCGAGGGCAGCCGGGAGGTTCTCACCCAGGCCGTTCACCCGGATGTTCGTCGTGTTGCCGCCCACCTGTACCCCGTATTCGCAGGCCAGGGCGTACATCTCGGAAGCAATCTCCTCCGCGGAACGCGCCGGCGTACCCAGGTAGTCGAAGTAGCTGGCAGCCAGGGACAGGATCGGATCGTTGTCGCTGCCCCGGTCATAGCGGAAGGTGAGGGAGGCGATGTCGTTCTTCTCGTTCTTTTTGTACAGGAGCTGCAGGCCTCCGCAGTCGGCGACCGTCATATCCTTGGAGAAGTCCACGAAGACCGGTTCGATGGGCGCGACCTCAGCGGCGGCAATGCCGGCGAGGAAGGCGCTCTGCTTGTCCCGGTTCGTCACGATAGGAGTGATGCGCGGGGCGTCGATCTTCTTGATGGACGTATCCTCACCCAGGTGCTTGTAGGCGACGGCATAGTTCTGAGCGCCCATGTACTGCTGCGCGAAAGCGACGACATCGGCCTTGGAGATCTTCGCGATACGGTCCATCCGGCCGACGGCCGTCTCCCAGGGGATCCGGTCGATGAAGGCGTCCACGAACTGGCTGGCGCGGCTGCTGTTGGATACCAGGGCCTGCATCTGCAGGAGCTTGTAATTGGCCTTGGCGGCTTCCACCAGTTCCTCCGGGAAGTCCCCGTCGCGGAGTTTGGCGACCTCGGCGAGGAGAATGTCGCGGACCTCCTCCAGGTTCTGGCCCTCCTTGGGCATGCCCTGCAGGAGCATGACGCCGTGGTCGGCGCGGTTGTACGGCATGATGCCGCCGTCCAGGATGGCCTGGTTCTGGATGACGTCCAGGTCAATGAGGCCCGCCTGACCGTTGTACAGGATGCTGGCCACGATGTCGCTGATCTCGCTGTCCGTGGAACGCGCACCCGGCGTGCGCCAGCCCATCAGCACGAACTCGGCTTCGTTTCCGAGGATCTGCTTCTCCAGGGGGGCGGTGATGGGGGCTTCCGGCTTCACGGTGAAGGTCGGGAGGTTCTTGTTCGGCTTCCAGTCGCCGAAGTATTTCTCGATGATCTTCACCATCCCGTCCGGATCGAAATCGCCAGAAAGGCAGATGGCTACGTTGTTCGGGACATAGAAGGTGTCCTTCTGCTTGCGGATGGCCTTCAGGGACGGGTTCTTCAGGTGGTCCTGGGTGCCGATGACCGTCTGCGTGCCGTAGGGATGGTTCGGGAAGAGGAGGGAGTTGATGGCGTCGAAGGCCTTCTCCGTATCGTCCGTGAGGCCCATGTTCTTCTCCTCATAGACAGCCTCCAGTTCGGTGTGGAAGCCGCGGAAGACGCAGTTCTTGAAGCGGTCGGCCTCGATCTTCGCCCAGTTCTCGATCTGGTTGGAAGGGATTTCCTCCACGTAGCAGGTTACGTCGTCGGAGGTGTAGGCATTGGATCCTTCCGAGCCGATGATGGACATCAGCTTGTCATATTCGTTGGGGATGGCGATCTTGGAGGCCTCGTAGCTGACGGAGTCGATCTGGTGATACAGGTCCAGGCGCTCCTGCGGGTCGGTGAGGGTGCGGTACACCTCGAACAGGCTGTCAATGGCCTGGAGCATCGGCTTCTCGGCCGCATAGTCCTGCGTACCGAACTGCTCCGAGCCCTTGAACATCATGTGCTCCAGGTAGTGGGCGAGGCCGGTGTTGTCGGCCGGATCGTCCTTGCCGCCCGCGCGTACGGCGATGTAGGTCTGGATGCGGGGCTCGTCCTTGTTGACGGTCATGTACACGGTGAGACCGTTGTCCAGGGTGTAGATCTTCGCCTGGAGGGGATCGCCCTTCACGGTCTCGTACTTGCTGCCGCAGGAAGCGGCGAGGGCGGCCAGGGCCGCCAAAAGCAGAAGCTTCTTCATAACGAACGGATTTATCTTACAAAATTACGAAATATCCGGCTAATTGTAAAATCTACACATTTGTTGATTTTTTGAGAAAAGTTATTGTTTTTCGATAATTTCTTTCTATCTTTGTCCCAGCACTAAATTCTAAGCAGTATGTTATCAACCTGGTGGGCCGACCTGAGCCCGGTTATGAAACTCCTGTGGGGCGTTACCCTGACTGCCTCCCTCATCTTCCTCATCCAGACCGTGATGACCTTCCTGGGCGCGGATACGGATTCCGATTTCGACATGGACGTGGACACCTCCATGGACGGGTCCGACCTGTCCAACATCGAAGGCGGATCCAACCTGTACACCTTCCGCAATTTCGTGAACTTCTTCCTGGGCTTCGGCTGGACCGCCATCATCCTCCAGGATTCCGTGAAGTCCACGGCCCTCCGCATCATCATCGCCATCATCGTGGGCGTGGCCCTCGTCGCGGCCGTGATGTACCTCTTCAAGTGGCTGAGCACGATGCAGCAGAGCGGCAACATCAACGTCTATAAGGCCGCCGTCGGCTGCCAGGGCAAATGCTACCTGACCATCCCGGCCGAACGCGCCGGCGAAGGCAAGGTGCAGATCACCATCCAGGGCGCCGTCCGCGAGTACAACGCCGTCACCGACGGGGACGCGATCAAGACCGGCACGCCCATCAAGGTCGTCGAGGCGCTCGACGCCAATACCCTCGTCGTGGAAGAACTGAACTCTTATATTATCTGATATGGAACAGATCTACATCATTCTCATCATCGTGGCGGTGCTCTTCGTGACCCTCGCCGCCATCCTGAAGCGCTATCGCCGCTGCCCTTCCGACAAGATCCTGGTCATCTACGGTAAAACCGGCAAGAACGCTTCCGGTTCCATCTCCAGCGCCCGCTGCATCCACGGCGGTGCCGCCTTCATCTGGCCCGTGTTCCAGGATTATGCCTTCCTGGACCTCAAGCCCATCTCCATCGAGTGCAACCTCACCAACGCCCTGTCCAAGCAGAACATCCGCGTGGACGTTCCCTGCCGCTTCACCGTGGGTATCTCCACGGAGCCGGAGGTGATGACCAATGCGGCCGAGCGCCTGCTGGGCCTGTCCATCGACAGCATCCAGAACATCGCCACCGATATCCTCTTCGGCCAGCTGCGTCTGGTGATCGCGACGATGGACATCGAGGAAATCAATGCCGACCGCGACAAGTTCCTCGCCGCCGTCAGCCAGAACGTGGAGGCGGAACTCCGCAAGATCGGCCTCAAGCTCATCAACGTGAACGTGACCGATATCCGCGACGAGTCCGGCTACATCGACGCCCTCGGTAAGGAGGCGGCTGCGAAGGCCATCAATGACGCGAAGAAGTCCGTGGCCGAGCAGAACCGGTTCGGTGAAACCGGTAAGGCCATGGCCGACAAGGACACCCGTGTCAACGTGGCCGCGGCCGATGCCGACGCCGTGAAGGGTGAGAACAGCGCGAAGATCGAGATCGCCAATTCCGATGCCCTCCGCCGCCAGAAGACGGCTGAAGCCACCCGTGTGGCCGTGGCCGCTGAAAAGGTGCAGGCCGCGAAGGCTCTCGAGGAGGCCTACCAGAGCGAGCGCGACGCTGAACTTGCCCGTGCCCAGCGCGAGGAGGCCACCCAGAAGGCCAATATCGTCGTGGCCGCCGAGATCGACAAGCAGAAGAAGATCATCGAGGCCGAGGCCGAAGCCGAGCAGATCCGCCGCAAGGCGAAGGGTGAGGCCGATGCCATCTTCGCCCGGATGGACGCCCAGGCGAAGGGTATGCTGGAAATCCTCACCAAGCAGGCCGACGGTTTCAAGAACCTCGTCAATGCTGCCGAAGGCGACGCCCAGAAGGCCGTGATGATGATGATCGCCGACAAGCTGCCCGAGCTCGTCAAGACCCAGGTCGAGGCGGTGAAGGGGATCAATATCGACAAGGTAACCGTTTGGGATACAGGTAACTCCGCCGACGGAAAGACCGCTACTTCCAACTTCATTTCCGGGATGATGAAGTCCGTTCCCCCGCTGAACGACCTCTTCAAGATGGCCGGGATGGAACTGCCGTCCTACCTCAAGGGCGAGGAGAAGCCTGAGGTGCAAGAGGAGGTGAAATAATGCCCATTATCTTCAACATCGATGTTATGCTGGCCCGCCGGAAAATGTCTTCCGGCGAGCTGGCGGAAAAAGTGGGAATCACCCCGGCGAACCTTTCCATCCTCAAGTGCGGAAAGGCGAAGGCCGTGCGGATCACGACGATGGACGCCATCTGCCGGGCCCTCGACTGCCAGCCGGGTGATATCCTGGAATACAGGCCGGACGAGGCTCCGTCCGGATAAGTGACGAACTGCTGTTTCCCTATCTTACCATTCTATGGAACAGGAAAGAAGTGTTGACAAGTTGGCGAGGTACATTATGCTCCTCGCCCTTTTCGCTGTCTCGGTCTGGCTGTGCTGGTACTTCAGCAGCGTACTCGTGTACATCATCGCCGCTTTCGTGGTGTCGCTCATCGGACAACCGGTGATGAAGCTCCTGCAGAAGGTGAAATTCAAGGGGAAACCGGCCCCGAACGGTCTCCTGGCCATCCTGACCATCCTCATCATCCTGGGCGTGATCCTGTTCATCGTGACGCAAGCGGTCCCGGTGGTGACCCGGATCGTCCGGGAAGCGGCCTTCCTGAACAGCGTGACCCAAACCGGCGCCGGGAATCCGCTGGACCGGGTCAATGACTGGGTCATCAGCCTGTTTCCGGGCCTGGGGCCGGATTACGACATGGTCGGCGTCCTGATGGACAAGCTCAAGGAGGTGACGAGCGTCTCCAACGTGACGGCGGTCATCAGTTCCGTCACGTCCTTCGTGACCAGTTTCGCGGTGGGCCTGTTCTCCATCGTCTTCATCTCCTTCTTCTTCATCCGGGACGGGCAGCTGTTCCGCAAGATCGTGAGCGGCCTTGTGCCGGACCGCCTGGAAGCGAAGACCGACAAGGCCCTGGGTGAGATCGAGGGCCTGCTGTCCCGCTATTTCGTGGGCCTCACGATCGAGATGCTGGGAGTGGCCCTGCTGGACTTCCTGGGACTGTGGATCATCGCCCGGCTGGGCTTCAGCAACGCCCTGGGTATCGCTTTCATCGCCGGCATCCTGAACATTATCCCTTATGTGGGACCGCTGATCGGTGAACTGATCGGCGTCGTGCTGGCGGTCATCCTCAAGTACGGTACCGGCGTGGGACTGGACGTGAACATCTGGATCTTCGCCCTCATCGTCCTGGCCATCATGTTCGCGACCCAGCTGGTGGACAACTTCATCTACCAGCCCGTCATCTACTCGACGAGCATCAAGGCCAGCCCGCTGGAAATCTTCATCGTCCTGCTGATGGCCGGCCATATGGGCGGCATCCTGGGCATGCTGGTCGCGATCCCGGCCTATACGGTCCTGCGCGTGGTCGCCAGCCGCTTCTTCCCGCAGCTCAAACCGGTCCGGAAACTGATGCCGGATCTGGACAAGGAGCTTCTGGATTAGCGACCGTCGAATGGAACTGACTGATTGATAGTCATTTAACAATAATTGCCTGGGTAATTTTACCCAGGCAATTTCATATAAGTTGCTGACTGAACGACACTTCCATTCGACGGCTCACATCGGCCCCCGAAGGAGTGCGCCCTTAAAACTTGTCCATCAGGTCGAAGATGCGTTCGCGGACCTCCTCGATGGAGCCGACGCCGTCGATTTCGTTGTAGCTGCCGGCGTTCTTGTAGTAGTCCACGAGGGGTTCGGTCTTTTCGTGATAGGTGCGGATGCGGTTTTCCACCACCTCGGGACGGGCGTCATCGGCGCGGCCTTCGATGTTGGCGCGGTGCGCGATACGCTCGAAGATCATCGGGTCGGGGATCATGATGGAGACGACGGCGGTCACGGCCTCGCCACCCTTGGCGAGCATCGCGTCCAGGGCTTCGGCCTGGGCAATGGTGCGGGGGAAACCGTCCAGCAGGAAGCCGTCCACGCCGGCGGTGCCCTTGAACTTGGACTCGATCATCCCTTCGACGACCTCGTCAGGAACGAGGGCGCCGGCCTCGATGAGGGCCTTGGCCTGGAGTCCGAGCGGGGTACCGGCTGCGATTTCGCTGCGGAGGAGCGCGCCGGTGGAGAGGTGGCAGAGGTTGTACTTTTCAACCATGGCAGTGGCCTGGGTGCCTTTTCCGGCGCCGGGAGGGCCAAAGAGGATGTAATACTTCATAATGGGGAGAGGGTTTATTTGTCAAGTACGTAAATATCCTTGTAGTTGCGGCCGAGGCCGTCGTAGTCCAGGCCGAAGCCCACGATGAAATCGTTCGGGATACGCATTGCGACGTAGTCCAGGGGCATGGTCTTGGTGTACATGGCCGGTTTCAGGAGCAAGGAGCAAACCTTGACCTTGCTGGCCTTGCGGGCATGGAGGATCTTCACGAGGGCCTCGATGGTGCGGCCCGTGTCCACGATGTCTTCCACGATGATGACCTCCTTGCCGGTCACGTCGCCGGTCAGGCCCATCTCCGTCTGGACGACCCCCGTGGAGGAGGTACCCTGGTAGGAAGAGAGCTTGATGGACATCAGGTCCACGTCGAAGTCCAGGCGCTTCATCAGTTCGGCGGTGAAGAGGATGGATCCGTTCAGGACGCAGAGGAGGACGGGGACGGTATCGGTACCGGCATAGTCGGCATTGATTTGTTCCGCGACGGCGTCGATGGCCTTTTCAATCTCTTCGTTGGTGATGAAAGGTTTGAAAACCTTGTCGTGCAGTTTGATTTTATTTTCCATGCCGCATTTAAATTTGAATACAAAAATAATAAGAAAAACATAAATAATCATCGAAAACATTTATTTTGAACTGAAACAACCGGCCGGGTGTACCGGCCCCGGCGGGAAATCCGTAATTTGGGGCCATGAAGAAGTTGATGATCGTGCTGTTGATTCTGCCGGCCGCCTTCCCGGCCCTGGCCCAATCGGACGAAACCGTCCGTGCAGCCCTGTACCTGACGGGGGCGGACAGCCCCGAAGAACTCGATGAACGGCTCCTGGAGGAACTGGAATCCCTCCGGAGCCATCCCTTGCCCCTGAACCGGGCTTCCCGTGCCCGCCTGGTGGAAAGCGGCCTGCTGACGCCCTACCAGACGGCGACGCTGGAGGAGTACCGGCGGGAGTCGGGCGATGTGCTTTCGTTCGCGGAGCTGGAGCGGGTGGACGGATTCGGGAAGGAGGCGGTGGCGGCGCTGCGGCCTTTCCTGACGCTCGATTCTTCCCGCGCACCGGGAGAGGCCGTGAAGGATACGGTCCGGTTCCGCCATTCCGCAGTCCTGCACGCGACGCTGAAGGATTTCGGCGCGAAATACCGGCTGGGTATAGGCAACTTCGAAGCCGCCGGGGCCATCCGAGGGGAGTCGTACACTTTCTATGCCCTGTATCGACTTCGGAAAGGGAAGATACTGGTAGGGGACTACAACGTCCGCTACGGGCAGGGACTGGCCTTCTGGAGCGCCTTCAGCCTCTCCGGCCTATCCACGCTCAACGCATTCTCCAAGCGGGCGAATGGAATCACCCCTTCCTGGTCATTCAGCGGCGCGGGGACGCTGCGAGGCTTGGCTTGGGACTATACCGGCCGCCACTTCCAGTTCGCTGCGTTCGGGGCGCTGGACGGGACGGTAGGCGGCCGGGCGGGGTGGCTGGGCCGCAACGGTCAGGCCGGCGTCACCGTTTCACGGGAGAAACTCTCCCTGGATGCGAAATACGGATTGCGGGGCGTGGATTTCTTCGGGGAAGCGGCCTGGAACTGGAAGGCGCCGGCCGGCCTGGCCGGGGCCCTGTTCCCGCTGGGGGAGCATATGAAAGGGGCCCTGCAGTTGCGGGGCATCCCCAGCACCTATTCCGGGAAGAAGAACGGGGAGTACGGAGCGGCGGCCGGATGGGCCTTCCTGTCGGACAGCCGCGCTTTCCAGGCGTCGGTGACCATCGACAGTGCCCTCCTGCCCATCCCGAATCAGGACCCGGGGCGCGCCCGCATCAAATCCACCGGCCTGCTGAAATGGCAGTTTTCCGGGAACTGGCTGTTGGAGTCCCGGCTCGTTTACCGTTGGCAGAACTATGAAAACGATGCCCGCACGGACCTGCGGGCCGACCTGACCTGGACGCGCGGTGTATGGACCGTCAAAACCCGCCTGAACGGGGTCCACGACGGTGATTTCGGGCTCTTGGGCTATTTGGAAGGGGGGTGGAAGCCCCCGGGCGGGGCAGGCTGGCTCCGGCTTACCCTCTTCTCGATCCCGGACTGGCAGGCCCGAATCTACAGTTACGAGCGGGACGCCCCGGGGAATTTCACGGTCCCGGCCTACTACGGCACCGGCGGCTCGGCGATGGTGTATGCGGGCTGGAAATGGCGGATTCGGAAGACCACCCTGAAACTGTACCTGCTGGCCTCCTATCTGTACAGTACGAAAAAGCCCGGCCAGGCCGGGCTCAAGTTCCAACTGATGGCGGACCGTTAGCGGCGGCCCACCTTCAGGCGCTGTCCTTCGCGGATCTTGTCGCTCTTGAGGTTGTTCCAGCTCTTGAGGTTCTTCACCGTCGTGTGGTTCTTGTTGGCAATCTTTCCGAGGTTGTCGCCGCGGCGGACCTTGTAATAGACCCAGTTGCCGGAAGCGGTCGTGCCGGAAGAACGGGTCGATGTCGTGGACTTGCCGGGCCGCCCCACTTCCACGGCGCCGGAGAACATCTCGACGGACTTGTACCGGTAGATGGAATCCTGCAGGTCCAGGAAGCTGTTGCTGTAGTTGAAGGGCAGGCGGAGCACCTGGTCTCCCTGGGCACCCGGCACGATGTCCTTGTAATACTGCGGGTTCAGGTCGCGGAGGTCGTCGATGGGAATGCCCAGCACCTCGCTCACCTGGCGGAAATGCAGGTTCCTGTTCACCAGGAACGTGTCCACGTGCGCGGGAATCTGCACGGGAGCGGGCTCCAGACCGTATTCCTTCGCGTAGTTCACGGCGTACATCGCACCGACCATCGCAGGCACGTAGCCGCGGGTCTCGCGGGGCAGGTACGGGTAGATGGACCAGAAATCGCGGCGGCCGCTGCGCTTGATGGCCTTGTTCACGTTGCCGGAGCCGCAGTTGTAGGAGGAGATGGCGAGGCTCCAGTCCCCGAAGATGCGGTAGGCGTCCCGCAGGTAACGGGCGGCGGCATCCACGGACGCGACCGGATCCATGCGCTCATCGATGTAGGAGTCGATCTTCAGGCCGTAGTTCCGGGCCGTGGCGTGCATGAACTGCCACATGCCCGTCGCGCCCACGCGGGAGACCGCCACCGGGTTCAGGGCGGACTCGATGATGGCCATGTACTTGAGTTCCAGGGGAAGGTCGTACTTGCGGAAGGCCTCCTCGAAGATGGGCATGTAGTATTGGGCGAGGCCCAGGATCTGCCCCATCCGGGTGGGCATCTTCTCGGCATAGAGGACCATGTAGTTCTTGACGGTCTCGTTGTAGGGGAGCTTGATGAAGGAGTTCATCCGCTCCAGGCGCTCGATCAGGACCCGGTCCGGTACTTCGGAGGAGAAGTGGACACTGTCCATGTTGTACTCCGCCTGCGGGTTCTCGCGGACCTGGCGGTGCAGGTACCAGATGCTCAGGAGACTGTCGGTGACATCATCGGTATAGTCGAAGGCGTCCTCGCCGGGGAGGTCCGTGCCGCCGTACAGGGGGCTGTCGAAATAATCGACGGCGCCGCTCATCCCGGCCGCTTCCTTGTTTCCGTCCTCGCGGTTGAGGCTGTCCCGGTCGTGATTTTCGGAGCGGAGCCATTCCACCTCCTGCTGCAGGGACTCCAGCCGCTGGCGCAGCTGCACGTTCTCCCGCTCCAGTTGCTTGCGGGTCTTGCGGTCCTGGGTCCCCGCCGCGGCCTGGGGCGGGAAGAGGAGGAGCAAGGCCGCTAATATCGTCAATACTTGTTTCATTCGTCTTAAAATCTGAGGGTGAGCCCGACCCCCAGGGAAGGGGCTTGGGCGTAATCGGGCGAGATCACCGTCGGCTCCATCCGGAGGGTGATGTCATCGTCCAGTTCGAAGTCCTGCATATAGGCGAAGACATTCGCGTCCACGACCTGGACCACGTAGAACAGGGCGATGGCCAGGATGGAATAATCCCGGTACCGGCGGTACAGATCCCGGTAATACAGGGCCTGCTCGGCGGTCTGCGGCGGCTTCTCCACCTCGGGATCATCGCTTGTTGCCTGCTGGTAGATCCACCGGTAACGCTCGTAGTTGCGCTTGTTGTCGGTGTAGAAATAGACGCCGCCGGCAATGGCACCCAAATATAGGGGAACCTTCCAGTACTCGCCGTTGTAGATCTGGCCCAGGCCGGGGCAGAGGATGGAATAGACCGTCGCTTTGCCCGGATCCGGACGCTGCTCGCTCTGGAAGCTGATGGTGCCGTCCAGCAGGGATCCCCACCAGACCAGGCCGGCGCCCACGTAGGACCAGGTACTGTATTTCTTGAACCGTTCGTCGCCGGTCTCCTTGAACTTGTTGTTGAAGTGGATGCCCATGCCCACGCCCGCGCCGATGCCGCCGTACACGATGGGCAGTTTCCAGTACTGGCGGTTGTAGATCTGTTCGCCGCCGATGAACACGGTGGAACCCATGAACAGGTTCTGGACCTGGCCGGGCCGCTTGTGGGCGAGGCTCCCGAAATACTGGCGGAAACTGAACAGCTGGGAGCTGTCCGTCTTCGCTTTCTTGGAGGTGTCGGCGTAGTTTTGGGAGAAGGCGTCCTTCTTGAACATGTCATCCCGCGCCTGGCCGCGGAGGACGGCAGGCAGCAGGATCAGGACGGTCAGAAGGATGCTGAATCGGAATCTCATAAGCCTCGGTTCGGGTCGAGAGCCTGCAAGAAACGTTCCATCTGCTCGTCCGAATCGAACTTGATGGTGATGGAGCCCTTGCCGGCCGCACTGCGCCGCAGGGAGATGTTGTCGCCGAAGAATCGGCCCACATTCTCCAGGAGGCGGTAATACATCTCGGGAAGGTCTTCCGGCTCTTTCTCCGGGGCCTCTTCCTTCAGGAGGCTCTTCACCTTCTCCTCCAGCTGGCGGACGGAAAGGCCCTTGCGGACGATCAGGTCGCAGAGCATTTCCTGCGCCTTCGGGTCGTCCACACCGAGCAGGACCTTCGCGTGGCCCACGCTCACGAGGCCCACCTTCAGGTCGTGCTGGACCTTGGCGGGAAGCTTGAGGAGGCGGAGCTGGTTCGCCACCGAGGCGCGCTTCTTGCCCACCCGGTCGGCCATCTGCTCCTGCGTGAGGCGGCATTCCTCCATCAGGCGCTGGTAGCTCATCGCCACCTCGATGGGATCCAGGTTCTCGCGCTGGATGTTCTCGACGATGGCCATCTCCAGCATGCCCTGGTCGGTGGCGTCCCGGATATAGGCGGGAATCATATCCATCCCGGCGAGGATGGAGGCCCGGTAGCGGCGTTCACCGCTGATAATCTGATATTTGGAACCTTTCTTGCGGACGGTGACGGGCTGGATGAGCCCGAAGGTCCGGATGGAGTCGGCCAGTTCCTGGAGGGCTTCGGGGTCGAAGTTCATCCGGGGCTGGAAGGGATTCGGTTCCAGCAGGTCCACGGGGATGCGGAGGACGTCCGAGGTGTCCTGCTGCTCCGTGGCGCTGACCACTTCCTTATTGATATAGCCGACGGGCTTGCGGATGTCCCGCAGGTCGGCGGCGTCGTCTCCGAGGAGGGCGCCGAGGCCTTTCCCAAGGCCGTGCTGGATCTTTGCCATCAGTTGTCTTCGTTCTTGGCGAGCACTTCCTCCGCCAGGTGCAGGTAGTTGGAGGTGCCGTTGTTGGTTACGTCATACAGGACGATGGGCTTGCCGTGCGAGGGTGCCTCGCTGAGGCGGATGGAGCGCTGGATGATGGTGTTGAAAACCAGGTCCTTGAAGTGTTCCCGGAGTTCCATCACCACCTGGCTGTGCACCTTCGTGCGGCCGTCGAACATCGTGACCACGAAGCCTTCGATCGTCAGGGACGGATTGATGTTGTTCTGGACGAGGCGGATGGTCTGGATGAGTTTCGCCAGGCCTTCCAGGGCGAAGAACTCGGGCTGGACCGGGATCATCACGGAGTCGGCGGCGGTGAGGCAGTTGATCGTGATGAGGCCCAGGGAGGGGGAGCAGTCGATGATGATGAAGTCATAGCGGTCCCGGATGGGCTGGAGGGCCTTCTTGAGGTAGGATTCGCGGTCCTTCCACTGCAGCATCTCGATCTCCGCGCCCACGAGGTTGATGTGGGAGGGGATCATGTGCAGGTTCGCAAGTTCCGTCTGGATGAGGGCGTCCTCGGCGGGGATGTCCCCCCGGATGACCTCGTAGATGGTGCGTTTCCGGTCGTCCTCCGGCGAGAAGTTCAGGCCCGAGGTCGTATTGGCCTGCGGGTCGGCGTCGATGATGAGCACCTTCTTCTCCAGGACGGCCAGGGAGGCCGCGAGGTTGATGGCCGTCGTGGTTTTACCCACGCCGCCTTTCTGGTTCGCTATGGCGATGACTTTTCCCATGTCAAGAGTTCTAATCTTACAAAGATAAGTATTTTTCCCCGCCCCTGCAAGGCTTGTTCCACAAAGTTCCACGCCCTCAGGCGGGGTCCACGTCGATGGCGATATGGGGGGTGTACTTGCGCTCCTTCCCGAAATCACGGACGGCGTCGGCGAGACGGCGTTTCAGCCCGGTCAGGGACCGGTTCCGGGGGAAGGTGACACGGATCTGGCGGATGGATTCGCCGGCGATCCGGTCTGCGGCCGGGGCGTAGGGACCCACTACGGCCGGGGGCGTGGCGGCCTCGGAAAAGGCCGCGAGGAGGGCGGTCCGAAGCTCCCGGGAAAGGAACTCCAGCCGCTTTTCATTGCTGTCTTTCAGGTTGATATGGACGAGGCGGGTATAGGGCGGATAGCCGAAGAGTCTCCGTTCGGCGAGGAGGTCCTCATCACCGCTTCCCTGTAGACGGGCATAGACGGGATGCGCCGGTTCGCGCGTCTGGATGACAATCTTTCCGGGCTTGCCCCGCCGGCCGCTCCGGCCGCGGAACTGCTCCAGGAGCTGGAAGGCGCGCTCGTCGGCCCGGAAGTCCTGCTGGGCGGCGAGGCTGTCTGCCTGCAGGACGGCAACGAGGCGAAGTCCCTCGAAATCAAATCCTTTCGTAATAATCTGGGTGCCGACGAGAATGTCGATGTCCCCCTCGGCGAACCGCCGGATGAGGGCAGCTTCCTCGGCATCGGGCGTGTCTCCGTCCAGACGGGCGATGCGCCGCTCCGGGAACAGGGCGGTGAGTTCTTCTTCGACCTTCTGCGTGCCGGCCCCGAGGGGCTGGAGTTCGCCGTTGCAGGCGGGGCAGTGGCCGGTATAGGTTTCCGTATGCCCGCAATAGTGGCAGATAAGGCGGTCCGGACTGCGGTGCAGGCTCATAGGCACGTGACAGTGCGGGCATTTGGGAATCTGCCCGCATTCCGTGCACTGGACCGCAGGGGCGTAGGAGCGCCGGGCCCGGAGGACGAGGACTTGTCCGCCGTCCTCGAGGGCCGCGTTGATTTCCTGCAGAAGCTTCCGGGAGAAACTGCCGCTCATACCCCGCTTGCGCCGCTCGGCAACTGTGTCAATGATGCGGATTTCAGCCTCGTCACCCGCGTGGAACCGCTCCAGCAGGTTCACGCGGACAAAGCGTCCGGTTTCCGCGTTGTACAGCGATTCCAGGGAGGGCGTCGCGCTGCCCAGGATGACTTGAGCCCCCTGGATGACGCCCAGCATGATGGCACTTTCGCGGCCGTTGTAACGGGGCGCGGGGGCGTCCTGCTTGTAGGAGGAGTCGTGCTCCTCGTCCACGATGATGAGCCCCAGGTTGTGGTGGGGGAGGAACAGGGCGGAGCGGGTGCCCAGAACGAGGTACGTGTCCGAGGCGCGGACACGGGCCGCCACCTGGGACCGGCGGGCCGTAGAAACGCCTGAATGAAAGACCTGTACGTCCGGGAAGACGGTAGCGATGCGGTCCTCCAGCTGGCGCGAGAGGGCGATTTCGGGAACGAGGTAGAGGACGCTCCGGCCCTTCTCCAGGGTCTCCTGCGCCAGTTTCAGGTAGATCTCCGTCTTGCCGGAGCCGGTGACGCCGTTCAGGAGGACGGTTCTCCCCTCCGAGAAGGCTTTCCGGATGGCCGATGCGGCGGTTTCCTGGGCAGGGGAGAGGGAGATGGAGGCCGAAGCCAGGGCCGGACTCTCACCCCGAAGCCGGGCTTCAAGCGCCTCGATTTCAGCGTTGTACCGCTGCCGGGTATCTTCCCGGCGGGCCTTTTCCGCCTTTTCGCGCAGGCGCTCCAGGCGGGTTTCCAGCCGCTCCTTGAGGCGCGCTTCCACCTCCTCCTGATCGACCTTCAAGGCTGGATAGGCAGCCTTATACACTTCGCCGATGGAGCACAGGTAGTACTCGCTGACGGCCCGCCAGAAGCGGATTTCCTCCGGAAGGACCTTGGGAAGGCTCTCATCGACACCCAGGATGGGCAGGATCCGGTCCTCGTCTGTCTGGGGTTGCACATTCACGGCGCAGACGGCCCCGACATACTCCTGCCGGGCAAAGCGTACGCGGACGCGGTCACCCACCCGGGCCTCGACCCCTTCCGGGAGCACATAGCACGGTTCCCACTCCAGCCGGAGCGGCAGGATAACCTGTATGTAGGCCTTTCCGGGCATCTACGCGGTTTTTTCGAACTCCTTCAGGGCGCGGATGGCCTGCGGACAGAGGATGATGATGGAAATGACGGTAACCCAGGCCATCATGCCCACGCCGATATCGCCGAGCTGCCAGATGAGGTCCGCCTCCCGGACGGCGCCGAAGATGACCGAGCCGAGCATCAGCACCTGGAAGATGCGGATGGCGATATTCTCGCCCTTGCCCTTGCGCCCGCGGAACAGGTAGATGAGGCTGGTTTCGGCGTAGAAGTAGTAGGCCATGATGGTGCTGAAGGCGAAGAAGACCATCGCGATGGACACGAACTGGCTGCCGAAGCCGGTGAACACCGAATCCACGGCGCTCTGGGTGTAATTGACATAGTTGTTGGCGAGCTCCGGCGCACCGGCGTAAAGGAGCTCCCCATTGGCATCCAGGATGTTATAGGTGCCGGAGGTGAGGATCATCAAGGCCGTGGCGGTGCACACGAGGAGGGTGTCCACATACACGGAGAAAGCCTGCGCGAGGCCCTGCTGGGCCGGGTGGGGGACATCGGTTGCGGCCGACACGATGGCACCGGTGCCCTGGCCGGCCTCATTGGAGAAGATGCCGCGCTTGACGCCCATCGCGATGGTGGAGCCGATGATGCCGCCACAGACGGGATGGATGCCGAAGGCGTTCGTGAAGATGGACGCGAACACGCCCGGCACGTCCTGGATATGGAAGGCGATGACTACCAGCGACATCAGGATATAGCCGAGGGCCATGAAGGGGGTGACGATGGAGGCCACCCGGGCGATGCGCTTGACCCCGCCGAAGACCACGAGGCCCAGGATGACGGCGAGGGCGATGCCGGAGGTGAGGGGAGAGATGGGGAAGGCATTCTTGACGGCGGTGGACACCCCATTGGCCTGCACGGTGGTCAGGAAGAAGCCGCAGGCAAGGAGGGTGATGGCCGCGAAGACAATGCCGATCCAGCGCTTCCCGAGACCGTGCTCAATGAAGCTGAAGGGGCCTCCACGGAAGCCGGAGCGGTGCGGGAACTTGTAGATCTGTGCGAGGGTGGACTCCACGAAGGCCGTGGAGGCGCCGAAGAAGGCGACGACCCACATCCAGAACACGGCCCCGGGCCCGCCGAAGGCGATGGCCGTCGCCACGCCCACGATGTTGCCCGTTCCCACGCGCCCGGACAAGGCAATGCAGAACGCTTCGAAGGAAGAGATGCCCTTCGCGTCCTCCTTCTTGGAGAACAGCGACTTGAGCATCAGTTTGAACCGGCGCACCTGCACGAACCGTGTCCGCACCGAGAAATACAGTCCCGCCGCGATGAGCAGGACGACCAGGGCGGGATTCCAGACGATCCCATTGACCTCGGAGACAATCTTTTCCAGCATAACATTCAAAGATACGGAAAAAGATGATTACTTGCAAAGGTTCTTTGCCCGGGCGCGGGAACGGGAAGGATTACTGGATCGGGATGATCAGTTTGACCGTGAAGTTCCGGCCCATGTTGAAGATCCCCACTTCCTTGAGGCGGTTCAGGTGGCTTTGCCAGGCCGTGTCCAGGAGGTTGTCAGCCAGCAGGTAGATGCTGGCGCGCTTCTTTCCCCGGATGACGAGGTCGGTGCCGGCGCTCAGGTTCAGGAGCGAATAGGCCGGGGTGGCGGTCTCCGTGTCGTCCACGGCGTAGAAATGGTCCTGGCGGGCATTCCAGTCCAGTTCGACGGCCACGAAAGCATTGTTCAGCAGCTTCCCGCCGTGGGAGAACTCGTACTTGACCTCCGTCAGCAGCCGGGGCGCCGGAATCATCGGCAGCCAGGTGCCGCCGATCTGCTTCCCATTGACATAGGAGAAGGTCGTTCCCAGGTGCAGGCTGTGGATGGGGTGTACATCCAGCTGGGCCTCGCCGCCGAACAGGCGGGCGTTGCCGCTGGTGTAGGTGAAGACGGGCGGATTGCCTTCGGCGGTCTTGGACAGGAAGATATAGTTGTCGATGCGGTTGGCGAAGACCGCGAACTGGCCGGAGATGTATCGGGAGGAGAAATCCAGGCCCAGGTCGCCCTGGAGGCTGTATTCGGGCTTCAGGTCCCGGTTGCCGACCTCGTAGCGCAACGTGCCCTCGTGCTCGCCGTTGGAGGCCAGTTCGCTCAGGTTCGGGGCGCGGAAACCGCGGGAAAGGTTCACCCGGAAGTGGACGTTTTCCCCAATGGAGCGCACGGCGCCGATGCTGCCGCTGATGCCCGGGAAAGTGCGGGAGAAATCGACAAAGCGGTCCTCCAGCTCCAGGCTGTGCAGAAGGCGGACATCGGCCCGGAGGCCGCCGGACAGGACCCAGCCTCCCAGTTGCCGGGAAGCCGTCGCGAACAGGCCGGCGTCGAAGAGCCGGTAATCCGGAATCAGATACTCCTCTCCCTTATTTTCGGAGCTTTGCAGCATGCCGTTCACGCCAATGGCATACTTCCAGCCACCGGCCGCTTCCCGCTGGTATTTGATGTCGTAGTTCAGCGTGTTCAGCAGGAAGTACAAGCCGTATTCATCGGCCGATTCCTCATACTCCTGCCGCCGGTTCTGCTGCCAGCCGACGAGGGCTTTCAGGCGGCCTTCGCCAATCCGGAAAGTATTGTCCAGCACGGCCTTATAGTGGTACACCTGCTGGAAAGGGAGGTCCGGCCTATAGCCGATAGAACCCTCTTCCTCCCCTTCGATGATCCCCGGGGTGAGGTGGTAATAACTGAGCTTGAGGCGGGAGAAGCCCCAGTTCCGGTTGAGGCCCAGCATCCCGGAGGCGGCCCTTTCCCGGAAGCCGGAGTTCAGCACCCAGCCATTGGCGCTGTTGCGGTAGGCATGGGCATACTTGTCGGAGAAGCGGGCGTCCCAGACCAGCCCGTTGTGATTGCCGGAGGCGTTCAGGGAATAGTCGATGAGGCCGTTATTGCTCTGGTATTCCGTGGAGATGCTTCCCTGGACCGTTCCGGGAGCCGCCACCGGCATCGGGTGGAAGATAAGCACGCCGGCCATGGCGTCGGAACCGTACATCAGCGAGGCGGGGCCTTTCAGGATCTCGACGGAATGGACACCGGCACCATCGACCTCGATCCCGTGCTCATCACCCCACTGCTGGCCTTCCTGGCGGATGCCGTCGTTCACCACCACGACCCGGTTGTAGCCCAGGCCCCGGATGACGGGTTTAGAGATGGCGCCGCCCGTTGTGATCTGGGAGACGCCGGGCTCCCGGGCGATGGCGCTGATGATGTTGGTCGATGCCCGCGCCTGCAGGTCAACGGGTTCAATGACGGAAATGGGGGCGGGCACTTCGTTCAGATGGACGTCACCGGTGAGACCGGTCACGACCACGGCGCCCAGTTGCAGGTGCTTGTGAAAGATGTCTGTGGAATCAGGATGCTCCTGCGCGTTCATCACCGTGCACACGCACAGTGATGACAATATCAAAATTGTCTTTTTCATTCTGTTTGTATTTGGGGGATAAACAATGGCGGATCACCGCCGCTATTACAACCGGTTAACAGAATGAAACGGGAGGTGCGCGGGTGGAAAGGGATTGAACCTGAATGGAGAAGGCGGAGGCAGAGAGGGCTGCGGCAAACGCCGTGTGGACGTCCGGCCGCACAGGCGCCTCGGCCGATTCCTCGGGCAGATAGGAGACCCCCAGGAACTGGCAGATCAGACAGTTGTCAATCTGGCTGGCCGATGCCAGGTGCCCGGCATGGGGCTGGTGGCTCGTACAAAGGTCGCAGGAAACCAGGATCGATTCTTCCGCCTCGTGATGATGGAACGGGAACACGAGCGTCATCGGCAAAGCTACCGACAACAGCAACACTGCGATCGCAGTACGGATCTGTTCCATTCTCTTCATCGAACTTTCCAAAAACGGGTGCAAATATACTCTTTTTTCTGAAATACCAGCATGTGCAGGAAAATGCGTATCTTTGATTATCGAAATCTGGAGGATCGGATATGAAACAGTTTCTTGCGACCTATTGGAAAACGCTCCTGGTCTTTGCGGTCATCGGCTTGGTGGGCGGATTCTTTGTGGGACTCTATCAACTGGACAGTTTCCCGCCGGAGATGCAGCAGGAAGCTTATGCCCAGGGGGGTACGAGGTCGATGCTGGGCGTGGTGAGCGCCATCCAATCGGCCCTGTTCGGAATCGTGCTGGGAGCGCTGGGTATCTTCCTGGCCAAAAAGGTCGGGCTTTGGAAAGACGAGAGGACCCTGACGAAAAAGCCTTTGGTCCTGTCGCTTTCCATCGGCCTTATCGGCGGACTGGTTATGATCCTGTCCGACCTGCTGTTCTTCGGGCAGCACTCCCAGGCCATCATGGATTCCTATGCCGTGAAGCCCGGCATCCCTTACCTGATTGCGATGGTCACTTATGGCGCCGTGATCGAAGAGGTGATGCTCCGGCTGTTCTTCATGTCCCTGATCGCCTTCCTCCTGTACAAACTGTTCGGAAAGAAAGATGAAAAGCCCCAGACCGTCATTTTCGTCGTGGCCAACATCATCGCGGCCCTCCTCTTCGCCACCGGACATCTTCCGATCACTTTCACCCTGCTGGGCAACTCCCCGCTGATCATCTTCCGCTGCTTCCTCCTCAACGGCGGCCTGGGCCTGCTCTTCGGCTACCTCTACCGCAAATATGGCCTCCGTTACGCCATGATCGCCCACGGCGCCTGCCACGTCGTCTCCAAACTGATCTGGGTCCTGTTTGTGTAGGGGGCCTCTTTTTCAATCAATAAAACCGTTTACAGCACAAGGTGGCCATTCCTGATGACGGTGTCCAGGAGGGCGCCGGGGATGATGTGGCGGATGGCGTCGGCGACGGCGTTCAGTTTCGCTTCGTGGATGTAGTCGCTGCGGATGGCGAGTGTGATCATACGGCCGGGAATCCATTGGCGCGGAAAGGCAAGATCGCTGAACTATCATCGCTGGCAAGCCTCGCTGAAGGCTTTCCGGTAGGATTCGCCCACGGCGAGGACGGTGCCGTCGGTGAGGGTGACGGAGGACCTTCCGCTCTGGCGGATGCGGTCCAGATTGACCACATAGGACTTGTGGATCCGGAAGAAACGGTCCGGGTCGGCTTCCAGGATGCTTTTGAAGTTCCCCAGGACGATGAGCGGCTCCTCGAAACGGATGAAGACCTTGAGGTAGGCGCCCATGCTTTCTACGTACAGGATTTCGGAGGCCGGGACCCGCCTTTTCTGGTGGCCCACCTGGAAGAAGAGGACTTTCTCCTCGGCCAGGCCTTCTTCGGGCCTGGCCTTCAGCTGGAGCATGAACCGGACCCGGTCCACCGCTTCCTGGAACTCGTCGAAGCTGAAGGGCTTCACCAGATAGTCGATGGCATTGACCCGGAAACCCTCCACGGCATACTCCGAATAAGCCGTCGTGAACACGATCAGCGGCCGTTTTTCCAGGCTCCGCACAAACTCCATCCCGGAAACGTCCGGCATATTGATGTCCACGAAAAGGACATCGGCCTCCGCCAGGAACGGTTGTGCTGCCGCCGCGGAGTGACAGGAGGCCAGCAGCTGGATTTCGGGAATACGGCCGATGTAGATCTCCAGCAGTTTGAGCGCCAGGGGCTCGTCGTCGATGGTGACAGCGCGGATCATGCTTCGGGAAGTTTCATCTTGTCCGGGAGGACGAGTTCAACCGTATAATGGTCCCCGGCGGGTTGGGCATTCAGTTCATACTGATCGCCGTAGAGCAGCGAGAGCCTTTTCCGGGCATTCTCCAGGCCGATTCCGAAGCCCGTCACCGGGATATCCGAATGCAGGGAGTTCTCGCACAGGAAGACAATTTTCCCGTCCCGGAGACTGATCCGGATCCGGATGAACGAAGGCTGCTCGTAACTGACCCCGTGCTTGAAGGCATTCTCCACGAAGGTCCCCAGGACCAGCGGCTGGATCACGGCATCGCCCGTCTGCTTCGGGAAACTGGTCTCAATCTGCACCTGATCGGTATACCGCAGCCGCATCAGCGCCATGAAATACTCCAGGCAGCACACCTCGTCCGCCAGGGGAACCACCGGCGCGTTTCCGCTCCGGAGAATCATCTGCATCAGCTTGGAGAACAAGCCGATACTTTCCGTCGCCTTGTCCGGGTCGATCAGGATGAGCGCCTGGATGTTGTTGAGCGTATTCAGGAAGAAGTGCGGGTTGATCTGATACCGGAGCGCTTCCAGCTGGAGTCTCAGATTCTCGATCTCCAGCAGGCGCCGTTCTTCCTCTTTCTTTTCGTTCTCGATGATGGCATCGGCCCCCAGGTTCGCGACGATAGCCAGGACGCCGAAGCCCAGCATCAGGGCCGCCGGCCGGGCCGGCTGATGGGAAGGGGGATCAAAGTCCATCGGATTGGTCCCGGGAGGCAAGCCCGGCGGGTGGTTTCCCAGCGTGAAACAGAGGATGCCGAAGATGACCACCAAGGCCAATACGGCCACCAGGTAGATCGGTTTGCTCTTTTGATGCAGCGGCAGAACCAGGAAATTATGGACCAGGAACAGCACCAGGATGGGCATGATGGACAGCCAGAGGGAGAAGACTTCCTCCATCGAGGAGTAGCGCCCGGTTATGCCCAAGGCACCCCAGAGCAAGGGGAGGGTCGGGACAATCAGGATGGCCCCCCAGAAGAGGCCGTAGAGTTTCAGTTTCTTTTTCTCAAAAGGATCCATCGCCGGTCATTTCTGCAAAAATACACATTCTTCGTCAGAAACTGAACTGATACCCCACGCAGAACGACGTTTTGAAGGACGGGTCGTAGGTCAGGGATTTCAGCTTGGTTCCGCTGGCATTCGTGTCAATGTTCTTGTCATAACCATAGTCGCCCAGGATGTAGAAATCCAGCGCATGGTGCTTGGTCAGTTTCCACTCCGCGCCCAGTGAACCGCGCACCCGGTTCACGTAGGTATCGGTATATCCCTTGAAGGAATAATCGGTATAAGCCTGGCTGGCGGAGCTCCACGTGGCCGAGCAGGCGGGGTCGTTGAACACATTCCTCACCTCCACGTACCCATACGGCGTCACGCTGGCGAATCCCTTGTAGGACACTTTGATACGGCTTTTCAGCGCCAGGGAGTTCGGATTGTTCTGATACGGATTGTTCACCTGCCGGTGCGTGAGCTGGAGCCGCTCCTTCAGGGAAAAGCGCCAGTCTCCGGCACTCAGCGTGGCGCTGGCATCGGCATAGAAACGGTGCCGGGGTTTCCACTCGGCATCGGAATTCAGTTTCTCGATCAGCTGGTAACCGGCGCCCACCTTGAATACCGAGCTGATCTTGTAGGTGAGGCCGATCCCCGCCTGGTATCGGCCCAGGGAGGAGAAATTGTCGCTGAGGCGGAATTCCCCTTCGGCCACCATGTGGAAGCCCTTCGCGATCTTCTTGTTCACGGAGACATTCACGCGCGCCCCCAGGTCCGTCTCCAGGTCGTTCACGGTACCCTGGGCAAACCCCAGGACCGGGAACAGGGCGATCATCAAACCAACTACCTTTTTCATAAGGCTACTGCTCTACAAAGTCCTTGGCCCGGGTCAGGGTGTCGATGGAACCGCTCTGGTCCTTTTCCAGCTGATAGTACACCTTGATGAAGGCGGCGTCCTTGAGTAAATCCACGTGCCCCACCTCCAGGTTCAGGACCTTCACGCCGATCCGTTTCTCCAGGTCGGCGACCAGCTCCTCCCGTTTCTCGGGAACAATGAGGTCGATGCGGTCGTAGAGCACCAGTTTGGTGGAAGTGTGCTTGAGGAACTGGCCGCTTTCGAGCACCCAGATGAGGAGGATCACCAGGGCATTGGCGACGGCCATGATACCAATGGAGCCGATGGAAAGCGCATAGTGCGGGTTGGCGGAAGTGGCTCCCATCAGCTTGTACACCGGTGCCAGGCCGTTCATCGCTGCCAGGGCGATGATCACGAACAGGTAGGTCATCTCCCGGACGGGAACCGTTTCCGTGCGGTAACGGATCACGCCGAAAATGGCGAACAGGCCCAGCGTGAGCCCGACGCCCACTTCCACGTTCCCCATGATGTACAGGAGGATGAGCATGGCCGAGGAGAACACCATGAACGTAAAATAGAAGTCGCGCCGGCGGCTCTTGCGGTAATAGAAGAACTGGACCAGGATCCAGCATACGAACAGGTTCAGGAAAAAGCGGATGGCCAGCTCCGTCATGGACTGGGCGGTGGTCATCATCGCATCGGTAATGGTCTGGACGTCCATGAAGGCGTCATCGGCCAGGGTATAATCGCCGAAATCTTGGGCAGTTATCATATCACGTTGAGGGTTTTGTGGATGGTCTTTTCGATGGTGTGAACCTTCACCTTGAAGCGTCCGCTCTTGACGGAAGGGTCGGTCAGGGTGACGGCGATGCAGTATTTGCTGACCCGCACGGGTTTGACCCGGTGTCTCAGGAGGATCCCCTTCATCAGGCTGGCCGCGTGGCCGTCCTGCTTCAGTTCGATGATCACGGCATCCTCCAGCGAGACCTGCTTGCGGGTGATATAGTTGGTGAACAAGAGCGAGGTATCGATGGTCAATCGTTCCGTCAGGGCCGGATTCACCAGCGTAATGCGCCGGAACGCCGTGGAAAGCACGGGTCGGATGTCGCCCGCCGTAAACCAGGAATGCCTGGCGAGATAGGCGCAGGCCTCCGGATTCCCGCCAAATCCGAACATCTCGTCTTCCGGGATGCCGATCCGCTTCTTCCTGGTGCGCCCATGGTTGTTTTTCCGCTTGATTTCCAGGAAGGCGGTCCCGGAGTTCACATACTCCCGCGTACGCACCTTCTGCCGGACCAGCCGGCGGTTGTGGTGGTCCAGGAACATCTTCATCCCCGCCGTATCGTAGTAGATGGAATTGTACGGGCTCACCTTTTCGCCTTCGGCCTCCAGCGCCCGGTATCCGGCCGCCCGGGCATCGGCAAGGACCTCCAGGAGCGTCGCCTCATCGGTCAGGTACTTGGAGTCGATGCGGTTCAGCAGCTTCACCCCGTCCATCTCTTCCAGGGTGATGGAAGGGATGGACGCGGCGGCTGCCTCTATGGAGGGATGATAGGCTTCAGTCATCGGCGGTGATGTATTCGATCAGCTTGGTGGAGATGAGTTTCCCCTTGGCGTTGTAGGTATATTGGACCTTCTTCTTTCCGAACTCGTTGTATTCGAACTTCTTGTAGTTCACCAGGCGGTTGCGCTCGTCATAGACCAGCTCGCGGGCCATTTTCCCGCCCTCGCCCCACTCGTAGCGCTTGCGCCACTTCTGCTTTCCCGCACTGTCGTATTCGATTTCCTCGATCTTCTTCCCGTCGGGGGAGTAGGTCGTCACGTGGTCCAGGGTACTGGCCACCCCCTTGGCATTGGTGTTCCATTCCTTCACCACCAGGTTCTTCTTGTTGAGGGTGCTCCCTGTGTTCCCGGTCTGGGCGAAGGCGACCAGGGCCGGCACCATTATCAGGATCAGGATGATTATCCGTTTCATATCTTTCTCTTTTTATGTCAATCATCACCAGCCCGGACCCCAGCCGGTACCTCCGCCTCCGCCGGGGAAGCCGCCGCCTGAGCCGGAATAGGTGGACAGCGTTACCGCACTGCCGCCGGAGATGGAACCGGGAACGGAGGCGTTGCCGCCGAAGATGGATGTACCGGAATAGGTGACGCCGGACTTGAGCGTGACGCTGTTGCCGCCGCTGTACACCACCAGGGAGTTCCCGGCCGAAGGCGTCTTGAAGGCGATCAGGGCATTGGAGGAATTGTCCCAGAGCCCATACCAGGTATTCTTGCTCCAGGAAGAGGCGCTGTAGGCGCTTCCGGAAAGGCTGGCTCCGGATTCCATGCCGCCGACGGCGATGAGCGTGCCGCCCTGGACATAGAGTTTCTTGCTGCTCTCCGTATTGGCATCGAAGGCCACATCGGGGCTGCCGTGGGTGCATACGCCATAGACCACGCCACCCTTGATGTAGAGGTTGCCGTTGGCGTCGAAGCCGTCGGCCCCGGTCTGGCTGCCGGTGGTCCAGGCGCAGACATACCCGCCGGAGATGGTCATGTCGTTCAGGGAATTGATACCGTCGTCATAGGAAGAATATCCATAGACATAACCGCCTGTGATAGTGAGGGTTCCTTTGGCTTCGATGCCTTCGCCGCCGGAGGCCGATACATTGATGGTGCCTCCGGAGATCACGAGGTTCCCCGCATAGCCGGTGACCTTGGCGTGCTCGCCGTTGCCGCTCTTGGTGGCCCAGCCCACCTTGATTCCCTTGGCAGAAACGTCGTTGGACTCGCTGCCGGTGCAGGTGATGGTCAGGGTGCCGCCGCTGATGTAGCTGTCGGACAGGGTGTGCTTGGAACTGTCGTAATCATAGCTTCCGGCGCTGATGCCCTTGCCGCCCTTGCCCGTATTCTTGATGGTGAGGGTGCCTCCGGTCATTCCGAAGCAATTGTCGGCCTTGATGCCGGCGCTGCCCTTGTACTCGGCATCGTCACTGTCGTAAGCCACGCCGCCGGACACCGTGATGGTGGACACGCCGCCCTCCACCAGGACATAATCGTCGGAGGAAATACCCTTCTTCATGGCCGCCGAGGTGGATATGGACAGCGTTCCGTCCGATATCTGCACATAATCGTTCCCCCGGATGCCGTGCCCGGCGCTGCTGCCGGCCGTGAGGGTCAGGGTGGGACTGCCCATCAGATGGACATAGTCGTCGGACGCGATGCAGGACTTCCCCTGCTTGTTATTGGCCGTTACCTTCAGCGTCCCGCTTCCGGAGAAACAGAGCTGGCCCTCGGAGAAGAACACGGCCTTCATATCCTCCGAATTGGATGTGGAATAGGCCGCCGAACTGCCGTCAGAGAGCGTATTGGTCCCTTCCACATACACGAAGGTCCGCTTGCCGCTCTGGTTGTTGATGGCGGCGCCACTCGGATTCGTGAGCGTAAGATTGTTCAGATGGAGGGCCTGTTTCTTGGTGCTGTACAGCTTGAAGAAGCCATTGGACGCCGTCCCTGTGAGATAATACTCCACATTCTCCGTCCCGTTGTTGGTGATGGTCACCTGGTTGGCGTTGATGGTGACGTCGAAGTCGGAGGTATAGTCCGTTACGGTGGCTCCCTCGCTCGAATAAGTGACGGTAATCGTGCGGCTGAAGGAGGTATTGGCAATATCGTCCTCCGTGTTGTTTTCACCATTCCCGGTCCCGGTATTCCCCTCGGTCCCTGGAGTGGGGACAAAACTGTCTTCGTCACTGATTGTGTCGTCCATGATGATGATCTCATCCGGAGTGCAACTGCCCGCCGCTATCACGGCGAGAGGCAGCAGTATGAATAAGAATTTACGCATAAATCGGTGTTTTGGCTAAAGGTAATACAAACACCGGCCCGTTCCCGGACCGGTGTCTCCTCTATTTAACCAACTGGCAGTTTCTTCGAATGAATGGGGGCTGCTAAACGCTCTCCAGGTAGCTGACCTTCTTTCCGTGCGCCAGGGCGTACTCGATTTCGCTGTGCGTACTCTGGCCGATGTAACCGCCCACGTTGATGACGTAGATTTCATCGGCCATGTCGATCTTGCGCTTGTGCATGTCATCGAGCATTTCCTTGGTGCCCTCGGTCCAGACTTCATCGTCCCCGCTATGGCCGAACAGGCCGACGCTGATGACGATGTATCCCGCGAGGGTCAGCCGCTTCTGCGCTTCCATGAACTGCTCCTTGAAGCGCGTGCTGCCGCAGAGGGTGATGACGGGGTATTGGGCGGACACGGGTTGGAATCGGGGGACAATACGTCCTTCGTGTTGGACCGATTCAAAGAAATTGGCCTTGGGCCGAATCCAGACACGTTGGTCGCCGTACATGGCCTGGTAAACCACGGCCTCCTCGCCGGTAGCCTCGATGGTGGCGAAAGAAATCAGGCGATAAATCTGCCCATTGCGGAAATGACGATAATACTGGCTCATGCGGTTATATTTCAATTACAAATATAGCGATTTCATCGGCTAGTTTGTAATTTGATGCAGAAACCGTGAAAGTCCAAGACTGTGTCACTGCCATTGAAACACAAATGGAGATGCCCGGTCAGGGCCGGGCATGACGGGATAGGGCCGGAGGGGTCTGACATAGTTTTCTCAAGTTTTGGGTGCTAGCGTTCTTCCCGTGTGGTCCACGAGGGGAGGTGGGCGTGTCAGGTGGTCCCGTTCATGGACCACCTTTTGCGTTTAAGGGGTGTTTTTGCGGAAGGTGGTCCTGCGTTTGGACCATCTGGCACGGGGAGGGGATATGATAGTAATTGACGCGGCTCTGTAAATGCTTGGCTGAGGAATCATTTTAACTGCAAGACCTTTCTGATGTCGGTGATATACACCCTATCAAATGAAGACTTGAACTCTGGCATCTCGAAGTCCTCCAGGTCACAAAAGGTGTTGCTTGGATTACAAATGAACAGCCAGTATTCAACAATGTCTTGATTTTCAGGATGTTCTTTATATCGCAACAGTTTCTTTTCTTTCTTTTCCAGGCAATTCAGAACATAATGTGCATCCAATGTCATATAATAACCTGTTCTTGCAGGACTGACCTCAACTAAATCAGTATCCCGTAACTGGTTCCATGAAACGCTTTCAACATACTCACAATCAAAGACTCCGGCAGCCATCTTTTCTATATACTCAACTCGTCCTTCAGGAGTTGTCATTCTCCGTTCACACTCATACTGTGCAGCTTTACGATCAATCTCTTGTAAAACAATCTGCTTAAAACGATTACTGGATACTGCGTTGTTCGGTATATATGCAGCATCCGTGAAGGACACCCAAACAAAAACGCCTTTTGCGCCCTCGCGCTTCAATTTCTTTTCATACTCACGGCACGCTACATCAGTTCTGCTCACCATTTTGTTGAAAGAGCCTGGTTCATCCCCATCGGGATAGCAACAGACCACCTCTATACCAATAATACGTCCGTTATCTGAATAACGCAGATCAGGACTATCGGCACTAACAACATGATCACGTATACCAAGATGATTCAGAATCGGCTCGGCATAGAATAGTTCGATTCTTTGCTTGTAAGTCATCACAGAATAGTAAACATTATGGAACTGGTTTCAGTTCTGTTCCCTGTTAAATTTGCGCAGTTTATGGAATCCACACAAAGATAAGATATTTTGAGTTTATTACGGTTTTCTTCGTATATTTGTTCCAGTGACGGTCGTCGAATCGGCCGGTAATGAAATCAGGAGTAATCAGTCTTTCCATTCGGGGAAGCGGCTCCCTTCACAATCATCTCGTTTTAATCAAGAGAAGGCGTTTCAATCTTTCTTTGGGCGAGTACTTCAACATTCGTTTTGTATCTATCACGGAAACGTGCATTCACGCATCCAGGATCCATCTTTCTACCTTGGCAGTCTTACAACTCGATGCTATTCTGACTTATGCAAAAGAAGTTGGTGAAGTACCAGCAAAATCCAATGGAAATCAGAAACCATTCGACAAGATGATGGTTATGCGCTATGATTGTCCCGGAATCGGACTGGTTAAGATGACCGTCGGTGTCCGACGCGGTAATCAGGAACTCCAACAAAACAAAAAACCCGCTGAAAATCAGCGGGTTTCCGTGGTGCTGGGAAGAATCGAACTGCCGACACATGGATTTTCAGTCCATTGCTCTACCATCTGAGCTACAGCACCATCGTTTGGGATTGCAAAGATAGGTATTTTTCCTGAGTTTGCAAATATTTTTACAAATTTTGTTACGTCGGACGATCAATACCGCTCCACAAAATCCCGGATGAGCTTGAAGACGGGCTCGTAACTGTCAAAGTAGGCGTGCTGCCAGTTGTCTTCGGTGGTGTGGTAGTAGGGGAAGGCATCGCCTTCGGCGTTCTCCAGGAAGATGCAGGGGACGCCGCGGGTGGCGAAGGGGTAGTGATCGCTGTTGGCGGCCAGTTTGCCGTGGTTCAGGGACTGGAAGTAGCCCTTCTCGGCATTGATCTTCTCGAAGAGTTCGTAGCCGCGCTGGCCCTGGTCGGAGGTCTCGCAGTACTGGACGGGGTTGTTGTCGCCAATCATGTCCACATTGAACAGATACTTGATCTGCGTCAGGGGGACGATGGGGTGCTCCGCGAAGTATTCGGAGCCGCGGAGGTTCGCGTCCTCGCCCGAGAAGGAGACGAAGTACATGTCGTACGGGGGACGGTGCTTGGCGTAGTAGGCGGCGAGGGTGACGATGGCGGCGGTGCCGGAGGCGTTGTCATTGGCCCCGGCATAGAACACCTTGCGGCCGAGGTTGCCCAGGTGGTCGTAATGGGCCGTGAACACGTAGCAGCTGTCGTGGCGGGCGCCATCGACCTTGGCGATCACGTTAAAGCACTCATAATCATCGAGGAACTTGTTGTCAATGTCAATCTTGACGGTCCGGGATCCCTTCGGGACCTGCGTCGACAGCAGCCAGATGACGGGCTTGTCCTTCACTGTCTCGCCGTAGGCCTTGTAGAACTTCAGGGGCTCGTCCCAGGTGAGGATGAGGCCCGCGTTCGTGCAGCCGTCGGCGCTCTGGAGCCGCTGGAAGTCCTTCTTGTGCTTGTAGGTGAACCAGAAGTCGCATACCACCATCGCGCCCTGGTACTCCGGCTTCGCGAGGTCGGCGAAGATCTTGTCGGAGTCGTAGTTGAGGGTGTCAATGTGGTAGAGGTTGAAGGTCCCGTGGACGCCCGGGCAGAATTCCCGGACCGTGAAGTCCTTGCCGGCCTGGAGTTTCCGTCCATCGACAGACACGTCCATCTTCCCACCGAAGGTGTTGATGTCCAGCGTGAAGGGCTGGCAGGTCACGGCATCGGCCCCGGCCTTACGGTATTCCTTTTCCAGATACCGGCCCGCCTTGTTGGCGCCGCCGCGGATGTAGCCGCGTCCCTGATACTTCCTGGAACTCAGTTCCTTGACGACCTTCTTGTAATGCGTGAGGTCCTGCGCATCCACCTGCACGGCGACGACGGCCAGCAGGAGGAAAACCAATGCTCGCTTCAACATAGGTACAAAGATAGCAAATCTGCGCCAATTACTGCATCTGGCGGAGCCGGACGTCGATTCCGGGCAGCTGCCCCGGCAGGGGAGAGAGGTCCGTCTGGCCGAAGTGGTAGGGGATCAGGACCTTGGGCGTCAGCGTCTTCGCGGCGTTCACGCACTGGTCCACCGTCATCGTATACGGCTGGTTTACCGGCAGGAAGGCGATGTCAATGTCCTTGATGTCAGCCATTTCCGGAATGTCCTCCGTGTCCCCGGCGATATAGATGCGAAGGCCGTCCAGGGTGAGGATAAAGCCGTTGTCGCGCCCCTTGGGGTGGAACTGCGTGCGACCCTCCGTGTAGTTGTAGGCCGGGACGGTTTCCAGGCCGATGCCCGTCTGCAGTTCTTTCCGCTCCCCATTGGCCATCACCTCGCCCCAGCCCATGATCTCGGCGCAGCGGGCGTTGGTGATGAAGGCGGTCCCGTCTTTCCGCAGGGCCGCGATGGCCTCCTTGTCCAGATGGTCCCCGTGCTCGTGGGTGACAAGCAGGTAGTCCGCCTTCGGGAACTCCGTCGCGTAATCCGTGGGCTTGCCCAGCCCGGAAACCGGATCCACCTGGAAGGACAGGCCCTTGTAGCGGATCTCGAGGGACCCGTGCTTGACAAGGGTGATATCCACCGGTTCCCCGCCCGGCGTCAGGAAGCGCTCCACCTCATAGATCGACACCGGCATTTCCGCTTCTGTCCATGCCAAGTACCCGCCGACCAGGTTCCTGACCTGGAACCCGGCCTTCGTAAGCTTCTCCGCGGCCTCGGCGCTACGCCTGCCGCTGCGGCAATACACCATCACCGGACGGTCCTTCCGGAGCAGGGCCTCCGCCTTCGTCAGGAAATCATCGGCCTTCCAGTCAATGAGGATGGCCCCGGCGAGATGCCCCTCGGCATACTCCTCCGGCGTGCGCACGTCCACCAGCTGCGCGGCCGGCTCCTGCGCCCGCATCGCTGCAAATTCTTCCACATTCAGGTCGGTAAACCCCTTGCAGCCCAGGAGCCCGAGCAAGGTCAATAAGGACATAATCATCTGTTTCATCATGCTTGCCAATTTACGAATAAATCGCCGTAGTTCCAAATCTTTAGCGGCTTCTGCAATCGTAAGTGCTTAGATGTCAATAAAGTACGGTCTGGTCTATGTCCTATTTGGGACATAGACCTGCGTTTAAGATGCTGAAGGTGAGGTGGTTAGGGTTTTTGGACGACTGAGGTTCGGGCTGGGGTGCGGCGGCTCCATGCGCCTTTCAGCGGCTACGCCTGGTCGGGAAGGCGCTTGACGGCGAACTCGCTCAGTTAGTCCCGCAAGCGGTCCTAACTAGCGCTCAAACAGGCGCCGTCATCCCTGCGGGCACGCGCCTTCCCTCCCGCTCGCTGGCGCTGAAAGTCGAATTCCGCCGCCACACCCCAGCCCGAACCGTTGCACGTGTCTGGTAAGGTGCCCGTACAGGTCCGGTGTTTGGACCCATACGGGCAAAAATGGCGGAAAATGCTTGTACAGGTACATGAATTGGACCTGTACGAGCAGCGGGAGAGATCCCTTCGTCGGCCTTCGGCCTCCTCGGGATGACAGGGGAATGTCATTCCGAGCGAAGCGCCTCTTGTCATTCCGAGTGAAGCACCTCTTGTCATCCCGAATTAAGTGCCTCTTTTCATTCCGAACTAAGTGCCTCTTGTCATTCCGAGCGAAGCGAAGGAATCTTTAACATCGCTCTGTCATCCTGAGGAGGTTGAAGCCTGACGAAGGTTCAAACCGCGACTGGCCCGAGCCTTCGGGCACAAAAACGCTCTTGTATGGGCTAAAGTGATACTTTTCTAGTGTTTCAGACCCGTATAAAGCGCGTTTTATGCTGTAGAATGAGGCTTTTGTGCCCGGAGGCTCGGGAGGGGGGCTCGAGACGAAAATTGCCAAAGCCGCGCACCGGGATGGGTCTTGTGTGCGCTGAGGGGCTTGTTGCGGTGCGCGAGGGGCCGATATCGGGCATTGGCGCACCGCCCGCACGAAAAAACCGCACGTCAGGGCCTCCAGAAGGGGGGTGGCTGTGCGGCTGTTTGGCGAAAACGGGTCGATGGATCAGTTCACGTCGTAGACCAGGCGGACGGCGCAACCGCCCCAGGCGTCTCCGCCCAAATCGTCCCATCCTCGCAACTGCTGTCGCGGAGCGGCGTTATAGCTACCGCAGAAGCTCCTCTGCGCCTTCACCTCCACGGCGATCGCATCAGGGACTTCGTAGGGTTGTCTCTTCGTAAATATTATATATGTTTCAGTGTTAATGGGTTATCTTGTACAAGGCTCCGCGCCCTATGCTTCCAGCTGGCGGCGGATCTTGTAGTAGGTGGTGCGGGAACCGAAGCCGGAGCGGTCGATGACCTCGCCCACGGGAATGCCCGGTTCCTCCACCTGGAGACGGGCGGCGTGGGAGAGCCGGCAGCGGTTCACATAGGCAAAGAAGCCGCCCAGGCGGGATTTCATCACCAGGGATATGTATTTGCTGTTGATGCCCACGTGACGGGACAGGGCGTCCAGGGTGAGATGGCTGTCCAGATAGGCCTGTTCCTGTTCCACATATTGCCGGATGGCGCGGACGATCTCCTCCTGGCGCTCCGGGGACAGGACGGGCTCCTCCGGTTCCTGTTCCGGGTCCGGGTCCATGTCGTCCTCCTCCGGAGCGTCTTCCGCCTCCAGGCGCGCAACATCCTGGGACCGGTGCGGCGTGAGGACGCCGATGAGGAACACGAGGCTGAGGACCGACAGGACCAGGAGGCCCAGGGTGAGGGCCAGGTGGGTGCCGATGAAGGACACCGTCCAGCTCACCACCAGATGGACGAGGGGCAGCCAGATGATGCCGGAGGCAAACCGGTGCGGGAAGTCATCGGGGTTGGAATAATTGTCCTCCGAGACATGGCGCTGCTGCCGGGCCACCATGATGAAGGCCATCAGGAAGCAGGCGAGATAGGCGAGGGCCAGGAGGCCGCCGATGGAGAAGAACCATTGGCAGAACCCCGGATCCATCTGCGTGCCCGGGACCAGGGCCAGCACCGTGGCCGTCAGGACCATGGCGGCGAAGGGAATGGCGAGGGTGCGGATCGGCTTCTGCCAGAAGCTCGCCTTGAGCATTTTCCCGAAATAGCTGAACATCAGCACCGCGCAGAAGAACGGCGAGGCCAGGATGAGCAGGAGCCGCAACTGCAGGATGGCGTCGGTCTCCGTGGGCATGAACAGGGCCGGGAGCATGACGAGGTTCGACAGGAAGCACCCGATCACCGACTTCCACGCGGGGAAGTAATAGTCCATATGCCGCGCATACGGCTGGCACCGGTGCCCCCACCGCACAACCGCCACAAAGACGCTCGCGGTCATATAAACCGCCAGCGCCGCACTGAATAGGAGCTCCTGCAGGGTATACATAATTGCAAATATACCAAATGATTCTGTAAAAATTTCATCGCGGAATGTTAAAATTCAGTCAAGCCGAAAATAACTTGTCCATCTGGTGGAATTATGTGTCGGTTTTCCACGAAATGGACAAGTATCCGGGAAAATGTTTTAACATTTGTACCGGTTAATTGTTCGTCCATGGATTGGAAAACCATTCTACTGATCGTGCTGACGGTGCTGCTCGTTTTCGTGTGGCTCCCGTCGATTTTCCTCTCCGTCCGCCGGTTCTGGCGGGAATGCAAAAAGCATCAAAACAAAACAAGAATATGAAAGCGAAAGGCATCATCATCCCCCTTCTCCTGCTGCTCGCCCTGTTTGGTGCGGTGCAGCGCGCGGGAGCGACGACGAAGACCGTCACCTACAGCCTCAGCAGAGGAATGGATGCGAGCTACGAATACGTTTACCTGACTCATAGTGGAAATGCGCCTTTTGACGGTACAACCGAGGTTACCAGACAATTGATGTCCAACCGGACCTACGCCTCGTTTGATCTGCCCGACGGTTTCAGGTTGTCTTTCGACTGGAAAGGGGCCGAGATGACCAGTACTGCCTATAGCATCGGCACCAACTTCTTCTGTGCTGGCGAAAACGTTGAGTTCTATCTCTCGTGGAACTTAACCAGCCGCTATGTCACCAGCGTAAGTGTGACCGACATCAGCGGCAATCCATCCGCGCTTAACGGCGGAGGTACCGCCTCCACGGACTTCAACTTCCGCGAGCAGGGAAACATCACCTACACCCTGGCTGCCAATACCCCATTCGCCAAGATCACCATCACTTATACTGACGCCCCTGACCTCAGCATCTTTCAGGCCCTTGGCAACGGTATCTACGGGATTCAGTCGCCGTTAGACCTGCGTCACCTGGCCGACTACGTGAACAACGGTAGGAATACCGCCGAGGGCCTCACTTTCCGACAGATAGCCAATATCACTTTCAACCACACCACCGCCTGGAACAACAGCGGCAGTACCGAGAACAACTATACCGCTATCGGTACTGACGAGTCTCCGTTCAGAGGTACTTTCGAAGGTCAAAGCCTCACCATCAGCGGTATTCGCATTTTCAAGGGCAGCGGCAACTACCACGGCCTATTCGGATACCTGGGTGCTGGGGCCACAGTCAGTGGCATCACCCTGGCCGACGCCCGCATTACTGGCTATTATCATGTGGGCGGAATCGCTGGGAAAAACTACTACGCTAATGTCGAATACTGTACTGTGGGCTCCAATGTCTGCATCCACTCCACGGTAAATCAAGCCCTTTCCCACGGTGGTGTCGTCGGTGATAATCAAGGCACGGTGCAGCGCTGCATCAGCCGTGCCACCCTCACCGCTGCCATTACCTCCGGTTGTGAAAATTTCGGCGGCATTGTGGGCTTGAACAGCAGCAATACTGTCCAGGACTGTATCGCTATCGGTGCTACCGTGCCCAATGTCAGCAAAAACGGTGCAATCATCGGCCAGGACTACCGCAATACTTCCGACCACAAAGTTTATCGCAACTACTACCGTGCCTGCTCTGTGGCCGGTACGGCGAACGCTACCGGTGTAGGCGTTGGCTTTGATAACTCTATTACAACGCCCCACGACGTTGCCGATAACCAGGGCGCCCTGGCCCTCTACAGCATCACCCTGCCTGACGACGTCACTTTGGATCGTACGGCCTCGGCCACCCTGCCCGGTAGCGGCAACGCCACCTATACCTCTGGCGCGATGATCGACGGGACGCCCTATGCCTTAGCTACTGCTGCACTCACGCTGAGCTACACCGGCGCCATGCCCGAAGGATATGAACTCGTGGGCACCGTGAGGAAAAGTTCCGACAACAGCGATGTTACGGCCAGCGTTCTTAGCGGCACCACGCTCACCATGCCCGCCTACGATATCACTGTCACGGCAGTCGTAACGCCTATCATTTATTCGGGATACTGCGGGCGGAGCGACGTCAATAATGGACACAATGTCGTCTGGACATACAATGTCGCAACCAAAGCGCTCACCATCAGTCGCAACAACACCGACCCCGTGGGCGATAACTTCGAGATGGCTGATTACGATTCGAATCACCTCGAAGATGTGCCGTGGCACGACTATAAGGACGATTTGACCGGAGTCATCATGGCCGATGGTATCACTCACATCGGCTCATACGCATTCTATAATTGTTCCAACCTTGCCACCATAAATGGTGCCACGAACCTGACCAGAGTCGGGGCGTTTGCTTTTCAGAATACGAAATGGCTCAGCGATCAACCCGGCGGCGTGGTCTATGTCGGCCATGTGGCTTATTCTTTCAAGGGGAATTCCGGCGGACAGACCGTTACCATAGCCGATGGAACCGTTGCCATTGCAGAGCAAGCTTTCTACAATCAGACATTGGCAGGCATCATCATCCCCTCCAGCGTCTCCTACATGGGTAGCCAGGCTTTCGCGGACTGCAATTCTCTTCACGAAGTCTATCTCCTTCCCTCCAATCCTCCGACCCTTGGTTCCACATCCGGACTGTTCCATAACAATGGGGGAGGCCAGACTTTTTACCTTCGCAACAGCGAATATGAGACGGGCGAATGGGCAACCGTTTGGAGCAATATGGGAAACCTTCTCAACAGTTCAGGACGCCTGACCATCATTTCAACGATCACGGCCGCCTCCGGTGTCACTGCCACCGCAACACCGACCGTCTCCTACGGCGGCACCGACTACTACGCCGCCGGCACAACTGTCACGCTGAGCTACACCGGCGTCGTGCCCACGGGTAAGACCCTCGTCTATTATGTCAATGATACGATTGTCGATGGGGACAGTTTCACGATGCCTGCGACCGATGTCACCGTAAGCGTCGTCTTTATGCTTTCCCCTGTATTGGTAAGCTATATTGATGCCGACCGCAATGGACAGACTACGGTCGCCGAACCTTTGACTGGTGAGGAAACTGTGTTGGGTTCAGCCGGGCAGACCAAATGGTATGTTGCCAACGGCAATGTCAGTTATACCCACCAGGTAACCATCAACGGCGATGTCCGCCTGATTTTGGCCGATGGCAAGACGATGACCATGACTCACTCAGGGTCTCAATACTGTATCAATGGTAACGGAAGTGGAAAAAACCTGAGCATCTACGGACAAAGCGAGGGTTCAGGCGCGCTCACCGTGACGAGCAGCGGATATGGCATCCGTGCCGAGACCCTGGTCATCAACGGCGGTCACGTCACGGCAACCACTACTAATCATGCGATCATTGTCGATGACGATCTTATCATCAACGGCGGTGTAGTCAAGGTGACAAGCACCGGCGAAAACAGCGAAGGGTTTTTCTCAAATTACGTAGGAGATAGGGAGTGTCTGATTACAATTGACGGCGGACAGGTGGAGACCAGTTCATTCGATTTCGTGCGACTCATCAGTGGAGAGGGCTATCCAGATCGAAGAATCCTACTTAATTATCGCGACCCCGATGATTACATCAAGTTCGGTTCCATTGATCCATTATTACTAAAGATTGCACCGGGTAAGGTAATGACAGACGGGAGCACCTATTTCGCTGGCTCTCCTAACTTTGGGGGGGGGTTATTGTCAATAACACTTCGGCCCGTCTTAGCCATTCCCGTCGAATATGTGGATGCCGATGGAAAGGCACAGACAGTCCAGGCTATTCCTTTCCCCGAAACCCGGCCGCAGTTCAACTTTAACATCTTCGGTGCGAATCGATCATACTGGTTTGTTGTCGACAAAGACATCAGCTATGTCGGACAGCTCGACTTTCCTTGCGAGATTCACCTGATTCTGGCCGATGGCAAAACGATGACCATAACCGAGACACGAAATCAAACCGCTTGTCTGAGAATTGCAGACTTGACTATTTACGGACAAAGCGGTGGAACGGGTACTCTTGCACTGGATTGCGGTCAGAGGAACAAAGCTATAGATGGCTCGTCGATTGTCGTCAATGGTGGTCGAATTACGACAAGTTCTACCGCGATAATAACGTTTGAAGGTTTGTATTCCTCCATTTCTTTCACAATGAACGGCGGTCAGGTCGAAACCAATTGTCTAATTGTTTCTGAGCATGACAACAATGGAGGCGATTATGCCATCAATCTCGGATTTCGTAATCCCTGCGACTATATCAAGATTAAGTCAAGAATCAGCGCAGGCAACGTAAAGATTGCCGAAGGCCAGATCCTCACGGACGGTACAACCACATACAGTGGCAGTATCAGCGATCCGTCTGTGCTCGTAGGTAAGACGCTGCGCCTGTATTACGACCCGGCTACCGCACAGGCTTCTACGCTGGCGCAGGTTACCAAGGAGGGTGTGACCGCCTGGTGGAGCACGTTCTACGATGGTACAACCCATTATCTTCTGAACGAAGGCGCCATGGCCTATACCATGGGCAGTGACTACAAACTCTACCGCCTGGGCGACGACGGCCGTACGATCCCCAAAGGCGTAGCCGTAGTCATCATCTCGTCGACCTCCGAGGTTTCCCGCATCCCCGCCGGGTCGGCCTCCTTCAGCGTCGCGGATCACAGCGGTGAAAACATCCTCCAAGGCAGCGACACTCCCGTGAGCGTTTCCGGACTTGGTGGGACGCCTTATGTGCTGGGTGTTGTGGACAACCAGCTGGGTTTCTACCCCTTCACGGGAGACACCATTCCGGCCGGGAAGGCCTTTTACATCCTTCAGAACAATAATATTTAATCAATCATACCATGGAAACAAAACACAAAACCCTGTATGAAACTCCCGAAGTGGAGGTGGTGAGCATCAGAATCGCGTCCTGCATTTTGAGTGGCCCCAACGGTGCCAAGCGCGAGGATTACGTTTATTTTGACCTGGATGATAACTCTTAATCTGGAGGCCGTCGCATGAAAGCAAGATTCCTGATGATTCCGATGCTCCTTGTCGCCGCTTCCTGCCAGCAGGAATTGGACACGCCCGATCCGATCGTGAAACCGGAAGAGGGGAGTGGGGCCCAAACATTTTCCCTGACCATCCAGGCGAGCAAGGGCACGGAGACCCGGGCGCTGGATTTGGATGGGAACACCCTTACTCCGTACTGGAAGAATAACGATGTTGTCAATGTGTACAAAAATGGCAGTTTTCTCGGAACCATAACCGTTCAGTGCACCGGTGAAAAGCCCACCACGGCCACTCTCACCGGAACGATGACCGGGACGATGCCGGCTAAAGACGATGTGCTCACCCTGCTGATCCCCCGGGAAACCTGGAACTACACGCAGCAGACCGGCGCGCTTACGGGAACTGGCTCCATTGAGGACACCTTCGATTATGCGACGGCGACGGTGACGGTCGATGCGATTGACGAAGACTCCGTCACCACGACCGCGGCTGATTTCAGGAACGAGCAAAGCATTTACCGTTTTTCCTTCAAGAATGGCTCTAATGCCTTATCCGTCAAGGATTTTACCGTCTCAGCCGTCGGCGGCAACCTCGTGCAGTCGCGCACCCTCTCCGGGAGTGATTGGACCTCCGTCAAGGGTGCCCTTGTCGTGAAGCCCGTTGCCGCAACGACTGATCCGCTTTACGTCTCGCTCCGCAACGAAACCACGGCGGATGACACCTATTCCTTCGTGGTCACATCCGACAACAATGCGTTGTACATGGCCACCAAGACGATCCCCGCCGCCGCCCTCGCCACCCCCGGCAAGTTCGTCAGCGGCACGATTACGGTTACCCAGCCCGACTTCAGCCCCTCTTCCGGCGAGATTTCCAACGAGGATTTGGTGCTGTAGATTCTTCGTTACGCTCAGAATGAGACATTTGAGAATATACCTCCTGACGACCCTGCTGGCATTCCTGGCGGCGGGGCAGGGGGTCATGAGGGCGCAGAATTTGACCACGGCGGAGATCACGGTAAGCATCTGGGGCGTAAGATCCGGGGACTACCATTCCTATGTCATAACAAGCGGCAGCCATACTTATCAATCTGGAACTCAATCCGGTGCATATGCCACCTTCAGCGGCGCCACCTCCTACGATATCGGATCTAATTATGAAGCCTACGACCTGCCATTGAGCATGACGCTCACGGGTACGCTCGGCTTTGTCTCTGCAGACGATGACGTCATTGTGCAGGATGGTGGCCTTACGCTGACGTTCACCTCCACCTCCAAATACATTCTGGGCGCCCAGGTGACTACCGGGGCCAATGATGAGGTTACTTCCGTCACGGACAACGCTGCCTCTACGCTCACCGTCACCCTTCCGGTCAATACACAATTCCGAAATGTGACGCTTCAGGTGACTTTTGCCGACTATGCCACGCTGTCGGATTTCACAAGCTTGGGCAACAATACCTACGCCATTTCCTCCAAGGAGGATTTGGCCAAGCTGGCCGGCATTGTCAACGTGCAGAAGAATAACTGCTACGGTCTCACTTTCCGCCAGACAGAGACGATCACCTGTGACAACACCTATTCTCCCATCGGAGGCTTCCAAACTGATTTCCAAGGTACCTACGACGGGCAGGGTTACACCATCAGCGGCATCACAGTGAACCAATTCAACCGGAATATCGGCCTCTTCGGCAGTATTAGAGACGGTACCATCATGAATGTCGTCTTGAGGCAATGCAACTTTTCGGGGCAGCATTATGTCGGTGGCATCGTCGGGATTTGTTACTCAGGAATCGTGCAAAACTGCCGCGTTCTAGGTGTTACCATCAACGACAGTCAGGACGACAGTAATTACCTTGGCGCCATCGTGGGGTCCTGTTCCAGTGTTTATAGCCTTCTACTAAACAACTACTACCGCGGCTGTACAGTTTGCGGAGAAACCACCCAGGTGGGCATCGGAGGCAGCGGAAACTCCAGCGACTGCGAGGATGCCCGCAGCATACACATGGTTACTCCTTACAATGTCTCCATCAGTGGTGGTGAGACTGTAATGGTGGACAACCAGACATACTACGCTGCCGGTGTTCCCATTACCGTCAGCTACTCCGGAAGCGTAAGCGATGGCCAGATTCCGCAATTCTTTTACAATGACGGCTCTGACCACCCTTTTTCGGTCGGGACATTCGCCATGCCCGCCGCGGACATTACTTTAAGCGCTACAATCATCAGTGCCCAAAGCCAGATTACCGCCCGGCCCGCCGACGGCCGGTACTGGACCACTTTCTACGATGGCCTGTGGCGCTACCAGCTGCCTGAGGATGCCACCGCCTATACTATGAGCTATGACCGCCATCTTTACCGACTGGGCGACGACGGCCACACCATCCCCGCCGGCACCGCCGTGGTCATCATCTCCGACAGGGCTGACATCGCGCTTACCCGCACTAACGATGTTTCGCCCGTCGATATCTACGGCGGCACGAATACCTTGCTGGGCAGTGACAACCCCGTCACCTTGACTGGCGGCAAGTTGGGCGGCAAGGCGGTCTATGCTATGGGTGTGGTTAATGACCAGTTGGGATTCTACACTTACACCGGTACTGCCATTCCCGAAAGAAAGGCATTTTATTTACAACAGCCGATTGTCGATCTTGCCAGTCTTACTTCCAATTACACGGCGCAGGACGGAGATATCCTTTACGGAAAGTCCACGGGGAAGCACGGGATTATGATTCCTGATAATGCTTCTGTGACACTCTATGATGCCGGTATTGTCGGATCTCAGAGAGGTATCTCTTGCCTTGGGAATGCCACAATCATCCTCTACGGTATCAATACCGTAAAGGCTGGATTTCGGGGGTGTGCCGGCATCGGGTGTGGCGGCAGCGGCACCACGCTCACCATCCGAGGTCCCGGTTCGCTCACGGTTCAGGGAAAGGGAAGAGTAGAAGAAGAGGGCGGAGCGGGCATCGGTGGCGATAGTCATTTTCCATCTTGCGGCAATATTCGCATTGAAGGTGGTACCATCATCGCCTATGGCGGCTTCGGCGCTGCCGGTATTGGCTGCGGTTTCAAAAAAGGCATGGATTCTGGATGCGGCTCCATCTATATATCCGGCGGCACCATCACCGCCTATGGCGGCCTCAGAGCTGCCGGTATTGGTTGTGGGCATTCACGGGAGTCAGGTGATTATAGTAGGTGCGGAAACATCACTATCACGAGTAGTGTAAACTGCATCACCGCTTCGAAGGGTTCAGGTGCTCCCTATAGCATTGGTAAAGGTTATCGTGGGGGCCAACAATGCGGCACTATCACCATCGGCGGTGTGGATTATGGTAACGACGGCATCGAGACGTCCCCTTTCACCTATACGCCACAGAATTAGAATTATGTTGAATAGATTTCTCCACTCGCTTCGCTCGGTCGAAATGACAAAAAGGGCGGTCGGAATGACCGTGCTCCTGCTGCTCCTGGCGGGGCAGGGAAGCGCCTGGGCCACGGAAAAGACCGTGACCTACAACATCACCGGCATGAGTACTAGCATGAACCAATGCCAGCTTACTTTCACACGCAGTGGCAGCGGGTTCGGTACCAGCACAGGCAGTAAAGTGGCCACCATCAACAATGTGATGAGCACCAGCGGCTTCAGTGTGCAGCTGGACGATGGCGTATCGCTGGATCTCAGCCTTAATAAAGTTTCCTCGCTATCATTCGTTCATAATAATACCAGCGATTGCTACGGCATCTTGCTCAACTTAAACGGTAATCAGGGCGTAAGGTTTACCGTCAGTTGCACCGACTACTACATGACGCACGTCAAACTGGCCGAACTCAATGGCGATGCGCTCAGAGGTTCCGAGGGTTTTTTGATTCAGTCCAGCGCACTGGATGTGGATGTGATCAGAGACAAAGCTTCATACAACGAGAACAACAGTAACTATCAGGCCCGTGTCACCGCGAACACCAATTTCGGCCAACTTACCATCACGTTGAGCGACACACCCGATTTCAGCCTCTTCCAGGCCAACAGTGACGGCAGCTACCAAATCGCCCATCCATATGACTTGTATCACCTGGCCGACTATGTGAACAACGGCAGCAACGACTGCTCCGGCCTTACCTTCCGCCAGACGCAAAATATCACGTTTGACGGTGCGGAAAACAACTATACCCCCATCGGATACCACCGCAGCGACAACGATAAGGTCGGCTTCTGCGGCACTTTTGACGGCGGTGGTTTCTCCGTCAGCGGCATCAACGTGAATACTGCCAGCGACTACATGGGACTCTTCGGCTATGTCGATTATAACAACTCAACCAACTACGGAACTGTCCGGAACGTCGTCCTCGCCAACAGTACTTTCACCGGCCGTCAAATAGTTGGCGGCATTGCGGGCTATAACAGAGGCGGTATCGTGCAGAATTGCCGCCTGGAAAGCTCCGTCACCATCAATGCCAAATCCCAAAATGCCAATCAGCACGGCGGTATCGTGGGCCGAATGGAGGGTAGTGCGAGCATCAATGGTTGCTACAGCGGCGCCACCGTCAGCCGAAACGGTAAGAGCGACTGCCAGCAGTACGGCGGCATCGTGGGCTCTGTGGGCCAGGGCGGTACCGTTAAAAACTGCCTCTACACAGGCACCACCATCTCCGCCTACGAATACATCGGTGCCATCGCGGGCTTCGTCAATGAGAACAGCACTCTCGCCAATAACTATTATACTACCATTGACCTCGGCGGCGTGAACAGTAGCGACCAGGACGGCGCACGTCGCGCCCGCACCGTTACTATGGGTGTGAATGCCGCCCTTGCAGGCGACGAGACCGCCTACAACCTGAGCGGGCTGACTGCCATCGGCACTGGCAACTACGCCCTGCGCTATAACGACGGTAGTACCACGACCCTATACAGCGGCGCTACGCAGACGCTCACCTTCAACTATACCGGCACAGCGGTATCAACACTTGGATATGCTGTAGTATTCAGTGCAAATGGAACACCGTTTGGCGGCAGTTCCTTGGTGGTACCCGCAGGCGATGTCAGCATTACGGCCTCTGCCACGGATTTATGGGGCATCAGCAGCGATGCCGACGGCAGCGCTGCCCATCCCTACCGCATTGGCACCAGGGCCGCCCTTGACCTGCTGGCCAAATATGTGAACGGCACCGACGGCAATGCGGCCAACGAATTCAACGGTAAGTACTTCCTCCAGACCGCCGACATCACCTACGACGGCACTGAAAACAACTACACACCGATTGGAAAAAGCAACCGTTATTTCAGAGGCCACTACAACGGTGGCGGCTATACTGTCAGCGGCATCAACATCAACAGTACAGGCAATAATATTGGCCTGTTCGGCTATGTTTATTTCCCGGGTACCGTGGAGAATATCACCCTTGCCAACAGCACCATCAAAGGGTTTACGGATGTTGGCAGCATCGTCGGCTACCTGTATGGTGATCAATTTGATCCTGGCGTCAGCAATTGCCGTGTGGAGAGCGATGTCACCATCGGGGCTGGAAGTGGCAGTGCATCCAATCACGGCGGCATTGTGGGCACGTTGCGATGCGGCACCATCTCCGGTTGCATCAGCGCCGCCACCATCACCCATAACGACCTGAATAACTGCCAGATATTTGGGGGTATCGTGGGTTATATTGAGGGTGACGTGACAACTGTGCAAGACTGCCTCTACACGGGCAGTACCGTCACTGCCGGTTCCAAGACAGGGGCCATCGTGGGATCAATCAATAATAGCAGCACTCTCACCAACAACTACTATACGGGAGACGAAGTCCCTGGCGGCGTGAACGGAAGCGATTCCGACGGTGCCCGCCGCGCCCACACCGTCACCTTGGGCGAGAACGTGGTCCTCGTGGGCAGCGAGACCGCCTACAATCTGAGCGGGCTGACTGCCATCGGCACCACTGCCCTTCGCTATAACGATGGCAGTACCACGACCCTCTACAGCGGTGCGGAGCAGGCGCTGACGCTGAACTGCACCGAAACGGTGCCCGACGGTTACACGGTCGTCTACACTTTTAATGGCGTCACCATGTACGACGATACTTTCATGATGCCCTCCGATGACGTTACCGTCAGCGCCATGGTCGTCGAACCAAAGCAAACAAATACGATTGCTTTAAATGCTGGTTGGAACTGGGTTTCCTTCAATGTTACGGCCGTAATGACTGATTTGAAGGATGCCCTCACGTCCTATAACAATGGCAGGAGCATCTCAATCAATTCAAAGACGAATAATACTTTCTTCCGCAATTCGCGATGGCATGGTTCTTTGAATAATCTCGATCTGACCCAGATGTACCAGATTCAAATTGGGGAACCGCGTGAGATTTATGTGGATGGCTATCCCATAGACCCTGGTTCATCTCCGGTAACTGTCAACAGCGGCGAGAACTGGATTGGGTTCCCGCTCAATGAATCGATGACCGTTGCTGATGCATTTGCCGAGTTTGCCGTCTGTGGTGACATCATCATATCCCAGAGTGCTTTCGCCTTCTATACGGGCAGCAGATGGAGAGGTACACTCACCACGCTTGAGCCGGGACAGGGATATATGTACCATTCTGCAACCGAAGTTGGCAGGGTATTCGTATTCCCCGAACCAAATAGTCAAGTCAGCAACAGCTCTGTTTCTGCTCAGTATGAGAGTCATTGGCCTGAGTTCTATCACCCTGATTATCGGTTTAATAGCCCTGTCGTGGCCGCCATCCGAATAGGTAACGACTTCATAGAAAGTAATGACAACTGGGAAGACTGGGAGGTTGCTGCCTTTGTCGGTGATGAATGCAGGGGACACGCCTTCATGAGATACGATTCGGAAGAATTCGGAGACCAGAATCCTGTCGTGGAACTGCCCGTCTATTACAACAACGCTGGAGAAACGGTCACATTCAAGTTGTACGACCACGCTACAGGGATTGAATATAGCCGATGCTCTCCCAGTATTGCTTTGTTGACGGACCAAACGCATGTGGAGTTCTATACGGGCAGTGAGGACCCTGTCATCCTGAGCTTTATCGATGATTCGCAAGTGACCCTTTCGGGCTATCCTCACGATGGCTTGTACTGGGCCACGTTCTACTGTGGATATGCGTGGTACACGCTGCCCGAAGGCGCGCAGGCGTACACGATGGACGCAGACTTCCATCTCTATCGCTTGGGTACTGACGGCCGTACGATTCCGGAGGATCTCGCCGTGGTCATTATCTCCGACAAGCAGTCCATTACCCTCACTCGCGATAACGGCACGTCCGAGATTGATGTCAATAGAGACGAAAACATCCTGCAAGGCAGCGACAGCCCCGTGACCGTCTCCAGCATCTCCGGCACGCCGCATGTGCTGGGTGTCGCCGGCGACGTCTTCGGCTTCCATCCGTATGGTGGCGCCAGTATTCCTGCCAATAAAGCGTATTATTTAACAACGCAATAAGAGATTCCCGGTCAAGCCGGGAATGACGGGCGCCATGCCCGGCCACACAACCGCCATGCCCGGCCAAACAACCGTCATGCCCGACCTGATCGGGCATCTGAAAAGAATATGAAACAGAATAGATTATACTTCCTTGTGACCCTGCTGGCACTCCTGGCGGGTCAAGGAGCAGGAGCGCAGAGCACGTTCAGCGTGGAGTGCTCAGGTAACCGGTTTACTATCCACCGTAGCAGTAAGGAGGGGGAGGAGACGGTGTATTACCACACCGTGAGCCTTTCGGCGTTCGCGGGGGCGCATTTTGTAGAGGTCAATGGCTCCTACACCTTCCCGGACGACGAGGACGACAGCCCGGCCATCGAAGTGCTGGAGGGAAACCCCGCGAACAACGCCTACCGGTTTCAGAACGGGACGACCCGGAGTTACCGCTTCGAACTCACGGATGCGAACGGTAATTATCTGAACCACGTAGACCGCGACAAAACCATCGGCACGAATGTGCCGTCCAGCGGCGCGTTCGACAATAAGACGGTGACCATCCAGTCCTCGGAGTATTGGGCCGATGACCGCGGATACAACGACAACGGTTACAAATCGGTCTCCGGCAGCAGTTACTTCAATAATGCCGCTCCCAGCAGCTATTTTTCCGCCATCGGGGCCGAGCTGCGCATGACGCTGAGCATGGAGGTCAAGGAGGACGATGACTCGTACCAGTACCTGCAGATCCTGTTCGGCAATACCGGCAGCTGTGACGACCGCGCCAATTGCAAAGACGGCGAACCGGGAAACCTCAACCTGTCCCGTTATATGGCGTGTTTCGAGCACGACCGCGGCCACGACTGCACGACCTACTACAAGTACACCTTCCCGGTGTTGTCGGAGAGCAATTACTACGGGCCCAGGTTCCAGGCCTGGACCAATCTGGGCAACACCGTCGGCGAATTCACCGCCCAGCTGTTCAAATCGGGCAGCCGGGCCATCGACGGCCGCCTGGTGGCCCCGCTGGGTTTCTCGAGCATCGTGCTCCGCCTGAACGCTTCCGGTAAAACCGGCAGTGACAAGTGGTATGCGCGGAATGTCGAAGCCCATATCCAGGCCGTGGACAACGCGGCCCCTACCGTCCTGGCCCGCAAAGTGGCGCCGGTCCAAAGCGAAGGAAACCGGGTTTATGTCTCCATCGCCTTCAGTGAGATTGTGACCATCACAGGAAATCAGCGGCATCTCGTTACGAACTGGGGCAACCTCGATTATGAGGCGGGCAGCGGTTCCAACGTGCTCACTTTCAAAGGAACCATTCCGCAGCAAGCCCAGAATCAACTCAGCATCAACGGCCTGTCCGGTACCATCGCCGACCTGGCGGGAAACCCTCTCGCTGCCGGTGCTGTCAATGCTGATAATATCTATACCCTGTACACTGGGAATGTGTACGCGATCACCTACGACCTGGACGGCGGACACGTCCTCACGGGCAACCCCGATACATATACCTATGGAATGCCCGTCACCATCAGCCAGGCGCCGATCAAGCCGGGTTACGTCTTTGCGGGCTGGACGGGCAGTAACGGTTTTACGCCGCAGGCCACTGTCACGATAACCGCTGGCGATCATGGCGATAAGGGCTACACTGCCAACTGGACGCCCCTCTGGGGGCAGGACCAGGGCGCTAATGGCTCCGGTACGAATCCGTATGTGATTACAACCACGGCGGGGCTGGATATGCTGGCCAAGGTCGTGGACGGGCTCGACGGTTATGTGGTGAACTACTACAATGAAACCTGCTTTGAACTGGGGGCAGACATTGCCTACAGTTATGCAGGTCTGGGGTCTGGGGCAAGCAATTTCACCCAGATCGGCGGCTACTTTGACGGCAGCGACAAGCAGTTCTGCGGTTCGTTTGACGGAAAGGGGCATACGATCAGTGGAATCCGACTCTATAAGCCGCTTTCGAATCAAAACGTAAACAAGAACGTCGGCCTGTTCGGCCGGACGAAAGGGGCCACTATACGGAACGTTACGATTTCCGACGCCTGTTTCACGGGCTACAGTTTCGTGGGCGGCATTGTCGGTAACAGTATGGACAGCGACGTGAGAGGCTGCCTTGTCCTCAACTCGCATATTGTTTACGAGGCGAAGAACGGTGGGGCCATCCTGGGCAAAAACAATGATTGCACCTTGCGGAACAATTATTACCGGGGCTGCACCGTTTCCGTTGGGAACAAAACATACTCCACCAACATCGGCATCGGCGGCGACAGCACCTCCTCCAGCGACCAAACCGGCGCCCGGAGCCTCCATCTCCTCACCCTGGGTGAGAACATCTCCGCTTCCGGAACGACTGTCCAGGTGGGCAATACCACGTACTATCCGTCCAATTCCTCTCTCATACTGAGTTGCGACGGCGTTCCGGATGGCTCCCACGTCCATTACAGTTACGACGTCGGCGCGAACCATGTCGTCACCGGTTCCCTGTTCACGATGCCGGCCGCCGACATCACCGTGAGTGCACTGTTTTCCAGCGCGGCGGAAGCCTTTGCCCTGACGCAGGGCACGAAGGACGGCGTCAGCGCGTATTGGGGGACCTTCTACGACAGCGGCTACAATTACACGCTCAGCGAGGGCGCGGCGGCGTTCACCCTGGGCACTGACCATCGGCTCTACCGCCTGGGCGAGGATGGACGGACCATTCCCAAGGGAACTGCCGTCGTCATCATGGCGATCGGCCCCGGAACCACCCTCACCCTCATCGGGACGGAGAAACTGGACATCACCGTCCACGGAGGCAAGAATATCCTCGTGGGCAGCGACATGGAACAGACCTACGGCTCCCTGTGCGTGCTGTCTGTGGGAACGTCCGGCGAAGTGAACTTCTATACGCTCCGGAATGTCACCCTTCCCGCTTACAAGGCCGGTTATGTGCCGCCTGTGGAGAGCGGTCTCAAGGATTACGAAAAACAAGACAAACAGACGTGGTAACGATGAAAAGACATAGCATACTCGCCCTCGTACTCCTGGGCGTCCTGGGCTGCAGCGGCCTGAAGGAAGAGATTCCCGGTCAAACCGGGAATGAAGGGAACAGCGGAAATGACGGGGTGGTAACCCTTACGGCGACCGTGAGCCTGGGCGATACCCGGGCGCTGGATGCCGACGGCGTCAAGACCTTCGCCCCGGGCGAACGGGTGGCCTTCATTTATACCACCCGGCTCTTGGATATCCGGAATGTGGCGCTGAGTGAGCCGCTGATGGCTGACAATATTCTGGAGGGGGGCAAGAAGGCCCTGCTCACGGTATCCTTGCTGGGGCCCAAACCCGGGGGTGAACTGACCGTCGTTTATCCTGCGTCCATGGCGATCACCACGGTGTCGGAGAACGTCGATATCGTGGTGGATTATGGTGCGCTCGCCAACCAGGACGGGACGCTGACCTCGATCGCCAGTCACCTGGACTTGGCCTCTTTCACGGGCTCGCTCACTGCCAGCGCTTCGCTGCCGGCTCCCATTACCCTTTCCAACCAGTTTGCCATCACGGCCTTTACCATCGAGAATGAGAATGGGGAGGACATCACATCGACGATCACCTGCCTGAACGTCAGCGACGGAACGAACAGCTATTCAGTCAACCGTACGGCGGCTGAAGGCCCCATTTATATGGCGATGCAGCCCGTGAGTGGGGACAAGACCCTTTACCTGTGCGCGGACGACGGTTCTACCTATTATATGAAGACCGTGACGGGCAAGACGCTCGGGGCCGGGAAGATGTATCCGGTGGAGGTGGTGATGCCGGTGGACCAGACCGGCCTCTCCGAGCCCCTGACCATCGAGGCCAAGGTGGGCGGCGCAAGGGTCGGCTATCACAAGGCCTACTTTTTCTATACCGACGAAGGAAATGTGCAGTACCGTCTCAACGGCGGCCCCTGGATGGACTATGATAACAATGAGAATCCCGGAATCCTCCTCGAGAATGCCGGAGACAAGGTCTCCTTCCGGGGAAACAACGCCTTCTATGGACAGTACAAGTCCTACAGCTATGCGAATTCGTATATCTATGCGGATTATCAGGAGTGTTACCTGTACGGCAATGTGATGAGCCTCGTGAACGCTGCGGGTTTTGTGGCGGAAGACACCATCTCGGAAAGTTTCGCTTTTTATGGCCTGTTTGCCAATCAGTCCCTTTTTCTGAGCCACGAGACCAAACAACTGTTGTTGCCGGCCCGGAATCTGAAATCCAACTGTTATTGTGCGATGTTTCGGGGCTGTAAAGGCCTGACACGCGCGCCTGCCCTACCGGCCCAGAAGCTGGCTTTTTCCTGCTATATGGATATGTTCAGGGATTGTACAGCACTCGTCGATGTCCCTACGCTTCCAGCCCTGACGCTAGATAGCAGTTGTTATGAATCGATGTTCATGGGGTGCACGGGGCTGATCAATGCGCCTGCTATTGCTGCCGAGGTGATGTCAAATCAGAGCTGCATGAATATGTTCAGGGACTGTTCCTCCCTCATAAATCCTCCTGAACTGCCTGCTGCCACATTGGCTCTTCAGTGCTATTGCCAGATGTTCATGGACTGCACCAGTTTGAAAACCACCCCGGTCCTTCCGGCCAAGACGCTGAAGAATTATTGTTACCAGAACATGTTCTGGGGCTGCTCGAGCCTCGAACAGGTCATCTGTCTTGCGACGGACCTTTCAGCGACCGACTGCACTTTGAGTTGGCTGTATAAAACGCCGGAGACAGGTACCTTCTTCAAGGAGGCCGACATACAATGGAATTTGGGCACGGTGAACGGTATTCCCACAGGCTGGACCGTAGAAACCTACGTCACCCCTTAAGTTTCACCCCCTCAGCGGCAATCCCACGGAGGTTTTGACGGGGTTCATTACAAAGGAACTTTGGATGGACCCCAAACTGTCTATGGTACCCAGGACGTTGATGCAGAATTCATTGTAGTACTGCATGTCGGGGGCGTAGATCTTCAGCAGGTAGTCGAACTCCCCGGAGATGTTGTAGCATTCGGCCACTTCGGGGATGTCCCGGACGCGTGCGACGAAATCGTTGGCGATGTCCTTGCCCATGCGGCGGAGCCGGACGCTGCAGAACACGATGAAGCCCTGCCCCAGCTTGGCGGCGTTGAGCACGGTGGTGTAGCGTTCGATGACGCCTGCGCTCTCCATCCGGCGGACGCGGTCAAAGACCGGCGTGGGGGAGAGGTGGACCTTCTGGGAGAGTTCCTTGATGGTGATGCGGCCGTTTTCCTGCAGGATGCGGAGGATCTGGAGGTCGGTCTTGTCCAATTGTACGTTTTCCATGGGCGAGGATTCTTCTGCGCCGGGCGCACTGAGGCGTCCGAAAAATTGTTTTTATCTTCTACTGCTGGCAAATATAGAGGTTTTCTCTTAATTTTCCAATCTTCTTGTTTGATAATTCTGCGTACTATAACTTTGCAAGTGGAAAAAGAAACAAAACAAACAAAAGTATAAAGTTATGAGCCAGAACAAATTCCACTTCGAGACCCTTCAGCTTCATGTTGGCCAGGAACAGGCCGATCCCGCCTCCGACGCCCGCGCCGTTCCCATCTACCAGACGTCCTCCTACGTCTTCCATAACTCCGCGCACGCGGCAGCCCGTTTCGGCCTGGCCGATCCCGGCAACATCTACAGCCGCCTGACGAATACGACGCAGGATGTGCTGGAGCGCCGCATCGCGGCCCTCGAAGGGGGCGTGGGCGCCCTGGCCGTGGCCTCCGGCGCGGCCGCCATCACCTATTCCATCCTGAACATCACCCGGGCCGGCGACCACATCGTCGCGGCCAAGACCATCTACGGAGGCACCTATGACCTCCTCCAGCACACGCTCGTGCCCTACGGCATCTCCACCACCTTCGTGGACCCGTCCGACACGGCCAATTTCGAGAAGGCCATCCGCCCGGAAACCAAGGCCCTGTTCATCGAGACCTTCGGCAACCCCAACGGCAATGTCATCGATGTCGATGCGGTGGCGACCATCGCCCATGCCCACCGGATTCCGCTGATCATTGACAATACCTTCGCGACCCCGTTCCTGTTCCGTCCCATCGAGCACGGTGCCGACATCGTGGTCCATTCCGCCACGAAGTTCATCGGCGGCCACGGCACCACCATCGGCGGCGTGATCATCGACAGCGGCCACTTCGACTGGAAGGCTTCCGGCAAGTTCCCGCAGTTCACGGAACCCGAGGCCAGCTATCACGGCATCGTCTTTGCCGATGCGGTGGGTCCCGCCGCCTACATCACCCGCGCCCGGGCGACGCTGCTCCGGGATATCGGCGCCACGCTCTCCCCGGTGAGCTGTTTCATCTTCCTCCAGGGCCTGGAGACCCTCTCCCTGCGCGTGGAGCGCCATGTCCAGAACGCACTGAAAGTCGTGGACTTCCTGTCCAAGCATCCGAAGGTGGCCAAGGTTAACCATCCGTCCCTCCCCAGCCATCCGGACCATGCCCTCTACGAGCGCTATTTCCCGAACGGGGGCGGTTCCATCTTCACCTTCGAGATCAAGGGCGGGCAGGCCGAGGCCTTCAAGTTCATCGACTCCCTGGAGATCTTCTCCCTGCTGGCCAATGTGGCCGATGTCAAGTCCCTCGTGATCCATCCCGCCACCACGACGCACTCCCAGCTCACCGAGGCCGAGCTGACGGACCAGGGCATCTATCAGAGCACGGTGCGCCTGTCCATCGGCACCGAGCACATCGACGACCTCATCGCCGACCTCTCGCAGGCGTTGGACCAGATTTGACGATCCGTTTGTTTTGTGTTTTTTTAGATCTGGACAGGCCCTGACAACTGCTCGATCCGCCTCATCTCTGCCGGAGTGAATCGGGTGTTGTCCAGGGCCTTCAGATTGTCTTCCAGCTGCGCCACGGAGCTGGCGCCGATGATGACCGAAGTCACGCGGGCGTCGTTCAGGAGCCAGGAAAGGGCCATCTGAGCGAGGCTCTGGTTGCGTTCCTGGGCGAGGTCGTTCAGCCCGTTCAGGGCGCCCAGCAGCGTGGGCGTGCGCATTTCTTCCTTCAGGAAAACGCCCTGCGCCATCCGGGAGTCGGCGGGTACCCCGTTGAGGTAGCGGTTGGTGAGGAGCCCCTGCTGGAGCGGCGAGAAGGAAATGAATCCGACCCCGTTTTCCCGGCCCAGGTCGATGAGCCCGTCCCGCTCGGGTGCCCGGTCGATGATGTTGTAGCGGTCCTGGTACAGGAGGCAGGGGACGTCGCGCTCCGCGAGATATTGGTATGCCTTCCGGGCCTGTTCTGCAGGATAGCGGGAGAGACCCACATACAGCGCCTTGCCCTGGCGGACGATGTCCACCAGCGCCTGCATCGTCTCCTCCAGCGGGGTTTCCGGGTCCCAGCGGTGGGAATAGAAGACGTCCACATAGTCCAGTTTCATCCGCTGGAGGCTCTGGTCCAGGCTGGCCATCAGGTACTTCCGGGAACCCCAGTTCCCGTAGGGCCCCGGCCACATATCCCAGCCCGCCTTGGTGCTCACCAGCAGCTCGTCCCGGTAGGGGCGGAAGGAGCGCTCCATCAGCCGGCCGAAGTTCTCCTCCGCGGTACCGTATTCCGGCCCGTAGTTGTTCGCGAGGTCAAAGTGGCAGATGCCGTTGTCGAAGGCGAAATGGGCCATCGCCTGGACGTCCCGGAAAGGCTTGTGGGAACCGAAATTGTGCCACAGGCCCAGGGCGAGGACGGGAATCCGGATGCCGGAGCGGCCGCTGCGGCGATATTCCATAAAACTATAACGCGAAGGGGCGGGGGAATAAACTGGCTCAATCATAATCTTTTACATTTAGTGTCTGCGACAAATATAGGGAAAAAGTGCCTGAAAGAAAAATCTGCGTTATTTGCTTATCATTTTCTTTCTTCCTATATTTGTCCTAATCTACATAGCGAGTAAGACGATGCTAAAACCAACCGAGCTCCTGAAGAAGCTTTCTGCGGAGTACTTCAGCAAGCGGGTTTTGCCCTACTGGGTGATTCTCCTGCTGGATTCACTGTCTGTGTTTATCTCGGCGGTGTTTATCTATTGGATTACATACCGTTCCCAGATAACGTTCGAACATCATCAGGACGTCTTCACGACGGCCTTGTGCTACGGCATCATCAGCTGGATCGGCGCGCGGATTTTCCGTACTTATTCCGGTGTGCTGCGCTTCAGCAGTTTCATCGACCTGATGAAGGTGCTGTATGCGAACCTGGTGAACCTGGGTGTGGCCCTTGCGATCTCATCGCTTGCCCGCTGGCGGGCGGCGTATTGGCTGGGCTCGCTCACGTTTATGGAGACGGTGGCCGCCTTCCTGCTGGCGACCCTGATGATGTGGGGACTCCGCATCCTGGTAAAGACCCTCTACGACGTCACCAACTCCACTTCCCGCGGGCTTCGGGTGCTCATCTACGGCGCCCTGAACGGCGGCGTCGCTCTCGCCAAAAGCATCCGGGCGGAGGCTCCGCCCAAGTTCGAGCTGGTGGGTTTCATCACCTCTGAAATGAGGATCCGCCACATGAAACTGATGGGTGTGCGAGTCTTTTCCCGGGATGAGGATGACATTGCCTATATCATCCGGAAAGAGCATGTGCAGGGCGTCCTGGTGAGCCCGTTCGTGGCGGAGGAGTTCCGAGAGAACCAGAAGATCCAGGATATCCTGATCGGCGCCGGCTGCCGCATCTTCATGGTCAGTGAGGCCCACGAGGCGAGTTTTGAGAACGGGACCCTTCAACTGGATGAACCGTCGAACGTCCAGCTGAAGGAGGTGAGCGTGGAAGACCTGCTCCCGCGCTCGGAAATCCGGGTGGACATGAAATCCGTCGGGGAGCAGCTGGCCGGGAAGAAGGTGCTCATCACCGGGGCCGCGGGCTCCATCGGCTCTGAAATCGTGCGCCAGGTGGCGCAGTTCGGCCCGGATAGCCTGTGCCTGATCGACCAGGCGGAAACCCCGCAGCATGACATCCAGCTGATGATGGCCCGGGATTTCCCGGATGTGCCGTGCGAGATCATCGTGACAAGCATCTGCCATCCCAAGCGGATGGAGCATATCTTCGAGCGTTTCCAGCCGGATTACGTCTTCCACGCCGCGGCCTACAAGCATGTGCCCATGATGGAGGACAACCCCTGCGAGGCGGTCATGAACAATATCTGGGGAACGAAGATCCTCGCCGACCTGAGCGTCAAGTATAACGTGAAGAAGTTCGTGATGATCTCCTCCGACAAGGCCGTGAATCCGACGAATGTCATGGGCTGCTCCAAGCGTATCTGCGAGATCTATATCCAGAGCCTGGACCGCAAAATCAAACTGGATACCCTGGAGAACCGCCGCCGTCGGCTGGCAGCCCCCGGCGAGCGCCCGGGCTACACCCAGTTCGTCACCACGCGTTTCGGCAACGTGCTGGGCAGCAACGGTTCCGTGATTCCGCTTTTCCGTGAGCAGATCCGCAAGGGCGGTCCCGTCACCGTCACGGACGAGAACATCGTCCGGTACTTTATGCTCATCCCCGAGGCCTGCAAACTGGTGCTGGAAGCCGGTACCAAGGGCAACGGCGGCGAAATCTTCGTGTTCGACATGGGCAAGCCCGTCAAGATCGCCGACCTCGCCAAGCGTATGATCGCCCTGTCCGGGGCGAAGAACATCGAGATCAAGTACATCGGCCTGCGCGAGGGCGAGAAGCTCTACGAGGAGGTCCTCAACGAGCGCGAGAACACCAAGCCCACCTTCCACAAGAAGATCCGCATCGCCCAGGTGCGCGAGTACGACTACGAGGCGGTGAGCAAGGAAATCGATGATCTGGTGGAAATCGCCAAGCAGTACGACGAGATGGAAACGGTCCGCAAGATGAAGCAGATCGTGCCGGAGTACAAGAGCAATAATTCAGTCTATGAGACTCTGGATGAGGAACTTGCAAATAATTCGGGGGGGGGGCTGAAATCCTGAAAACTTCCTAGAGCAGGAAGAACAGCGCCACGCCCGTGATGCTTACGGCGAGTCCGATCATCTCCTTGATCCGGACTCGTTTTTTGTTGATCAGCACCTCCGGAATCAGGATGATCACCGGGGTCAGGGCCATCAGGGTGGAGGCGATGCCGGCGTTGGCATAGCGGACCGCCATCAGGGAAAGGGAGACGCCCACGGCCGGGCCGAAGAGGGTGATGATGGAGGCATATTTCATCGCCACCGGATCCTTGACCGCACTCTTGAGTTTGCCGAAGTCCTTCTGCAACAGCAGGATGGCAAAGAAGCCCAAGCCGCCGATGATGGCCCGGAGCATCGTGGAGGCGAAGGGGAGCATGCCCTCCATCAGCGCCGGCGCATCGGCCGGTAATGCCTCCGCATAATGCTGCATGCCAATCTTGCTCAGCACCAGCCCCACGCCCTGCCCGACGCCTGCACCGACGCCCAGGATGATACCCTTGAGGGGGAGGTCCAGTTTGAAGTGGTTTCCGCTGTCCCGGCTCAGGATGGAAATCCCGATACCGCAGAGGGTGATGCCCATCGCAAGGATGGATTTCCACGCCAATGTCTCGCCCAGCAGCAGCCAGCCGGCGATGGCCGCCATGGGCGGTGCCAATGTCATCATCAACTGACCGAACCGCGGCCCGATGTACAGGTAGCAGTTGAACAGGCAATAATCCCCGAAGATGTAGCCCACCAGGGCCGACAGCCCCAGCCAGATCCAGGTGTCCTTGTCGGCATACACCGGATAGGGATGCCCTACGGTCACCCAGAGCAGCAGGCCTAAAAAGAGTGCTGCGAGCACCAGCCGCAGCACATTCGTTACCATGGCGCCTACCCGGCGGCTTGCCTTGTCGGCAAACCACGCCGTCACCGTCCACGATACCGCTACTCCCAGCGATATGATTTCTCCCAAGTGATTCATAATCTGCAAATTTACAGATTATTCGGGAGATCGGCAACTTTTGGCGTTTACTGCGCCTCCAGGGTGAGTTCCACGATTTTCGTCCCTCCGCTGACCATCGTCATATGCGCCTCCACCACGTGTGTACCGGCGCTGAGGGTGACGGAAGAAGCAGTGACGGGTTCGTCGTCGAAGAACCAGGAGACGGATGTGTACGGCTGGGCCATGCTCGGGTTCAGGGTGAACTCGAAGACATCTCCGACCGCGTAGGAACCGTTCTTCGGGTTATAAATCACGTTGTAATCCAGGTTCGGGGAAGGTACTTCGGCATAGAACTTCGCCGTTGTACCGTCATACGTGATGTTGCTCAGTTTCACGCTCGAACTCACACCGTTCCAACTCTTTCCGGTGAAGTTGTGCCTGCCTGCCTTGCCCGGGAAGGCAAACTTGGAGCCGCCGTAATTGAGGTTGCTCTCCGCGCCTGCCGGAACGACATAGAAGCACGGATGGCTGCCGTTTTCGTTGATGGAGTTATATTTCAACCAGTTGGTCCATAAGAATTCGGCCGTCGGAGGATTCTGAGATTTTTTTTGAATCGGAATCTGTCTGCTGGATTTGTCCACATGGTACACGATCAGGCCATGTTCCGGGATATACTGGTCCCACCCGCTGTTGTTGCGGCACTCATAGAGGAAATACTCCCCGTTCATGTCGGTAGGCGTCTTGTATGCGACATTGTTATGGACGCTGCCCAAGGTGTAGTTCCCGGAAATGCTTATCTCCTGAATGGCGGAAGGCTCCAGCCAACCCAAGATAATACGCTCTTCGATGTTGAAATACGGAGGCGTGCGCCCAACATTGTTGTACGCGCCGCTGGCCATCAGGGAAAAGGTATATAATCCACCCGCTTTGCCATTGGTGTCATAATCCGTGTCATACAGGTCCGGAAGGCCTATCGCGTGCCCGAACTCATGGCAGGCTGTGCCGATGCCGCATAGTTTCCCGGCCATACTGCCGCTGCCGATGATTTCGTTGGAGCAGGCGTAGCCGTTGATCTTCTTACCATCCAGCACCAAATCCTTCTTGGCATACTCGAGCCACCATTGATGTGGCCAGATACTGTCATCCTCGTTGCTGTCGGCCTCGCCTTTTCCGGCGTAGTACATGAACACCAGGTCTACCTCGCCGTCGTTGTTATCGTCGTATTGAGAGAAATCAATCTGGTCGTCCAGGCCAATGCAGCCATCTACGATGGCCTGGGCCGCATCTTTATCATTATCTTCACTGACGTGTTCGCCGTACTCGACCCGGTTCTTCTCCAGTGTCACGGGGCCATAAACGTCAAAAATGGGCCTGAATTTCCCCTCGGAGTTTTCGTAGTAGTAATCCTGGGCCGAACCGGTGGCGCCGTTTACGTTGTAACCGTTCTGGTTCAGGAGATTCGAGAATGCCTGCGCATTATTCCCTTCTGCAAAACGGACATCATTGAACTCTACGAGGATGACGAGGAAATGCCTTTCTGTCACACCCTGGACGGGTGCGAAAGCAGGGCCGCGGCGGCTTTCATCCGCTTCGGCGCGCTGCCGGATTCCTGCGGAGCGACGAGGCTGAATTCTCGTCTCCGGAACAGGCCGGTAATAGCCAGCCTCGTCCTTCTCCACGATCTCGCCGGCCTCATTCGTAATCCAGCTGAAGAACTCGTCGCCGTGCTTCTGGAGGACAATCGTCGTCCCGTCCGGCTGGGTATAGGTATATTTCCCGGGCCAGGCCGGGACAGCAAACGCGGAAACGCAGCAGCACAAGGCTACAAACAAACTCATTATCAATCTTTTCATAGCCTTCTACTTTTTGATGATGAACCCTTTTCCCGCTCCGTCGCTGAGCCACACCTTCGGGCCTTCTTCCTTGATGACCTTCATGACGTAGGAGCCGGTATGTTTCGTCGTTGTCCCTTTGCGCCAGCTCACATCGACCAGTGCATACTCACCCTTCAGGAGTTTTTTGTTGTAGCCGGAAATGGTAAGTTCCTCTACATCGGAGGGGTTGATCAGCGAATAAGTGAGGTCGTTTTCGGTGCTGTAATACCGGGTCGCCTGGTCCGTGCCCGGGGTCATTTCCCAGGTAAGGTCATCCGTCCCCAGGTAGCAGCCGTACTGGGTATGGGACAGCATCGCATCGGGCGCTGTTCCGCCGGCGGAAGCGGGGCGTCGGTAGATGGCCACCTTACCTAAGTTGTATTCGGGCGAGTAGGAGCAAAAATGGATTTTCGATTTAACACTTACCGTACAGATCACTTTGTTGCCTCCCCCTTCCGTCAGGATCGTGGCTTCTCCATTCGTGATACTGATGGTCCAGCTGCTGGCTGCGGTAATCTCAGCTATCGGTTTGAGCTCATAATCCGTTTCGCTGTCTGCGGCCAGGTAACCGGTCCCGGCGTTCAGGGCCCAGGTGTTGCTGTTGCTTCCGGTGCAGAGAGTCAGGATTCTGGCGTTTCCTTTCTTGATAATCGGTCCAAAGGCACTGACATCAGTACTTGTCCATACCGTCACTGTCTTACTGGGATCACTCACGTATGTGAGAGAGCGAGTATCGCACATTCCCGCATTTGCGTCAACATTGGTAATGATGATCTCGTCACCGACAGTGAGCGTGGAAGCGTCCGTAACCAGGCTGAACTCGCCGGTCATACTGTTCAAGCTGGTGAACGATGCGCCCTCCATATCCACCGTGAAGACCGCAACCTTGCCGGCTTCGAACTGCCTGTTTTCCGGGAAAAGCACCATCTGCTCGAAACAACCCAGGTTGGTGTACACCGTCAGGTTCAGCACCTCATCCGACATATCCACCGGCGCGCACGCGAACCAGATATCGGAAGTGCCCGTCGTGTTGATGGTCAGGGTAGAGGAGGCACCATAATCCTCGATCGAGGCCCCGGAAGTCTTCCAGAACCAGTCGCCCACGATCGGCGTCGTGGTCGTAATCTCCACCGACGACACCGTTTCCCCCTCATGCAGATCCAGTTTACTCATGGACATCCGCCCATAGGCGGTGAGGTGTTGGAAAGTGAGGGCCACCTCGCTCACCTGCGTCTCGCTGGTGAAAGTCTCACTGGTGGCCGCGATGATGATGCCCGCCTCGTCCACCGAGGTGGCAGTCGGAGTCTGGACACAGGGAATACTCACCTTCCACGCCTCGCGGTTCTGGCTCAGCGACTGAGCCGCCGATGCAGGGCTGATGGAGTAGAAGGTGTAATCATCGGCCTCCGGGAAAGATACTTCCGCGCTGAAAGTCGCGGAGCGGTAATCTTCGGAAGGCGTTACATCCGCCGTGAGGGCCCCGCCATAGTTGAGGGAGAGTTTAACTTTCGTGTCGTTCTCGGTCCAGAGGGTCGGATACGCATCCCCCTCCTTCTCCCCGAACTGCGCCCTCGTCTCCGCCTGCACCGCCCTGAAATGCACCGTCCGCACGTTCCCCTCGCTCCCGTCCTGCACTGCCATCGCCCCATTCCCGACTTCCCCGGGAATCTCCATCTCCACCTCCCGGCTACACCCTATTACGGCCAGGGCGGCCGCTCCCACGAGCGCCGCCCCCCGCAATGACTTATGAACTTTATAAATCTTCATGCTTTAGCTTTACTAAAAGGTCCCCCAATTATTCACCGTAACGGGGTTGATGTTAGAGGCTTGCGAGTTGGAGGGCTGGGATCCTTCAGCCGTTACGCCCCACACTACGAACCTCTTTCCGCTAGTAGCTGTGAATGTTAATTCCGTATTTTGTGTTAGGGGATCAGCGAAAGTTATGACCTTGTAATAATCACTTGTGAAGGGATCACCACTAAAAGTGAAGGGGCTATTACCAGAAATACCAGAATTAGAAGTGAGTGTGATATTGTTGCTATAGCCGGTAGGTGAAACAGAAAGCGTGACACTATCGTTATTCCAGCCGGCAACATGGAGATGGAGATATTTCGTCCCGCTGGGAACAACGATTTTAACAGCTCCCGCATTATTATTTGTGCCAGCCTTAATTCCGTCATACTCTATAGTGTTGATCTTGATCTTGCATGCAGTAGCTTGAGTGCCTCCGCTTGTGGATAGAGTAATATTTCCTGTATAGTTAGCGGAATAATCACCCGGGCCAAGGGGCGCAGGATTAACAGTAATCGCTTGCGTGGTTTCTTTTCCTAAGTAGAAAATAGTGACAGAGGAAACATCTGTAGTCAGCGCAGTACTCGTCGTAGGTGAGAAGGTAAGATCTGCGTTATCAATGACAACATCTTTAGTGTTGGAATTGTTGTTTTGATCCTCATATCGAGCGGTCACAACCATGCCGGTAGGATCAAAATACTGTCCTGCCGTATACGTGACTTTATTCGGGGCATGAGTTACGGCAATACTCTTCAGTACCCACTGGATAACTGTGATAGCCTGAGATGTGCTTACACCACTATAAGTGATTGTGACACTATTGTTTTCAACAGCAAGCGCAGTAGTCGTTTCCGGAGAGAAGGTAAGATTGGCATTGTCAATGACAACGTCCTTGGTATTTGAACTGTTACTATGATCCTCATAATGAGCAGTCACGACCATGCCAGTCGGATCAAAGAAATCTCCGGCATCGTACGTGGTTTTAGTCGGAGCAGTGGTCACGGCAATACTCTTAAGATCCCACTGGATGACAGTGATAGCCTGAGATGTGCTTACACCACTATAAGTGATTGTGACACTATTGTTTTCAACAGCAAGCGCAGTAGTCGTTTCCGGAGAGAAGGTAAGATTGGCATTGTCAATGACAACGTCCTTGGTATTTGAACTGTTATTATGATCCTCATAATGAGCAGTCACGACCATGCCAGTCGGATCAAAGAAATCTCCGGCATCGTACGTGGTTTTAGTCGGAGCAGTGGTCACGGCAATACTCTTAAGATCCCAAGCGACATCAAGCATATAGAGGTCTATGCCGCAATAGCCGTTTCCATTATAGTTGGAGAGAGCATACCCTCCAAACTGACTCCCAGAAACAAGCATGCCACGACTATTCACCGTGTATTTGTTATTAGAATAGGCAACACCCGCAAATTCGAAGACACCCTTGGCACCTGACTGAGGAGAGTATGGTGTAATCTTCCATAAATAAATAGTCGAGGTACCATAAGTGAGATTTGTTCCGGAATTACCACCATTTGAATGGTAAATATACTTGCTTCCGTCCGAGATAGTGAAGTATTCGCCGGTTTTTGTAAGAGTCCAAAGGTAATTCTGCGCAACTTCACTAGCGATACCCTTATTTGTTACAATTTCTATTTCATCGCCGTTTATCTTCCCATTATTCACAGTAGGGGCAGTCGGCAAAGCGTAGTTATTCGTCCCATTCGATCCGACTATCACATATTTTTCGCCACTGACAATTTGGTCAAGGCTCGTGATTTTGGCGTAATACACGATTGCTTCCGGGTCGGTATAAACAACATCTTGTCCGGCGACAGCGCTATTGCTATAACCCTCAGCCGTTGCAATAGCTTTGACATAACCGTCACCTTCAGAAATCTTAGGTTTATTGTCCGGATCATATACGGAAGAAGTCCCCACAATGGGATCGGCAACACTGGAATCAGCACCAATCACATAGTAAATGGTCGCGTTCGCGGGTTTTGAGCAAGTGATTGTAATCGTATTATTGGCGCAGGAAATGCTAGGCGTTGCGCATGGAGGATTGCTCACATCGGCATCGTCCCATTTGTATAACGTGACTTGAGTACCAGTTGTTGAATTGGGTGCATAGCAACTGAAGATAGGACTATCGTTATTGTAGTTGAACCGAATACTGTTGCGGTTAGTGGATTCTTTTGCAACGATCGTAAAGCTACCTCCATCTTCTTTAATTGACCAGTAGTAATGTGCCGCATTCTCGTTAGTTCCAATACTCTCAGCGGCTTTCAGATAATTGTTTGATGATGAGGCCGCATAAAGATAATTACTGTTTGAATCTTGAATTGTATACAATCCGGCATAAGTCCCTTGCTTTACAGGAGTAATTGTAATCTTGATTGAGGGCTCCGTGCTGGTGACCTTTTTCCCTTCGACTGTTACTTCCGTGCTCTTAATGTTGTTGGGTTTGTTTTCAGTGTCATAAGGCAAGGAAGCATAATATTTGTCTACCGAATTTGCGGTGTTCTTTCCGACCATAATCCATGCACCTTCATAAGGATACAAAGTGATTGACGGTGTCAAGAATACATCTCCCTTTGAAAGGCTGATACTTTCGCTCAATGTTTTAGTTCTTACAGAGGAGGCGATTTCTTTAATGTCATCACCTGTGCCGCTTAAAAGGGCTGAACGGAAATATCCATAATCTCCAGTGGGGACAGGGATAAAAAACTCCAGAGTCTGATCCGACGTCGTGATCGGAGACGCTAGCATAAGGGTTACAGATTTGCTCCCAGTCGCGGGTGTGACCAGCGTTACATTATTTGCCGTAGTCTGATTGAAAGAGCCGGTAATAATGACATCTGTAGTGAACTTGAAACCCGTGGTCCCAACAGGGATATTCTTATACACATATTTTACCAGCGCCGCTGCATGGGACAACTTAAACTTGTAGTACTCACCATCCATTCCGTCGGGAACACCGATCATAACTGCATTCGTGGTCCCGGGAACATAGTTCGTGTAGGTCTCCGGAAGGGTAAGCGTATATGATGTCCCATTGGCACTAGCTAAATCTGAAGCAGGAGACACGGCGTAGAGCAGGTCTTTGCCGACAGTCTTTGTGCCGGTGAATGCACCATTTTCCTGATTTGAAATCGTGAAAAGGGCACCATTCAACTTCTCTGGCGTATCGAGGACGGCATCCTGCTCCACCACGGCAATCATCTCGTCGGACTGCCAGTTGAAATTGACATAAGCTCCATCAACTTCGGCTGTGGTTCTGGTTTGCGGCGTCTGGGCAATCAGCGTGACCAGCTCCTTCCCGGTAGAAACGACCGGCTCTTCGGGCTTTTCAACTTCCTTCCCGCAGGAAGCCAAAACTGCGAGCGCACCGAACAAATAGTAAATCTTGTTTTTCATAAGTGTCTCCAGTTTATTAGTTTTCATCATCCCAACCATCCCAGTCACTGTCGACAGTCTGCCCCTGCTGGAGGCCGTTTCCGTTGTAAGTGAATTGCAGAAACCCTTCCTCAATCAGTACCGTGTAGTGTGAGGATCTTGGCGTTTCATAATGAGCTTTTTTCATAATATGTTTGGTTTTATTTGTTTTTCGTTGTTGGGTATTAGTTATTATTTCGCATGATGCGCATACGATTTACAAATTTAACAAATCACGGCCACAATGCCAAATAAAACCTCTGTTAATGTAATTAACAGGGCATTTTTCGGCGAACGCCTGAACGGTTTCGCTGCGGGGAGCGAGGAATCGGCGAGGGGAGGCGAGGGGAGAAGGGGGCTGTGAGGCGGGAGGCTGATTTTGGCCGTCGAATGGAACTGTCAATTAGTCAATGTTTTACGCAAAGCTTTCTGGGTAATTTTACCCAGGTCAAATCGTGTAACTCGCTCTCTTTCAGTTGCTTCCATTCGACGCCCACCTCACAACTCCGCCGCCCCGCCCCTCGAAAGAAATCCATCCGTAGGCTCCAGAGGCAGAAAACGCGGAGCGATGGTGCCACATCTTCGAAAATTTGCATAAATTTGCGGGGCGCCCGGTAAAAGCCGGGCATACCGGTAAACGCCGGGCATAAATCACACATTCCTATGCGCATCGTCATCCAACGTGTCTTGTCGGCCTCCGTCACCATTGACGGGGCGGTGAAGTCTGCCATCGGCCCCGGAATGCTCATCCTGCTCGGGATCGGGCACGAGGACGACGATTCCGATATCGAATACCTGGTGAAAAAGGTTTCGGGCCTGCGGATCTTCGATGACGAGGCGGGGGTGATGAACCTGAGTATCCAGGATGTGGGTGGGGAGGTGATCGTGGTGAGCCAGTTCACATTGATGGCGCATACGAGGAAGGGCAACCGGCCTTCTTATATTGATGCGGCGGGGCACGAGAAGGCGATTCCGCTGTATGAGGCCTTCTGCCGTAGGCTCTCCGAGGCACTCGGGAAGCCTGTCGGGACCGGGGTGTTCGGGGCCGATATGAAGGTCGCGCTGGTGAACGACGGCCCGGTAACCATCTGCATGGACTCCAAAAACCGCTGATTTTCCGTCCCCGACAGTAAATTTCCTGCAAATTTTTCAAAAAAAGTTTGCAGGTTTCATTTTTGTTTGTACCTTTGCGGTGTACTAATAAACTAATACACGCAAAAGATATGATCGAAATCAACAACCTTGCTTTCAGTTACGGCCCCAAGGCGGTGCTGAAGAACATCTCGATGAAGGTGTCCGAGGGCAACATCTACGGACTCCTTGGCGAGAACGGGGTGGGGAAGACCACCCTCCTGACCCTCCTCTGCGGTCTCAAGAAACCCCAGGAAGGGACTATCCTCGTGGACGGCCGCAATCCGTTCGACCGTGAGCCTTCGCTCCTCGCCGACCAGTTCTATCTGCCGGACGAGGTCTCTCCCGTGCACGCCACCGCCATCGACTTCGCCCGTGAGCACGGCGTCTTCTGGCCGAACTTCGAACTCGGGAAGTTCGCGGCCATCCTCGCCGAGTTCGAGGTGGAATCCAGCCAGCGCATGGACGCGATGTCCGCCGGCCAGCTCAAGAAGGCCTGGATCTCCTTCGCGCTTGCGTGCAACGCGAAATACTATTATCTGGACGAGCCCACGAACGGCCTGGACATTCCCTCCAAGGCCCAGTTCCGCAAGGCCGTGACCAAGTACACCTCCGAGGACTCCACACTCATCATCTCCACCCACCAGGTCCGCGACCTGGAGAACATCATTGACCCGATCATCATCCTGGACAACCAGGAGGTCCTGGTGAACGCGTCGATGCAGGAGATTTCCGACAAGCTCTACTTCGACTACGGCACCGAGCTCCATCCCGGCTCTCTGTACCTCGAGCAGACCCCAGGCGGCTGCATCCAGGTGTATCCCAACACCACGGGCGAGGAGAGCAAGGTCAATGTGGAGGCCTTCTTCAACGCGGTCCATGCCCACAAGGACCTTGTCAAACCGATGTTCAACCTGTAAATCATCCTGGCTATGAGCGAAACATTCAACTTCAGCCGCTTCTGGACCTATTTCAAGTACGACCTCAAGCAGATGTGGCGGAACCATTCCAAGGCCGCCATCCTCATCGGCGGTGCCAGCGCCCTGTTCTATGTCCTCTGGGTGATGTGCAGCCTCGTTTTCACGCAGCAGTGGACCTCCCCGGTCCTGATCGCCCGCGTCTCCGTCCTGATGCTCGCGTTCGCCATCCTGGAGTTCTACCAGGTGCGCACCTACGGACACCTGACCGAGAAGAAAGCCGGCTCGTCCTGGCTTATGATCCCGGCTTCCAAGGGTGAGAAATTCGTGTCGATGCTCCTGATCACCATCCTCGTCATCCCCATCCTCTTCTTCGCGGTCTATTTCATCCTGGACGGCATCCTGGCCCTGGTGGACCCGACCTACGGGGAAGCGCTCTTCACCGGCGCCCTGGATGGCTACAAGGGCATTATCGCGGCCTTGAACGAGGCCGGCAACGAGTCTCCCATCGACCTGTCGCCCTCCAGCCTGGCCTTCCCGACGGTCATCGGCACCTTCTGCAACTTCCTGTATTTCCTGCTCTGCGGCATCTGCTTCAAGAAGAACAAGCTCGTGAGCGCGATCGCCATCCTGTTCGGCCTCTCCCTGGGCCTGTCCCTGATCACCGGTCTCGTGATTCCCTGGATCGCCGGTTCCGTCAACTGGCAGTTCATGGCGAATGTCGATGAAGAACAGGCGCTCCAGTGGCTCGTCGGCTTCATGAACGTGATGGTCGTCCTCGAGTGCATTGTCACCGTCGGCCTCGGCTGGGGTGTCTGGCGCAGAATCAAAACCCTTCAGCATTAGTACTATGAACTTCAACACTGAAAAACCCATCTATCTCCAGATCGTGGACGTGATCTCCGACCGCATCCTCTCGGGAGAACTCAAGGGCGGTGACCGCATCCCGTCCGTACGGGAGTACGGTGCCGACATCGGGGTCAATCCGAACACGATGATGCGCTCCTACGAGAAGCTCACCGCCGACGGTATCATCTACAACAAGCGCGGAATCGGCTATTTCGTCTCCGAAGATGCCCGGGACACCGTGCTCGCCTCCCAGCGCAATGACTTCATCGAGAAGGAAGTCCCCGCCATCCGGCAGCGCATGCAGCTTCTCGGCCTGGATTCCTCCATCTTCAACGCTTAATCCGATATGAAAAAGATCTTGTATATCGCAGCGATGGCCCTGATGTGCGCCTCCTGCTTCCGTGTCAACAGCAACTACCACACCGGCAAGAAAGCCATCAAGGGCGAGGGTGCCGTGATCACCAAGTCCTTCGACCTCAAGGATTTCGACTCCATCACCATCAACGGTCATGCCGATGTCACCTTCACCCAGTCCCCGGAATTCGAGGTGACCCTCAGCACCCAGGAGAACGTCTTCGAGTACATGGACTACCGGGTGGAAGGGAACACCCTGATCCTGGAGACCAAGGACAAGCGCTCCGTCCGGGCCGAGTCCTACGACGTCACCATCAAGGCGCCCGCCCTGAAACGCCTCGTCGTGAACGGCGCTTCCGACTTCAACATCCCTGCGGGGCTCGTGTCCGAGGATGACCTGGATGTCAATGTGAACGGTGCCGGGGACCTGGATTTCAAGCAGATCCGCTGCGGCAAACTGAACATCGTCTCCAACGGCGCCTCCGACATAGACGCCACTTCCATCTCCGCGACGGGGCTCTCCATCACGGTCAATGGGGCCGGTGACGTGATCGTGTCCGGCGATGTTTCGGGGGATGCCTCCCTGGAGGTCAACGGGGCCGGCGACATCGACGCCCGCAACCTGACGGTTTCCGGCGAGTTGAAGAAACGCGCCGCCGGTGTGGCCCGGATCAAGAACTGAGTCAATCCATCATAATCGTTTTTGCGGCCTGGATGTCGGGAGACATCCGGGCCTTTTCGCGCCACTGGACGGGGGTAAGGCCCGTGTAGGCGAGGAACTGGCGCGAGAAGTTGGAACGGTTCGAAAAGCCCACGCGGAGGCCGATGTCCGCGGCCGCCGCGTCCGGCTCCTCCAGGAGCAGCCGGCAGGCGTCCTCCAGCCGGAGCCGGGTGCGCCAGGTGCGGAAGTCCACGCCCACGCGTTCGCGGAAATAGTGGTGCAGGACGAGGGTGTCCGTGCCCAGCTGGTCGGCGGCGTCACTGAGGTTGCGGAGGGGCTGCCGCCAGCCCTTCTTCCTTTGCCAGGCCGCCAGGGTCTGCTCCAGACGGTCCATTTTCTGCCGGGTCCGCTCCGGGAGGGGCTTTTCGGCGTTGGATTTCCTTTTCGGGGGAAAGAGGATGCGCCCGAGGCGCCGCACAAGATTCTCCATACACAAGCCGTGCGGCTTATTGCCGCTTGCCGCAAAATTAGCAAAATCTTTTCAATCCGGTGAAAATTGATTATATTTGGGTCACTAAACCACAAACTTTTTTCAGTATGAAGAAGTATTTTGCTGAATGTGTGGGCACATTCGTCCTCACGTTCCTCGGCTGCGGAACCGCGATGTTCCTCGGCTGCGGCGAGCCTGCTGGCGTGGTGGGCACTGCCATTGCCTTCGGTCTGTCGGTTGTCGCCATGGCGTACACCATCGGCGGGATCAGCGGCTGCCACATCAATCCGGCCATCACCCTGGGTGTCGCCCTTTCCGGCCGCATGAGCTGGAAGGAGGCCTGCGGCTACTGGTGCGGCCAGGTCATCGGCGGTATCCTCGCCGGTGCCGTGCTCCTGCTCGTGGCCAATGTCGTGAAGGCTCCGGACCTCACCGGCGCCCTCGGCTCCAACGGTGTCGCCAATGCCGGCGGCGTGGGCGGCGCCTTCCTCGTGGAAGTGATCGCCACCTTCCTCTTCGTCCTCGTGGTCCTGGGAACGACCGACTCCAAGGTCGGCGCCGGCAACCTGGCCGGCCTCGCCATCGGCCTCACGCTCATCCTCATCCACCTCGTGTGCATCAACCTCACCGGCACTTCCGTGAACCCGGCCCGTTCCATCGGCCCGGCCATCTTCGCCGGCGGTGACGCCCTGAAGGATGTCTGGGTGTTTATCTGCGCCCCGCTCGTGGGCGGCGCCCTCAGCGCCTGCGTCTGGAAAGCCCTCGCGCCGAAGGAAAAGTAACTTCTTCCTGCCGTTCAGGCCTCTCCTACGGGTACCCGACTTTCCGGGTGCCCGTTTTTTTATTGGCCCCTGCCTTTTCCCGCTCCGCCGGTGACCGTGTTGGGTGCCGGTGACCGTGTCCCTTGCCATTTCTCGCTCCGCCGGAGGCGGTTCCCTTTGTCATTTCGAGCGGCGCCAGAGGCGGTCCCCTTTGTCATTTCGAGCGGAGCCGAAGGCGAAGTCGAGAAATCTTATTATCTTTGCAGGATAAACGACACAGACTATGTTTGAGAACCTGAGCGAAAGGCTGGAGCGGTCTTTCAAGATTCTGAAGGGTGAAGGGAAGATCACCGAAATCAATGTGGCGGAGACCGTCAAGGACATCCGCAAGGCCCTGCTGGATGCTGATGTGAGCTACAAGGTGGCCAAGGACTTCTGCAACCGCGTGAAGGACAAGGCCATCGGCGCGAACGTGCTGACGGCGGTGAAGCCGCAGCAGATGATGATCAAGATCATGCACGACGAGCTGGCGGCGTTCATGGGCTCCGAGGCGCAGGACATCAACCTCAAGGGGAATCCCGCCGTGGTGCTGGTGGCCGGCCTGAACGGTTCCGGTAAGACCACCTTCTCCGGCAAGCTCGCCCTGCACGTGAAGTCCAAGAAGGGCATGAAGGTGCTCCTCGCGGCCTGCGATACTTTCCGTCCTGCGGCTATCGAGCAGTTGAAGGTCCTCGGAGAGGGCATCGGCGTGCCGGTGTACACCGAGGACGGGGAGAAGGACCCGATCAAGATCGCCAAGAACGCCATCAAGAAGGCGAAGGCCGAGGGCTACAGCGTGGTCATCATTGACACAGCCGGCCGCCTCGCGGTGGACCAGCAGCTGATGGACGAGATCTCCGCCCTGCACCAGGCCGTCAATCCGACGGAGACCCTTTTCGTGGTGGATGCGATGACCGGCCAGGATGCCGTGGAGACCGCCAAGGCCTTCAACGACCGCCTGGACTTCGACGGCGTGGTCCTCACCAAGATGGACGGCGACACCCGCGGCGGTGCGGCCCTGTCGATCAAGGCCGTCGT